>Ga0307973_1000008_pt1 | contig 131598 bp, 54 predicted proteins | sample OrgLakmetagen782_FD_201837 | JGI IMG/M metagenome (GOLD analysis project Ga0307973, IMG submission 201837) | Saline water microbial communities from Organic Lake, Antarctica - #782 | ecosystem: Environmental > Aquatic > Non-marine Saline and Alkaline > Saline | place: Antarctica: Organic Lake...
CAGACAGCCGCAAATGTAAGAAAGTTCTTTCAAAAAAATTTTATGTCCATCTCAAGGCATGAAAAGTTAAGCACAGTTTTAGCTTTACTTGAAAGAAAAAGATTTCACGCAGAGGAAGAAGAGATGAGAAATGAGCGGTGAGAAGTGAGTGAATATGAAAATATCACGCAGAGCGCGCAGAGAAGAAGAACACGCAGAGTACTCAAAGGAAAAAAGTGTCTTCTCTGCGTTCTTTGCGCTCTTCCCTCCGCGATCTCTGCGTGAAAAAATGAAGAAATTAGAACCTCTCGGGAACATCAAACTCAATTTTTTGAATCTGGAAATCTGCATAGGTATGTGTCTTTTCCTTTAAATCCCAACTGGCTTGGATATGCATGGGGATTTTCATACCATTGACTTCCCGGTAATCCGACAGTTCGCCGAACCATTTCTCCAAACGCCCTTTTTCCATGTAGCGCTTGGTTTCAATCCTGGCGATTTCATCTTTTTCATTGAAAAACAAATCCAGATAAACAGAGATTCCATTATGCGTATAGGTGACCCGGGCGGATGTATCGCTGATTGGTGACCATTCCAGGTTTTCGCGGGGCAGCAGGTTGGTGGGAAACCATACGCTTTCGCCCAGCCAGCGCAGCAGCTCGCCCTGGTCTACATGTCTGCCCTTTTCATCCACGACTTTTATCAGGGAAAAGAGTTTTACCACCAGCCTTCCCTGATCACGGATGTACATATCGCGTGCGGTAAACAACGACGTCTTGCCCACCCAAAGGAATCCCGGGGTGGCGGAGGTGAAATACTGCTCGCCTTTGATGTCGGTCCAGTCTTTGTCCACACCGGTTTTAAAGCGGCCGTCATGTTTTAGTCGCACCGTTTCCACATAAGGCTGCCCTTCCGGCAATACATGTTTAAAATAACGCTGAACCGGGGCAGGCAGTCCTTCAAGCTGGTCGTAGCTGAATTTTTTGCCTTCGAATGAGGTTGCATTTGAAAAGAGTGTTTCTGTTTCCTTCATAACTTGTGCATTTACTGTACGTTTTGCGGGCTGCAGCATGATGAAAAGCAGTGTAGCTGCGAATATAGCGATTCCTGATTTTTTTAAATAGTTCATCTGCCAGGTTTTTTGGTTATCGGTCTCCGTTTTTCATTTCGTTGATAAACTCCTGAATCTTCGTTTCGTTGATTTTAGAAACACTTTCGTTGATGCCTGCAATCTTTTTAACGATGGCTTTCTCGAAGAAATTCATCTTGTCAAATCGGAATTCGCCTCCCATCACTTTTTTAGAAATGGCATGGTTTCGCAGCACTTGAGGATAGACGTTATTAAACTGGTTTTCGGCTTCCTCTTCGTGCATGCAGCACAGGAACAATCCAAGCCGTTTCTCCAGGAGCTCGGGTGTATTTTGCTGATAGTAATCCTTCATGCGCTTTTGAATCTGCCCGGCATGAATGGAGCCACCCAATATCACCTGCTCAAAATGGCTGAGGTCAAACTTTGGGTTGTTTTTCAGATTGAAGAGCTGGGCTTTGTCTTCGCCCAGTTTTTGCTGGATTTGGCGAGCCACCTTTTCGGTCGTCCCGTGTTTGGATGCATAAACGATAGCTGTTCGCATGGCTTTGTTTTTTAATAGTTAAACTAATTTTTTTGTTTTTATTCCGCAAGCAAAGAAAGCATACGGATCCCGAAATGGCGTCTTATTTTGATTTGAAGAGGTCTCATTTTACCTGCAAAAAGGTCTCAGTTTTTTGAGACGTAGACAAGGTGTTGACAGACACTCGATTGGCAATATAAATTCAAAATCCCAAATACCAAATTTCAAAAAATGAGGGAAATGGGATTTTGGCGAACAGTGAAGTTGTTAAGTACTTGATCGGTTGACCGGTTAATTGGTAAGAAAAATTCCAAAATTCAAATTCCAAAAAGAGAAGATGGGGCCTGAGAGTAGTGAAATTGTTGCTTACGTGCTCGGTTGATCAATTGATTGGTAAATCGGTTCAAAGAAATTTTAAACTCCAAAAAAAATAAGAAGGAAAACGGATATTTTTTCAGCGTGAATGGGAAGGGCAGTTTGTAAAATCCGGGAGCCTCGTCATTCACCCCAAAGCCTTCAATTCAAGCCCCTTCACCTCACACACTCCTTCACAATTTGAATTTCATCCCTGGTAAGGCCGCAGATGTTTCAGTTCATACAACCGAAGTGGGTGGCACAACCCGCTCCGGTTTTTCTATTTACAGCCGGTAAGCTGAAGCAACAACGAATTTTTCCGTTGCCACCGGCCCTCCCTCAATTTCCAGGCAAAGGAGGTAAACGCCTTCGGATAATTTATCCGCAGATAGCGAAACCCGCTTTTTCCCTTTAGCTATTCCATCGTACAGAGAACCCAGGGCTTTTCCTTTCAGATCATATATTTTCAATGACACAGCGTTTTGTTTGGGGAGCGTGAAATACACCTTAAACCGGTTGATAACAGGATTAGGTGAGATTGTGAGTTCATATCTGACGGTTATATTTTCCCTTACCCCAACAACATTGCTAACTTTCACAAGCCAGGCATCCGTATTTTCAAAGGTTCCGGTAACCCCTGCAAGAATCATATCCCCATCTGCCGTAAGCGTGATATCCCTGAAGCGGTCCATGGCTGCTGAGCCGATGGGCTTAGCCCACTCCTCATTACCTTCAGCATCAATTTTCACTAACCAGCCATCAGAATCGCCTGTGCCCGGTGAAGATGTCATACCCGCCAGCACATAGCCGCTCTCCGGATCGGCTGTCAACGCATAGCCCGCATCCATAGCTAAACCACCAAAGTGATTATCCCAAAGCTGGTTCCCATTTGCATCGGTTTTGATTACCCACATATCGGAAGGGTCCGAAACAACATTTTGATATTTACCGGTCAGCATATAACCGCCATCCTGAGTTTGAATCACATCCATCCCGGCCTCATCGAGTGAACCTCCGTACGTTTCTTCCCATTCGAGCGTTCCATCCTGGCTGGTTTTTACCAACCGGACATCATCCAGGTTTCCCGGTATTTCGGTGATTCCTGCAATGATAAACCCAAAATCGCTTGTTTGCCTAACCGAGAAGGCTGCATCATATCCCGGCCCCCCAAAGGTCTTACTCCAGAGCGGGTCGCCGTTGGTATCCGTCTTGATGAGCCAAAACTGCTGGTGGGGATCGTCATAGGGTTCAACTTCTTTCACTCCTGCAATAACATAACCGCCATCATTTGCAATCACCAGTGAGTTGGCCAGCTCGGCCCTGTCGTTTTCACCGAAGGTTTTGGTCCATAAGGTATCTCCCATCGCATCGGTTTTTACCATCCAGACTTTAGAAAAGCTGCTTCCATCCTGATCGGTTCGCCCCGCCATGATGTATTCTCTATCAGCTGTTTGCTTCACATCATAGACGTTATCGGTACCCGTTCCGCCGTAAGTTTCGGCCCATTCCTGATTTCCCTGGGCATCGGTTTTAATCAGCCAGGCATCCCATAAACCGGCACCGAATGATTTGGTGTTTGCGGCAATAATGAAACCACCTTCAAAGGTCTGCTCAATGGCATAAGCTTCTTCCTGGTCGTTTCCTCCGTATACCCTGGTCCATACCGTATCAGGCAATGTCTGGGCATTTATAATGAAGGGTAATAGCAGGAAAACAATGGAAAATTTTACTTTTTTCATACTAAAAACAAATTTGAATTGATCAATAAACAGAAGTGATTATCTATTCTATTACATACAGTCAACGGCCCTGGTATTATCTTCCTGAGTGTTATCTTCATGGTCGTCTTGACCTTGTTTTGGGGCAAGCTTTGCTTCTGTTTCCGGAGACAATTTCTTCATTGACTGATTTTATTCATCAGCATAAATCATTTGCGAAGTCATTTTGGCTTAGCCTGGCACCTGTCTACTAAGTTACTCATTTTTCCATCTCATTGCAAATTATATTAAAGACCATTAATAATAATCTATAACGATAAAAGCCTGCCCATACCGTAGCACTATTATTTTCCGAAAGCGTCCGATATAATTATCGGCAGATCTACCTTTAGCTTCTGATAGAAAACCAGTAAAGCAGTTGCATCATTCGATGACCCTGTGAAATTCCACAAATCAGGCTATTGAAATGGCTGGGCAAAATCAACGGGTTAGAAAATCAAACAAGCTCATAAGGTGTTGCCTGCAAAGCGACGGGCTTTTCTCTATCTCCACCAGCCACAAGTCATTTCTAACGAAGCGAGACCCGCCCGAATATACCGACATTCGGTGCGGGCGAGAACCTTTTCATTTACACCAATGCCGTTAAACAAAGCCAGCTCACCCAACCGACTCTTCTACAATTTGATTTCCTTTTACTTAAACCCACAACCACCTAAACACTCTTTACATACTCCCCCGGCGTTACTCCGGTGAGGTTTTTGAATACCCGGTTGAAGGTGGCCTTGGAATTGAAGCCGCATTCATAGGCAATTCCCATTAGGGTGAGATTCACTGAATCTTTTTCCCGGCATCTTTGTTTAAACTCATCCGTGCGGTAGCGGTTCACAAAGTCGAAAAAGGATCTGTTAAGATGGGTATTCAGGATTTTGGAGAGGTATTCCGGAGTCACATCCAGTTGGTCGCTGAGTTTGGCCAGATTCAGGTCGGGATCGAGATATGGTTTATGCTCTCTCATGTGATCTAAAAGGCTATGAATAAACTGCTCTTCCCGGCTGGGTGTGTTCGGCTTATGCTCTTCCTCCTTAGCTAGGGCCTGCTCGAGATTGAGGTTGATTTTCTGGGTTTCAAAGAGGTTGCCTTGTCTTAGCCCGAAAAATCCGAGCACAACGATGTAAATCGCGCCCAGCGTAAAGCTGGCCAGCTGCAGTGCGCCAAAGGGCGCCACCGTCACAAACAAGTCGATGATATAGACGGCATTGATGATTCCATAAACCACCAGGGCGGCTTTCAGCAGGACTTTAAGCCAGGAGAGGTCGATGTTTTCGATATCCGAAAAGTAGGTTTTGATCTTGCGGGTGTAGCGCCGCAGCATCATCAGACCCCACGAAAAATATCCGAGCGTGGAAACAGCTATGGCCACCACAAAAACTTTGTAAAAGATTTTGTCTGTGACGGCTCCTTCCGTAATCATCTCAATGCGGGATTGGACCGGTTGGGAGTAAAAGTTAATCCACAACTCGGCAAGCATAACCAGGAAAGGCAGGAAATGCAGAAGGTAGACGGCTTTAAACCGGAAGTTTTGATCCGTTAGCGATTTAATGTAAAACCACAGCGCCGGCCCGTGAAGCAGGATAAACGGAGGTGCGGTGTTGATGAAAAAAGGGTATGGAAAACCATGTGTCCGGTTGTAAAACTCGATATAGCTTAACACAAAATTTAAGGCATACAATAAAAAGAAGCCTCCCAAAATATTGTCAGACAAACTCTTTTGCTTCTGCGAAAAAAGCAGCGCAGCCAAAAACAACGCTTCAAAAAAACCAATAATGAGTATGGCTTCCATCAGTTTAGAATGTTATTTACGGGCATAAAGATAGGGAAAACGGCAAAAATAAACGGAATAGATTTGCCGGATAAACCTAAGCTTTCTGTGCCTGATATGCCCCTGCTAAAGCCCCGTTTTCTGTGAGCTTTCAAAAGCCAACAAATGTATTGAAAAAGAAAGGTCCGTATGGTCTTCTTTATGCTGATTAGTGAAATTTAGCAGCTTTTAAGCCTTCTTTACTTCATTTATATTAATAACTTTGCCATGAAACTGTATATCATTTAATCGATTAAAGGTAATTATTTGGGTGGGTTATGAGCAGTGTGCTATGATAAAAACGATAGAACGCTGATGAAGCAGATTGAACTGATTTTCACAGATTCTCTGAGCCAGCTAAATAATTACGCTTAACGTTTTATTCATTTTGAATCCAAATGAAAACGGAATACCAAATCAGCCTGTTTGATCTGATTATTTTTCTTGGAGTAATTCAGGGATTATTTCTGACATGGTTTTTTCTAAAAAACAGCAGGCAGAAAAACAAAGCCAACCTTTACCAGGGACTTTTGATACTGGTTCTTTCGCTGACTATATTCGAAGAGTGGCTAAACAACACCGGTTACATTGTAAAAGTATTGGCTCTGACTGATTTTTCGGAACCATTAAATTTTACTTTTGCTCCCCTCTTCTTTTTGTATATGAGAACCTATCTTTACGATAATACACAAAGAAAAGACTGGATTCATTTTGTTTTACCCACTTTCTGGCTCTTGTACATGGTCTTTTTCTTTATTCAACCCGAAGAGGTGAAGTACAACGCCTTTATCAAAACAAAACACCCCGGCTGGTCGTATCTGGAGACAACCGCAAAAATCTCTGACGACCCCTTAGGTGTCAGAGCCTATGTTAATCAGCTTACGCTTTTTCAGTTTATCATCTATATCGCTGCTTCTCTCAGGCTTCTTATCAGAAAGTCAGCACAGTTAAGCCAGCCGCTTTTAAAAATTACGAATAAAACCCTGCTGATGCTAAGGAATACGACTATCCACTTCCTCATTATTCTGGCTGTTTTTGCGGGCACTAAACTGTACTACGGTATGGAGAGTGATATCGGCGGACATTTGATAGCTGTGTACATATCATTTATGTTTTTCTCAACAAGTTACCAGGTCATGAATAAGTCAGATTTCTTTAGTTATCCACATTCATTCCTGGATTTCCCTGTAAAGAAGTATAAAAAATCGTCATTAGGTGAGGCTGAAAAAGAAGCCATATTGTCAGCAATCCTGAAAGAAATGGATAAAAATAAGTTTTTTACCAACAATCTGGCTTCCCTTTCCGGTCTGGCAAAAAAAGTTAATCGATCGCCGCATCACGTTTCACAAGTGATTAATGAAAAACTGCACATGAGTTTCTTTGAAATGATTGCCAAATACCGGATAGAGGAATCAAAAGATATAATCCGCAAAGAAAAGAATACGAAAATAACGATCGAAGAGCTTGCTGAAAGGGTTGGGTACAATTCAAAGTCTTCCTTTAACACCGCTTTTAAAAAACTTACAGGTCAAACACCTTCCGAATTCCGGAAAAACCTTTGATTATGTAATAGCTTGACAGCATGAGTTTTATAACACATTGTACGACCGTCCCGATAAGATTGAACACCGGGATTATAAGAACATTCGTTGCTTTGCCGTGACTGGAGATAGTTTTGCCGTAAAACAAAAATCAACGAAAATGGGCTCATCAGAACAAACCTCACGGCAACGGCAATACTATATCGACTGGTTACGAATCGGTCTTATTCTGAGTGTTTTTTTCTTTCATATCGGAATGATATTTAATTCTTGGGAATGGCATATCAAAAATGATATGACATATGGTTATCAAAGCGCTTTATGGTACATCATGACCTTTTTGAGTGCATGGCGTATGCCCTTGCTGATTTTTATTTCGGGAGCCGGAACTTTCTTTGCTCTCCGAAGAAGAAGCACCCGGCAATACCTCTCCGAAAGATTTAAGCGCTTGTTCATCCCCTTAATCTTTGGGATATTCGTATTGGTTCCTCTTCAGGTTTATCTGGAAAAAGCAGGAGAATACGACACCCTGCTTGATTTCTATCCTGAAATGTTTGACGGAGGAGGTTATCCGGCAGGAAATTTTAGCTGGCATCATCTGTGGTTTATCGCTTATTTGTTTTTTATTGCTCTTGTTATTAGCCCATTTCTGGGTTTTTTGAGGGGAAAACAGTTGAAAGCATTTACAAGCCGGCTAATGCCCATCGCCTCAAAAAAACTTGGAACAAATATAGTTTTGATTCCTGTATTGCTCTCCCAGCTTTTACTTCGCCCCTATTTCCCTGAAAACACTAATGCGCTCTATAACGACTGGGCCGCACTCGTTTATTATTTGATTCTTTTTTTGGCAGGTTACTTTATTATATCAACACCGCAAATTGCAGAGGCCATTCGAAATCAAAGAAGATATTTCTTGATGGAAACCATTACAGCTGTCGCTGCGATGTTTATCCTTCCCGGCCTGGTTTCGTATGAGGAATTAGGCATTTTAATAAAATATCTTACGGAAAGTATAGTAGCATGGTCTTGCGGTATGACCGCCCTGGGATATGCGGGACAATACATAAATAAAGACAGCCGCTTCAGAAAACTGGCTAACGAGGCCATTTATCCTTTTTATCTTTTGCATCAGCCTGTAATCGTAATAGCAGCTTATTATATAGTGGAATGGGAGTTAACGATGATATGGAAGGCATTATTAATTGCGATTTTATCCTTCTTATTCACGATTTTAATTTATTGGTACCTGGTGCGTCCTTGGAATCTCATGCGGCGGCTTTTCGGGATGAAAACAAAATCCGCAAGAACCGCCAGTCTGAACAGATCTTTTTGTAGCTCCTTTCATCTGATAGAGCAATCGGGCCAACCATCTGAGAAAAGTAAATTTTACCCGGGCTAATAAATTCGTTTATGCATCATGTGGATTTTTCATACAAATAATATGGCCGGGCGATTTATTTTTTTAATTGAGCTGTTTTAATGAATTACTAAAACTTCTATTCTGAAACACTGTTGTCCGGGGAAACGAAAATTAGCATGGAGATGTTTACCGAATACCAGTGATTCTGAACCATAAAACTCCTTGCCCGAGTGAATCACTATTATTGTTCGGGCGACCTCTCTTCAATTCCTCGCTAACGCGCGTCATTTCTGGGCGGAATAACGTGGTGTTAGAGAGATCCAATCAAAAGGGTATTTTAGAATATACTGAGCCTGCCATTTGGATTTTTGCACCAAAACGGTTTCCTCAAAAATATTCAGTATAAAACAGATAACTTGCTTTTTAATGCCTCTAATTTTTAATTTTGCTCAAAATACAAACTCATGGATGTCATATTTATTTGTGGTATATTTATGTCGTTTTTTATCGCTTTCCTGCTACTCACCAAGCGCAACAAAGCATTAAGCGATAAAATCCTGGCGACCTGGATTACGGTGATTGGCCTGCATCTTTTGAGTTATTACCTTTATCACCTGGGATTTTGGGAGCGGTACCCGCACATGATTGGCATCACAGCTCCTATTCCCTTGCTGCACGGCCCATTGCTATACCTTTATACGCTCTACTCTATGCGCGCAGATGCTCACATCAGGAAAATCGATTACCTGCATTTTGCCTTTTCCCTTTATCTTATTTGATAAGCTTTAGGTGACTATGGCGGCGGGGCTCACCTCTTCCCTTTCCGAACAGAGTCGTTAAGCCCGCCCGCGCCAATGATACTGCCGTCTTAACGGTGGGAAAGTAGGTCGTCGCCTTCTCCTTTAAAGCCCGCAACACGAGTGTTGCGGGCTTTTTTTGTTTACCCCCTGTTTTGGCAGATGCCTGTTCTATCGGTGGCGCACCTGGCACACCATAATATCGCTCAAGGCGGGAATATGCAGTTATGCTCCTACCTTATCTGACAAGAAATGTCTTTATGATATAATAAACTTTCGATAACTATCATTGTTAATGCCTTGAAAACTGAAAAATTAAAACAATGAAAAAAACAATCTTATCAATTACTGGAATTTTTATTGCCATGATATTTCTGGCAAGTTGCGGACACAATGTAGATGTGGTGGAAAGCGGAACCTACGATGGTACAGTGGCTGAAGCCAAGCCTGAAGAGGAAGAAATCTACGTGGAACTTGACAATGGAAAAACCATTGAACTCTATTTCACCGAAAACACCACGTTAACCAAGAATGGACAGGAAGTGGAATTTTCTGAGCTGGATAAAAACGTGGATGTGGAAGTAAAAGTAGAAAAGAAAGGGAAGAAACTCGAACCCATTGCCGTAAAAATCAAATAATATGGATTCCTTACCCGGAATGTGGCGGACGGAGCTATGGCATCCTCTGTCTGTCCATTTCCCCATCGCTCTTCTGATTTTCGCCACCCTTTTTCTCATAGCGGCCCGCGCAGCACCCTTCAGGTGGAAGGAGCAGTTCTCCACCACCGGGCTGTTTATTCTTATTCCCGGAGCGCTGCTGATTTGGTGGGTGGTCTATTCTGGCACGCTGGCCGATAACATTGTCGGGAGGTACGTGTGCAACCCCCTCGTGCTGGAAGACCATGAACGTTTTGCCTACATTACAGCGTTTCTGTTCAGCGGCGCGGCGCTGTTAGAGATTACCATAAGAATCAAATCCCTGTTGCGGCACGAAAAATTCAGGCGCTATTTATCCATCGTCAGCCTGGTTGTGCTGCTCGCTGGCTCTGCAAGCATGGGTTACGTAGGCCACCTCGGAGCAAAGCTCGTATACCAGCAGGCTGCCGGCGTTCATCAGCCTTCGGAAGACTGCGCAGAGTTTGAATAGTGAAAGAGTAATTTATTATCCAGAGCAGGGGCAGTCCGATATGAACAAAGATCTCTCCGCGTTCTGTTCCAGTTGGCTGCGGGCGATCAGTTGGCGAGATGGAGTTGGCATTCGCCAATTGGTAAACAAGAAAAACAAATCCTGCAAAACCACATCTTCAAATCATCACATTAACAAAATCAGCAATCATTTATAAACTACCGAATTATTTTCTACAGCTTGATTTTTGGATTGAAATTTATTTCTATTGGACATCCAGGGTGAGACGCTGTGATATGTAAATCCTCACTGAAAACGAAATAATCTGAAAGCCTCAGACCGATATTTTGCTTAATCTGAAACCACATCTGCCCTAATAGGCACAATAGCAGATTTCAGAATCCCTTAAGAGAAAACACTCCAAAATAGAGATACTTTGGGCACACAATTTGTTTTTGCTTAATTTTGACACAAATTTCAGTTCATGAGCCGGATACTCTTTGTTTTCATTTTCTTATTGCTACGTTTAGCTTCTGTTGCCCAGGAAGCTGACAGCACCAATAGAACAGCACCGGATACTACCGCCCATAAAGTTCCGGCCATACAGGATACACTGCAGCCAGCAGAAAAAAGCCCCGACAGTTTAACCACATTAAATGCGATTCAGGACACGCTTATAAGTGCAGGGGACACCACAACCAGCAAAACCAAACCATATAGCGGTTTTGACCTGCAATACTATTACACTATCAAAGACAGTACATCAACAGACACCTCCTCTATACAATATTTTACACTGCGAAATGAGTGGTTTGCCCCCACTTTGCCCCGGCAAATTGACACCACGCTGCGCTATTTTCACTATACCAACCCTATATACCAAAAAGGGCGGATGTACCAATCATTGGGTAATACCGGCCTGGCGACAAAAAACATGATTTTTACGCCGAAAACAGATGCAGGATTCGAGTACGGCATCGAGGCGTTTGACATTTACGCTATCAATGAGCATACGCTGAAATTCTACAATACCCTATCGCCTTATACAAAAGTTTATTACAAAATGGCTCCTGACAAAGAACAAATCCTGAACTTCACCCACAGTCAGAGTGTCTACAGAACGGTAACTTTGGGCATGGATATCCAAATCATCAACTCTGTCGGGGCCTACCTCAACCAAAAATCACAAGACCGGCGTATCGGATTAACAGGCCATTACATCTCAGACAACAAAAGATATACTGCAGCGGCGGTGTATTCGCACAACAAATTTGATATCAGGGAAAACGGGGGGCTCGCCAATGAGGAGGTTTTTGAAAACAACGAAGAGCGCGACCGCCTCATTTATGATATCAACCTGCCCGATGCCAATAATTTAACAAAAGATGCCACACTTTTTTATAAGCACTCTTTCGAATTAAGCCCTACCAAGGAATCATCCGACTCAGCCGGAATGATAAAAAAAACACCGTTTAATTTCGGCAGATTAAGTCATAAGATTAAATATTACCGCCAGAGTTTTCAGTACAAAGAAGACTTTAAAACAGATACCGTAGCTGCCCTGGATTATTATGCCAATAGCTATCAGGATACGCTGACCTCACATGATTCTACCTATTACCATGTGATTCAGAACACCTTCTCATGGCAAAATTCGCGCCTGTACCGCACTCAGAAATCCCTGGGATTTGATTTCGGGTTTACACACAAGCTTATCAACTTTCAGGACTCCATCAAGAACTTCAAATACAATCAATTTATCCTTCATGGACGCCTCTCGAAAAACCTTTACGATGATTTGAAAATTGGTGGCGAAGCAGAATATGTGCAAGGTGATCTGAATGAAAATGATTTCAGGATTTCAGGCAGAATAGAAAACACTTTTGATGACAAGCTCTTTCTCAAAGCCTATATCGATCAGATTTCGCAAGACCCGGACTACTTTTTCCAGCATTACTACTCAAATCATTTCCGGTGGGATAACAACTTTAAAAAGGAAAATATCATAAGGATAGGCGGAGAAGCCGTATGGAATGATATTACGGTTGGCGGGCGCTACTTCCTGTTAACCAATTATACCTACCTGAACCAAAACGCCCTTCCGGAGCAGGCCGGCAATAGTTTTAGCCTGCTGCAGGCATATATTATGCCTTCGTTTCGGTTTGGCAACCTGAACTGGGACAGCTGGCTCTATTTTCAACAGCCCTCAACAGACCAATATATGAGGGTTCCTTTTGCTGCTGGCAAAACGGCTGTATCCTATCGTAATTCTCTGTTCGATAATGCACTATACCTCCAGGCAGGAATCGATGTGATGTATAAAGATCTGTATTATGCCGATCAGTATATGCCTGCTCTGAAGAGTTTTTACCTTCAGAACAGAAAAAAAACAGGAAACTTTTTTTATGGTGATGTCTATGTCAGTATCAAAATCAAACGGACTAAGTTGCTATTGAAATATCGTCACTTTAATGAGGGGCTGACCGCTTATAAATACTATGACACTCCCAGATACCCTATGAAAGATGCAGGCCTGGAGTTTTCCCTCTCATGGCGCTTCCATGATTAATAGCCCCCGGTTTTGAGGTTTTCAAAGATTTCGTACACTGCCGGACAAGTATGGGTGTTTTTTAAACTGAGGCTAAGCGCCTGGTAAAACCTTGGGCGGTCGGTATGGGGATAATCGGCGCAAGCCGCCGGACGGAAAGCGTAGACAGCACAATAGTTATCCGCGCCAAGAAAAGGACAAGGCGTTTGCCTGAAAACATAGTCCTGATCGCCATCAACGGCCAAATACCGCTCAACAAATTCCGAAGGCTTCAGCTTTAACTTAGGTGCTATGCGGGAAATGTCTTTATCAGTGATAATAGGACTTATCGTGCGGCAGCAGTTACCACAATCCAGGCAATCAATATGACCAAAGGCTACCTGATGCAGGCGATGCACTTCTTGATCAAGCTTTCGCTTATTCACCTTTTTCAGGCGCTTTACTAGCCTGCTGTTTGCTTTATACTTTTCGAGCGCTCTGCTTTTCAGCGATGCAATAAAACAGGGATCTTTCATCATCCTAAGGTTATTTCAATCCCCGCTCCTTTTTGATGGCATTGTATGCATCCACCACCTTTTTAAACTTGTTTTCGGCCGACTTTTTCACATCTTCGCCTAAGTGAGTCACACGGTCGGGGTGATATTTCAGCGCCATTTTCCTGTAGGCGTCTTTAACCTCCTTATCGGTAGCCTCAGGACTAAGCTCCAATATTTTGTATGGTTGCTGCTGATCTTTGACAAACATCGCCTTAATAGACTGGAAATCTTTCGTGCTAAGCCCTAAATATCCCGATATTAATTCAATTGTATTTATCTCCTCCTGGTGGGTTTGCTCGTCAGCCTGTGCTATCCCAAACAGAAAATGCACCAGCTGAAGGCGTGAGGAGTAATCCATATATTGTTTAATCTGCAAGGAAACATCCATAACCCGGATATCCTTTTTCAGGATATCCCTGAGTATGAGCACCAGCTGTTTGGCTTTCTCCTCCCCAAACTGGTGGTCAAAGAAACTCTTCACATAATCGAGTTCTGCGCGCACCACTTTTCCGTCAGCTTTCATCACTGCTGCGGCAAGCACAACTAAGCTTACCGCAAAGTCACCCGGTTGCGTTTTGGTGCCGGCGCCACCATAGGGATGTCCCTGCGCCCTTCTTCCAGCTCCGGAACTATCGCCGTGTATCTGGCCATACTCAAACTCTCCGCTTTGCATACCATCGAACATCGAGCCGAATACAAATCCGAGAATACCACCTATAGGACCTCCCAGCACCCAGCCAAGGCCGCCTCCAATCCACTTTCCGTATTTACTGTTTGCCATAAGAAAAATATTAGTCTTTATTTTATTGCCACTTTGTTGCGATAAACTCATAAAACTGTTCCTGAGCAGCTGCAACGGGCACAAAATTACAGAATATTATCAGAAGTAGCTCCCCCTGCCCCATTCAGAAATACGAAACCCATTTCCATAAGCCTGAAAATGGGTTTTGTATGAAGGATATTATGCTTATCCGAAATTTTCACTCTCAGGAAGACCAAAATCCTCTGTCATCTTAATATTCATCGTTTCAAGGTGGTCGAGAATAGGGTTATACAACTCAGGAATAACAGGAATATGCACGCCTGTAGTGTTGATTTTTTGTTGCAATATCATATCCACGGCCACTGCGGCAGGCAGTGCCACCGTTCTTGCCACTGCGGTGTCTATGGCAGGAGTTCCGAAATCGAGCATCCTCGATTTTATCACTTCCCGGTTACCGCCGCTATATTCTGCCAGAAAGGTATGCTCCATTACCACCATGTCCCGCTCGTCATCTTTCAGCATCATCTTATCCATCATCAAATCCGAGGTGATTTCAAACGGTGTATCTTTTCCACGCTTCATATTTTTGGTGCTGAACAGCCCCAGGAAGTCGAGTGCCTTAACAGGCACAGCATCCCGGTTAATTTTCAGATAATCACATACCGCCTCTACCATATCAGCATCCCCGGGAGCCCCGATCATCATCTTAAGGAAACCGGCGTACGATTTACCTGTAAAATCATACTCTTTCTGAGAAATCAAATTCATCGCCTTAATGGCATCCATTGACTCGCACCAGCCTTTATGGCGGAAAGTACCCCGGTACATGGTTTTTACTTCGGGAATACTGTAAAGATCGATATAAGGAAGAGAATCGCGGTTAGGATAAATCTGCAACTCCCCTACCTCAGGGAATGCAGAAATAAACGGATTTTTAAACAGATCTTCGGCATCCACCTTCACCACCTTTTTATCTTTTAAATACTGCGCGCTATTATTGCTGGCTAACACCACGCCTTTGGGGCTCCACGAAAACTTATAGCCAAAGGGACTGTCTACGCCTTCGGGGGCAGGCAGTGCCCCTGTTACAGAATAAAATGACTCTATTTTTCCTCCTTTATCGTGGATATGGTCTACGATGCGCATGACCGACATATGGTCGATCCCGGGGTCGAGACCTACTTCATTAAGGACTAAAACGCCGGCCTCTCTGGCCTGCTGGTCCAATGCTTTCATCTCTGGTTTTACGTAAGAGGTAGTGACCATCGGCTTTTTGTGTGCGATACATTTTTCAGCAACCATTACATGATAGCGGTAAGGCAACAAGCTTACCGTAAGATCGTGGTCAGAAACCATTTTGTCGAGTTCCTTTTCCTGATCAACGGTCCAGGCTATGGCTATCCCGTTTTTATGTTTATCAATCATATTCTCTGCTTTGCTTTTCGTGCGGGAAGCTACCGTGACATGGTATCCCTTTTCGAGCAAGTATCTTACTATAGGCCTTACAACAAGCCCGGCTCCCAAAATCAATACGTTTTTCATAATAGTTCGTTTTATAGTTAGTTGTTTATTATTCTTTCTTCCTCATAAAACTCAATTCCATAAGACTTTAGCTCTTTCAGCACTGGCTCATAGATATCATGCCTGATAGGAATCTGAACACCGGTTTTTTTAATCTCTCCCATAAGATACAACCGTGTGGCTATAGCTACCGGAATACCTACCGTAACAGCCATGGCTGTGTTTTCCTTATTATTTCCCTTGACCACCAGCGTGGATATAATCTCTTTTTCTATGTCATCCTCTTCATATTGAAACAGGTGCCGCATCACTATCATATCCTTCTCCTGATCGCCCAGTTTCCATCGAGGCTCAATCAGGTGTTGCAAAATCTGGGCCGGCGTGGCATTTTTCAGTCCGATGATTTTGTTTTCAAAGATTCCACTCCATCGGAGCTTATGCATAGATTCTCCTTCGCTGTCGATGTTAAGATATGCGGCAAGTTTCTGCTCCACGCTTTTTCCGTTTACATAAGGGAGAAAGCTATCAATAAACTGCCGATAGGTCATCATCTCACTGTTTTCCACGTGGTAAGTATCATCCGTCATGCCCAGCTGAACGAAAATATCCCACGCTTTAGAATATCCCGAACGCCGGATAGTTCCTCTGAAAAGCGTTTCTACACCATTTAACCCGTAAAGGTTCTGATATTTTAAGGAGTCTCTGTTGGGATAAATCTCAAAATCGCCATATCCGTTTACTTCTATCTGCTCTGTTCTGCCAAAAAGCTTGTGATAAGGGATAAACTTCAGCCTGCCGTTATGGAGGAAACGCGACACACCTTGTCCGGCTATCACCACATTTCTCGGATTCCAGGTGAACTTGTAATTCCATGGATTATCATCATGCTCGGGAGCCACCAATCCTCCTGTAGCCGATTCGAAGCCTTTAAGGCGGGCACCACTGTTTCGTATCCTGTCGATGACCTGCATGGCCGACATATGGTCAATACCCGGATCCACTCCCATTTCGTTGAGCAACAGTACATCATTTGCTTTAGCCCGCTCATGCAACGCCCTGACCTGATCGGAGACGTAAGAGGCTGTAAACATACTTTTTCCCAGTTCCACACAATCAACTGCCACAAGGTAATGCATACTGGCTGGCAGCATAGAAACCACCACATCAGCCTTTTCTATCACATTCCTGCGTAATGCAGAATCGTTAACATTAAAATAAATGGGTTCTGCATTGGGATGATGCTCGCATTTGCGTTTCGCTAACTCTATGGACTTATCACCCACAACTACTTTCCAGTGATGCTCTGAAGACTTATCTAAAAAGTATTTAATCATTGAAGTAGAAGACATTCCAGCACCTAATACTAATATAACCTGCATGCTTTATTGTTTTTGTTTTAAAGGTGCTAAGGAAACAATTTTTCCGCTATTCCAAAAAAGATCCTTAATAATATTTTTATCTATTTTTTTGATTTATTTTACATCTTTGGCCAATTTTCTTTTCGTCACCCCCTCCGGAAAAACCACCCTTCTCCATCAAAAAAATCATTAAAGGAATTTTTCCAAATATTTATATTCGGGCGTCAGTTTACCCCTGTGCAGGATCATCGCTTTCCTGACAGGAAAAGGGAGGTCGATATTTTCAAAAGGCAAATCATAGTTAGCTGTAGCTATACTATAGACAAACTTTTCCAGCGCATTGCCAAAAGCTTCTGAGGACTCCCTGGGCAACTCACTGGGCAGAATATCCACTGCCATATCAAGAACACCATGCCCCTGAAAACCCATCTGATAATTACGTTTTAGCGGGTCATAGACAAATACCGGGTCTTCTATCTCAGTGCCGGTATGTGTGCACTCTATGGAGCCATTAGGATCGCAGGTGACGTCTCCGATAACTTTCAGCTTAGGCTCGCCCCCTGAATATAGTTTCTCGAGATAATCTTTGGTGACAATCCTGGGATATCGATCATCCCAATACATACAATTCATTAAAATACTAAGATGAGGAATATATCGCTCGAAAGCATTGCGGTATCTTTGCGGATTATCATAGTAATCCTGCAGCACAAATGAGTCTTCTTCTTTAATTGGCGTCACAATGTCGCGCTCTCTGAAAACCACCTTATATACCACATTGGAAGGCAGCTCCTTCTTATTGTGAAGGGTAAGCAATTCGGCGGGAGAAACCTCCTTTACCGGCAACAGGCTCAGAATCTCCTGCGCCCCTTTAGATACATTACCATACCCCGTTATACCCACCACCAAAGGGTCCAGATCTCCTGGCAGGCCATGGCGGGCAATTTCAAAGCCCACTTCAGAGATAACTTCTTTAACTTCCTTCAGCGAACTGTACTGGTGGGCCTGCTTTATCCTGCTGAAAGGCGTTTCAACCCCCATAACCTTTAAACGCCGGCCAAACGACCACAGCGCGTTAATCATGCCTGCCAGGCCGGCATAGTGGCCAAAAAAGATAATCCGCTTACCCGATTCTTCCACAATACATTCATAATCTATAAGGTTACACTTCTTTTCAATCATTGCCTTCAGCATAGGCATATTATATAACTGTCCTTTAATTACGTGCGAAAAAAAGACATAGGTTTTCTCTTTTTCGAAAAACGAGGAAGGCATCTCTTTTACGCCAAAAATGACGGGAGCCTCTTTTAGGCTCTCTACAACCCGGGCACCGGCATTCCGGTATTCTTCATCTGTAAAAACTCTTTTGGAGGAGGTTTGCACTAATACTCTCAGATTTCTCTCCTCAATCAGGCGCCGGGCGTGTTGCGGTGGTATCGCCACCCTTCGCTCCATCTTGTATTTGTCTTCATGGCGTATTCCAATGGTTGTATTCATAATGGTAATCAGGTTTAAATTTGTGAAGGCCAAACTTACGAAAATCCTGGCTAACTTTCAAAAGTCTCCTTTTTTCCAGAAAACAAGCCTGTGCCCCTTATTTAGAATAACACTAAATAAAACTTTTTCTTAATTTTGCACCACAAATAATAAATAAAACCGGAACAGAACAATATGCAGGAAAGCAGATACGAGGTCCAGGGAATCAGGCAATTGACAGCCTCAGCATATGCTGTGCGATTGAATCGTAACGGGCTGGATTTCAGAGCAGGCCAGCATATCACCCTGGGGCTCATCAATGAGGTGGAATGCAGGGAATACAGTATATACAGCGGAGAGCAGGACGATTACATAGAGGTGCTGGTCAAGACAGTGGAAAACGGGAACATCTCCAAAAAGCTTAAGCAGGTGCAACCCGGCGATCTGTTGAATTTTGACGGACCGGTAGGCTATTTTACTTTAGATGATAACGACATTGAGAACAACCGGCGCTTTATTTTCATTGGAAGCGGTACGGGGATCGCCCCATTCCGCAGCTTTGTGAAATCCTATCCCGGATTAAATTATACTCTGCTGCATGGGGTGCGTTATGCCCATGAGGCTTATGACCGGCAGGATTATCATCCGGAAAGCCATATTCTTTGTACTTCGCGCGATAAAAAGGGCGATTTCAACGGTCGCATAACGCAATATCTTAAAGAAAATATCCACGATACCAGTGCACAATATTACCTTTGCGGAAATATTAATATGATTTATGAGGCGTTTGATTTGCTGCAACTAAAAGGAGTGCCCTCAAACCAGCTTCATGCGGAAGTTTACTTTTGAAGCACCAAATAACAATTTCCAAAATAATATTCTTATTGGGATTTGGTGCCTGGAATTTGGGATTTAAGGAGTTTGGATTTTTTTACGAATATTTTGAATAATCACATGAAATATCATATAATCACATTAGGATGCCAGATGAATATCTCAGACAGCGAGCGTGTTAAAGCTGTTTTGGACGATAAGATGGGATACCGCCACACCGATAATGAAGAGGAAGCCCAGCTGGTAGGTATTATAGCCTGCTCGGTAAGACAAAAAGCTATCGATAAGGTCTATTCACAAATCCATAAGTGGAACAAACAAAAAAACCACCGCCATTTAATTACTTTCTTAACAGGCTGCATCCTGCCCTATGACAAAGAGAAATTCCTCAAGTCATTTGATATCGTGTTTAGCATGGCTGATTTGCCCAAGTTTCCGGACATGATCAACCAGTATGGTGTTACATCGCCCGCCAGCCTCAACCTGAGCAATGGCGCAGTGCCGGAAAGTATCAAAGACTTCTGGCATATCACACCACACTACTCTTCGGAGTGGCAAGCTTTTATCCCCATACAAAACGGATGCGATAAGTTTTGCACCTTCTGTGCCGTGCCTTACACACGGGGGCGGGAAATCTCCAGGCCCTCCGCTGAAATTCTGCATGAGCTGAAGACCCTTGTAGAGCAAGGATATAAATCCATTACACTGTTAGGGCAAAACGTTAACTCTTATGGGTTTGACAAACGTGGAAATGAAATCTCTTTTGCAGAACTCCTAAGAAATATAGGGAAATACTGGAAGAAGAGCGAAGAAAATTTCTGGGTATACTTCACCTCGCCACACCCCCGCGATATGACCGATGAGGTTATTGAAGTAATTGCAGAATATCCCACGCTGGCAAAACAAATACACCTCCCGGTGCAATCGGGCGACGACAAGGTATTGATACGGATGAACCGTAAGCATAACATCGACAGATACCGCCACATTATCCATAAAATATGGCAGGAGATCCCTGACACCACCATTTTTACTGATATCATCGCCGGATTTACCGGCGAAACGGAGGAGCAATTCCGGAACACCAGGGATATTATTGATGAGTTCAAGTTTAATATGGCCTACATCGCACAATATTCCCCTCGCCCGGGAGCCGCTTCGTCGCGCTGGCCCGATGACGTGCCCAAAGACACCAAGAAGGCCCGCTTTCATCAGCTGACCGAAGATTTAGTTAAACATACACGCGCCCACAATGAAAAAATGGTCGGGAAACAATTCCAGGTGCTGGTTACCGGCCAGGACAGAAAAGAAGGATACCTTTCGGCCCTGACCGAAGGAAAGATTATTGTCAGGTTCCCTTCCGGCGACACCTCCCTTACGGGGAAATTTGTGGATGTAAGGATTACGTCAGCAACACCTTTCAGCACCGAAGGAGACCTTATAGAAACACCAGAATTGGCAGAAAAAGCATGAGCAAAAAGATAGCATTTAAAACACTGGGGTGCAGGCTTAACCAATACGAAACCGATGCGCTGGCCTCCTCATTCAGCAATAACCAATACAATATTGTGGATTATGGCGATGAGGCAGATGTTTATATTGTGAACACCTGCACGGTAACCAGGCAAAGTGATACCAAGTCGAGGAACATCATCCGGCAGGCCACACGAAAAAATAAAGAGGCCATTATGGTGGTGACCGGCTGCATGGTCAATAACCACCGCGAGCAGTTGGAAGAGAGCCTTGACAACGTAACTTACTTTGTGGGTAATGAGGAAAAAAGTCAGATAGTAAACCTCATCGATGCCCATTTCAAAGGCGAGGTGTTTCATCCGAAAAAAGATGCCACAAACCTGTTCAACTATGATGCGGCAAAAAATACCTCCCACACGCGCAGCATGATAAAAATTCAGGATGGCTGTGATAATTTCTGTACCTTCTGTATTATCCCCTCCGTCCGTGGCCGCGCCACCAGCCGTCCGGCTGAAGAAATTATGGAGAATATCAAACATGTGCTGCGGTACGGCTTTAAGGAGATTGTCCTTACCGGCGTAAACATCGGGCGGTATGATTATGAAGGGATAAAGTTTGATGACCTGGTGGAACAGGTGTTGGAGCTGCCGGGCGATTTCAGGGTGCGTATCTCTTCGATTGAGCCGGAAGGATTTACCCCTAAGCTCTATCAGCTGTTCAGGCATCCTAAACTTGCACCACACCTGCACCTGTGCATCCAGAGCGGCTCCGATAAAACATTACTGAAAATGCGCCGGATGTACACGGTAAATGAGTTTCGCCAGATTGTAGCAGATATCCGCAAAGTGCGTCCGGACTTTAATTTTACTACAGATGTGATTGTCGGATTTCCCGGAGAAACTGAAGAGGATTTCCAGGAAACTGTGGATGTTGTTCAGGAAATCGGCTTCAGCCATATCCACACCTTCAAATACTCGGTGCGCGAAGGAACACGCGCCGCCCGCATGGACGGACATATCCCTAATAAAGTAAAAACAGCCAGAAGTGAAACCATCAGGCAACTCACCGGAAACAACAAACTAAAATACCGGAAATCGTTTATCGGGAAACAACAGACAGTGCTGGCAGAAAAAATCGATGAAGAGGGTTTTGCCCATGGCTATGGCGAGCATTACCTGCCGGTTAAGTTTACGGCGCGCAGACTGAAGAAAAATGAGTTTTACCAGGTAACCCTTAGTGGTATTGAAGAAGGTGAAGAGCCGATGCTCAAGGGTTTGGCCACAATTAAGGCCACGGTTTAAAGCCTGCACATTACTATCTTTCTTTTGATGCTGTTTTTGGCAAAGCGTGAAATCAACCTCCTGTATTAACATATTTAGACTTGTTATAAATTAAACAGGTTCCCTCCTTTTTCATTGGAATAGATACATAACCTCCTTATTTTTAGGGCAACCAAAAACACTAAGCCTATGCTTGCGCAAGTTATACCCGCTGCAGATGCCATCCCGGTTAATTGGTGGTGGTTTCAGATTTTGCTGCTGCTCACCTTCCTGTTGCACCTCATCCTGATGAATTTTATCCTTGGCGGAAGCCTCATAACGTTGTGGGACACCTTTAAGAAAAAGCCGGCCCCTGAGGGTAACAGCATCCCTACCCTCATAGCCCTCACTATCAACCTGGGCGTTCCCCCACTGCTATTTGTGCAGGTGCTTTTCGGGAATTTTTTCTATACCAGCTCCGTCCTTCTGGCAGGCCCATGGATAATGGTGATTCCGGTACTTATCATCACATATTACGGTGCGTATATCTATGTCTTTAAAAAGACGAAATCTCCTGTTTTTTCCAGGGTCAGCCTGCTTATCGCCAGCATATTTATGTTGTTTATCGCTTTTATGCTGGTCAACAACAACACATTATTACTTACGCCGGAACGGTGGGGCATCTATGCAGAAAACAAATCAGGCTGGTTCCTCAACCTGTCGGAGCCTACCCTGTGGCCCCGTTATCTGCACTTTATTATTGGTGCGGTGGCTATTGCAGGCCTGGGGAAGGCTGGGTTTTACCATTTTAAGAAAGTGACACCGCCTGATTTACAGAAACAAGAAAAACAACGTGGCCTTAAAATATTTGCCTTTGCCACGATGATACAAGTAGTTATAGGCATCTGGTTCTGGCTGAGCCTTCCTGAACCTATCTGGAAACACTTTATGGGAGGCAATACCTTTGCCACCTTTTGGATGATGCTGGGAATACTAATAACCCTTGCCGGCATCTTCACCGCTACCCGCGGACTATTTGTCGCTACTATTTCTATTGCCCTCTTTCTCATGATCAATATGATCATCATCCGTGAAATTGTGCGGCACCAATACCTCAAAGGCGCGGGAGCCCCATCCGCATTAGCGGTTACCGGGGAAACCGGCTCGCTGATAATGTTCCTCGCCGTTTTCCTTATCGGAATTGCCATGATATATTATATGATTAAGCTGATATTTAAACCCAAACATACCTGATTATGAACTACCCCATATGGGAGCTGCCATCTTTAGGAGGAGGTACGCTCATCGCAATCATTGCTGTAACTCATGCTTTTGTAGCACATTTCGCTGTGGGTGGCGGACTCTTTCTGGTGCTTACCGAAATAAAAGCAAGAAGAAATAACAACCCCCAATTGCTGGGGTATGTCCGCTCGCACACCAAATTTTTTCTGCTGCTCACCATGGTGTTCGGCGGTATTACGGGAGTAGGTATCTGGTTTATCATCTCACTGGTGCAGCCTGCCGCCACTTCCTTCCTCATCCACCAGTTTGTTTTTGCATGGGCCACAGAGTGGGTTTTCTTCATAGCAGAAATCATTGCTCTGCTTATCTATCACTACCGTTTCGACAAGATGAACCCCAAAGACCACATTGCCATTGGATGGCTCTATTTTATTTTTGCCTGGCTAAGCCTTTTCGTCATCAATGGCATCCTGGGGTTTATGCTTACCCCCGGCCAGTGGCTGGAGACCCGGGATTTCTGGCAGGGATTTTTCAACCCATCGTTTTGGCCTGCCCTCGTATTCCGCACAGGGATAGCCCTGTCGATTGCCGGTATGTTCGGGCTCATTACGGCCACTTTCCTTAAAGAAAAAGCTTTACGGCAATACCTCTATACGCTCAACACCCGTTGGCTCTTCTTCCCGTTTATCCTTATCGCTATCACTGCCTTGTGGTACCTCGCCATCCTTCCCTCCGATGCAGAAGCCAACTTATTACGCTTTAACCCGGCAGTGAAACCCTATTTTACTATCTGGGTAATAACTACTGCGCTCATCTTTCTGACGGGCATCACCTTCCTGGTTAAGCTACCGTTAACTTTTCAGCGTTTCACGGTTTTTATCCTGGTGCTAACAGGGCTTGGATGGATGGCCGGCTTTGAGTACACCCGCGAAATTGCCCGCAAACCTTACGTTATCTACGGCTATATGTATTCCAACAGCATCAAACACAGCGACATGGATAGTGTTAACCGCACAGGTTTCCTGAAAAGCGCTAAATGGTCTGATATCAAAGAGGTTACCGCTGATAATATGCTGGATGCCGGTAATGAGCTGATGCGGATGCAGTGTTTGTCATGCCACACTCTGGGCGGCAACAACGATATTGTTTCGCGCACCTCCCACCTCACCGAACGAGGTATGGAGGCCAAAATAACAGGCCTGGGCAGCTTCAGCGAATACATGCCTCCCTTTGCGGGAACAGGAGAAGAGAAAGAAGCACTGGCAGCATACATTATGAGGGAAATTCATGGCAAAGAAGCCCCCGAATCCTATCAGGCAAAAGTGAAGGAAGAAACAGTGACAGTTCCTCCTTTTAATGACAACAATAAATATGTATTGCTGGCATGGAACGACCTGGGGATGCATTGCATCTCCGACAACTCCGATTACTGGTCATTCCTGCCTCCTGCCAATACGCTGTGGGCGCAACTCATCAGGCGAGGGCCAAAACCACAGGTAATTTCGCAAGGGGTGGAAATACATTATGAGGTGGAGGAAGGATACCGCCATCCTGAAAAACATGTTGATTTCTGGAAGAATGCCCAAAAAACGTATGGCGCAGACCTCGAAACGGGTATCGGCCTCGCCGGAAAAGGGCTTGCAGGGTCAATGGATCCCCATACGCATCAGGCTTATATCGCGAAACTAATTCCGGTTATTCCTTACCGGGATGATGGCACGTATAACCCATATCCGCTCTTTGAGATTACAGCCCGCGACGAAAATACCGGGGAAACGCTGGCTGCCACCAAAGTGGTGGCGCCCACATCCACAGAAATGGGGTGCCGCAATTGCCACCAGGGAGGCTGGCGCGTTAACGACTACTCCGGAATAGCCGATATGACAGCAGAAAATATCCTGAATGTCCACGACCGGATTGAAGGCACCCAACTGATGTATGAGGTGGAATCGGGTAACCCGGTTCTTTGTCAGCGCTGCCACGCAGACCCTGCCATAGGTGCTGCTGGTAAAAAAGAGGTGCTGAACTTCTCGACAGCCATCCATGGATTCCATGCCCATTACCTTAAAGAAATGAACGGAGATGCCTGCAACCTGTGCCACCCAAGCATGCCCTCTGGCAACACACAGTGTTTGCGTGGCCGGCATGCAAGCCTGGGGCTGAAGTGCACCCACTGTCATGGCAAACTGGAAGACCACGGCCTGGCGCTGATCAAAAATGAAGCCCGATTTGGAAAACCGCGCGCCGCCAAACTTAGCAAAAACCTGCAGCCGCGCAGCGTAGAGACCTTTGCTGATGTGGTGCCCCGTCAGCCCTGGCTACAGGAGCCGGATTGCATCAGCTGCCATACCAATTTCGATATCCGCTCCAGAAAGACAGCCCCCACCGGGTTCAACAACTGGGTGGATGGAAGCAATTCGCTTTATCGCAACCGCACCGACACTCATGGAGTAATGTGCGCAGCATGTCACGGCGCACCCCACGCCGAATACTACGCCATAAACAAATATGGCGAAGACCGCGACAATATCCAGCCGTTGCAATATATGCCGATAGCCGGAACAATAGGAACCAAAGGAAATTGCAAGGTGTGTCATACCAAAGAAATGGAGGTGAACGGGCATCACAGAAATATGCTAAAACCATATCCGCGAATAAAAGAACCTGCTGAAACTACTGTGTTTGAATAAACAACAGCGACGCCTATCGGTTTACTGGATTTATTGAGACCAGTTCAGTAGTTAAAAGCATATTCATTAATCCTGACTGATGTCAGGCAACCATATTCCCGCCCGTAACGAAGGATACGTTCGGACGGACCCGCCCGAATGAACGAGTTAAATCTTTCGTGCATGTTTCGCTGCATCACTCCGCAGTCGCGGAACAGCCTCTTCACCAAAGTGAAGAGGCTGGCACTTACCAGCTAATTTTCCTGGACTGTTGTCCTTTGTCATGTTATTTTTCCCAGCTCTACTTCTGTGTATTGCCAGGGATAGCATGGTTCTTCTCTATCCTGTTGTTTATCGCCTTATGCAGGCTTGTGTTTTTGGGACAAGCCAAAAGAACATCCGGATTTTGATAGTTTTCGGAGCTTCCGCCTGTCTCTGTCTATGGATTGCTCAACAGCTCCCTGCGACGGCGGTGGAGGGCTGGAGGATGCTTCGCCCCCCAGCCTAAAGGCCGGGGTTAAGGATTGGGCGATTTGCTAATCTGTCCCCCTCATCACTGATTCTTCCCGAAAATCGGAACAGGTTCTCTCCAGGAAAAAGGGAACGCCTAAGCGCGGTGGCCTTGGCCAGGGGCTACTCCTCCCCTCATTGAGGAGAGGAGGCCGGGAGGTGAAGTAGTTGAAGAGCAAGCCGCAGCAGCCGTGTGAAATATTTCCCGGAGCTTCCCGCCTGTCTTTGTCTATGGATTGCTCAACAGCTTCCTGCGACGGCGGTGGAGGAATGGAAATGATGGCAAAATCACCGGGCGAAGAGTGCCGGAGGCACGGTATTATGGTAAAAAAAAGATGTCCCCGGTCTCCACAAGAGCCGTAGGCTCGGAATTATAAGGTACGAAAACAACTTATTGCTAAAATTTTATGTTCCGGAAACGGAAATATTTAGCTGGCGGAAGAAAAAAGCCAAAATATGGATTTATTCCAAAAAAAATATCATTCTATCAATTACCAGGAACCTTTTTAATCCGGTTTGTCTTAAGCGGATGAAAATCATGCTCACCGGCCCTTTGAAACACTCTTTGCTGGCATATCGATTAACATTTTTTGGCATCCCTGAAACAATATATGTAATAAATCAACGCTATTTTTGTACTTCTTTCATACTAAAGTTAGTAGGAAGTGGATAATTGGTTAGGTTTGACATCCCGGTTTAGACAACCGGGATGTTTTTTTATGCCATTTTTTCATGTAGCGTGCTGTCATTTTAGCCCTGAAACAGTTTGGTACAAATTATGATAAGGGAAAAGCGGAAACAGAATGTCAGAAAACAAACAAATCATTTTTTTCACTATTTACTATGGCTAATAACAACGAAAAGCAAGTTCTGAAAGAGGTGCATTCCCACAGGGAACTGCTCGAAAATATAAACGATAAAGAGCGGGCGTATCTCCTGCTCTATAAAAAAGCTGCTGAACAAAGCAACTGCGCCTATGAAAATATGATGCAGATTGCCGCACATTTCGCAGATCTTACAATACTGGCCGCCGACGTCACCAGGGTACGTGATATTCATCCGGAATACAACATTACATCAGCTCCGGCGCTGCTGGAGTTTCTGGACGGAGTCTACAACAAAACCGTAATAGGCTGTCATAAGCCCGATTTTTATAAAACGGTGATAGAAAACAAAGCCTTTACGGCTTCCAAAACCGGCAAAGAAAAGACAGCAAAACGGGTTACGGTATACAGCACCCCCACCTGCCCACATTGCAACACGCTGAAAGAATACCTCAAAAAAATGAATATAAGGTTTACCGATATTGATGTATCAAAAGATCAGCAAAAAGCGCAGGAGCTCGTGCAGCGTACTGGGCAGCAAGGAGTGCCCCAAACAAATATAAACGGGCAATTTATCATTGGATTCGATAAACAACGCATAAATAAATTACTTGAAATTAACGCATAAAAATAAGTTTAACAATAAAAATCAAATAATTATGAAAGATTTACAGCCAATCAACGAGAATGTGGTGCTCGACATTACAGAAGATAAGCAAGAGCAAAAGACAGAAAGTGGTATCTATATTCCCGAAACCGCTAAGATGAAGAAGAATGTGGCAAAAGTAGTTGCTATGGCCACTATAGAAAATGCTGAGATACAGGTAGGAGACTATGTTCTTTATAAAGAATTCAGCGGTGTGGAATCAGAATTTAAAGATAAGAAGCTATTGGTGATTCAGTATGCTGATATTCTCTCGAAAGTAGTGGAAACTGATTCCATATAGCGCCTAAATCAGGAAAAAGAGTGATTACTGAAAAAACCACGGCCCATTTTGGTCGTGGTTTTCTATTTTTGCTGTAAAAAGAATCTGTGATGCAAAAAACAATTACAACAGCCAACTCAAAACGCGAAGAGCTATGCGATATCACCGGCGATATTCAAAGGCTCATCCGCGAAAGCGGAATAAAAACGGGCATTGCCAATGTTTACGTTCAGGGGGCCACTGCCGGTATTATGATCCAGGAGAACTGGGATGATTCGGTCCAAAATGATGTTGTTACCATGCTCAGGCAGATAGCCCCGCAAGGCATCTGGGAGCATGATCGCCAGGATGGTAATGGCGACTCACACCTGAAAGCAGGCCTGGTAGGGCCTTCTGAATCTATCCCGGTTATCAATGGTGAAGCGGGGTTGTCCACATGGCAAAATATATTTCTTTGTGAATTCGACGGCCCGCGCAACAAACGCAGCATTGTAGTCACTATTGCAGAAACGCAACCTTAAACGCTGTACTATGAAAACCGTTTTTATTCTTGTAGAACCTGCTGTGGCAGGAAATATAGGCTCAGCAGCCCGCGCCATCAAGGTGATGGGTTTCCGGGAGCTGTGGCTGGTAAACCCAACAAACCATCTGGCAGAAGAGGCACAGTGGCTGGCCCATGCCTCCGGCGAAATTCTCGAAAATGCCAGGATTTTTAACACCCTGCAGGAAGCCGCCGCAGAAACCGACTTGCTGGTAGCCACCTCCGCCAAGAACCGTTCAACACATCAGGACTTTATCAAAGGAGCAACGCTTAAAGCATTTGCTGAAAAGAAGCAACCGCTCATAAATACCTTAGGCATTGTTTTCGGGCGCGAAGAGAGCGGACTCACCAGCAGCGAGATGCTCCTGTGCGATGTTGCCACATCCGTGCCCATGGCCACCACTTATCCTTCATTAAACCTTTCGCAGGCCGTCATGCTTTATGCCTTCCTGATGCAAACAACACCTGAGGAGCAGGAACATGAGATAAAGCAAGATAATGCCCCCGGATTCCGGAGGATGAAAAACAACATTATGGAAATCATCAAAGCGGCAGGCTTTTCAAACAAACATCCTATACTGCAACGCATCAATGAAAGGCTTTCTGCGCTAAGCGGAAAAGATATGAACCTGGTGCACTCGGTAGCGATGAAAATCAAAGAGAAATACCTCAGGGACAATCCATAACAACAGGATTAAAAATTGCAAACGATTGCGTTTGATATCAAAGTGTTATCAAACGAAAATCATCCCTGATTGTGAAAATTAATTATCTTTGTTCTGCATTTTAAAAACCGGAATTAATCATTAATAATCAATAATATAGACAAAATGGGAAACATAAAAGATCAAAAAAGGGTTTACTCTTTTGGTAAAACTCGTTCCGAAGGCGATAAAACCATGAAAAACCTTCTTGGTGGCAAAGGTGCCAACCTTGCCGAAATGAGTTCAATCGGCGTGCCAGTTCCTCCGGGCTTTACTATTACTACCGAAGCTTGCATCGAATACAACAAACTGGGAAAAGAAAAAGTAGTTGAGCTTATAAGAGGAGAAGTAGAAGAAGCTATTTCCCTAATGGAAAAAGAGATGAGCACTAAGTTTGGAAGCAACGAAAACCCACTGCTGGTCTCTGTCCGCTCAGGAGCACGCGTCTCGATGCCCGGCATGATGGATACTGTCCTGAACCTGGGGATGAACGAAGCTGCTGTGGAAGGGCTCACTAAAAAAACCGGCAATGCCCGCTTTGCATGGGACTCTTACCGCCGCTTTATTCAGATGTATGGCGATGTGGTACTGGGAATGAAACCCGAAAACAAAGAAGATGAAGATCCTTTCGAAGCTATCCTTCATGAGGTAAAAGAGAACAAAGGCGTTAAAAACGATACCGAGCTTTCGGTTGATGACCTTAAAATGCTGGTGGAGAAATTCAAGAAAGCCGTAAAAGATACTGTAAATAAAGAATTCCCCACAGACCCATGGGAGCAGCTCTGGGGTTCTGTCACCGCTGTTTTCGACAGCTGGAACAACGACCGCGCAAAATATTACCGCATGCTGAACAAAATCCCTGAAGAGTGGGGTACTGCCGTCAACGTACAGGCTATGGTATTTGGTAACATGGGCGAAAATTCTGCTACCGGCGTGGCTTTTACGCGCGATGCTGCCACCGGCGAAGATATCTTCAACGGGGAATACCTCATCGATGCACAGGGAGAAGATGTGGTTGCCGGCGTGCGCACACCGCAGCAAATCACCCTCGAAGGCTCCAAAAGATGGGCCGAGTTGGCCGGTGTGAATGAAGAAGAACGCGCCAAAGACTACCCCTCGCTCGAGGAGGTAATGCCTGAGATCTACAAAGAGCTGGACCGCATCCAGCAAAAGCTGGAAGACCACTACCGCGACATGCAGGACCTGGAATTCACCATCCAGGAAGGTAAATTGTGGCTGCTGCAAACACGTAACGGAAAGCGCACCGGTGCAGCAATGGTGCAGATAGCTATAGATATGCTCAAAGACGGACAAATTTCAGAAGAAGAAGCCGTGCTGAAAGTAGAACCCAACAGGTTAGATGAGCTGTTGCACCCTGTGTTTATCGAAGAAGAGCTGAAAACCACCGAAACAATAGCCAAAGGACTTCCGGCATCGCCGGGGGCTGCCACAGGTCAGCTGGTCTTTTTTGCCGATGAGGCCGATAAATATGATCAAACTATATTAGCGCGTGTTGAGACGTCTCCGGAAGACCTCGAAGGGATGAACGTAGCTCGTGGTATTCTTACCGCCCGCGGAGGAATGACCTCCCACGCTGCTGTTGTGGCCCGTGGTATGGGTAAATGCTGTGTTTCCGGCGCCGGAGCTATCTCTATCAACTACAAAAAACGTACGCTTACCACCAATGGTATCACCTACAACGAAGGTGACTGGATCTCTCTTAACGGAACTACCGGAGAGGTTTATAAGGATAAAGTAAAAACAAAAGATCCGGAGCTGAGCGGATATTTCGGTAAACTGATGGAGCTGGCAGATAAGTTTGCCACCACCAAAGTACGTACCAATGCCGATACGCCCAAGGACTCGCTGAAAGCGCGTGACTTTGGCGCCAAAGGGATAGGCCTGTGCCGCACTGAGCATATGTTCTTTGCCGAAGACAAAATTAAGTCGATGCGCGAGATGATCCTGTCAAGCGACGAAAAAGGGCGCAGAAAAGCCCTCGACAAACTGTTGCCGCTGCAGCGCGAAGACTTTGAAGGCATCTTTGAGGCAATGAAAGACTTGCCTGTAACAGTACGCCTACTTGACCCGCCATTGCATGAATTTGTGCCACACGAAGAAAAGCATCAGAAAGAGCTGGCGAAGGACATGGATATGTCACTGGAGGAGATCAAAAACAAGATCGATTCGCTGCACGAATCCAACCCCATGCTCGGTCACCGTGGCTGCCGCTTAGGAAACACCTATCCGGAAATTACAGAGATGCAGGCACGTGCCATCATCGAAGCAGCCCTTAACCTCAAGGAAAAAGGCATCACAGCCATCCCTGAGATTATGATTCCTTTAACAGGAACACTGGCGGAGATGAAAATGCAGGAAGATATCGTTAGAAAAACTGTGGAAGAGGTTTTTGCTGAGCGCAATTCCAAAATCGACTACCTTGTAGGTACGATGATAGAAACACCTCGTGCAGCCCTGGTTGCTGACGAAATTGCTAAATCTGCAGAATTCTTCTCCTTCGGTACCAACGACCTTACTCAGATGACTTTTGGTTATTCCAGGGATGATGCAGGCAAATTCCTGCCTATCTACCTCAAGAAAGGTCTGTTGAAAGACGACCCCTTCCAGGTCCTCGACCAGGAAGGTGTGGGACAACTTGTGGAGATGGGGACGAAAAAGGGTCGCCAGACTAACAAAGACCTCAAAGTAGGTATCTGCGGAGAACATGGTGGCGAACCCTCTTCGGTAGAATTTTGCCACAGAACAGGTATGAACTACGTAAGCTGCTCCCCGTTCCGTGTCCCCGTGGCACGTCTGGCTGCAGCGCATGCCGCCCTAAAAGAGAAAAAATAATATTTTCTCTTTTCAGGTATATTCTAAAAGCCACCCTTTTCAGGGGTGGCTTTTTTTTGTAATAACCTGCGCCAGTGCATGATTGCCAAATTGACAAGCTAAAGAAAAAAAATAAAAAGTCAAATTTATATACATTCATACGAGCATGTTTTCCATAAATTCATACTTTTGCTTCCATATAAAATGTTAAACTTAATTATTGACCGTTTATGGCAGTTAAAAATATTAAAAAGAGTCTGGAAGATTATGGCATTTCGGGTGTGGAAGAGGTGATATACAATCCCTCTTACGAAGATTTGTTTACCTATGAAACCGACAAAAACCTGGAAGGCTACGAAAAAGGAGTAAAAACAGAATTTGGGGCTGTAGCAGTAGATACCGGCATCTACACAGGCCGCTCGCCCAAAGATAAGTACATCGTAGCTGAGCCTGCCACAAAAGACCATGTGTGGTGGAAAAATGAACACCGCGCGGCCTCCGACAACAAACCTATCAATAAAGAGGTGTGGTATGAACTGAAGAATAACAGCACCAATCATCTGGCCGCACAAAAGCGACTGTATGTGATGGACGGCTTTGCCGGCGCCAATGAAAGCACTCGCCTGCGCATCCGTGTCATCACGGAGATAGCCTGGGCCGCGCACTTTGTTAAGAATATGTTTATCAGGCCCACCGAAGAAGAGCTCAAAACGTTTGTGCCTGACTTTGTTATGTTTCATTCCCCTAAAACCAGCAATCCAAGATGGAAAGAGCAAGGATTGCACTCCGAGGTATATGCCGCCTTCAACATCGGCGCCGGCGAGGCATGCGTGGGTGGCTCGTGGTATGGCGGAGAAATTAAGAAAGGTTTTTTCTCGATGATGAATTATTTTTTGCCGCTTAAAAAAATTGCTGCTATGCATTGTTCCGCAAACGTTGGCGTAAATGAAGATGTAGCTATCTTCTTCGGCCTCAGCGGAACCGGCAAAACCACTTTATCGGCTGATCCGAAAAGAAAACTCATCGGAGATGATGAGCACGGATGGGATGATGATGGTATTTTCAATTTTGAAGGCGGATGCTATGCCAAAACCATCAACCTCGACCAGGAGAAAGAGCCTGACATCTACCACGCCATCAAGCGCAACGCTTTGCTGGAAAACGTGGTAGTGAAGGAAGACGGAGAGGTAGACTTCTCTGACAGCTCCAAAACACAAAATACGCGGGTGTCCTATCCTATCTACCACATCAAAAACATTGTGAAACCTGTATCCAAGGCCGGCCATGCCAAAAATGTCATCTTCCTCACTGCGGATGCTTTTGGCGTGCTTCCCCCTGTGGCCAGGCTCACTAAAGATCAAACGCGCTACCACTTTATCTCGGGATACACTGCCAAAGTGGCTGGTACAGAGCGGGGAATTACCGAGCCGAAACCCTCTTTCTCTGCCTGCTTTGGTGCCGCATTTCTGCTGCTGGATCCTACGATGTATGCCAACGAGCTTATCAGAAAAATGGACGAGCATAACGCCAACGCCTACCTGGTAAGTACCGGATGGATTGGCGGACCGCACGGTGTGGGCAAGCGTATCGACCTGCCTTCTACCCGCGCCATTATCGACGCAATCCTGGATGGCTCCATCGATGATGAGGAGTTTGAGTCGTTGCCGGTTTTCAACCTGCAAATCCCTAAAAGTGTAAAAGGTGTCGACAGCAACCTGCTCAACCCCCGCTACCTGTGGAAAAAGCCCGAAGCATGGGACGCCGCAGCAAAAGACCTGGCCAAAAAGTTTATTAACAACTTCGATAAATTTACCGACAGCGAGCAGGCTCGTCGGTTGGTAAAAGCAGGTCCGCAACGCTAATCATTAATAATATTTTTCAAAGAAGGCTGTTACCTTTCGGTTACAGCCTTTTTTCTTGTGGTTTTTTCGCACTTTTGCAAAAAATAATATCGTGAATCTTATTCAGGCAAACAGCATAAGCAAAACATACGGAGATAAAAACCTTTTCTCTGACATTACTTTTGGCATCGACCGCGGACAAAAAGTGGCTTTAATAGCAGGCAATGGCCGTGGTAAATCCACGCTGATAAAAATACTTACCGGTAAAGAGTTCCCTGATGATGGCAAGGTGTCGTACCACAATGAGCTGCGTATGGCGTATCTCGAACAAAACCCACCACTGGAGGCCGGAAAGACAGTAGGTGAAGTAATCTACGACAGTGATACTCCGGCGATAGCCACTATACGAAGCTACCAGGAAGCCATGGAGAAAGCCACCTCCAACCCCTCCGATGAAAACAGCAGGAGGCTGCAGCAAGCCCTGGAACAAATGGATGCTGCGGAGGCCTGGGACTATGAGCAACGCATTAAAGAGGTGCTCTCTCGTTTCGGCATACATGACATGGAACAAAAAGCGGGGACCCTTTCGGGCGGCCAAAAGAAAAAAGTGGCCATGGCCAGGGTACTTATCCAGGATGCTAACCTTATTATCCTGGATGAACCCACCAACCACCTGGATATCGCCCTGATAGAGTGGCTGGAGAAATACCTTTCGCGCCAGAACCTGGCGCTGCTGCTGGTTACACACGACCGTTACTTTTTAGATAATGTATGCGAAGGCATCTTAGAACTGGATAGCGATGGGATGCACTACTACAAAGGTACTTTCGATTATTTCCAGGAAAAGAGGGCGGAGCGCATTCACAGTAAGGCCATGGAGATAGAGAAAGCCCAGAATTTTTATCGTAAAGAAGTGGAGTGGATACGCAGGTCGCCTAAAGCCCGCACCACCAAATCGAAAAAGCGTATAGAAAATTTTGAGGCCGTTAAAGAGGTGGCCCGCCAAAAGATAGAAGAAGACAAGCCTTCGGAATTCCATGTGAGCATGCAACGCATGGGTAAAAAGATTCTGGAGATAAAGAATGTTTCAAAAGCTTTCGATAAACTTCCCCTGATCAAAAACTTCTCCTATACCTTTAAAAAAGGAGAGCATATAGGAATAATAGGACCTAACGGAGTAGGCAAAAGCACCCTGCTAAATATTTTGACAGGCCACCTGCAGCCCGACAGCGGAGAGGTCATCCGCGGACAAACCATCTCTTTTGGATATTACTCTCAGGAAGGTATGGACGTCCCGGCAGACGAACGCCTTATCGATATTGCCACAGAAATCGCCAGTGTTGTTCAGTTAGGGAAAACCACCCTCAGTGTTTCTCAATTCCTGATGTATTTCAACTTTGACCACACCACGCAATATAATGTGTTCGGCAACCTTAGCGGTGGAGAAAAACGCCGCTTTTACCTGATTACTACCCTGCTGAAAAACCCCAACTTCCTAATCCTCGACGAGCCTACCAATGACCTGGATGTGTTTACCCTGAATATCCTGGAAGATTTCCTGGAGCACTACCAGGGCTGTGTTCTTATGGTTTCGCACGATCGGCGTTTTCTCGACACCCTGTCAGAGCATATCTTTGCTTTTGAAGGCAACGGAGACATCAAGATTTTTCCGGGGAATTTCTCACAGCATGAAGAATACAGGCAGCAAAACGCTACCGCTAAGAAGAAGCAGGAAGGAAGCCAAAAACGTATCGCCTGGGAAAAAGAGAAACAGAAAAAAAAGTCCGGAAAAAAGGTGAGTTTTAAAGAGCGCAAGGAGTATGAAGCGCTGGAACAGGAAATAGGAGACCTGGAACAGGAAAAGGAAAAGGTGCTGGAGCTGATGAATAACATAGCCGACAATGAAAGACTTACAGACCTCTCGGAGCGCTATGCTGAAATAAACAGGCTGCTGGAAGAAAAAGAACTGCGCTGGTTAGCCCTCAGCGAAAAAATGGAGGAAGAGTAGATGCTGCCAAAAATCTCCCTGGCCCCGCTGCAAGGGTTAACGAATATGACATACCGCAAACTCTTCCCGCAATATTTTCCTGGTATCGACAGGGTGTACACCCCCTATTTCAGCATCAACGCACACACAATGCCCCGAAAAAAAAAGATCAGGGAAAGCCTGGAGGCGGGCAGTCCGCATTTCGAAGTTGTTCCCCAGGTGCTCACTGACAGTGCAGATGCCTTTGTGGCCTTCTGCGGACTTGCCAGGGAGCTGGGCACAACCATGGTAAACCTCAACATGGGGTGTCCTTACCCTATCGTGACAAAAAAAGGAAAAGGCGCTGCCATGCTGGCTCATCCGGAAAAAACCGCCGGCTTTTTCGAGGAGGTGTTTTCCCGGCTTCAAACAGAGGTATCAATAAAAGTACGGCTGGGGTTAAATAATGACAACGAGCTCCAAAACCTGATGCCCGTATTAAACCGTTACCCGTTCAAAGAAATTATCATCCACCCCCGGACAGGCAATAACTATTACCAGGGGCAACCCGACCTGGATAGCTATGGCCGCCTAAAAACCCAAACAGCACATCCGGTTGTTTATAACGGCGATATTTTTGCTGCTTCCGATTATCACACTTTGAAACAAGCCTTTCCCGACACCCGGCACATCATGGCCGGGCGTGGCTTATTACGTAACCCGCTGCTGGCTGCCAACATTAAAGGTATTGCCGTGGAGCGTCCTGAAGAGACTGTAAAATCGTTTATTCAGGAGCTGGCAAAAGCGCTTTCGCGCGACAGAAGCGGAGGCCGTCGTTTTCCGCAAGGAATTAAAGAGCACTGGTGGCACTTGTCACACAGCTTCCCCGAAAGCGGTACTGTTTTCGACACTATCAAAGTGATAAATGATTTGCAAACCTATCATGCCGCAGTAGAACATATCTTTGAAAATCATGAGTTTTTAGTGGGGTAAAAAACACCCCGTGCCCGGTAGGCAGCAAATAATAGCAGTCTTGATAGGAGGAACACGGAAAACGGCATAATCAGGAATGACAAAAAAGCATAACAACTTCCGATGGCAATTACAAAATTGCTGAAATCGTTTCAGCGCCATAACAAAAGATGCTGCAGATATTTTGGCAGAGCACCATTGCAATAAAAGTGTTCTGTTATTTTCTGTTACCTCTGTGAAGCATTTTTCCCAAGAACACAAAAACAGCTACCTTGGGGCACACCCGGCTTTGCCGGAAGAAATTTCCAGACCCTTCGAAAAGTGCTGCAAGATCGATAGTTCCATAAAAAAACCGGCATATGCAAAAAAGCAGATACCGGTTTTTCATTTAATACGTTAAGGCTAAATCAGAGCACTTTCACCTCTGCCTGATAGGCTGTCTGAAGAATCAAATCAACAGTCGGGGTAGGTAAAGTAGTTTCTTGATTCATCATAATCACAATTTGCACCTGACCATTTGCATTGATATAATTGAGAATTTCTCCATCAATGATATTGAAAGTAACGCTTTGCGCCTCAGCATCCACTTCCGTGATTTCAGCAACTTTTGTCTGACTTTCCCCCAAATGGAATGTTGTACCCTGGAAAAGGGTTACATCCAGCCCTTGAGGAGCCTCCACTACAATTGTAGCTTCCGTAACCGAAATATTCTGAATGTCATCAACAGAATAATCGGTGTTACTTAATGCTTCACCTAAATCAATCACGTCGTTAAAAACAACCACATTTGCATTGGTAGTTTTATTTTGGGTAAATATTACCGAGTCGATGGAGAAGTGCAAATCATCAGCGTCGAAGTTGATGGTCTGCTTAGTGTTTTCAGTCAATTCGTCGCATGATGACATCATAAATACTGCTGCCACAGCAACGAGCGCGAACTTAAAAAGACGATTTTTAAATAATTTCATGGTATTATGTATTTTTATTTGTACTAAATTAATACATTAATCGCAATATTGTTTGATTATTACGAAAAAAAACAAAAAAATAACATGTTATTCAATCCTCATTTTCATCATCCCTTCCAGGAATATCTTTGTAGACTCCTGAATTTCAATATGATTACGTTTCTCGAAATAGATGCGTAAATAAAATTTATCTACTTTCAGATAATTATCCAGCTCCACCTCATTAAGACTCAAATCAACCTCGCGGGCGTTAGCACTTACATAGTCTACTTCTCCGAGCTCCTTTTGGTGGCTAAAACTTTCATTCAGCGAAATATTTACTGATGCATTTCTCAGAAATGCCAGGTTTTGATTTTGGGGTTGCAGTACCCCTATCACTAATTTTTCTAAAACTGCCTCTTCCAGATAATCCGAATCGTTAGCCTCCATCAAGCTATCAAGGTCGAAAGTTACTTCCTTCTGATACCAGTTGCTTGTATCTTTTGTCACTTCCGCTTCATCTACGGGAGAAAAAACAATTTTTTGTAAAGGCACTTTCATAGTCACCTCGTCAAGGTCTTTCGACCACTCTTCGCACCCATAAAAAAACAACATTAACACTACCACAGGCAGTACGGCACTTATTCTGATAAGCTTTTTCATAATTAATATTTCAAGTTCCCCGTAATTACAAATATACGCTTTCAAGCGCCGTTAGTCAACAGAAGCTCCCATTAGCCTGCCTACGAATTCAACATCACCGGCATCACAAGCATCAGTATCTGCTCATAATCCTGTTCATCATTTTCGTTTACCGGAAAGATTATTCCGGCCCGGTTAGGCTCCGACATCTCCATCTTAATGGTTTCTGTATCCAGGTTATTGACCATCTCCTGCAAAAATTTTGAATTAAAGCCTATCTCCAGCTCATCGCCTTCGTAACTGCAATCGAGGCGCTCTTTTGCTTCATTGGAAAACTCAAGATCTTCGGCACTCAGGAACAGCTCCTGGCCGCTGAGCCGCAGCCGCACCTGGTGTGTAGACTGGTTGGCAAAAATAGAAACCCGGCGCAACGCATTTAAGAAGCTCAAACGGTCAATTACCAGCTCTTTGGTATTGTCTTTAGGAATAACCGCCTCATAATTAGGGTATTTTCCCTCTACCAGCCGGCAGGCCATTTTTATATTCTCGAAGGTAAAAAAGGCATTAGTCTGGTTATATTCCACCGTCACGGGCACATCCTCGTCGTAGGTAAGCACTGATTTCAGCTGGTTGAGAGGCTTTTTGGGAATCACAAACGAGCTGTAGTCGTCCACCTTCACATCGGTGCGGCGATAACGCACCAGCTTATGGGCATCGGTAGCCACAAACGTAACATTTTCAGAAGAGAACTCACAGAGCACTCCTGACATCACGGGCCGCAGCTCGTCGTTACCAGTAGCAAAAATGGTCTTGTGTACCACCTGTGCCAACAGGGCTGAAGAGAGGTTCACCTCACTGGCCCCCTCTTTTTCGGGCACTTTAGGATACTCATCGCTTTTATGGCCCGGCAACTTATAAAACCCTTCTCCGGCTGATATCTCCACAGAGAGCTGCTCTTCATTCAGTGAAAAGGTTACGGGGATATCGGCAAGGGTTTTAAGGGTATCCAGAAGAATACGCGCAGGAATAGCCATCACCCCAGGCTCTTCCATCTTATCAGGCGTAAGGGTGACCGTCATCGTAGTATGCAGGTCTGATGCCGTCACAGAAAGGTTTTCCTCTGTGAGTTCAAATAAAAAATCATCAAGAATCGGAAGGGTGTTGTTGGTGCTAAGCACACCACTTATCTTCTGAAGATTCTTTAACAATGTGGTACTGGAAACAATAAACTTCATATCATTATGTATTTGTTACTTCTGTATCGTGTTTTCAATCATGTAAAGGTAAAAAAAATGAGTGAACAAAAATCGCGTTCCTATTTATTATTTTTCACCAAAAGTTTAGATTCATCGCCGCTGAACAATCTTTTGATGTTTTTCTTATGTGTAACCGGTACAATAACAGCAATAATAACGGCAAGCACCTGTAAAGGAGGGGATACAGCAAACAGAAAAACAGCCAACACAGGAAGCAGCACAGCAACAGTAACCGATCCCAGCGATACATATTTTGTAATAATAAAAATCACTGTAAACACGCCCACCAGGATAAGAATCAGGTAGAGTGGATATAACGCTATGGTGACCCCAAGCAGTGTTGCCACCCCTTTGCCACCTTTAAAATTAGTGAAAACCGGGAAAATGTGTCCTACTACAGCCACCACGGCCAGGGCTATCCTGAAATAGACCACCTCCTGGGAGCTCCATGCGTCTGTGGTTAAAAGGTGTGACAAACTTACAGCGGCCCATCCTTTAAAGGCATCTATCAATAATACGATAATTCCTGCACGGTTCCCCAGCACACGCAAGGTGTTGGTGGCACCGGCATTGCCGCTGCCATGCTCACGCACATCCACATCGTAAAACACTTTACCGAAATATACGGCTGTGCTGACCGACCCGATGAAGTAGGCGGCAACGATACCGATGATAAAAAACCCATATTCCATAATCCTGTTTTAAAATATCGGCAAAGATATCATTAATTCAGATTCACACCTCAACCGCTTACCGGAAGTATATGCCTGCCTGCTCTATACGGTTCAGGAAAAATGTTTTTAGGTTGAGGCCGCTGAGGTCATACTCATACTTCTGTATGCCCTCTTTGGCAGGAATAAAGCGTTTAGATCGCTTCACATTATCAATAGCCTCATTAAAGGCTTTATCTGATGACACGGCTTCCATAAGCGATCCGGAATAGGTAAAAAAGTACCACACGCCCTTGGCAGGCTCCAGGTAGATGTTGAGATTTCCACCATCTTTTGTGGGCTGAATCTCTACCACTCCATTCACAAACCTTCCTAACGCCTGGCCGCCAATATTCCCTATCCCCAGTTCGCCGGAAGCTACAAAAGACTTCAGGTTGCTGTTCCATGTAAAAGTAACGTCGTTGAAAAAGAGTGTTTTTTGCAGGTCTCCGGGAACATTTTGCACCAGCCCATACAAGTTTATCTCCTTCATCACTGTCTCCAGATCTGGCGCCGATAATATCTGACCCGCCGATTTTTCATACCACTTCTCCCCCGGATCAACGCGATCCAGGTCATACATCGCCAGCGTATCGGCCATAGCCGCAAGGGCATTTTTAGCAAACAAAAAATCTGCCGCCAAAACCCCATGCATCTCCATCGTTCCATCATCTTCGCGGCAGACAAATTCTCCATGCGGAGCAATCTCCATCCTGCCAAAGAGATACTGGAAATCCAGTGATGCCAGCCCTTCGAAAGTGCAATCGTCAGGATAGTAATTATAATAGGGTTGCAGGGAATCTGCCAAATTGTTCTTTGCCCCGGCTATCCGGTATGCTTCGCCGTTGTAGCTGAGCTGCCCGTCCAAAGTCCAGAACGGATAATCGCTCTCCAGGCGTTCCTGCTCATAAAACAACGGGTATATTTCACGCGTGGTGGGAGAAAAGTGCAGCGAAGCAAATAACGGAGGCACATCCGCCGTATCTTTTACAGGATGTTCAATATCGATGCGGGTATTCACCGGATTGAGATAGTCATAAAACTTCACCCATTGCTTTTTATGATTACAACAGTTGCCCTGCAAAATCTTAAAATATCCATCGTAAGCCAGCAGGGAATCCGCTCCATTCATTTCGAGCACCCCATAATAATCAAAATTGGGACTTACCCTAAAGTCGGCGTCCTTGTCAATAGTGGCTTCGCCGGACGTATGGCCGTCCTTTACCGATATCCCGGGAAAATACACTTCATAGGCTTCCCCCGCCCCATCGGTATACTGATAAAAGCCTGCTGCTTCATATTGATGACGCGATTCCAGAGACACCGAGGCAGCGTCAATAAAGTGTGCTTTGTTATGTATGCTTGCCAGGATTTTAGCATTCTGAAGCTTCTCAATGGCCGCATCCTTACCTATCCTCAACTGTTCCTGATAAGGAAAAACAGCGGCATCGGCCACGTTGATATACTTTACCTTCTCAGCCTCTATAATATTCAGGCCCAAATCATATTGCGCCCTGAGGGCAAAAAACTGCAGCGAATCCTGGCTCTTTTTGGTAGATACGAACCTGGCTCCTGAGAGCTCTTCATCTACAATCTCCCTGTAATTGAGGGTGTCGAGATAATCCAGACCGGTGATATCCGCCACATTCATATCAAGCGTTTTTCCCTGCACATCCCAGGTAACCTCATTAAGATAACTGATGTATTGATTATATGGAAAAGTGATAGTGCTTCCTTCTTTGTCGCTAAAAAACTGTCCCTGCCTTTTCTCCACATCAATATCAGTAAAATAGTTTTTCAGTTCCAGCGCCAGGGCTTCCCCGTCAGAAGTAGCTATTTCCACATCGCTCTCCTGCCCCTGGAAATCAGTATTCCTGAAAGTGAACTCCTGGGATCTGACGGTCGCCATGTCATAATTTGCGTTTCCACTGCCTTTGAGGGCGTCGGGCGTCAGGGCCAGCAACCCTCTCAGGTTTACCTGACCCCGATACATGGCAAAAGGCCTGGATGGCTCATACACTATCATCGAATCCTGTGTCTGCAACCATCTTAAACGGGCGCTTTCCACGTTCACCAGCGGGTATTGCGTAGGGTGTGTCTGCTGTTCCAGGTGAAAAGCCCGCACTTTGCCTTTTGCTGAGTCAGGGAAAAAAATCACTTCCTGCGCATCTGCTTCAGCGGCAAGGTACTGCAACTTTCCTTTTCCTTTTAAACCGCTATTGCTAAGGGCGATACTATCGCTAAAAATACCTTTCCCCTGATAGGTGTCATATCCCTGCTCCGGGGTCACCGTTTTGAAGCCAAGGGAGAAATCCTGCTGAATTGTAAGCGGCTGACGGATATCGGGGAATATGGTAGACTCCAGGTATCCCCCGAAGGTCAGGGCCTGCGGACGGAAGTTATCCACGCTGTCAATTACAAAGGGATCCACATGATACTCGAAGCGGTCGCGGTCATATACTCCTTCGAAACGGGAATACCTGTCATAGAATGCCGAAGCATCTTTTTCCGACCTGAGGATAGGATATCGCGGCGAGGGTTTGAGCCCTGCCTTATTATCAGGCTTATCGATCTGCAGTGCCCCATCGAGGTTTTCCAATACCGTTTGCACACGACGGACATAGGGGGTGCCATCGGAGGCATAGCGACCCGTCTTAACGCTGATGCGCATTGAGTCTGCCGTGGGTAAATCAATACTAAAGTTTTTATAGCTGAAATAGCCGCTTTCTCCAAAAAGCTCTATATTTCCTGCAATAAGGCGCCCATCAAACTCAAAGTCGCGGTTTTTCTTCATAACGATGCGGTTATTGCGCGGATAGATAAAAACACGCTGGGAGTCGCTCAGGTGAACTACGGGAATACCCTTTATTTCCAGATCATTATTCTTAAGGTTCAGCTCCGCATTACTGGATCCTTCCACTCTCGAAACAAACCGCATCACATCATAGTCGCGCATCCCATACCAGGCGTGCACATAATTCAACACCTTGTCTTTTATCTCTATAAACTTATTTTTCCGGTCGTAGATGACGAACCCTTCTGCTGCCAGGCGCAACATCAGCAGGTCGGCTCCATGGTTTGAAAAATCGGAGAAATCCACAAACTGCGAGAGATGAAATTCGCGCTGTTTGGTCTCCACCATAAACTCGTTCAGGATCATTAACGGGTTTTCCTTATCATAGAGCTGAATATCATAAAAACGTTCTTTAGAGTAGTAGTCGTGCGACTCGAATATCGCACTGCCGCGTTGGTCCATTCCCATCAACTCGCTGAAGCGCAACACCGAATCCTGGATATCCCACTGCATCATGCGGCAATACATATCCATTTTATGATAGGAGTTGGAATAGGGTATCAATTTGTTTTGTTTGCTGTGCGGCATCAGCAGCAGCTCATCCTGCTGCGGCTTGTATTCAAAGTTTATTGAAGGGTGGTAGATGGAGTCGTTTTCACCAATATAGATCGACACGCTGGTGTTTAATGAAAAAAAGCGCTCCTTCTTAACGAAGAAGCGATCAGCAAACACACTAAGATAACGCTGCTTGTTACGCATCAGCCATGCTGACGCTTTTACTTTGTTGGTGCTGGATACAATAACCTTATCACCCTCATAACTCAGGTAACCGTTAAGCACTACCCCTTCCAGTAAGTTGTCGAGCGAGTAGAAGCTATCCGATTGAAACTTGGGATACCAGATATCCGAGGAGTCGAAAACATAGACATATCCGTCACTAAATTCACCCGTTATGGGCTTGTCGAAGATCTTACTATCGTAAAAGTCTACAGAATCTGTTTCATATAGCGGCCTGGTAAGATCAACGTGGTAATTATGCACCACTGTTTTCATGCGTGAAGTATCATAGCCGGCATTTTTCCAGTAAACGGTGCCTCCTTCGCCGCGCCAGGTCCTGTTAAAGATATCGAAGAGGCCTTGTGTATTATGGATACGGGAGGTGTCTGTCTGCGAAAACCCCATCAGTAAGCCATCGCTAATCACAAACCGGGGCATGCTGTCATATACAAAGCGGAATGTATCGGCAACGACGCGCCAGTTTATGGAGCTCTTGCTGTATAGTGTTTTGTCCTCGAAAAAGCGGTAAGTGGATGCCACCAGCCGAATGACCTCCTCATTTTTTTCCCTGAGAAAGGCATCCCTCGCAGCATGATGCCAGTCGCGAAATAGCTGTTTCTCCTGAACCAGCGTCTCCAGCGATATGAGGTACTGATAAAACGTAGGGTAGACCTGGAATCGCTGCTCCATCATTCTGTGTGTAAGGCCATACACCGTATCGCGCTGTTCAGGAGTTATCTCTCCCCCATACCAAAACGCCTCAAAAGAGTCTTCAAAGGCTTGCGCCAAGTCTTTATGCTTTTTTGGCAGCTTATCAAAAATATCGATAGTATATTCGTAGAACGAAACAGAGTCGCGCTGAAACCGTTCCTCATCCTGCGCAGCAGCATGCTGAGCTACGAAAAAAAAGAGAACCAGCAAAAGCATCAGGTGCCTGATATGGAAAGTGCATGACACTAAAAACCGCAATTGTCGTGCACCTTCCATAATCTATTTTTTTGCTTCTATTGCCACCCAGTCATTTTTTTCGATATGCCTGACTTCATGGATGCCGTATTTTTCGGCTTCCGCCAGCATAATACTCCGCTCATGCTCATAGAAACCGCTAAGCAGGATAATCCCTTTACTCTTCAACACTTCGCTATATGCCGCCATATCCTGCAGCAATGTATTTCTGTTAATGTTAGCGAGGACAATATCAAACGGCTGTTCAGGGATATTTGCTGCATCGCCATGAATCACCTCGGCATTGGTGATGTTGTTACGCTCAAAATTCTCGATAGCATTTTCATAAGCCCAGCGCTCGTTATCAATCCCCACCACTTTTGCGGCTCCCATTTTGGAGGCCAGTATGGATAATATGCCTGTACCGCTACCCATGTCGAGCACCGATTTACCACTAAAATCCACATCCAGCATCAGCTGCACCGTGAGGAAAGTAGTTTCATGATGCGCCGTTCCGAACGACATCTTAGGCTCTACAACGATATCATAATCTGCTGTGGGAAGCGGTTCGTGAAAAGGAGCTCTCACGTGGCATCTCCCGGCTATCGTCACAGGCTCGTAATTGCTCTCCCATAACGCATTCCAGTTCTCCTGCTCAATTTCAGCATACTCAAAAGAGATATCGAACATCCCCATCGTAATAACGGGTAATTCGTTCAGCGCCGCAGCATCAAAGTGCTCTTCAGGGATATAGGCCAGCAATCCGGTATCTGACTCCATAAAACTTTCATACCCAATATCGGCCAACTGGGCCATAAGGATATCTGATGCCGGTTCAGCAGGGAAAACTTTGCAGTTCAGTTCAATATAATTCACACTAACGTTCGTTTATTCGTCCTTCATAGCATTAACGATGGCAAGAAAATCTTCTGCTTTCAGTGAAGCGCCACCTATCAGTCCACCATCCACATCTGGCTGTGCAAAAATCTCCTCAGCGTTGCCAGGCTTCACGCTGCCGCCGTACAGCAGAGAGATTTCATCAGCAATTTCCTGGTTATACTTTGCAACAATAAGCTTTCTGATAAATCTGTGCATCTCCTGAGCCTGCTCCTTTGAAGCTGTTTCTCCGGTACCTATGGCCCACACGGGTTCGTAGGCTATCACTACTTTTCCTATCTCCTCCTTGCTCAAATGAAACAAGCCATCTTCCAGCTGCGCCTTCACCACGTCAAAGTGGTTGCCTGCCTTGCGTGCATCCAACGATTCTCCGCAACAGAAGATAGGTATTAAGTTATGATACAGAACCCGGTCTATCTTACTGGCCAAAATATCATCAGATTCATGGAAATAGCTCCTGCGCTCCGAGTGTCCAATAATGACATAAGGAATATTCATAGACTGGATCATCTCCGCGGAAACTTCACCGGTATACGCGCCACGCTTATATTCGCTTATATTTTGTACCCCCACGGAAAACGGAAATTCTTCGGCATAATCGCTAACCATTTCGGCATACACGAAAGGAGGGCATAAAACCACCTCCTTATTAGTAAGGGTTTTCCCATTAAGCTCTTGTGCGATAGCCTCCACAAGGGCATCTGCTTCCTGGAAGGTGGCATTCATCTTCCAGTTTCCGGCAATAATTCTTTTTCTCATTAGTCCTTTAAATTAATATTTGGTTTTTACGAAGATAGAAAAGATTTATAATTTTAATTGTATTTCTTAACAATTTGTTCAGCATCAGGAAAATCATTGTAGTGCCATTTGTTGATGACCACCCCGTCTTTCATCAAAATCAGTCCGGGGTTGGCACGCACCATCGTCTTCAGCTCGATATCATCCGCCTGATAAGCAGGGATATCCGTATCATAATGAGCCATAAACTCCTCTATACCTTCTTCCAGTGAAGCGGTGAGCAGCGCAAACTGATACCCTTCGTTGTTAAGGTTTTCATATAAATTTACCGCTTTCTTCAGGCCTACAGTATCTGCTTTCCGGATATTGTGCGATGTTAAAAGAAACTGCCACCCGGCTGCTTCAATCACCTTTTGTGTCATATCAGAACCATCCGTAATACTTACCACCTCCAGGTTATGCGGTCTGACTACAGAAGAGTAATCCACTTTTTGCTCAACAAATTCCCACTGTTCTACCCATGCGGTGTCACTCCATGGCAATTCAGAGGAGAGGTACTGCTTTTGCTCACCGGTATCTGTATTTTTATAGATAAGGTAATAGACAGGCTCCCCTTCCTGCTTCATATCGTTTCCTGTCTTCCACTCGCGGAAATCGACCGGCGGCAGGTGCTGGTAGCTGTACCAGCTAAAGGCAAAAAACAATACGGCTGTGGCAATGCCGGTATAAGCCTTCAGTCTGGTAGTTTTCAATGCTTTTTGTGAGGGTCTGGTAACTACGAGGATGATGGTGAAGACCATCAACACCACATTCTTGAAAAAAGTCTCCCAGTTAGTCATTATAATAGCTTCACCGAAGCATCCGCAGTCTGGCACCGGATTGTAGAGGGCATCATAGAGGGTGACCAGCGTAAAGAAACTCATCATGGCCAGCAAAAGATATGTAGTGACCTTTAACCGGATATTCAGCAGGATAAAAACACCCAGCAGGAATTCGAGGAGCACCAGCACAAAGGCCAATGGCAAAGCCCACTCCAGGGCCCACTCCATTTGATAGGCAATAAAATAATCCTCTATTTTATACATCGTACCCAGGGGATCCACGCCTTTAACAAAACCGGAAAAAATAAAAGTGATACCTACAATAATGCGGCTGATCAATCTCAGGATCTTCATTTCTTCGCTGCTTTGGATTCTTCTATTTTAATGAGGGCAAATATGGCATAATTGAGAATATCATGATAATTGGCTTCGAGTCCTTCGGAAACGTGCGTAACGCCCCTATTCTCCTCTATCTGTTTGATGCGCAGTATTTTCATAAGAATAATGTCTGTTATGGAACTTACCTGCATATTCCTCCAGGCTTCTCCGTAGTCATGATTTTTGTTTTTCATCAGTTCTCTGCTGATGCCCAGATGATGGTTATACAAATTCACGGCCTGCTCTGCTGAAAGGTCAGGCTGCCTGGCGGGACCCTTTTCGAGCTGTATTAAAGCCATAATGCTATAGTTAACAAGGCCCTGAAATTCCGGTTCCACCCCTTCGGCAATTTTTTGCTCTTTATTTTCTTCGATACTTCGTATGCGGCTGCCTTTAATATATATCTGGTCTGTGAGTGATGAGGGTCGTAAAATGCGCCAGGCCACGCCATAATCCTGTGCTTTAGCCTGGAAAATATCTAAACATTTACCGGCAACAGCATCAAATTGTGCCACTGTTTTATCACTCATATTTTTTCCTATTAAATATTTTATTACTTTAGAGCAACTTTTTACAATTTTCACCTAAAAAAAAAGAATCGTTATGAAACCAGATGTATTGAATCTCACAGACCCGATAGCAATGGGCATTTTGAATCTAGCACCCGATTCATTTTATGATGGTGGCAAATATACAACGGAAAAACAATGGATGCAAAAGGCCGAAGAAATTGTTAAGGAGGGAGGACAAATTATTGATCTAGGGGCTGTTTCCACCCGTCCGGGAGCACAGCTGGCATCGCCGAAGGAAGAAGCCGCCAGGCTGAAACCAGCTCTGAAAAAAATCCGTGCCGCTTTTCCCGATACGATGATATCCGTTGACACGTATAACGCAGAAGTAGCCCGCATGGCTGTAAATGAGGGTGCCGATATGCTCAACGATATCTCAGGAGGTACATTCGATAAGCACATGTTCAAAACGGTGAGCGAACTAAAAGTGCCTTATGTGCTGATGCATATCAACGACTATCCGGAAAGGATGCAGAATTATCCACGATATACTGATGTGGTAGAGACTATTATCAGTTATTTCAGGGATAAGATTCACCAGCTTAATGACCTGGGCTTTGATGACATCATTCTTGATCCGGGCTTTGGTTTTGGTAAAACCATCAGCCACAGCTACCGCATGATGAAAAAGTTACGTTCTTTCAGTGTTATGGGTTATCCTATGATGGTGGGCCTCTCGCGCAAATCGATGATTAACAATGTGCTAAACATCAAGCCGGAGCAAGCGCTCAACGGAACTACTATCCTCAACACGCTGGCCCTGACGCAAGGCGCCAGGATACTCCGTGTGCATGATGTGAAGCCCGCGGTAGAAGCTATAGCACTGGTAAGCCTCGTTATGAATGCATAAAATAATAAAAGCGGGAATAATGCAATGGGCAGTGAAATTATCCTGTGAATTGGGGACGTTTCCGTATTTTCGCGGCAAGAAAAGGTTTTTGGTATGATGGCATTTATTTCTGTTCGTATTTTGGATGTGCTGGATATAGTCTTAGTGGCTTTCTTGCTGTATGAGTTATACCACCTGTTGCGAGGTACTGCCGCTATCAATATTTTTGTGGGCATCGTAGCAGTACTTGTTTTCTGGCGGCTGGTTACGGCGTTGGAGATGGAGCTGCTCAGCAAGATTTTCGGTGGCTTTATCAGCGTGGGATTTATCGCCCTGATTGTTGTTTTCCAGCCCGAAATCAGGAGGTTTCTGCTGCTGCTGGGCACCCCCTATACCTTAGAAAACCTGCGCTCGCGCCTCTTTTTCTGGCGGATGAACATCAAGCACCAGCCCAAAATTAACATTGATGCTATCGTTAAGGCCATCAGCTCAATGTCGGCAAGCAAAACCGGCGCGCTTATCCTTCTGGCAAAGAAAAACGAGCTGAAGCAGTTTATCGAAACAGGGCAGCGCATTGACGGTATCGTATCCACATCGCTGCTGGAAAATATTTTCTTTAAAAATGCCCCTTTGCATGACGGCGCAGTAATTATAGAGCGCAACAAATTGCGTGCTGCACGCTGTGTGCTTCCCATTACCCGTAACAGAAATTTCCCTTCGAACTACGGCCTGCGCCACCGCGCTGCTGTGGGGGTTTCGGAACAGTCTGACGCTATCGCACTGATTGTTTCTGAGGAGAGCGGAAAAATATCCTATGCCAAAGGGGGATCGCTACACCTGCACCTGACCCCCGCACAGCTGAAGAATTATCTCTCGGACGAATTCTCCACCTGACGTTTATTTTCTTCTCTCTTTTCGAACATCCGCACCAGATCTTCCGGAGAACGCCCTAAATATTCCAGTGACACCTTCACATCATCAGCAAAAGCATGTTTGGGATACTGCTCCAGAAATTGGTCATATACCTCTTTGGCACGCCCCAACTCCCCGAGGTTATTTTCGAGGATATACCCTTTTAAAAACAGGGCATCGGCCACCTTATTAAAACCGGGATATTGGTTCATAACAATATCCAGTTGCTTCAGCGCTTTAACAGGCAGGTTTCTGTTCATCATCATGTCAGCAGCCCTGAAGCGGTATTGCGGTGTCAGCGTATCCTGCGGATGCTTACTGGCAAATTCCAGATAATCGGCAATGAGACTCTTAGCGATTTCCTCCGTAGCCTTATTTTCATCAACTTCCATCAGCTGCTTCTCTTTCCGCTCAATTTTTTCGCGCAGCGTGGCATTATCGCAGGAGTGCATCAACATCGCTGCTGACAGGGCCACAAACATCAGTACTCTTTTAGTCATCATATCCTATTTTTTACCTTTTTTTTCAAACGGAAAAATCATTTTATATCCCACCTCTACTTTTCCTTTAGAGATATTGCTGAGCCTGCTTCTGAGTATGGTTTTTCTAACGGGACTTAACTTATCAGTAAAGAGGGTGCCCTCCAGGTGATCGTATTCGTGCTGGATAATGCGTCCCAGCATTCCGTCGTACCATTCATCGTAAAAATTCCAGTCGCGGTCATAATATTGTATGTGCACCTGGCCGGGGCGGGCCACATCTTCCCTTATCCCGGGGATACTCAGGCACCCCTCATTAATCAACTTTTCATCACCCTGCTCTTCAATAATTTCCGGATTAATAAACACCTTTCTGAACCCTTTGGCTTCGGGCATATCCTCCTCATAAGGGGTGGCATCAACAATAAAAATCCTGATGGATTTGTTGACCTGCGGGGCTGCTAACCCCACCCCTTCGGAGAAATACATCGTCTCCCACATGTTATCAATAAACTGTTCCAATCCGGGATAGTCTTTATCAACAGGCTTTGCTACTTTACGCAACACCGGGTGGCCATATGCTGTTACCGGTAATACCATAACGTCACTTTTTAATCGATTCTAAATAAGATTGCAATATAATTGTGGCACTCACCTTATCCACCATTGCTTTGTCCTGTCGCTTTTTCTTCTTCATCCCTCCGTCAATCATCGCCTGAAAAGCCAGCCGCGAAGTAAAGCGCTCATCCATGCGCTCTATGGGGATATCCGGAAAAGTAGCCCTAAGTTTTTTCAGGAATGGCTTGATATAACGTGCCGAATCTGATGCTGTATTATCCATCTGTTTCGGTTCTCCAACAACAAAACGGGCTACTTGTTCTTTCTCTGTGTATACTTTCAGATACGGAATTACTTCGTGTACTGCCACGGTGGTTAACCCGCCGGCAATCATCTGAAGATCATCAGTAACGGCCAGCCCCACGCGCTTTTTTCCGTAATCAATTGCAAGAATCCTCGCCATAATACATTTTCAGGCAAATTTAAGTAAAAAACCTGCTATAATCGAAATTTTACTACTTTTGAATTTCGTCATTAAAAAGGGAGAATACCAATGAACCATTTGAGAGCTATTATTGAGGAAGCATGGGAGAACCGGGCACTCCTAGAGGAGCCGCGCACTATAAAAGCGATAGAAGAGGTAATACAGCTGCTGGATGAGGGGAAGCTGCGGGTAGCCGAAAAGTCTGACGGGAAATGGAAGGTGAACCAATGGATTAAAAAAGGGGTTATTCTCTATTTTCCCACACGTAAGATGGAAACCGTTGAAGTGGCTCCTTTTGAGTTTCACGATAAAATACCTCTAAAGAAAAAATATGCTGACAAAGGAGTGCGGGTAGTGCCGCACGCTATTGCGCGCTACGGCTCCTTCCTGAGCCGTGGGGTGGTAATGATGCCCTCCTACGTTAATATCGGGGCTTTTGTGGACGGGGGTACCATGGTAGACACGTGGGCCACGGTAGGATCCTGTGCCCAGATAGGTAAAAACGTCCATTTATCAGGAGGTGTCGGTATCGGCGGTGTGCTGGAGCCATTGCAGGCCAGCCCTGTTATTGTGGAAGACGGAGTGTTTATTGGCTCCCGCTCTATCATCGTAGAAGGGGCCTTTATAGGCAAAGAGGCTGTTATAGGAGCCAACGTGGTTATTACCAACAGCACAAAAATTATTGATGTTACGCAGGAGAAGCCGCTGGAGCATAAGGGGGAGGTGCCTCCGCGCGCTGTGGTGATACCGGGCTCATATACGAAAGCGTTTCCCGCAGGGTCCTACCAGGTGCCCTGCGCACTGATTATAGGGGAGCGGAAAGCTTCCACCGACCTGAAGACATCGCTAAACGAAGCACTAAGAGATTATGACGTAGTGGTATGATAAATAACAAGATAAAGAACATACTTATCATACAAACCGCTTCTATTGGTGATGTGGTGTTGGCTACGCCGGTAATAGAGAAAGCCCGCAACGCCTTTCCCGCGGCAGCGATAGATTTTATGGTAAAGGATGGCGTGCAGGATTTGCTTACAGGGCACCCACACCTCCACAATATTATAGCGTGGAACAAAAAAGAACACAAATATCAAAACCTGGCGGAGATAATACGGTATGTAAGGTCTTCGCGGTATGATATGGTGATTAACCTGCAACGCTTTTTTGCCACAGGCCTGGTGACTTTCCTGAGTGGGGCACGCATCAGGAGTGGCTTCAGCAAAAACCCGCTGAGCCTCTTTTATACCCACCGCACCCGCCATCGTATCGGTGACACCTCATCGCCCCTTCACGAAACCAAACGCAACCTGAAGCTGGTGCCCTTTGCAGAAGGAGGAAACAACCCTCGCCCCCTGCTCTACCCTGCTAAAAAAGCTTTCGCGAAGGTATCGCAATACAAAACAAGCCATTACATTTGTATTGCCCCGGCCTCATTATGGTACACCAAGCAGTATCCAAAAGAGCGCTGGATAGACTTTATCGGCAAGGTGCCGGAAAGCACAAGGGTTATCCTTCTGGGCTCGGCAGAGGATCAAACATTAACAGCTGCTATTATGAAAGAAGCTTCTCACGCAGAACTTCTGGACTTAAGCGGCCAGCTCTCGCTGCAGGAATCGGCGGCACTTATACGGGATGCTGCGATGACTTATGTTAACGATTCGGCGGTGATGCACCTGGCTTCCGCTATGAACGCGCCCGTAACTGCTGTTTTCTGCTCAACGGTTCCCACCTTCGGGTTCGGGCCGCTATCTGATAACAGCGCTGTAGTAGAGAAAGAAGAGCCGCTTTATTGCCGTCCATGCGGACTGCATGGATATAACAAATGTCCTGAAGGACATTTTAAGTGTGCTTATGATATTGATAATAAAGCGTTAGAAAACAGACTGCCATGAACGATGACAAACTAAAAAAAGAGGTGTTGAAAAGTGCTGAGGTGATCCGCAAAGGAGGAGTGATCCTTTACCCTACCGACACCATATGGGGGCTGGGATGCGATGCCCGCAATAAAAAAGCGGTGGATAAAATCTTCCTTATCAAGCGCCGCACAGCTTTTAAGAGCCTTATTATCCTGGCAGAGTCGGTGGAAAGAATAGCCCACTATGTAAACACCGACCCCGAACTAATCCGCGACCTGACTGAAGGGTTCGACAAACCCACTACTATTATCTATCCGGGAGGTCGCAATGTGGCTAAAAACGTGATAGCCAGTGATGGCACTGTAGCCGTCAGACTGGCTCGGCACCGCTTTTGCGAGGCCCTGATTAAAGAACTGGACCATCCGATAATCTCCACCTCGGCCAATATTTCGGGAGACCCTCCTCCTTCATTGTTTTCGCAGATTAGCGAAGAAATTAAAGAGAATGTAGGCTATGTGGTTGACTGGGAGCGCTATGCCATGAAAGATATCAAACCCTCCACGGTCATCAAGTTGCGCGATGACGGCATGTACGATGTCCTGAGGCCGTAAGAGAAAATGTGCCCGCTAAATATTGAAAGGGGTGGGGTGATTGATATGGGGCTGATTCCCGGCGCAGTGCAACAGAAGAGGCTATTCTTATTGGAGACTATCCGTCGGCTTTTAAAGTTCTATTGAGCAGTCTACGCTTTACTCAAATACGTAAGTTTTTTTATCAGATTCAGGTTTTCTTTTTAGGCTTGCATTTTCCTTCATTTTCTGTAATCGAACTCGTGTTATACCGATTATCAATTGAAATGAGCCTTTATACCGATTACTATTTGAATTGCGCCTTTAGTTCCCCAAAGCCTTTGGCGGGGCGGGCGTTTCTCCCCTAAAGGCACTTCAAATATGTATAGGCATTAACCATTGCAAAAATCAATACCGAAAGCTTTCGGTATTGATTTGCAATTGGTATTAGTTCCCCAAGGCCTGTCGGGGCAGGCTATCCATTCAGTGAAATGCAACAATTTCTAAATCTTGATGATATCTAAGAAAAGTCTTCCAAGCTCTTTAATTTCCACAGGTGCAATATCATTTCACTGCCTGCTCTGTACATTTTATCCGGAAGCTAACAGCTAACCTGTTAATGTCTATACTTGTTATCATGTAAAAATCATTTGCAGATCCGGACTTTTAGATGGATCTTTGTCCAAAAATAAGCACATGATAAGGTTTGCTGCCACTGTTTTTCTGTTCATACTGGCTTATATTTCTCCGGCACAGGTAAAACATTACTCTTTGGAGCCACAAAAACGCAATGCCATGTTGCAAGAGATTTATTCGCTCCACCCGGTTTTCCCTTCCGGTCAGGTACATGATTCTCTTCTCAATGCTTTCAGCTACTCAAAGCTACCTAATCTTTTCACACTTTTCAATAATAGTTTAACCTATGACGCTCGTAAAGATGTTAGTTTTCATATCTCACCTTCCCTGAACCTTGTTGGTGGTGGAGATCTGCTAAACAACGACTACCGCCATAATGCAGGTCTGGGAATAACAACAGTGTTTGATTACAAAAAGAAACTTTCTCTGGAAGCCACCTATAGGTATCACCACTTTACAAACTATCGTCATAGCGATAACTATCAGCAAAAAAACCGGGTTTTGCCGGGGGGCCCTTTACCCACTGGCAATACCTACCATAATCTCCGCTTCGACATGCATTGGCGCCCATCACAATATTTTCACTTCTCAGGTGGCTTCGATGAACACTTTATTGGCAATGGGTATCGCTCGCTGATGCTTTCCGACGCTGGCTATGCTTATCCTTTTTTCAATATAAACACTACTATCTGGCATATCAACTACAACGCTATGTGGATCAATATGAAGGATTTCCGTGATCCTTCGATCAATCGCTGGGGTAGCTTCAAAGACAAATATGCCGCTATTCATTATCTCAGCTGGCAAATCACGCCCCGCCTTCGTGCCGGATTCTACGAAGCAATTATCTGGCAGGGCACCAATGAACAGGGTGATCGGGGATTGGAAATCAACTATCTTAACCCAATAATTTTCTTCCGGCCGGTGGAATTTGCTATCGGTTCGCCCGATAATGCCATGATGGGTATTGATATAGACTATCGTATTGGTAACCAGCTTCTATACATGCAGCTGATGCTGGATGAATTCAAATACGAAGAGATGAAAGCCATGGATGGCTGGTGGGGAAACAAACAAGCCATGCAACTGGGGTGGCGTTCTTTTGATGTGATGAGTATAGAAAACCTTCATACCCTGGTGGAGTATAACTTTATTCGCCCTTACATGTATTCGCACCGTACTCCCTTGCAAAGCTATGGCAATTATAACCAGCCACTGGCTCATCCTGCCGGTGCTAATGTAATGGAAGGGATTTTTAATATTACGTATAGCAAAGACAGGGTTTACCTGGCCCTCAAAAACACTTTTAGCATATTTGGCACAAACCCCGCAGGAAAGAACTATGGCGGGGATATTTTCCTGGACTACAATACGCGTAGTAAAGAGTATAACAATTATGTAGGGCAAGGCATTACTAACAAGTTGCAAAACCATGTTGCCGAGTTGTCCTACCTGCTGAACAAAGATAACAGGCTGACTATTTTTTGCAGAGCCGCATACAGGAATCATAGGGTTGAAGACGTAAGCAACAAAGGATTGTTTTTTGAAGCAGGTATCAGCAATACCCCCGGTGCTGCAGGAAATTCATGGATTAATTACTAAGCTCCTTTGCCCTAAATTACTTACTTTTGCCCACAAATAGGCCATTATGAACGCAACCAACAATTTTGCACTGATAGGTGCCGCCGGATACATTGCTCCACGCCATATGAAAGCCATTGCCGAAACCGGTAATAACCTGATAGCTGCTCTGGACCCTTTTGACAGCGTAGGTATAATCGACAGTTACTTCCCTGAAGCCCGTTTTTTTACGGAACCGGAGCGCTTCGACCGTCACTTGGATAAGCTGCGCCGCAAAGGACAACAGAAGGCTGACTTTGTAAGCATCTGCTCGCCCAACTACCTGCACGATGCCCATATCCGCCTGGCTCTGCGCAATGAAGCTCATGCCATATGTGAAAAGCCGCTCGTGCTTAACCCATGGAATGTTGAGGCCTTACAGGAACTTGAGGAAGAGTCAGGAAAAAAAATCTTCACAATTCTGCAGTTGCGGCATCATCCTGCAATAAAAGCTTTACGCGAAAAAGTGCTGCACACCACCCAAGAAGGTAAATATGAGATTGATCTTACCTACATCACCAGCAGGGGTAACTGGTATCCTATCTCCTGGAAAGGTGATATGGCCAAATCAGGAGGTGTGGCCACCAATATCGGTATTCATTTCTTTGATATGCTAAACTGGATCTTTGGTCCGCTACAAGAAAATATCATCCACATCCACAATGAGACCATTGCTGCCGGCTATATGGAGATGGAAAAAGCACGCATCCGCTGGTTTCTTAGCATTGATGCAAGTCATCTGCCCTCCCACGCTGTAAAAGACGGCAAACGCACCTATCGATCTATCACAGTGGAGGAGGAAGAAATAGAGTTTTCAGGCGGCTTCACTGACCTGCACACCCTCTCTTACCGGCATATCTTAGAAGGTGACGGCTTTGGCCTGGAAGATGCCATGAACAGTATACGGATAGTCCACCAAATACGTAATGCTGCAACAACTGGGCAGGGAGCAATGCATCCATTTGTAAAAAAGGTTTTAAAATAGCAACACTGCGTTATATAATACCGATTACTATTTGAATTGCGCCTTTACACCGATTACTATTTGAATTGCGCCTTTAGTTCCCCCAAGGCCTTTGGCGGGGTAGGCTTTTCACTCCTAAAGGCACTTCAAATATGTATCGGCATAAACCATTGCAAAAATCAATACCGAAAGTTTTCGGTATTGATTTGCAATTGGTATTAGTTCCCCAAGGCCTTTGGCGAGGTAGGCGCTTCGCTCCTTAAGTCTATTGTATATCGGCATTAACCATTGTTTACTATGCAATATTTCGATCAGGAATTAAGTAAACAGCAATGGTTATTGTTCCCCGTCCATTTTTGATAATCTACTCAGTGACTGCCATATATTCACGACGCAACTGAGTTTTGAGGCCTATCCGAAAGAATTGTTCCTGCCCTTCGGGGCCATGATATTCCAATATATTGGCAAAGAGTTGTAACCGCGTAGAAGGGTTTAGGATATACCGCAAAGTAGCATCATAAAAAGTGTGATGAATCGTTTCACCGGTTACCTCCGTCGGAATATTATAATCCACGTTATGCCTTTTTTGCTGTATGACGACTCTGGTATCCATGATGAATCGCTGATAGCGATACCCTGCCTCTATCACCAGCTCATCCACCCCTGCACCGGCGGGGTGTGTTAGCGGTTGATTAAAATGCGTATACGACTGCCGCGGGTCGCGATGGGCCAGCACTTCATTACCCAAATGCGACCCTTCAACTAAAGCCTTAAAAGAGGATCCCCGGTACCGCACTGAAGCCAGTACTGCGGTCCCCTCACTGTTTTTTGTGTCCTGAAGCCACTGTAAATAAGTTGTGAACTTTATACTCCACGAAATATGCATATCTGCGCCTATCATCACATTATTATTATGATTAAGGCCATACGCCGCAACATTGGAGAAAATCACCGGGTTGAGATACTGCATGGAGAACCGGCGCTCAGCAGAATCGGCCACGCGAAATATGACGCCTTCCAAGAGGCCCAGGCTTACCGATTCTGCAAGTCGGTAGCGGAGATAGTGCAGCGTCATAGTTTTTTTCTGATAAGGAGCTGTACTGGGTCTACGTGATGTTTCTAACTGCATCACATTCCTGAAATTAGGGTTTTGCAGGCTGGCTGTAAGATGCAAGTATTGCCACCTGCCATATTGCAGATGCATCGCTCCGTGTAAAAAGGGAAGGCTAAAATCTGAAAGGAAGAGACTGCGAAAACCCGTCCCGATAAACAGGTTATCATATCCCCCGCGAAACACCATCCGCATTTTACCCCACGACTGATGTACTGCAAAGGCACTGTACACTGATCCAATATCATAGCCATCCTCTCCATATCCTTTGGCATTGGTCTCACCAGGAAAGACACCAAACTTCCTGTAAAAACCATCAATCCATTCCGGGCTATTCATTTGGGTTTCATAAAAGGAGGTCTTAAAAGCCACATGCTTTCCCAGCGCACCTTTAATTTGTATAGCTCTGGTGTTGCGATAAATGATGTTCTCCTTGCGGGAGGAAGTTCCACCATAAAAGTTCATCAAAGGATTCAGAGCTAATACCAGTCCTTCTTTTTGCAGCCCGATAAAGTTTTCCATGAACATCTTCCGGTGCAAATATGACCGTGAAGAATCCCCCTGTTTCAGGTCAATCTCCCCGAAAGCAGGGTATAAGATTGCTGTGGCAGTATCTTCGGCAAATCCTGCCTTATATGAAGGCATGAACCACTGCTGACTGAATACCATAACAGGAAACAGATAAAGTATTATAAACAGTATCTTATTCCACAAAGGCATCAGGAGATATCTTTATTGCGACTCTTCAGGATAAAAACCGGGACATAAGAAAGCAGTGTGGCCAGTAAAAACAATAGCAACATCAGGGGCTCTAAAGGTATCATATGTAACGCAAAAACTATGATAATAAAAACGACGTTAACACCCATCAGGATAAGCGTTGCCTGCAAGTGATTGCTTCCGAGTTTCAGTAATCTGTGATGCACATGGCCCTTATCGGGGCTAAACGGGGATTTATTACTCATAATACGTGTAACAAAAACACGCAAAGTATCAAATAGCGGGATAATCAAAATACCAAAAGAGACCACAGGAGCTCCTTGCACCCTGTAAGGCCTGTCCAGATAAATATTTGATTCATTAAAATGGATCACCAGGACCGCCATAAATAAGCCAAGCAACAACGATCCGGCATCCCCCATAAATAACTTGTTTTTTTTACCCCACACATTGAAATAGAAGAAAGCAGCCAGTGTTCCTGTTAATGCAAGGCTAACAGACATATATTCCCAGTCTTGCACCAGCCCGTACCATGCACCAAAAGCCAGAGTGCCAACTATTGCCACCCCTGATGCCAGCCCATCGATTCCATCAATAAGATTAAAGCAGTTGATTATTACAATCATCACAAAAAGCGTTAGTAAAACACTGGGCCAATAAGCGATATAGGTAAAATCAAAAAAGCCATGCAGGTGAGTAAAGCGGATATCTCCCAATATAATTATTATTAAGGACGCAATGATCTGCCCAATCAATTTCTTATTGGGGGAAATGGATAAGATGTCATCTTTCATTCCAATAAAAAATATGATAATCGATCCTGCCATCACGAATTGCATATCAGGAAAGTGTGTAAAGTCAAAAAACACCAGTATAGTAATCATAATGGCCGAAAAAATGGCAAGACCTCCCAAAGTCGGTGTGGCTTTCAGATGAGATGTTCTTCCATTGGGCACATCATACAATTGTTTAGCCTTGGCCACCGCTACAATAGAAGGAATTGAAAAATAAGTAACTATAAACGAAGTTATAAAGCTCATGCTAATTTTTACACTTGTAATCTCCAGAATGTTTTCGATCATAGCTTTTCTTTCAAATCATGACAAAATTACGAAATAATCAATTCAAAAAAGAAGTCTCCAATTATTGCACATCCGCGGGGTTTATTACTTTCTGCAAAATAAAAAAGTGCCCACACCTATTTCCGTTCTTCAAAAAAGGGTTCGATTGCTATAGTGGGTTGTTGTTCCCATTTGATCTGATTCATTGCGGTGCTCATATTGATAAAGTCATAAGCCTGCAACCATTTTACTAATTTGGCCTCAGCTCCTTTGATGCCCAGGTAGGAGACTATTCTCCTGTGGAGCGGCAATCCGGGCACTAACGGCTGCCGTGTGTCAAAATCACGTGGATGAAAATAGGTCATCACATAGGGTGCTTTTCTGCTCATCTGTTTTATGCAGGCATAAGGCCAGGCCCTGAAATAGCCTCCTCCGGAATACACCACTTTTTGTCCCAGGACATTTACCGTATTCACCGGAAACTCTTTAAGGGTCATCCCCCCGCAGGCGATCTGGTAAGGCTCCTTTCCCGGCAAGGTGCTGCAGCCCCCATGCTGCCTCCGGGCGGGAAATACAGAAGCATCTGTTTTTATCCCCTCTTCCATAAGTATCTCCAGCGCCCACAACGTATCCTCAGTAATGGAAAATCCCGGAGCGCGGTATAGCGTTGGCTGCACTCCGGAAATATCTCCCAGCACTCCTGCCGATCGCCTCAGATCTTCCCTGAACTCCTCCCTGGTCTGCTCAAAAATCAACTGATGGGCATAGGAGTGTAATCCAATCTCATGTCCGGCCGCAAGAATCTTCTTCACAATACCAGGATATTTCTCCGCTATCCAGCCCAATATAAAAAAGGTAGCTTTCTTATCACTTTCTCCGAATATACGAAGACTCCTCTCTGTATTAGCTTCAATACGCGGCTCAAAAGTCTCCCACTGAGCAGGATATTTTGTGGCAGGATGATTGAGAATGTGAAACCACTCTTCCACATCAAAGGTTAAAATATACATCACATTTTGTATCTTGGCTGCAAATTTAAGAAAATAATAACTGTGTACCGTCAATTTACCAAGTTAATTAAGACATACCATCTGCAAACTCTGGTGGATGTATTTATTTTTGCGGTGATAACATATGGACTGCACTGGCTGTGGTGGAATGGCATCTGGAAATCCGCTAATGCAGGTGGCTTTATGGCTTTCCTGCCAGAGGTGGCAGACTGGCTGGCCCATCAAACTTTCCTGCAAAGCTCCTGGTTTCTCGATTTTATTGGGTATCGGCATATTGCCATGGACAACACCCTCACCTTTCCTGGCACAGGCTATGTGGCTGTGCTGCCCAGTTGCTCGGGGCTGAAGCAGTTTTATCAGATCATCTTCCTGTTTCTCCTCTATCCCGGCCCCTGGAAACATAAGGCCTGGTATATACCTACGGCTTTAGTTATCATGTACATCGTCAATATTTCGCGCATTGTCATCCTGTCGCTGGTATTGTTTGTATGGCCGCAACATTGGGACTTTATTCATATGTGGATTTTGCGCCCCTTTTTCTATGTGGTCATCTTCGCCGAGTGGGTGTTCTGGAATGAGCATTTCAGGAAATTATAAGCCTGAAAGAAATACAGGCACTTGTAATCTTAGCCAACCGGAATTAATCCAGCCGAAGTAATATTTTTCAAACTAAAGCAGTTTTGCAAAATCCACCGGGCAAAAAGGATAGTAATTGCTGTACGGAATTGATTGTACAGCTCCCTTGATTTCCGTGGGCTAAGTGCTTTCATAACAAATACAGCTAATTCCCTTTAATATATCCTCCAGGCAAACCAGGGGCCTATAGCTTTAGCCACAGGATAAGGCAGCAGGCGCCAGAGGCTGGCGAGAAATTTCAGGTCTTTAATACTATTCTTTGCGGGATGGGAGTAACTCTGGAAAATGGGCAGCTCTTTAGTGCCCCACTGCTGCTTATAGCGATGTACGCCGCTATTTTTGGTGCTGCGCCCAAACGAATAGACCGTTCCCTGCTGTTTTATTGCATATTGTATCATCTCCCAATGCAGCAGGTAGGTAGTATAGTATCGGTTGTATTTTCTCAGGCTGCCAAAAAGCAGGTTTTCATAGCTACGGTCTGCACCCAGCAAAAGAGCAGCTCCTATGGGTTTTCTGTCGCTCCAGGCCACAAACAGACGGGCCGTATGCTCGTATCCGTCATGATAATTGCGGAGTATCGAACGGATAAAATCTTTAGACAAGGCTGGTGCCCCCAGCCGGTGCATGTTGCGCGTATACACGCTGTAGAAATTTTCCAGGAGTTCTTCACCACCCCTGCTGACATGAATTGCACTTCTTTGTGCTTTATGTATTTTCCGACGCACTCCTGATGACAGGATTTTCATCTGTCTCTTCACCTCCGGTGCCAGCATTAAATAACTACTCACCTTGTCGTTACGATAGTACGATGAAAAAGGTTGTGGCCCTCTGACTTGCCAGCGCCCGCCGGAGAGTCCATTTATAGTTAAAAGCTCATTAATATCCACATCTCCGCTCACACCTCCATATGATATATGTGGCAGCGATACCCAACAACGACCCGTGTTTATGATGCAGAGATTCTGTTTCTCCACAGGTATTACCCTATACATCCACCCGAAGTGCTCTGCAATGGTTTTGCAAAGACGTTCGTTCTGTGCCAGGGATTGATGCCAATCTTCTGCCCGTGTTTGCGGCTCCATATTTTGCAATTTAGTTTCCTTCTGCTAAGATAATCAAACAAGAGAATTAGATAGTTTTTGGCTGGCAGGTTGGAGGCAGGCGTTACAAACGCCGGGAGTATGCGGCACGCGTTGCAAACGCGCGCCAGCGGGGGTCCATGGATCGCCGGCTTCCAGCCGGTGTTCGATGGGGCTTTGTTTCTTTAACCCAAATTGAGCGATTCTCGCTCACGATAAAGAAATTGTAAGCATTTCACCTTCCCGCAATTCTGCGGGACAGGCTACCCATTCGGTGAAATACAACAATTTCTAAATCGGTCCCGAAGCTTCGGGATAAGTAAAGCGCTTTTTCACTTTCCCGGAAAATAAGTCGGGACAGGCTGTTCAAACCGCTCAACTTAGGTATTATTTATCCCTCAACTCATGAAGATAGCTCCGGGAATTGTTGCTATTCAGTCTCCTATTATTATGAAAGCACTATTCCTCATTAACATTTGTTGTCCGGTTTCTTGAAATGCCTTCTGATTCGGATTTCATCTGAGAAGGATATCTTCCTGAACTTTCAATAGCCTTCAGCACAATGTCTTTAACATTAGTATCGGCATTTTCCACTTTCTTATAAAGCTGATTAATGAGGTTATCCTGATCTTTTATTTTGGATTCTAATGTCTTGATAGTTTGCTCCCTCAGTTTCAATTCACCATCGAATTCCCTTTTCTGAAGTTGCTTTTCGAAGCTATACTTTTCTTCAAGTTTTTGTGTTACTTCTTTCTCTTTTTGTTTCACAGCCTGTTCCAGTTCATCAGGATGACTCTCCACTTGCTGGCGAAGCGATTTAAGCTCCTCTTCCACCGCTTTTACAGCTTGTTCACGCTCCTGTATCTCTTTTTCAAAAGCCTCGCGCTTTTGTTTTAACTCGCGTTCCTGGTGCTCTTTTTTAAGCTGATAATCATCCTCTTCTTTCTGGCGTCTCTGCTTTAGTTTATACTGATAATCCTCTTCTTCGCGTTTTCTTTCTTTTTCTCTCTGCTCCTTTTCCTCCTTTAACTTCTGTTCGGTGCGTTTCTTTTCGTATTCCCACTCTTCCCGCTTTTCTTCTATTTCCTTCTCGAAAGCCGCTTTTTTTTCTTTTTGTGCTTCAATGAGCGCTGCGAGCGATTCTGCTTCCCGGTTTATGGCATAAGCATCTTTCAAATTCTGTTCTTCTGTGGCTATTGCCTCCTGTATCTTTGTAAGCTTATGGTACTCTGAAGTTACTTTGTCTGCCACCTTTTCCAGCGACTGGTTAAGCTCTATCCTGAGGTCTGAAATGCCTTTCATTACCTTGTCAGGTACCATCTCGCCGGCATCTTTCACTACTTGAGCCGCATGCTTTTGCTTTTGAACTTCCTGCGGCCCCTCCTGTTTTTCGGCTTTGAGTTTATCCCTGAGTTGTTCGTAAGCTTCAAGAATTTCTTTCTTCGTATTCTTCTGACTAATTTCCTGTTGAACCATTGCAAACAATTTTAATAATTTTTTAAACTAAATCAGACCTCTGACATTTAAGAGTTACAGCCTGATCTGAATCCTTTCACTCATATTCGCGTAAAGCATTAATTAAACCCCTGATATTATCCTCTGCAGTAGAAGATTTTTTAAGGGCAGACTTTAGCGCCTTTCTACTGTTCCAAATCAGATAACTCATTATAATAACAAGATTCCTAATCCCAATAGAACAGTATTTTTAAGTTCTCTTACTAACGCTAATGGCCATATTACCACCATGACCAAACAAAGCATATATTACCGCTAAAAAAGAATAACAGTAACCGCGCTTATCATCAACTCCTGTATGCAACAAAAATAAGAAATATAATTTTGTTTATCAATGCCAGGGAGGAATAGCTGCATCGAAAATTTCAATAGCTCTTTCTGGTTAACCAAGGTATTGAAGACCTGTCGGTTATCGGTTACCTGCCCGGCGAAATGCGATGCAAGGAGCAGATTTCACCGGTACGGTTAGTTATCAAATGAGGTTTCGCATCTCTTTTAAGAGGATGAGCATTAATCATTTGTTGACGCTTTCAGTTATATTTTACCTAAGTTGAGCGGTTTGAACAAAGTGAAAAAGCGCTTTACTTAGGTTTAACCCCGATTTAGAAATTGTTGTATTTCACCGAATGGGCAGCCTGTCCCGCAGAATTACGGGAAGGTGAAATGCTTACAATTTCTTTATCGTGAGCGAGAATCGCTCAATTTGGGTTTTATATATCAAGCCATCATCTTTTCCACTAATGAATTACAACGCTCTTTTTGTGAACCTTTGTACCCTCATACCACCTTTCTTATTATTGCCACAAAGAGGCTAAGACTCAAATAGCAAAGCATAAGGCAACGCCGTGTATGATATTCAGGACGTAAAGCATCATCCGTCAGGCTGAAACCCTGAGATAATGCCATTGCCATTGATGCGTTTCAGGGCTCCGCAATATCCATTTTTTCTGCCTATCAACAACAAAGCCCGCAAGAATAATCTTGCAGGCTTCCGGTAAAATATGCGGCTAAAACCACCCTATTCGTGCAGTGGAAAGATTCCCTGCTTGTTGAGATATTCTATAATCTTCTCCGGGTTTTTGCCGTTTTCCTCTGGTTTCATCACGATATCGGGACTTGCGGGCTTGTGGTATTCGCTGTCCACCCCCGCGGGGGTGGACAGCGAATACCACAAGCCCGCAAGTCCCGATATCGTGATGAAACCAGAGGAAAACGGCAAAAACCCGGAGAAGATTATAGAATATCTCAACAAGCAGGGAATCTTTCCACTGCACGAATAGGGTGGTTTTAGCCGCATATTTTACCGGAAGCCTGCAAGATTATTCTTGCGGGCTTTGTTGTTGATAGGCAGAAAAAATGGATATTGCGGAGCCCTGAAACGCATCAATGGCAATGGCATTATCTCAGGGTTTCAGCCTGACGGATGATGCTTTACGTCCTGAATATCATACACGGCGTTGCCTTATGCTTTGCTATTTGAGTCTTAGCCTCTTTGTGGCAATAATAAGAAAGGTGGTATGAGGGTACAAAGGTTCACAAAAAGAGCGTTGTAATTCATTAGTGGAAAAGATGATGGCTTGATATATAAAACCCAAATTGAGCGATTCTCGCTCACGATAAAGAAATTGTAAGCATTTCACCTTCCCGTAATTCTGCGGGACAGGCTGCCCATTCGGTGAAATACAACAATTTCTAAATCGGGGTTAAACCTAAGTAAAGCGCTTTTTCACTTTGTTCAAACCGCTCAACTTAGGTAAAATATAACTGAAAGCGTCAACAAATGATTAATGCTCATCCTCTTAAAAGAGATGCGAAACCTCATTTGATAACTAACCGTACCGGTGAAATCTGCTCCTTGCATCGCATTTCGCCGGGCAGGTAACCGATAACCGACAGGTCTTCAATACCTTGGTTAACCAGAAAGAGCTATTGAAATTTTCGATGCAGCTATTCCTCCCTGGCATTGATAAACAAAATTATATTTCTTATTTTTGTTGCATACAGGAGTTGATGATAAGCGCGGTTACTGTTATTCTTTTTTAGCGGTAATATATGCTTTGTTTGGTCATGGTGGTAATATGGCCATTAGCGTTAGTAAGAGAACTTAAAAATACTGTTCTATTGGGATTAGGAATCTTGTTATTATAATGAGTTATCTGATTTGGAACAGTAGAAAGGCGCTAAAGTCTGCCCTTAAAAAATCTTCTACTGCAGAGGATAATATCAGGGGTTTAATTAATGCTTTACGCGAATATGAGTGAAAGGATTCAGATCAGGCTGTAACTCTTAAATGTCAGAGGTCTGATTTAGTTTAAAAAATTATTAAAATTGTTTGCAATGGTTCAACAGGAAATTAGTCAGAAGAATACGAAGAAAGAAATTCTTGAAGCTTACGAACAACTCAGGGATAAACTCAAAGCCGAAAAACAGGAGGGGCCGCAGGAAGTTCAAAAGCAAAAGCATGCGGCTCAAGTAGTGAAAGATGCCGGCGAGATGGTACCTGACAAGGTAATGAAAGGCATTTCAGACCTCAGGATAGAGCTTAACCAGTCGCTGGAAAAGGTGGCAGACAAAGTAACTTCAGAGTACCATAAGCTTACAAAGATACAGGAGGCAATAGCCACAGAAGAACAGAATTTGAAAGATGCTTATGCCATAAACCGGGAAGCAGAATCGCTCGCAGCGCTCATTGAAGCACAAAAAGAAAAAAAAGCGGCTTTCGAGAAGGAAATAGAAGAAAAGCGGGAAGAGTGGGAATACGAAAAGAAACGCACCGAACAGAAGTTAAAGGAGGAAAAGGAGCAGAGAGAAAAAGAAAGAAAACGCGAAGAAGAGGATTATCAGTATAAACTAAAGCAGAGACGCCAGAAAGAAGAGGATGATTATCAGCTTAAAAAAGAGCACCAGGAACGCGAGTTAAAACAAAAGCGCGAGGCTTTTGAAAAAGAGATACAGGAGCGTGAACAAGCTGTAAAAGCGGTGGAAGAGGAGCTTAAATCGCTTCGCCAGCAAGTGGAGAGTCATCCTGATGAACTGGAACAGGCTGTGAAACAAAAAGAGAAAGAAGTAACACAAAAACTTGAAGAAAAGTATAGCTTCGAAAAGCAACTTCAGAAAAGGGAATTCGATGGTGAATTGAAACTGAGGGAGCAAACTATCAAGACATTAGAATCCAAAATAAAAGATCAGGATAACCTCATTAATCAGCTTTATAAGAAAGTGGAAAATGCCGATACTAATGTTAAAGACATTGTGCTGAAGGCTATTGAAAGTTCAGGAAGATATCCTTCTCAGATGAAATCCGAATCAGAAGGCATTTCAAGAAACCGGACAACAAATGTTAATGAGGAATAGTGCTTTCATAATAATAGGAGACTGAATAGCAACAATTCCCGGAGCTATCTTCATGAGTTGAGGGATAAATAATACCTAAGTTGAGCGGTTTGAACAGCCTGTCCCGACTTATTTTCCGGGAAAGTGAAAAAGCGCTTTACTTATCCCGAAGCTTCGGGACCGATTTAGAAATTGTTGTATTTCACCGAATGGGTAGCCTGTCCCGCAGAATTGCGGGAAGGTGAAATGCTTACAATTTCTTTATCGTGAGCGAGAATCGCTCAATTTGGGTTAAAGAAACAAAGCCCCATCGAACACCGGCTGGAAGCCGGCGATCCATGGACCCCCGCTGGCGCGCGTTTGCAACGCGTGCCGCATACTCCCGGCGTTTGTAACGCCTGCCTCCAACCTGCCAGCCAAAAACTATCTAATTCTCTTGTTTGATTATCTTAGCAGAAGGAAACTAAATTGCAAAATATGGAGCCGCAAACACGGGCAGAAGATTGGCATCAATCCCTGGCACAGAACGAACGTCTTTGCAAAACCATTGCAGAGCACTTCGGGTGGATGTATAGGGTAATACCTGTGGAGAAACAGAATCTCTGCATCATAAACACGGGTCGTTGTTGGGTATCGCTGCCACATATATCATATGGAGGTGTGAGCGGAGATGTGGATATTAATGAGCTTTTAACTATAAATGGACTCTCCGGCGGGCGCTGGCAAGTCAGAGGGCCACAACCTTTTTCATCGTACTATCGTAACGACAAGGTGAGTAGTTATTTAATGCTGGCACCGGAGGTGAAGAGACAGATGAAAATCCTGTCATCAGGAGTGCGTCGGAAAATACATAAAGCACAAAGAAGTGCAATTCATGTCAGCAGGGGTGGTGAAGAACTCCTGGAAAATTTCTACAGCGTGTATACGCGCAACATGCACCGGCTGGGGGCACCAGCCTTGTCTAAAGATTTTATCCGTTCGATACTCCGCAATTATCATGACGGATACGAGCATACGGCCCGTCTGTTTGTGGCCTGGAGCGACAGAAAACCCATAGGAGCTGCTCTTTTGCTGGGTGCAGACCGTAGCTATGAAAACCTGCTTTTTGGCAGCCTGAGAAAATACAACCGATACTATACTACCTACCTGCTGCATTGGGAGATGATACAATATGCAATAAAACAGCAGGGAACGGTCTATTCGTTTGGGCGCAGCACCAAAAATAGCGGCGTACATCGCTATAAGCAGCAGTGGGGCACTAAAGAGCTGCCCATTTTCCAGAGTTACTCCCATCCCGCAAAGAATAGTATTAAAGACCTGAAATTTCTCGCCAGCCTCTGGCGCCTGCTGCCTTATCCTGTGGCTAAAGCTATAGGCCCCTGGTTTGCCTGGAGGATATATTAAAGGGAATTAGCTGTATTTGTTATGAAAGCACTTAGCCCACGGAAATCAAGGGAGCTGTACAATCAATTCCGTACAGCAATTACTATCCTTTTTGCCCGGTGGATTTTGCAAAACTGCTTTAGTTTGAAAAATATTACTTCGGCTGGATTAATTCCGGTTGGCTAAGATTACAAGTGCCTGTATTTCTTTCAGGCTTATAATTTCCTGAAATGCTCATTCCAGAACACCCACTCGGCGAAGATGACCACATAGAAAAAGGGGCGCAAAATCCACATATGAATAAAGTCCCAATGTTGCGGCCATACAAACAATACCAGCGACAGGATGACAATGCGCGAAATATTGACGATGTACATGATAACTAAAGCCGTAGGTATATACCAGGCCTTATGTTTCCAGGGGCCGGGATAGAGGAGAAACAGGAAGATGATCTGATAAAACTGCTTCAGCCCCGAGCAACTGGGCAGCACAGCCACATAGCCTGTGCCAGGAAAGGTGAGGGTGTTGTCCATGGCAATATGCCGATACCCAATAAAATCGAGAAACCAGGAGCTTTGCAGGAAAGTTTGATGGGCCAGCCAGTCTGCCACCTCTGGCAGGAAAGCCATAAAGCCACCTGCATTAGCGGATTTCCAGATGCCATTCCACCACAGCCAGTGCAGTCCATATGTTATCACCGCAAAAATAAATACATCCACCAGAGTTTGCAGATGGTATGTCTTAATTAACTTGGTAAATTGACGGTACACAGTTATTATTTTCTTAAATTTGCAGCCAAGATACAAAATGTGATGTATATTTTAACCTTTGATGTGGAAGAGTGGTTTCACATTCTCAATCATCCTGCCACAAAATATCCTGCTCAGTGGGAGACTTTTGAGCCGCGTATTGAAGCTAATACAGAGAGGAGTCTTCGTATATTCGGAGAAAGTGATAAGAAAGCTACCTTTTTTATATTGGGCTGGATAGCGGAGAAATATCCTGGTATTGTGAAGAAGATTCTTGCGGCCGGACATGAGATTGGATTACACTCCTATGCCCATCAGTTGATTTTTGAGCAGACCAGGGAGGAGTTCAGGGAAGATCTGAGGCGATCGGCAGGAGTGCTGGGAGATATTTCCGGAGTGCAGCCAACGCTATACCGCGCTCCGGGATTTTCCATTACTGAGGATACGTTGTGGGCGCTGGAGATACTTATGGAAGAGGGGATAAAAACAGATGCTTCTGTATTTCCCGCCCGGAGGCAGCATGGGGGCTGCAGCACCTTGCCGGGAAAGGAGCCTTACCAGATCGCCTGCGGGGGGATGACCCTTAAAGAGTTTCCGGTGAATACGGTAAATGTCCTGGGACAAAAAGTGGTGTATTCCGGAGGAGGCTATTTCAGGGCCTGGCCTTATGCCTGCATAAAACAGATGAGCAGAAAAGCACCCTATGTGATGACCTATTTTCATCCACGTGATTTTGACACACGGCAGCCGTTAGTGCCCGGATTGCCGCTCCACAGGAGAATAGTCTCCTACCTGGGCATCAAAGGAGCTGAGGCCAAATTAGTAAAATGGTTGCAGGCTTATGACTTTATCAATATGAGCACCGCAATGAATCAGATCAAATGGGAACAACAACCCACTATAGCAATCGAACCCTTTTTTGAAGAACGGAAATAGGTGTGGGCACTTTTTTATTTTGCAGAAAGTAATAAACCCCGCGGATGTGCAATAATTGGAGACTTCTTTTTTGAATTGATTATTTCGTAATTTTGTCATGATTTGAAAGAAAAGCTATGATCGAAAACATTCTGGAGATTACAAGTGTAAAAATTAGCATGAGCTTTATAACTTCGTTTATAGTTACTTATTTTTCAATTCCTTCTATTGTAGCGGTGGCCAAGGCTAAACAATTGTATGATGTGCCCAATGGAAGAACATCTCATCTGAAAGCCACACCGACTTTGGGAGGTCTTGCCATTTTTTCGGCCATTATGATTACTATACTGGTGTTTTTTGACTTTACACACTTTCCTGATATGCAATTCGTGATGGCAGGATCGATTATCATATTTTTTATTGGAATGAAAGATGACATCTTATCCATTTCCCCCAATAAGAAATTGATTGGGCAGATCATTGCGTCCTTAATAATAATTATATTGGGAGATATCCGCTTTACTCACCTGCATGGCTTTTTTGATTTTACCTATATCGCTTATTGGCCCAGTGTTTTACTAACGCTTTTTGTGATGATTGTAATAATCAACTGCTTTAATCTTATTGATGGAATCGATGGGCTGGCATCAGGGGTGGCAATAGTTGGCACTCTGGCTTTTGGTGCATGGTACGGGCTGGTGCAAGACTGGGAATATATGTCTGTTAGCCTTGCATTAACAGGAACACTGGCTGCTTTCTTCTATTTCAATGTGTGGGGTAAAAAAAACAAGTTATTTATGGGGGATGCCGGATCGTTGTTGCTTGGCTTATTTATGGCGGTCCTGGTGATCCATTTTAATGAATCAAATATTTATCTGGACAGGCCTTACAGGGTGCAAGGAGCTCCTGTGGTCTCTTTTGGTATTTTGATTATCCCGCTATTTGATACTTTGCGTGTTTTTGTTACACGTATTATGAGTAATAAATCCCCGTTTAGCCCCGATAAGGGCCATGTGCATCACAGATTACTGAAACTCGGAAGCAATCACTTGCAGGCAACGCTTATCCTGATGGGTGTTAACGTCGTTTTTATTATCATAGTTTTTGCGTTACATATGATACCTTTAGAGCCCCTGATGTTGCTATTGTTTTTACTGGCCACACTGCTTTCTTATGTCCCGGTTTTTATCCTGAAGAGTCGCAATAAAGATATCTCCTGATGCCTTTGTGGAATAAGATACTGTTTATAATACTTTATCTGTTTCCTGTTATGGTATTCAGTCAGCAGTGGTTCATGCCTTCATATAAGGCAGGATTTGCCGAAGATACTGCCACAGCAATCTTATACCCTGCTTTCGGGGAGATTGACCTGAAACAGGGGGATTCTTCACGGTCATATTTGCACCGGAAGATGTTCATGGAAAACTTTATCGGGCTGCAAAAAGAAGGACTGGTATTAGCTCTGAATCCTTTGATGAACTTTTATGGTGGAACTTCCTCCCGCAAGGAGAACATCATTTATCGCAACACCAGAGCTATACAAATTAAAGGTGCGCTGGGAAAGCATGTGGCTTTTAAGACCTCCTTTTATGAAACCCAAATGAATAGCCCGGAATGGATTGATGGTTTTTACAGGAAGTTTGGTGTCTTTCCTGGTGAGACCAATGCCAAAGGATATGGAGAGGATGGCTATGATATTGGATCAGTGTACAGTGCCTTTGCAGTACATCAGTCGTGGGGTAAAATGCGGATGGTGTTTCGCGGGGGATATGATAACCTGTTTATCGGGACGGGTTTTCGCAGTCTCTTCCTTTCAGATTTTAGCCTTCCCTTTTTACACGGAGCGATGCATCTGCAATATGGCAGGTGGCAATACTTGCATCTTACAGCCAGCCTGCAAAACCCTAATTTCAGGAATGTGATGCAGTTAGAAACATCACGTAGACCCAGTACAGCTCCTTATCAGAAAAAAACTATGACGCTGCACTATCTCCGCTACCGACTTGCAGAATCGGTAAGCCTGGGCCTCTTGGAAGGCGTCATATTTCGCGTGGCCGATTCTGCTGAGCGCCGGTTCTCCATGCAGTATCTCAACCCGGTGATTTTCTCCAATGTTGCGGCGTATGGCCTTAATCATAATAATAATGTGATGATAGGCGCAGATATGCATATTTCGTGGAGTATAAAGTTCACAACTTATTTACAGTGGCTTCAGGACACAAAAAACAGTGAGGGGACCGCAGTACTGGCTTCAGTGCGGTACCGGGGATCCTCTTTTAAGGCTTTAGTTGAAGGGTCGCATTTGGGTAATGAAGTGCTGGCCCATCGCGACCCGCGGCAGTCGTATACGCATTTTAATCAACCGCTAACACACCCCGCCGGTGCAGGGGTGGATGAGCTGGTGATAGAGGCAGGGTATCGCTATCAGCGATTCATCATGGATACCAGAGTCGTCATACAGCAAAAAAGGCATAACGTGGATTATAATATTCCGACGGAGGTAACCGGTGAAACGATTCATCACACTTTTTATGATGCTACTTTGCGGTATATCCTAAACCCTTCTACGCGGTTACAACTCTTTGCCAATATATTGGAATATCATGGCCCCGAAGGGCAGGAACAATTCTTTCGGATAGGCCTCAAAACTCAGTTGCGTCGTGAATATATGGCAGTCACTGAGTAGATTATCAAAAATGGACGGGGAACAATAACCATTGCTGTTTACTTAATTCCTGATCGAAATATTGCATAGTAAACAATGGTTAATGCCGATATACAATAGACTTAAGGAGCGAAGCGCCTACCTCGCCAAAGGCCTTGGGGAACTAATACCAATTGCAAATCAATACCGAAAACTTTCGGTATTGATTTTTGCAATGGTTTATGCCGATACATATTTGAAGTGCCTTTAGGAGTGAAAAGCCTACCCCGCCAAAGGCCTTGGGGGAACTAAAGGCGCAATTCAAATAGTAATCGGTGTAAAGGCGCAATTCAAATAGTAATCGGTATTATATAACGCAGTGTTGCTATTTTAAAACCTTTTTTACAAATGGATGCATTGCTCCCTGCCCAGTTGTTGCAGCATTACGTATTTGGTGGACTATCCGTATACTGTTCATGGCATCTTCCAGGCCAAAGCCGTCACCTTCTAAGATATGCCGGTAAGAGAGGGTGTGCAGGTCAGTGAAGCCGCCTGAAAACTCTATTTCTTCCTCCTCCACTGTGATAGATCGATAGGTGCGTTTGCCGTCTTTTACAGCGTGGGAGGGCAGATGACTTGCATCAATGCTAAGAAACCAGCGGATGCGTGCTTTTTCCATCTCCATATAGCCGGCAGCAATGGTCTCATTGTGGATGTGGATGATATTTTCTTGTAGCGGACCAAAGATCCAGTTTAGCATATCAAAGAAATGAATACCGATATTGGTGGCCACACCTCCTGATTTGGCCATATCACCTTTCCAGGAGATAGGATACCAGTTACCCCTGCTGGTGATGTAGGTAAGATCAATCTCATATTTACCTTCTTGGGTGGTGTGCAGCACTTTTTCGCGTAAAGCTTTTATTGCAGGATGATGCCGCAACTGCAGAATTGTGAAGATTTTTTTTCCTGACTCTTCCTCAAGTTCCTGTAAGGCCTCAACATTCCATGGGTTAAGCACGAGCGGCTTTTCACATATGGCATGAGCTTCATTGCGCAGAGCCAGGCGGATATGGGCATCGTGCAGGTAGTTGGGCGAGCAGATGCTTACAAAGTCAGCCTTCTGTTGTCCTTTGCGGCGCAGCTTATCCAAGTGACGGTCGAAGCGCTCCGGTTCCGTAAAAAAACGGGCTTCAGGGAAGTAACTGTCGATTATACCTACGCTGTCAAAAGGGTCCAGAGCAGCTATCAGGTTATTACCGGTTTCGGCAATGGCTTTCATATGGCGTGGAGCAATGTATCCGGCGGCACCTATCAGTGCAAAATTGTTGGTTGCGTTCATAATGGCCTATTTGTGGGCAAAAGTAAGTAATTTAGGGCAAAGGAGCTTAGTAATTAATCCATGAATTTCCTGCAGCACCGGGGGTATTGCTGATACCTGCTTCAAAAAACAATCCTTTGTTGCTTACGTCTTCAACCCTATGATTCCTGTATGCGGCTCTGCAAAAAATAGTCAGCCTGTTATCTTTGTTCAGCAGGTAGGACAACTCGGCAACATGGTTTTGCAACTTGTTAGTAATGCCTTGCCCTACATAATTGTTATACTCTTTACTACGCGTATTGTAGTCCAGGAAAATATCCCCGCCATAGTTCTTTCCTGCGGGGTTTGTGCCAAATATGCTAAAAGTGTTTTTGAGGGCCAGGTAAACCCTGTCTTTGCTATACGTAATATTAAAAATCCCTTCCATTACATTAGCACCGGCAGGATGAGCCAGTGGCTGGTTATAATTGCCATAGCTTTGCAAGGGAGTACGGTGCGAATACATGTAAGGGCGAATAAAGTTATACTCCACCAGGGTATGAAGGTTTTCTATACTCATCACATCAAAAGAACGCCACCCCAGTTGCATGGCTTGTTTGTTTCCCCACCAGCCATCCATGGCTTTCATCTCTTCGTATTTGAATTCATCCAGCATCAGCTGCATGTATAGAAGCTGGTTACCAATACGATAGTCTATATCAATACCCATCATGGCATTATCGGGCGAACCGATAGCAAATTCCACCGGCCGGAAGAAAATTATTGGGTTAAGATAGTTGATTTCCAATCCCCGATCACCCTGTTCATTGGTGCCCTGCCAGATAATTGCTTCGTAGAATCCGGCACGAAGGCGGGGCGTGATTTGCCAGCTGAGATAATGAATAGCGGCATATTTGTCTTTGAAGCTACCCCAGCGATTGATCGAAGGATCACGGAAATCCTTCATATTGATCCACATAGCGTTGTAGTTGATATGCCAGATAGTAGTGTTTATATTGAAAAAAGGATAAGCATAGCCAGCGTCGGAAAGCATCAGCGAGCGATACCCATTGCCAATAAAGTGTTCATCGAAGCCACCTGAGAAGTGAAAATATTGTGATGGGCGCCAATGCATGTCGAAGCGGAGATTATGGTAGGTATTGCCAGTGGGTAAAGGGCCCCCCGGCAAAACCCGGTTTTTTTGCTGATAGTTATCGCTATGACGATAGTTTGTAAAGTGGTGATACCTATAGGTGGCTTCCAGAGAAAGTTTCTTTTTGTAATCAAACACTGTTGTTATTCCCAGACCTGCATTATGGCGGTAGTCGTTGTTTAGCAGATCTCCACCACCAACAAGGTTCAGGGAAGGTGAGATATGAAAACTAACATCTTTACGAGCGTCATAGGTTAAACTATTATTGAAAAGTGTGAAAAGATTAGGTAGCTTTGAGTAGCTGAAAGCATTGAGAAGAGAATCATGTACCTGACCGGAAGGGAAAACCGGGTGGAGCGAATAAATCTCTTGCAACATGGCATTGCGTTTTTGTGGCTCCAAAGAGTAATGTTTTACCTGTGCCGGAGAAATATAAGCCAGTATGAACAGAAAAACAGTGGCAGCAAACCTTATCATGTGCTTATTTTTGGACAAAGATCCATCTAAAAGTCCGGATCTGCAAATGATTTTTACATGATAACAAGTATAGACATTAACAGGTTAGCTGTTAGCTTCCGGATAAAATGTACAGAGCAGGCAGTGAAATGATATTGCACCTGTGGAAATTAAAGAGCTTGGAAGACTTTTCTTAGATATCATCAAGATTTAGAAATTGTTGCATTTCACTGAATGGATAGCCTGCCCCGACAGGCCTTGGGGAACTAATACCAATTGCAAATCAATACCGAAAGCTTTCGGTATTGATTTTTGCAATGGTTAATGCCTATACATATTTGAAGTGCCTTTAGGGGAGAAACGCCCGCCCCGCCAAAGGCTTTGGGGAACTAAAGGCGCAATTCAAATAGTAATCGGTATAAAGGCTCATTTCAATTGATAATCGGTATAACACGAGTTCGATTACAGAAAATGAAGGAAAATGCAAGCCTAAAAAGAAAACCTGAATCTGATAAAAAAACTTACGTATTTGAGTAAAGCGTAGACTGCTCAATAGAACTTTAAAAGCCGACGGATAGTCTCCAATAAGAATAGCCTCTTCTGTTGCACTGCGCCGGGAATCAGCCCCATATCAATCACCCCACCCCTTTCAATATTTAGCGGGCACATTTTCTCTTACGGCCTCAGGACATCGTACATGCCGTCATCGCGCAACTTGATGACCGTGGAGGGTTTGATATCTTTCATGGCATAGCGCTCCCAGTCAACCACATAGCCTACATTCTCTTTAATTTCTTCGCTAATCTGCGAAAACAATGAAGGAGGAGGGTCTCCCGAAATATTGGCCGAGGTGGAGATTATCGGATGGTCCAGTTCTTTAATCAGGGCCTCGCAAAAGCGGTGCCGAGCCAGTCTGACGGCTACAGTGCCATCACTGGCTATCACGTTTTTAGCCACATTGCGACCTCCCGGATAGATAATAGTAGTGGGTTTGTCGAACCCTTCAGTCAGGTCGCGGATTAGTTCGGGGTCGGTGTTTACATAGTGGGCTATTCTTTCCACCGACTCTGCCAGGATAATAAGGCTCTTAAAAGCTGTGCGGCGCTTGATAAGGAAGATTTTATCCACCGCTTTTTTATTGCGGGCATCGCATCCCAGCCCCCATATGGTGTCGGTAGGGTAAAGGATCACTCCTCCTTTGCGGATCACCTCAGCACTTTTCAACACCTCTTTTTTTAGTTTGTCATCGTTCATGGCAGTCTGTTTTCTAACGCTTTATTATCAATATCATAAGCACACTTAAAATGTCCTTCAGGACATTTGTTATATCCATGCAGTCCGCATGGACGGCAATAAAGCGGCTCTTCTTTCTCTACTACAGCGCTGTTATCAGATAGCGGCCCGAACCCGAAGGTGGGAACCGTTGAGCAGAAAACAGCAGTTACGGGCGCGTTCATAGCGGAAGCCAGGTGCATCACCGCCGAATCGTTAACATAAGTCATCGCAGCATCCCGTATAAGTGCCGCCGATTCCTGCAGCGAGAGCTGGCCGCTTAAGTCCAGAAGTTCTGCGTGAGAAGCTTCTTTCATAATAGCAGCTGTTAATGTTTGATCCTCTGCCGAGCCCAGAAGGATAACCCTTGTGCTTTCCGGCACCTTGCCGATAAAGTCTATCCAGCGCTCTTTTGGATACTGCTTGGTGTACCATAATGAGGCCGGGGCAATACAAATGTAATGGCTTGTTTTGTATTGCGATACCTTCGCGAAAGCTTTTTTAGCAGGGTAGAGCAGGGGGCGAGGGTTGTTTCCTCCTTCTGCAAAGGGCACCAGCTTCAGGTTGCGTTTGGTTTCGTGAAGGGGCGATGAGGTGTCACCGATACGATGGCGGGTGCGGTGGGTATAAAAGAGGCTCAGCGGGTTTTTGCTGAAGCCACTCCTGATGCGTGCCCCACTCAGGAAAGTCACCAGGCCTGTGGCAAAAAAGCGTTGCAGGTTAATCACCATATCATACCGCGAAGACCTTACATACCGTATTATCTCCGCCAGGTTTTGATATTTGTGTTCTTTTTTGTTCCACGCTATAATATTGTGGAGGTGTGGGTGCCCTGTAAGCAAATCCTGCACGCCATCCTTTACCATAAAATCTATCGCTGCCGCGGGAAAGGCGTTGCGGGCTTTCTCTATTACCGGCGTAGCCAACACCACATCACCAATAGAAGCGGTTTGTATGATAAGTATGTTCTTTATCTTGTTATTTATCATACCACTACGTCATAATCTCTTAGTGCTTCGTTTAGCGATGTCTTCAGGTCGGTGGAAGCTTTCCGCTCCCCTATAATCAGTGCGCAGGGCACCTGGTAGGACCCTGCGGGAAACGCTTTCGTATATGAGCCCGGTATCACCACAGCGCGCGGAGGCACCTCCCCCTTATGCTCCAGCGGCTTCTCCTGCGTAACATCAATAATTTTTGTGCTGTTGGTAATAACCACGTTGGCTCCTATAACAGCCTCTTTGCCTATAAAGGCCCCTTCTACGATGATAGAGCGGGAGCCAATAAACACTCCGTCTTCCACAATAACAGGGCTGGCCTGCAATGGCTCCAGCACACCGCCGATACCGACACCTCCTGATAAATGGACGTTTTTACCTATCTGGGCACAGGATCCTACCGTGGCCCACGTGTCTACCATGGTACCCCCGTCCACAAAAGCCCCGATATTAACGTAGGAGGGCATCATTACCACCCCACGGCTCAGGAAGGAGCCGTAGCGCGCAATAGCGTGCGGCACTACCCGCACTCCTTTGTCAGCATATTTTTTCTTTAGAGGTATTTTATCGTGAAACTCAAAAGGAGCCACTTCAACGGTTTCCATCTTACGTGTGGGAAAATAGAGAATAACCCCTTTTTTAATCCATTGGTTCACCTTCCATTTCCCGTCAGACTTTTCGGCTACCCGCAGCTTCCCCTCATCCAGCAGCTGTATTACCTCTTCTATCGCTTTTATAGTGCGCGGCTCCTCTAGGAGTGCCCGGTTCTCCCATGCTTCCTCAATAATAGCTCTCAAATGGTTCATTGGTATTCTCCCTTTTTAATGACGAAATTCAAAAGTAGTAAAATTTCGATTATAGCAGGTTTTTTACTTAAATTTGCCTGAAAATGTATTATGGCGAGGATTCTTGCAATTGATTACGGAAAAAAGCGCGTGGGGCTGGCCGTTACTGATGATCTTCAGATGATTGCCGGCGGGTTAACCACCGTGGCAGTACACGAAGTAATTCCGTATCTGAAAGTATACACAGAGAAAGAACAAGTAGCCCGTTTTGTTGTTGGAGAACCGAAACAGATGGATAATACAGCATCAGATTCGGCACGTTATATCAAGCCATTCCTGAAAAAACTTAGGGCTACTTTTCCGGATATCCCCATAGAGCGCATGGATGAGCGCTTTACTTCGCGGCTGGCTTTTCAGGCGATGATTGACGGAGGGATGAAGAAGAAAAAGCGACAGGACAAAGCAATGGTGGATAAGGTGAGTGCCACAATTATATTGCAATCTTATTTAGAATCGATTAAAAAGTGACGTTATGGTATTACCGGTAACAGCATATGGCCACCCGGTGTTGCGTAAAGTAGCAAAGCCTGTTGATAAAGACTATCCCGGATTGGAACAGTTTATTGATAACATGTGGGAGACGATGTATTTCTCCGAAGGGGTGGGGTTAGCAGCCCCGCAGGTCAACAAATCCATCAGGATTTTTATTGTTGATGCCACCCCTTATGAGGAGGATATGCCCGAAGCCAAAGGGTTCAGAAAGGTGTTTATTAATCCGGAAATTATTGAAGAGCAGGGTGATGAAAAGTTGATTAATGAGGGGTGCCTGAGTATCCCCGGGATAAGGGAAGATGTGGCCCGCCCCGGCCAGGTGCACATACAATATTATGACCGCGACTGGAATTTTTACGATGAATGGTACGACGGAATGCTGGGACGCATTATCCAGCACGAATACGATCACCTGGAGGGCACCCTCTTTACTGATAAGTTAAGTCCCGTTAGAAAAACCATACTCAGAAGCAGGCTCAGCAATATCTCTAAAGGAAAAGTAGAGGTGGGATATAAAATGATTTTTCCGTTTGAAAAAAAAGGTAAAAAATAGGATATGATGACTAAAAGAGTACTGATGTTTGTGGCCCTGTCAGCAGCGATGTTGATGCACTCCTGCGATAATGCCACGCTGCGCGAAAAAATTGAGCGGAAAGAGAAGCAGCTGATGGAAGTTGATGAAAATAAGGCTACGGAGGAAATCGCTAAGAGTCTCATTGCCGATTATCTGGAATTTGCCAGTAAGCATCCGCAGGATACGCTGACACCGCAATACCGCTTCAGGGCTGCTGACATGATGATGAACAGAAACCTGCCTGTTAAAGCGCTGAAGCAACTGGATATTGTTATGAACCAATATCCCGGTTTTAATAAGGTGGCCGATGCCCTGTTTTTAAAAGGGTATATCCTCGAAAATAACCTCGGGGAGTTGGGGCGTGCCAAAGAGGTATATGACCAATTTCTGGAGCAGTATCCCAAACATGCTTTTGCTGATGATGTGAAGGTGTCACTGGAATATTTAGGGCGTTCTCCGGAAGATCTGGTGCGGATGTTCGAAAAGAGAGAAGAAAATAAACGTCAGGTGGAGAATTCGTCCGAGAGATAATTCTTCAGCTGTGCGGGGGTCAGGTGCAGGTGTAGCGATCCCCCTTTGGCATAGGATATTTTTCCGCTCTCCTCAGAAACAATCAGTGCGATAGCGTCAGACTGTTCCGAAACCCCCACAGCAGCGCGGTGGCGCAGGCCGTAGTTCGAAGGGAAATTTCTGTTACGGGTAATGGGAAGCACACAGCGTGCAGCACGCAATTTGTTGCGCTCTATAATTACTGCGCCGTCATGCAAAGGGGCATTTTTAAAGAAAATATTTTCCAGCAGCGATGTGGATACGATACCGTCAATGCGCTGCCCTGTTTCGATAAACTGCTTCAGCTCGTTTTTCTTTGCCAGAAGGATAAGCGCGCCGGTTTTGCTTGCCGACATTGAGCTGATGGCCTTAACGATAGCATCAATGTTAATTTTGGGCTGGTGCTTGATGTTCATCCGCCAGAAAAAGAGGCGCGAGCGCAGGTTTTCTAAGGTATAGGGGGTGCCCAGCAGCAGCAGAAACCTCCTGATTTCGGGCTGGAAAACAACAATCAGGGCGATAAATCCCACGCTGATAAAGCCACCGAAAATCTTGCTGAGCAGCTCCATCTCCAACGCCGTAACCAGCCGCCAGAAAACAAGTACTGCTACGATGCCCACAAAAATATTGATAGCGGCAGTACCTCGCAACAGGTGGTATAACTCATACAGCAAGAAAGCCACTAAGACTATATCCAGCACATCCAAAATACGAACAGAAATAAATGCCATCATACCAAAAACCTTTTCTTGCCGCGAAAATACGGAAACGTCCCCAATTCACAGGATAATTTCACTGCCCATTGCATTATTCCCGCTTTTATTATTTTATGCATTCATAACGAGGCTTACCAGTGCTATAGCTTCTACCGCGGGCTTCACATCATGCACACGGAGTATCCTGGCGCCTTGCGTCAGGGCCAGCGTGTTGAGGATAGTAGTTCCGTTGAGCGCTTGCTCCGGCTTGATGTTTAGCACATTGTTAATCATCGATTTGCGCGAGAGGCCCACCATCATAGGATAACCCATAACACTGAAAGAACGTAACTTTTTCATCATGCGGTAGCTGTGGCTGATGGTTTTACCAAAACCAAAGCCCGGATCAAGAATGATGTCATCAAAGCCCAGGTCATTAAGCTGGTGAATCTTATCCCTGAAATAACTGATAATAGTCTCTACCACATCAGTATATCGTGGATAATTCTGCATCCTTTCCGGATAGTCGTTGATATGCATCAGCACATAAGGCACTTTTAGTTCGCTCACCGTTTTGAACATGTGCTTATCGAATGTACCTCCTGAGATATCGTTGAGCATATCGGCACCCTCATTTACAGCCATGCGGGCTACTTCTGCGTTATACGTGTCAACGGATATCATCGTATCGGGAAAAGCGGCACGGATTTTTTTCAGAGCTGGTTTCAGCCTGGCGGCTTCTTCCTTCGGCGATGCCAGCTGTGCTCCCGGACGGGTGGAAACAGCCCCTAGATCAATAATTTGTCCTCCCTCCTTAACAATTTCTTCGGCCTTTTGCATCCATTGTTTTTCCGTTGTATATTTGCCACCATCATAAAATGAATCGGGTGCTAGATTCAAAATGCCCATTGCTATCGGGTCTGTGAGATTCAATACATCTGGTTTCATAACGATTCTTTTTTTTTAGGTGAAAATTGTAAAAAGTTGCTCTAAAGTAATAAAATATTTAATAGGAAAAAATATGAGTGATAAAACAGTGGCACAATTTGATGCTGTTGCCGGTAAATGTTTAGATATTTTCCAGGCTAAAGCACAGGATTATGGCGTGGCCTGGCGCATTTTACGACCCTCATCACTCACAGACCAGATATATATTAAAGGCAGCCGCATACGAAGTATCGAAGAAAATAAAGAGCAAAAAATTGCCGAAGGGGTGGAACCGGAATTTCAGGGCCTTGTTAACTATAGCATTATGGCTTTAATACAGCTCGAAAAGGGTCCCGCCAGGCAGCCTGACCTTTCAGCAGAGCAGGCCGTGAATTTGTATAACCATCATCTGGGCATCAGCAGAGAACTGATGAAAAACAAAAATCATGACTACGGAGAAGCCTGGAGGAATATGCAGGTAAGTTCCATAACAGACATTATTCTTATGAAAATACTGCGCATCAAACAGATAGAGGAGAATAGGGGCGTTACGCACGTTTCCGAAGGACTCGAAGCCAATTATCATGATATTCTCAATTATGCCATATTTGCCCTCATTAAAATAGAAGAATCCAAAGCAGCGAAGAAATGAAGATCCTGAGATTGATCAGCCGCATTATTGTAGGTATCACTTTTATTTTTTCCGGTTTTGTTAAAGGCGTGGATCCCCTGGGTACGATGTATAAAATAGAGGATTATTTTATTGCCTATCAAATGGAGTGGGCCCTGGAGTGGGCTTTGCCATTGGCCTTTGTGCTGGTGCTCCTCGAATTCCTGCTGGGTGTTTTTATCCTGCTGAATATCCGGTTAAAGGTCACTACATATCTTTTGCTGGCCATGATGAGTTTCTTTACGCTGGTCACCCTCTATGATGCCCTCTACAATCCGGTGCCAGACTGCGGATGCTTCGGTGAAGCTATTATAATGACTAACTGGGAGACTTTTTTCAAGAATGTGGTGTTGATGGTCTTCACCATCATCCTCGTAGTTACCAGACCCTCACAAAAAGCATTGAAAACTACCAGACTGAAGGCTTATACCGGCATTGCCACAGCCGTATTGTTTTTTGCCTTTAGCTGGTACAGCTACCAGCACCTGCCGCCGGTCGATTTCCGCGAGTGGAAGACAGGAAACGATATGAAGCAGGAAGGGGAGCCTGTCTATTACCTTATCTATAAAAATACAGATACCGGTGAGCAAAAGCAGTACCTCTCCTCTGAATTGCCATGGAGTGACACCGCATGGGTAGAACAGTGGGAATTTGTTGAGCAAAAAGTGGATTACTCTTCTGTAGTCAGACCGCATAACCTGGAGGTGGTAAGTATTACGGATGGTTCTGATATGACACAAAAGGTGATTGAAGCAGCCGGGTGGCAGTTTCTTTTAACATCGCACAATATCCGGAAAGCAGATACTGTAGGCCTGAAGAAAGCGGTAAATTTATATGAAAACCTTAACAACGAAGGGTATCAGTTTGCGCTGCTCACCGCTTCACTGGAAGAAGGTATAGAGGAGTTTATGGCTCATTATGATACGGATATCCCTGCTTATCAGGCGGATGATATCGAGCTGAAGACGATGGTGCGTGCCAACCCCGGACTGATTTTGATGAAAGACGGGGTGGTCATCAACAAATGGCACTACAATGATTTTCCTGATGCTGAACAAATTGTTAAGAAATACAATTAAAATTATAAATCTTTTCTATCTTCGTAAAAACCAAATATTAATTTAAAGGACTAATGAGAAAAAGAATTATTGCCGGAAACTGGAAGATGAATGCCACCTTCCAGGAAGCAGATGCCCTTGTGGAGGCTATCGCACAAGAGCTTAATGGGAAAACCCTTACTAATAAGGAGGTGGTTTTATGCCCTCCTTTCGTGTATGCCGAAATGGTTAGCGATTATGCCGAAGAATTTCCGTTTTCCGTGGGGGTACAAAATATAAGCGAATATAAGCGTGGCGCGTATACCGGTGAAGTTTCCGCGGAGATGATCCAGTCTATGAATATTCCTTATGTCATTATTGGACACTCGGAGCGCAGGAGCTATTTCCATGAATCTGATGATATTTTGGCCAGTAAGATAGACCGGGTTCTGTATCATAACTTAATACCTATCTTCTGTTGCGGAGAATCGTTGGATGCACGCAAGGCAGGCAACCACTTTGACGTGGTGAAGGCGCAGCTGGAAGATGGCTTGTTTCATTTGAGCAAGGAGGAGATAGGAAAAGTAGTGATAGCCTACGAACCCGTGTGGGCCATAGGTACCGGAGAAACAGCTTCAAAGGAGCAGGCTCAGGAGATGCACAGATTTATCAGAAAGCTTATTGTTGCAAAGTATAACCAGGAAATTGCTGATGAAATCTCTCTGCTGTACGGCGGCAGCGTGAAGCCTGGCAACGCTGAGGAGATTTTTGCACAGCCAGATGTGGATGGTGGACTGATAGGTGGCGCTTCACTGAAAGCAGAAGATTTTCTTGCCATCGTTAATGCTATGAAGGACGAATAAACGAACGTTAGTGTGAATTATATTGAACTGAACTGCAAAGTTTTCCCTGCTGAACCGGCATCAGATATCCTTATGGCCCAGTTGGCCGATATTGGGTATGAAAGTTTTATGGAGTCAGATACCGGATTGCTGGCCTATATCCCTGAAGAGCACTTTGATGCTGCGGCGCTGAACGAATTACCCGTTATTACGATGGGGATGTTCGATATCTCTTTTGAGTATGCTGAAATTGAGCAGGAGAACTGGAATGCGTTATGGGAGAGCAATTACGAGCCTGTGACGATAGCCGGGAGATGCCACGTGAGAGCTCCTTTTCACGAACCGCTTCCCACAGCAGATTATGATATCGTTGTAGAGCCTAAGATGTCGTTCGGAACGGCGCATCATGAAACTACTTTCCTCACGGTGCAGCTGATGCTGGATGTGGATTTTAGTGGTAAATCGGTGCTCGACATGGGTAGCGGTACAGGCATATTATCCATACTGGCCTCCAAAATGGGAGCCGCAAAAGTGGTGGGGATTGATAACGAGCGCTGGGCTTATGAAAATGCTATCGAGAATTTTGAGCGTAACAACATCACCAATGCCGAGGTGATTCATGGCGATGCAGCAAATATCCCTGAACAGCCGTTTGATATTGTCCTCGCTAACATTAACAGAAATACATTGCTGCAGGATATGGCGGCATATAGCGAAGTGTTGAAGAGTAAAGGGATTATCCTGCTTAGCGGTTTCTATGAGCATGAGCGGAGTATTATGCTGGCGGAAGCCGAAAAATACGGCATCCATGAAGTCAGGCATATCGAAAAAAATGACTGGGTGGCAATAGAAGCAAAAAAATAGATTATGGAAGGTGCACGACAATTGCGGTTTTTAGTGTCATGCACTTTCCATATCAGGCACCTGATGCTTTTGCTGGTTCTCTTTTTTTTCGTAGCTCAGCATGCTGCTGCGCAGGATGAGGAACGGTTTCAGCGCGACTCTGTTTCGTTCTACGAATATACTATCGATATTTTTGATAAGCTGCCAAAAAAGCATAAAGACTTGGCGCAAGCCTTTGAAGACTCTTTTGAGGCGTTTTGGTATGGGGGAGAGATAACTCCTGAACAGCGCGATACGGTGTATGGCCTTACACACAGAATGATGGAGCAGCGATTCCAGGTCTACCCTACGTTTTATCAGTACCTCATATCGCTGGAGACGCTGGTTCAGGAGAAACAGCTATTTCGCGACTGGCATCATGCTGCGAGGGATGCCTTTCTCAGGGAAAAAAATGAGGAGGTCATTCGGCTGGTGGCATCCACTTACCGCTTTTTCGAGGACAAAACACTATACAGCAAGAGCTCCATAAACTGGCGCGTCGTTGCCGATACATTCCGCTTTGTATATGACAGCATGCCCCGGTTTGTGATTAGCGATGGCTTACTGATGGGGTTTTCGCAGACAGACACCTCCCGTATCCATAATACACAAGGCCTCTTCGATATCTTTAACAGGACCTGGCGCGGCGAAGGAGGCACCGTTTACTGGAAAAATGCCGGCTATGATACTTCACGCATGAAAACAGTGGTGCATAATTACCACGTTGATCTTACCAGGCCGCTATATGAAACAGATTCTGTAGACTTTTACGATAGTAAGATCTTCGACAAGCCCATAACGGGTGAATTTAGTGACGGATATGTCTATGTTTTCGACTCCTCGGATATCTGGTATCCCAAGTTTCAATCGGATAGCTTCTACTCGCTCGACAACTTACTGGAAGGGGTAGTGCTTAACGGTTACCTGAGTTATGAGGGTGATAAGGTTATTGTATCCAGCACCAACAAAGTAAAAGCGTCAGCATGGCTGATGCGTAACAAGCAGCGTTATCTTAGTGTGTTTGCTGATCGCTTCTTCGTTAAGAAGGAGCGCTTTTTTTCATTAAACACCAGCGTGTCGATCTATATTGGTGAAAACGACTCCATCTACCACCCTTCAATAAACTTTGAATACAAGCCGCAGCAGGATGAGCTGCTGCTGATGCCGCACAGCAAACAAAACAAATTGATACCCTATTCCAACTCCTATCATAAAATGGATATGTATTGCCGCATGATGCAGTGGGATATCCAGGATTCGGTGTTGCGCTTCAGCGAGTTGATGGGAATGGACCAACGCGGCAGTGCGATATTCGAGTCGCACGACTACTACTCTAAAGAACGTTTTTATGATATTCAGCTCTATGATAAGGAAAACCCGTTAATGATCCTGAACGAGTTTATGGTGGAGACCAAACAGCGCGAATTTCATCTCTCGCAGTTTGTGGATTTCTCCGATTTTTCAAACCATGGAGCCGACCTGCTGATGTTGCGCCTGGCAGCAGAAGGGTTCGTCATCTACGACCGGAAAAATAAGTTTATAGAGATAAAAGACAAGGTGTTGAATTATGTGCACGCCTGGTATGGGATGCGCGACTATGATGTGATGCGGTTTGTTTCGAGAGTGGAAGGATCCAGTAATGCGGAGCTGAACCTTAAGAATAATGATCTGGAAATAAAGGGTATTCCCGTAGTTCACCTGAGCGACTCCCAGCGTGTTTTTATCTATCCGCGCAATAACCGCATCGTTATGAAGAAAAACCGCGACTTTGAGTTTGATGGGCGCCTTATTGCAGGAAATATAGAGCTTTTTGGAGAAAGCGGCTATTTCAGCTATAAAAACTTTAGTATTGATTTACCCACGGCAGACTCAATGCGCATCAGCGTTAAGACGGGTCGCTATGCCTCCGATGGCACCCCCTATGTCCGTCGTGTGCAAACGGTATTGGAAAACCTCGATGGGGCACTGCAGATCGATAAGCCTGATAATAAGGCAGGGCTCAAACCCTCGCCGCGATATCCTATCCTCAGGTCGGAAAAAGATGCTTCGGCATTCTATGACAGGTATTCCCGTTTCGAAGGAGTATATGACCGCGACCGCTTCGAGTATCATGTGGATCCCTTTGTAATTGACAGCGTGGATAACTTCCGTCCGCAGGCCCTGACCTTCGGGGGATACCTGGAGTCTACCATATTCCCCGATATCCGTCAGCCGCTTACAATTCAGCAGGATTTCTCCCTTGGCTTCAAAACGGTGACCCCGGAGCAGGGATATGACACCTATCAGGGGAAAGGTATTTTTAGCGATAGTATCGCCCTTAGCAATAGCGGTTTAAAAGGAAAAGGAAAGTTGCAGTACCTTGCCGCTGAAGCAGATGCGCAGGAAGTGATTTTTTTCCCTGACTCAGCAAAAGGCAAAGTGCGGGCTTTTCACCTGGAACAGCAGACACACCCTACGCAATACCCGCTGGTGAACGTGGAAAGCGCCCGTTTAAGATGGTTGCAGACACAGGATTCGATGATAGTGTATGAGCCATCCAGGCCTTTTGCCATGTATCGGGGTCAGGTAAACCTGAGAGGGTTGCTGGCCCTGACGCCCGACGCCCTCAAAGGCAGTGGAAACGCAAATTATGACATGGCGACCGTCAGATCCCAGGAGTTCACTTTCAGGAATACTGATTTCCAGGGGCAGGAGAGCGATGTGGAAATAGCTACTTCTGACGGGGAAGCCCTGGCGCTGGAACTGAAAAACTATTTTACTGATATTGATGTGGAGAAAAGGCAGGGACAGTTTTTTAGCGACAAAGAAGGAAGCACTATCACTTTTCCATATAATCAATACATCAGTTATCTTAATGAGGTTACCTGGGATGTGCAGGGAAAAACGCTTGATATGAATGTGGCGGATATCACCGGTCTGGATTATCTCGACACCCTCAATTACAGGGAGATTGTAGATGAAGAGCTCTCAGGAGCCAGGTTCGTATCTACCAAAAAGAGCCAGGATTCGCTGCAGTTTTTTGCCCTCAGGGCGCAATATGATTTGGGCCTGAATATTATAGAGGCTGAGAAGGTAAAGTATATCAACGTGGCCGATGCCGCTGTTTTTCCTTATCAGGAACAGTTGAGGATAGGTAAGGATGCGGCCATTGAGAAGCTTCAGAATGCTAAAATCCTGGCAAGCATACATAACAAAGCACACTTTATTGACGCTGCCTCGGTGTCTCTGGAATCGCGTCATCAATATGAAGCAGCAGGCTTTTATCAGTATACCGATGGGGCGGGGGAAGCCTATGAAGTGTATTTTCCCGGGATATCGGTAAAGGACGGCCATACGTCCGGCGAAGCCACTATTGACAAGGACGCCGACTTTAGGGTAAGTCCCAATTTTGATTATTATGGGGTGCTCGAAATGAATGGAGCGGATTCCCTGCTGGCTTACGATGGATATTTTAAGATTTTGCAGGGCAACTGTTGTAATCATAAAAAGCAATGGGTGAAGTTTTATGACTATCTCAATCCGGTGAATACCCGCATCGATATTGAACATCCTGTAAAAGATACGGCGGATGTGCCTCCGTTATTTGCTTCGCTGCACTTTTCTCCCACCACGCGTGAAATATACCCGTTGTTTTATGAGCAGGAACGCCTGGAGAGCGATTATCCGTTCTGGACTTTGGACGGGCAGCTCAGCTACAACGGCGAAGCATACCGGATAGCCGGGGCAAAGAACAATTTGGCAGATTCCCTGCAACCCTATTATAATTACTATCCTGACGATTGCACTTTCGAAGGGCTGGCATCACTGGATTTCCAGTATCTCTTTGGCAGGATGGAGATTGCTCCGCATGGAGAATTTGTCTGCCGCGAAGATGATGGAACGATGGAGATGCATGGGGTTTTGGCGGCAGATTTTTTGTTTGCTAAAAATGCCCTTGCGGCTATGGCCGATACGCTGGCGATGTATGACCTGGATCGCGTTGATCCGGGGGAGAAGTGGTATGAAAAATCGGCGGGTCAGATATTATCGGCGCCAGATCTGGAGACAGTGATGAAGGAGATAAACTTGTATGGGCTGGTGCAAAATGTTCCCGGAGACCTGCAAAAAACACTCTTTTTCAACGACGTTACTTTTACATGGAACAGCAACCTGAAGTCTTTTGTAGCTTCCGGCGAACTGGGGATAGGGAATATTGGCGGCCAGGCGTTAGGAAGGTTTGTGAATGGAGTGGTAGAGATTCAGCCCACAAAAGATGGTGGAAATCTCAACATCTACCTGGAGCCTGCCAAGGGCGTGTGGTACTTTTTTACCTATTCCGGATCGCTTATGGAAGCCGTGTCATCAGATAAAGCCTTTAATGAGGCTATTGATAATGTGAAGCGATCTAAACGCTTTATTCCTGCCAAAGAGGGCATACAGAAGTATGAGTATGACCTCAGCGGCCTCAACCTAAAAACATTTTTCCTGAACCGTATAGAGCAGGCAGGCATATACTTCCGGTAAGCGGTTGAGGTGTGAATCTGAATTAATGATATCTTTGCCGATATTTTAAAACAGGATTATGGAATATGGGTTTTTTATCATCGGTATCGTTGCCGCCTACTTCATCGGGTCGGTCAGCACAGCCGTATATTTCGGTAAAGTGTTTTACGATGTGGATGTGCGTGAGCATGGCAGCGGCAATGCCGGTGCCACCAACACCTTGCGTGTGCTGGGGAACCGTGCAGGAATTATCGTATTATTGATAGATGCCTTTAAAGGATGGGCCGCTGTAAGTTTGTCACACCTTTTAACCACAGACGCATGGAGCTCCCAGGAGGTGGTCTATTTCAGGATAGCCCTGGCCGTGGTGGCTGTAGTAGGACACATTTTCCCGGTTTTCACTAATTTTAAAGGTGGCAAAGGGGTGGCAACACTGCTTGGGGTCACCATAGCGTTATATCCACTCTACCTGATTCTTATCCTGGTGGGCGTGTTTACAGTGATTTTTATTATTACAAAATATGTATCGCTGGGATCGGTTACTGTTGCTGTGCTGCTTCCTGTGTTGGCTGTTTTTCTGTTTGCTGTATCCCCTCCTTTACAGGTGCTTGCCGTTATTATTGCTGTTATTGTACCGGTTACACATAAGAAAAACATCAAAAGATTGTTCAGCGGCGATGAATCTAAACTTTTGGTGAAAAATAATAAATAGGAACGCGATTTTTGTTCACTCATTTTTTTTACCTTTACATGATTGAAAACACGATACAGAAGTAACAAATACATAATGATATGAAGTTTATTGTTTCCAGTACCACATTGTTAAAGAATCTTCAGAAGATAAGTGGTGTGCTTAGCACCAACAACACCCTTCCGATTCTTGATGATTTTTTATTTGAACTCACAGAGGAAAACCTTTCTGTGACGGCATCAGACCTGCATACTACGATGACGGTCACCCTTACGCCTGATAAGATGGAAGAGCCTGGGGTGATGGCTATTCCTGCGCGTATTCTTCTGGATACCCTTAAAACCCTTGCCGATATCCCCGTAACCTTTTCACTGAATGAAGAGCAGCTCTCTGTGGAGATATCAGCCGGAGAAGGGTTTTATAAGTTGCCGGGCCATAAAAGCGATGAGTATCCTAAAGTGCCCGAAAAAGAGGGGGCCAGTGAGGTGAACCTCTCTTCAGCCCTGTTGGCACAGGTGGTACACAAGACCATTTTTGCTACTGGTAACGACGAGCTGCGGCCCGTGATGTCAGGAGTGCTCTGTGAGTTCTCTTCTGAAAATGTTACGTTTGTGGCTACCGATGCCCATAAGCTGGTGCGTTATCGCCGCACCGATGTGAAGGTGGACGACTACAGCTCGTTTGTGATTCCCAAAAAGCCTCTCAACCAGCTGAAATCAGTGCTTACCTACGACGAGGATGTGCCCGTGACGGTGGAATATAACCAGACTAATGCCTTTTTTACCTTCGAGAATATAAAAATGGCCTGCCGGCTGGTAGAGGGAAAATACCCTAATTATGAGGCGGTTATTCCTAAAGACAATACCAAAGAGCTGGTAATTGACCGTTTGAGCTTCTTAAATGCGTTGCGCCGGGTTTCTATTTTTGCCAACCAGTCTACACACCAGGTGCGGCTGCGGCTCAGCGGCCAGGAGCTGTTCCTGAGTGCCGAAGATCTTGAGTTTTCCAATGAAGCAAAAGAGCGCCTCGATTGCAGTTACGAAGGCGATGAGCTGGAGATAGGCTTTAATTCAAAATTTTTGCAGGAGATGGTCAATAACCTGGATACAGAAACCATTAAGATGGAGATGTCGGAGCCTAACCGGGCCGGAATAATCTTTCCGGTAAACGAAAATGATGAACAGGATTATGAGCAGATACTGATGCTTGTGATGCCGGTGATGTTGAATTCGTAGGCAGGCTAATGGGAGCTTCTGTTGACTAACGGCGCTTGAAAGCGTATATTTGTAATTACGGGGAACTTGAAATATTAATTATGAAAAAGCTTATCAGAATAAGTGCCGTACTGCCTGTGGTAGTGTTAATGTTGTTTTTTTATGGGTGCGAAGAGTGGTCGAAAGACCTTGACGAGGTGACTATGAAAGTGCCTTTACAAAAAATTGTTTTTTCTCCCGTAGATGAAGCGGAAGTGACAAAAGATACAAGCAACTGGTATCAGAAGGAAGTAACTTTCGACCTTGATAGCTTGATGGAGGCTAACGATTCGGATTATCTGGAAGAGGCAGTTTTAGAAAAATTAGTGATAGGGGTACTGCAACCCCAAAATCAAAACCTGGCATTTCTGAGAAATGCATCAGTAAATATTTCGCTGAATGAAAGTTTTAGCCACCAAAAGGAGCTCGGAGAAGTAGACTATGTAAGTGCTAACGCCCGCGAGGTTGATTTGAGTCTTAATGAGGTGGAGCTGGATAATTATCTGAAAGTAGATAAATTTTATTTACGCATCTATTTCGAGAAACGTAATCATATTGAAATTCAGGAGTCTACAAAGATATTCCTGGAAGGGATGATGAAAATGAGGATTGAATAACATGTTATTTTTTTGTTTTTTTTCGTAATAATCAAACAATATTGCGATTAATGTATTAATTTAGTACAAATAAAAATACATAATACCATGAAATTATTTAAAAATCGTCTTTTTAAGTTCGCGCTCGTTGCTGTGGCAGCAGTATTTATGATGTCATCATGCGACGAATTGACTGAAAACACTAAGCAGACCATCAACTTCGACGCTGATGATTTGCACTTCTCCATCGACTCGGTAATATTTACCCAAAATAAAACTACCAATGCAAATGTGGTTGTTTTTAACGACGTGATTGATTTAGGTGAAGCATTAAGTAACACCGATTATTCTGTTGATGACATTCAGAATATTTCGGTTACGGAAGCTACAATTGTAGTGGAGGCTCCTCAAGGGCTGGATGTAACCCTTTTCCAGGGTACAACATTCCATTTGGGGGAAAGTCAGACAAAAGTTGCTGAAATCACGGAAGTGGATGCTGAGGCGCAAAGCGTTACTTTCAATATCATTGATGGAGAAATTCTCAATTATATCAATGCAAATGGTCAGGTGCAAATTGTGATTATGATGAATCAAGAAACTACTTTACCTACCCCGACTGTTGATTTGATTCTTCAGACAGCCTATCAGGCAGAGGTGAAAGTGCTCTGATTTAGCCTTAACGTATTAAATGAAAAACCGGTATCTGCTTTTTTGCATATGCCGGTTTTTTTATGGAACTATCGATCTTGCAGCACTTTTCGAAGGGTCTGGAAATTTCTTCCGGCAAAGCCGGGTGTGCCCCAAGGTAGCTGTTTTTGTGTTCTTGGGAAAAATGCTTCACAGAGGTAACAGAAAATAACAGAACACTTTTATTGCAATGGTGCTCTGCCAAAATATCTGCAGCATCTTTTGTTATGGCGCTGAAACGATTTCAGCAATTTTGTAATTGCCATCGGAAGTTGTTATGCTTTTTTGTCATTCCTGATTATGCCGTTTTCCGTGTTCCTCCTATCAAGACTGCTATTATTTGCTGCCTACCGGGCACGGGGTGTTTTTTACCCCACTAAAAACTCATGATTTTCAAAGATATGTTCTACTGCGGCATGATAGGTTTGCAAATCATTTATCACTTTGATAGTGTCGAAAACAGTACCGCTTTCGGGGAAGCTGTGTGACAAGTGCCACCAGTGCTCTTTAATTCCTTGCGGAAAACGACGGCCTCCGCTTCTGTCGCGCGAAAGCGCTTTTGCCAGCTCCTGAATAAACGATTTTACAGTCTCTTCAGGACGCTCCACGGCAATACCTTTAATGTTGGCAGCCAGCAGCGGGTTACGTAATAAGCCACGCCCGGCCATGATGTGCCGGGTGTCGGGAAAGGCTTGTTTCAAAGTGTGATAATCGGAAGCAGCAAAAATATCGCCGTTATAAACAACCGGATGTGCTGTTTGGGTTTTTAGGCGGCCATAGCTATCCAGGTCGGGTTGCCCCTGGTAATAGTTATTGCCTGTCCGGGGGTGGATGATAATTTCTTTGAACGGGTAACGGTTTAATACGGGCATCAGGTTTTGGAGCTCGTTGTCATTATTTAACCCCAGCCGTACTTTTATTGATACCTCTGTTTGAAGCCGGGAAAACACCTCCTCGAAAAAGCCGGCGGTTTTTTCCGGATGAGCCAGCATGGCAGCGCCTTTTCCTTTTTTTGTCACGATAGGGTAAGGACACCCCATGTTGAGGTTTACCATGGTTGTGCCCAGCTCCCTGGCAAGTCCGCAGAAGGCCACAAAGGCATCTGCACTGTCAGTGAGCACCTGGGGAACAACTTCGAAATGCGGACTGCCCGCCTCCAGGCTTTCCCTGATCTTTTTTTTTCGGGGCATTGTGTGTGCGTTGATGCTGAAATAGGGGGTGTACACCCTGTCGATACCAGGAAAATATTGCGGGAAGAGTTTGCGGTATGTCATATTCGTTAACCCTTGCAGCGGGGCCAGGGAGATTTTTGGCAGCATCTACTCTTCCTCCATTTTTTCGCTGAGGGCTAACCAGCGCAGTTCTTTTTCTTCCAGCAGCCTGTTTATTTCAGCATAGCGCTCCGAGAGGTCTGTAAGTCTTTCATTGTCGGCTATGTTATTCATCAGCTCCAGCACCTTTTCCTTTTCCTGTTCCAGGTCTCCTATTTCCTGTTCCAGCGCTTCATACTCCTTGCGCTCTTTAAAACTCACCTTTTTTCCGGACTTTTTTTTCTGTTTCTCTTTTTCCCAGGCGATACGTTTTTGGCTTCCTTCCTGCTTCTTCTTAGCGGTAGCGTTTTGCTGCCTGTATTCTTCATGCTGTGAGAAATTCCCCGGAAAAATCTTGATGTCTCCGTTGCCTTCAAAAGCAAAGATATGCTCTGACAGGGTGTCGAGAAAACGCCGATCGTGCGAAACCATAAGAACACAGCCCTGGTAGTGCTCCAGGAAATCTTCCAGGATATTCAGGGTAAACACATCCAGGTCATTGGTAGGCTCGTCGAGGATTAGGAAGTTGGGGTTTTTCAGCAGGGTAGTAATCAGGTAAAAGCGGCGTTTTTCTCCACCGCTAAGGTTGCCGAACACATTATATTGCGTGGTGTGGTCAAAGTTGAAATACATCAGGAATTGAGAAACACTGAGGGTGGTTTTCCCTAACTGAACAACACTGGCGATTTCTGTGGCAATATCGATAAGGCGTTCGTCTGCCGGGACGTCCATACCTTCCTGAGAGTAATATCCAAAAGAGATGGTTTGTCCGCGGATGACCTCTCCGCTGTCGGGCTGCAGGTGGCCTGTCAAAATATTTAGCAGGGTGCTTTTGCCTACTCCGTTAGGTCCTATTATTCCTATATGCTCTCCTTTTTTAAAGGTATAGGAGAAGTTTTTGATCAGGGGAAGTTTATCGAAAGCTTTTGAAACATTCTTTATCTCCAGAATCTTTTTACCCATGCGTTGCATGCTCACATGGAATTCCGAAGGCTTGTCTTCTTCTATCTTTTGGCGGGCCACCTCTTTAACGGCCTCAAAATTTTCTATACGCTTTTTCGATTTGGTGGTGCGGGCTTTAGGCGACCTGCGTATCCACTCCACTTCTTTACGATAAAAATTCTGGGCTTTCTCTATCTCCATGGCCTTACTGTGAATGCGCTCCGCCCTCTTTTCCTGGAAATAATCGAAAGTACCTTTGTAGTAGTGCATCCCATCGCTATCCAGTTCTAAGATGCCTTCGCATACATTATCTAAAAAGTAACGGTCGTGTGTAACCAGCAGCAGCGCCAGGTTCTGGCGCGAAAGGTATTTCTCCAGCCACTCTATCAGGGCGATATCCAGGTGGTTGGTGGGTTCATCCAGGATAATAAGGTTAGCATCCTGGATAAGTACCCTGGCCATGGCCACTTTTTTCTTTTGGCCGCCCGAAAGGGTCCCCGCTTTTTGTTCCATGTCATGTATGCCGAAACGAGAGAGCACCTCTTTAATGCGTTGCTCATAGTCCCAGGCCTCCGCAGCATCCATTTGTTCCAGGGCTTGCTGCAGCCTCCTGCTGTTTTCATCGGAGGGGTTGGAGGTGGCTTTCTCCATGGCTTCCTGGTAGCTTCGTATAGTGGCTATCGCCGGAGTATCACTGTCGTAGATTACTTCACCTACTGTCTTTCCGGCCTCCAGTGGTGGGTTTTGTTCGAGATACGCCATACGCAGCTCATTGTGGTACGACACCTTGCCATCATCAGGGAACTCTTTACCGGTAAGTATTTTTATCAGCGTGGATTTACCACGGCCATTGCCTGCTATTAAAGCCACTTTTTGTCCGCGGTCGATGCCAAAAGTAATGTCAGAGAAAAGGTTTTTATCTCCGTATGTTTTGCTTATGCTGTTTGCCTGAATAAGATTCACGATATTATTTTTTGCAAAAGTGCGAAAAAACCACAAGAAAAAAGGCTGTAACCGAAAGGTAACAGCCTTCTTTGAAAAATATTATTAATGATTAGCGTTGCGGACCTGCTTTTACCAACCGACGAGCCTGCTCGCTGTCGGTAAATTTATCGAAGTTGTTAATAAACTTTTTGGCCAGGTCTTTTGCTGCGGCGTCCCATGCTTCGGGCTTTTTCCACAGGTAGCGGGGGTTGAGCAGGTTGCTGTCGACACCTTTTACACTTTTAGGGATTTGCAGGTTGAAAACCGGCAACGACTCAAACTCCTCATCATCGATGGAGCCATCCAGGATTGCGTCGATAATGGCGCGGGTAGAAGGCAGGTCGATACGCTTGCCCACACCGTGCGGTCCGCCAATCCATCCGGTACTTACCAGGTAGGCGTTGGCGTTATGCTCGTCCATTTTTCTGATAAGCTCGTTGGCATACATCGTAGGATCCAGCAGCAGAAATGCGGCACCAAAGCAGGCAGAGAAAGAGGGTTTCGGCTCGGTAATTCCCCGCTCTGTACCAGCCACTTTGGCAGTGTATCCCGAGATAAAGTGGTAGCGCGTTTGATCTTTAGTGAGCCTGGCCACAGGGGGAAGCACGCCAAAAGCATCCGCAGTGAGGAAGATGACATTTTTGGCATGGCCGGCCTTGGATACAGGTTTCACAATGTTTTTGATGTGGTAGATAGGATAGGACACCCGCGTATTTTGTGTTTTGGAGCTGTCAGAGAAGTCTACCTCTCCGTCTTCCTTCACTACCACGTTTTCCAGCAAAGCGTTGCGCTTGATGGCGTGGTAGATGTCAGGCTCTTTCTCCTGGTCGAGGTTGATGGTTTTGGCATAGCATCCGCCTTCAAAATTGAAAATACCATCATCATCCCATCCGTGCTCATCATCTCCGATGAGTTTTCTTTTCGGATCAGCCGATAAAGTGGTTTTGCCGGTTCCGCTGAGGCCGAAGAAGATAGCTACATCTTCATTTACGCCAACGTTTGCGGAACAATGCATAGCAGCAATTTTTTTAAGCGGCAAAAAATAATTCATCATCGAGAAAAAACCTTTCTTAATTTCTCCGCCATACCACGAGCCACCCACGCATGCCTCGCCGGCGCCGATGTTGAAGGCGGCATATACCTCGGAGTGCAATCCTTGCTCTTTCCATCTTGGATTGCTGGTTTTAGGGGAATGAAACATAACAAAGTCAGGCACAAACGTTTTGAGCTCTTCTTCGGTGGGCCTGATAAACATATTCTTAACAAAGTGCGCGGCCCAGGCTATCTCCGTGATGACACGGATGCGCAGGCGAGTGCTTTCATTGGCGCCGGCAAAGCCGTCCATCACATACAGTCGCTTTTGTGCGGCCAGATGATTGGTGCTGTTATTCTTCAGTTCATACCACACCTCTTTATTGATAGGTTTGTTGTCGGAGGCCGCGCGGTGTTCATTTTTCCACCACACATGGTCTTTTGTGGCAGGCTCAGCTACGATGTACTTATCTTTGGGCGAGCGGCCTGTGTAGATGCCGGTATCTACTGCTACAGCCCCAAATTCTGTTTTTACTCCTTTTTCGTAGCCTTCCAGGTTTTTGTCGGTTTCATAGGTAAACAAATCTTCGTAAGAGGGATTGTATATCACCTCTTCCACACCCGAAATGCCATAATCTTCCAGACTCTTTTTAATATTTTTAACTGCCATAAACGGTCAATAATTAAGTTTAACATTTTATATGGAAGCAAAAGTATGAATTTATGGAAAACATGCTCGTATGAATGTATATAAATTTGACTTTTTATTTTTTTTCTTTAGCTTGTCAATTTGGCAATCATGCACTGGCGCAGGTTATTACAAAAAAAAGCCACCCCTGAAAAGGGTGGCTTTTAGAATATACCTGAAAAGAGAAAATATTATTTTTTCTCTTTTAGGGCGGCATGCGCTGCAGCCAGACGTGCCACGGGGACACGGAACGGGGAGCAGCTTACGTAGTTCATACCTGTTCTGTGGCAAAATTCTACCGAAGAGGGTTCGCCACCATGTTCTCCGCAGATACCTACTTTGAGGTCTTTGTTAGTCTGGCGACCCTTTTTCGTCCCCATCTCCACAAGTTGTCCCACACCTTCCTGGTCGAGGACCTGGAAGGGGTCGTCTTTCAACAGACCTTTCTTGAGGTAGATAGGCAGGAATTTGCCTGCATCATCCCTGGAATAACCAAAAGTCATCTGAGTAAGGTCGTTGGTACCGAAGGAGAAGAATTCTGCAGATTTAGCAATTTCGTCAGCAACCAGGGCTGCACGAGGTGTTTCTATCATCGTACCTACAAGGTAGTCGATTTTGGAATTGCGCTCAGCAAAAACCTCTTCCACAGTTTTTCTAACGATATCTTCCTGCATTTTCATCTCCGCCAGTGTTCCTGTTAAAGGAATCATAATCTCAGGGATGGCTGTGATGCCTTTTTCCTTGAGGTTAAGGGCTGCTTCGATGATGGCACGTGCCTGCATCTCTGTAATTTCCGGATAGGTGTTTCCTAAGCGGCAGCCACGGTGACCGAGCATGGGGTTGGATTCGTGCAGCGAATCGATCTTGTTTTTGATCTCCTCCAGTGACATATCCATGTCCTTCGCCAGCTCTTTCTGATGCTTTTCTTCGTGTGGCACAAATTCATGCAATGGCGGGTCAAGTAGGCGTACTGTTACAGGCAAGTCTTTCATTGCCTCAAAGATGCCTTCAAAGTCTTCGCGCTGCAGCGGCAACAGTTTGTCGAGGGCTTTTCTGCGCCCTTTTTCGTCGCTTGACAGGATCATCTCGCGCATCGACTTAATTTTGTCTTCGGCAAAGAACATATGCTCAGTGCGGCACAGGCCTATCCCTTTGGCGCCAAAGTCACGCGCTTTCAGCGAGTCCTTGGGCGTATCGGCATTGGTACGTACTTTGGTGGTGGCAAACTTATCTGCCAGCTCCATCAGTTTACCGAAATATCCGCTCAGCTCCGGATCTTTTGTTTTTACTTTATCCTTATAAACCTCTCCGGTAGTTCCGTTAAGAGAGATCCAGTCACCTTCGTTGTAGGTGATACCATTGGTGGTAAGCGTACGTTTTTTGTAGTTGATAGAGATAGCTCCGGCGCCGGAAACACAGCATTTACCCATACCACGGGCCACAACAGCAGCGTGGGAGGTCATTCCTCCGCGGGCGGTAAGAATACCACGAGCTACGTTCATCCCTTCGAGGTCTTCCGGAGACGTCTCAACACGCGCTAATATAGTTTGATCATATTTATCGGCCTCATCGGCAAAAAAGACCAGCTGACCTGTGGCAGCCCCCGGCGATGCCGGAAGTCCTTTGGCTATTGTTTCGGTGGTTTTCAGCTCTTCTTCGATAAACACAGGGTGCAACAGCTCATCTAACCTGTTGGGTTCTACTTTCAGCACGGCTTCTTCTTCTGAAATTTGTCCGTCTTTGAGCATATCTATAGCTATCTGCACCATTGCTGCACCGGTGCGCTTTCCGTTACGTGTTTGCAGCAGCCACAATTTACCTTCCTGGATGGTGAATTCCAGGTCCTGCATGTCGCGGTAGTGGTCTTCCAGCTTTTGCTGGATGCGGTCCAGCTCTTTGTAGATCTCAGGCATTACCTCCTCGAGCGAGGGGTAGTCTTTGGCGCGTTCTTCTTCATTCACACCGGCCAACTCGGCCCATCTTTTGGAGCCTTCGAGGGTGATTTGCTGCGGTGTGCGCACGCCGGCAACCACATCTTCTCCCTGTGCATCGATGAGGTATTCCCCGTTGAAGATATCTTCGCCGGTGGCAGCATCGCGCGTAAAAGCCACGCCGGTAGCAGAATTTTCGCCCATGTTACCAAATACCATAGCCTGTACGTTGACGGCAGTACCCCACTCTTCAGGGATTTTGTTCAGCATGCGGTAATATTTTGCGCGGTCGTTGTTCCAGCTGTCGAAAACAGCGGTGACAGAACCCCAGAGCTGCTCCCATGGGTCTGTGGGGAATTCTTTATTTACAGTATCTTTTACGGCTTTCTTGAATTTCTCCACCAGCATTTTAAGGTCATCAACCGAAAGCTCGGTATCGTTTTTAACGCCTTTGTTCTCTTTTACCTCATGAAGGATAGCTTCGAAAGGATCTTCATCTTCTTTGTTTTCGGGTTTCATTCCCAGTACCACATCGCCATACATCTGAATAAAGCGGCGGTAAGAGTCCCATGCAAAGCGGGCATTGCCGGTTTTTTTAGTGAGCCCTTCCACAGCAGCTTCGTTCATCCCCAGGTTCAGGACAGTATCCATCATGCCGGGCATCGAGACGCGTGCTCCTGAGCGGACAGAGACCAGCAGTGGGTTTTCGTTGCTTCCAAACTTAGTGCTCATCTCTTTTTCCATTAGGGAAATAGCTTCTTCTACTTCTCCTCTTATAAGCTCAACTACTTTTTCTTTTCCCAGTTTGTTGTATTCGATGCAAGCTTCGGTAGTAATAGTAAAGCCCGGAGGAACTGGCACGCCGATTGAACTCATTTCGGCAAGGTTGGCACCTTTGCCACCAAGAAGGTTTTTCATGGTTTTATCGCCTTCGGAACGAGTTTTACCAAAAGAGTAAACCCTTTTTTGATCTTTTATGTTTCCCATTTTGTCTATATTATTGATTATTAATGATTAATTCCGGTTTTTAAAATGCAGAACAAAGATAATTAATTTTCACAATCAGGGATGATTTTCGTTTGATAACACTTTGATATCAAACGCAATCGTTTGCAATTTTTAATCCTGTTGTTATGGATTGTCCCTGAGGTATTTCTCTTTGATTTTCATCGCTACCGAGTGCACCAGGTTCATATCTTTTCCGCTTAGCGCAGAAAGCCTTTCATTGATGCGTTGCAGTATAGGATGTTTGTTTGAAAAGCCTGCCGCTTTGATGATTTCCATAATGTTGTTTTTCATCCTCCGGAATCCGGGGGCATTATCTTGCTTTATCTCATGTTCCTGCTCCTCAGGTGTTGTTTGCATCAGGAAGGCATAAAGCATGACGGCCTGCGAAAGGTTTAATGAAGGATAAGTGGTGGCCATGGGCACGGATGTGGCAACATCGCACAGGAGCATCTCGCTGCTGGTGAGTCCGCTCTCTTCGCGCCCGAAAACAATGCCTAAGGTATTTATGAGCGGTTGCTTCTTTTCAGCAAATGCTTTAAGCGTTGCTCCTTTGATAAAGTCCTGATGTGTTGAACGGTTCTTGGCGGAGGTGGCTACCAGCAAGTCGGTTTCTGCGGCGGCTTCCTGCAGGGTGTTAAAAATCCTGGCATTTTCGAGAATTTCGCCGGAGGCATGGGCCAGCCACTGTGCCTCTTCTGCCAGATGGTTTGTTGGGTTTACCAGCCACAGCTCCCGGAAACCCATCACCTTGATGGCGCGGGCTGCTGAGCCTATATTTCCTGCCACAGCAGGTTCTACAAGAATAAAAACGGTTTTCATAGTACAGCGTTTAAGGTTGCGTTTCTGCAATAGTGACTACAATGCTGCGTTTGTTGCGCGGGCCGTCGAATTCACAAAGAAATATATTTTGCCATGTGGACAACCCCGCTTCACCATTGATAACCGGGATAGATTCAGAAGGCCCTACCAGGCCTGCTTTCAGGTGTGAGTCGCCATTACCATCCTGGCGATCATGCTCCCAGATGCCTTGCGGGGCTATCTGCCTGAGCATGGTAACAACATCATTTTGGACCGAATCATCCCAGTTCTCCTGGATCATAATACCGGCAGTGGCCCCCTGAACGTAAACATTGGCAATGCCCGTTTTTATTCCGCTTTCGCGGATGAGCCTTTGAATATCGCCGGTGATATCGCATAGCTCTTCGCGTTTTGAGTTGGCTGTTGTAATTGTTTTTTGCATCACAGATTCTTTTTACAGCAAAAATAGAAAACCACGACCAAAATGGGCCGTGGTTTTTTCAGTAATCACTCTTTTTCCTGATTTAGGCGCTATATGGAATCAGTTTCCACTACTTTCGAGAGAATATCAGCATACTGAATCACCAATAGCTTCTTATCTTTAAATTCTGATTCCACACCGCTGAATTCTTTATAAAGAACATAGTCTCCTACCTGTATCTCAGCATTTTCTATAGTGGCCATAGCAACTACTTTTGCCACATTCTTCTTCATCTTAGCGGTTTCGGGAATATAGATACCACTTTCTGTCTTTTGCTCTTGCTTATCTTCTGTAATGTCGAGCACCACATTCTCGTTGATTGGCTGTAAATCTTTCATAATTATTTGATTTTTATTGTTAAACTTATTTTTATGCGTTAATTTCAAGTAATTTATTTATGCGTTGTTTATCGAATCCAATGATAAATTGCCCGTTTATATTTGTTTGGGGCACTCCTTGCTGCCCAGTACGCTGCACGAGCTCCTGCGCTTTTTGCTGATCTTTTGATACATCAATATCGGTAAACCTTATATTCATTTTTTTGAGGTATTCTTTCAGCGTGTTGCAATGTGGGCAGGTGGGGGTGCTGTATACCGTAACCCGTTTTGCTGTCTTTTCTTTGCCGGTTTTGGAAGCCGTAAAGGCTTTGTTTTCTATCACCGTTTTATAAAAATCGGGCTTATGACAGCCTATTACGGTTTTGTTGTAGACTCCGTCCAGAAACTCCAGCAGCGCCGGAGCTGATGTAATGTTGTATTCCGGATGAATATCACGTACCCTGGTGACGTCGGCGGCCAGTATTGTAAGATCTGCGAAATGTGCGGCAATCTGCATCATATTTTCATAGGCGCAGTTGCTTTGTTCAGCAGCTTTTTTATAGAGCAGGAGATACGCCCGCTCTTTATCGTTTATATTTTCGAGCAGTTCCCTGTGGGAATGCACCTCTTTCAGAACTTGCTTTTCGTTGTTATTAGCCATAGTAAATAGTGAAAAAAATGATTTGTTTGTTTTCTGACATTCTGTTTCCGCTTTTCCCTTATCATAATTTGTACCAAACTGTTTCAGGGCTAAAATGACAGCACGCTACATGAAAAAATGGCATAAAAAAACATCCCGGTTGTCTAAACCGGGATGTCAAACCTAACCAATTATCCACTTCCTACTAACTTTAGTATGAAAGAAGTACAAAAATAGCGTTGATTTATTACATATATTGTTTCAGGGATGCCAAAAAATGTTAATCGATATGCCAGCAAAGAGTGTTTCAAAGGGCCGGTGAGCATGATTTTCATCCGCTTAAGACAAACCGGATTAAAAAGGTTCCTGGTAATTGATAGAATGATATTTTTTTTGGAATAAATCCATATTTTGGCTTTTTTCTTCCGCCAGCTAAATATTTCCGTTTCCGGAACATAAAATTTTAGCAATAAGTTGTTTTCGTACCTTATAATTCCGAGCCTACGGCTCTTGTGGAGACCGGGGACATCTTTTTTTTACCATAATACCGTGCCTCCGGCACTCTTCGCCCGGTGATTTTGCCATCATTTCCATTCCTCCACCGCCGTCGCAGGAAGCTGTTGAGCAATCCATAGACAAAGACAGGCGGGAAGCTCCGGGAAATATTTCACACGGCTGCTGCGGCTTGCTCTTCAACTACTTCACCTCCCGGCCTCCTCTCCTCAATGAGGGGAGGAGTAGCCCCTGGCCAAGGCCACCGCGCTTAGGCGTTCCCTTTTTCCTGGAGAGAACCTGTTCCGATTTTCGGGAAGAATCAGTGATGAGGGGGACAGATTAGCAAATCGCCCAATCCTTAACCCCGGCCTTTAGGCTGGGGGGCGAAGCATCCTCCAGCCCTCCACCGCCGTCGCAGGGAGCTGTTGAGCAATCCATAGACAGAGACAGGCGGAAGCTCCGAAAACTATCAAAATCCGGATGTTCTTTTGGCTTGTCCCAAAAACACAAGCCTGCATAAGGCGATAAACAACAGGATAGAGAAGAACCATGCTATCCCTGGCAATACACAGAAGTAGAGCTGGGAAAAATAACATGACAAAGGACAACAGTCCAGGAAAATTAGCTGGTAAGTGCCAGCCTCTTCACTTTGGTGAAGAGGCTGTTCCGCGACTGCGGAGTGATGCAGCGAAACATGCACGAAAGATTTAACTCGTTCATTCGGGCGGGTCCGTCCGAACGTATCCTTCGTTACGGGCGGGAATATGGTTGCCTGACATCAGTCAGGATTAATGAATATGCTTTTAACTACTGAACTGGTCTCAATAAATCCAGTAAACCGATAGGCGTCGCTGTTGTTTATTCAAACACAGTAGTTTCAGCAGGTTCTTTTATTCGCGGATATGGTTTTAGCATATTTCTGTGATGCCCGTTCACCTCCATTTCTTTGGTATGACACACCTTGCAATTTCCTTTGGTTCCTATTGTTCCGGCTATCGGCATATATTGCAACGGCTGGATATTGTCGCGGTCTTCGCCATATTTGTTTATGGCGTAGTATTCGGCGTGGGGTGCGCCGTGACATGCTGCGCACATTACTCCATGAGTGTCGGTGCGGTTGCGATAAAGCGAATTGCTTCCATCCACCCAGTTGTTGAACCCGGTGGGGGCTGTCTTTCTGGAGCGGATATCGAAATTGGTATGGCAGCTGATGCAATCCGGCTCCTGTAGCCAGGGCTGACGGGGCACCACATCAGCAAAGGTCTCTACGCTGCGCGGCTGCAGGTTTTTGCTAAGTTTGGCGGCGCGCGGTTTTCCAAATCGGGCTTCATTTTTGATCAGCGCCAGGCCGTGGTCTTCCAGTTTGCCATGACAGTGGGTGCACTTCAGCCCCAGGCTTGCATGCCGGCCACGCAAACACTGTGTGTTGCCAGAGGGCATGCTTGGGTGGCACAGGTTGCAGGCATCTCCGTTCATTTCTTTAAGGTAATGGGCATGGAATCCATGGATGGCTGTCGAGAAGTTCAGCACCTCTTTTTTACCAGCAGCACCTATGGCAGGGTCTGCGTGGCAGCGCTGACAAAGAACCGGGTTACCCGATTCCACCTCATACATCAGTTGGGTGCCTTCAATCCGGTCGTGGACATTCAGGATATTTTCTGCTGTCATATCGGCTATTCCGGAGTAGTCGTTAACGCGCCAGCCTCCCTGGTGGCAATTGCGGCACCCCATTTCTGTGGATGTGGGCGCCACCACTTTGGTGGCAGCCAGCGTTTCCCCGGTATTTTCGTCGCGGGCTGTAATCTCAAAGAGCGGATATGGGTTATACGTGCCATCATCCCGGTAAGGAATAACCGGAATTAGTTTCGCGATATAAGCCTGATGCGTATGGGGATCCATTGACCCTGCAAGCCCTTTTCCGGCGAGGCCGATACCCGTTTCGAGGTCTGCGCCATACGTTTTTTGGGCATTCTTCCAGAAATCAACATGTTTTTCAGGATGGCGGTATCCTTCCTCCACCTCATAATGTATTTCCACCCCTTGCGAAATTACCTGTGGTTTTGGCCCTCGCCTGATGAGTTGCGCCCACAGCGTATTGGCAGGAGGCAGGAATGACCAGTAATCGGAGTTGTCGGAGATGCAATGCATCCCCAGGTCGTTCCATGCCAGCAATACATATTTATTGTTGTCATTAAAAGGAGGAACTGTCACTGTTTCTTCCTTCACTTTTGCCTGATAGGATTCGGGGGCTTCTTTGCCATGAATTTCCCTCATAATGTATGCTGCCAGTGCTTCTTTCTCTTCTCCTGTTCCCGCAAAGGGAGGCATGTATTCGCTGAAGCTGCCCAGGCCTGTTATTTTGGCCTCCATACCTCGTTCGGTGAGGTGGGAGGTGCGCGAAACAATATCGTTGTTGCCGCCCAGAGTGTGGCATGACAAACACTGCATCCGCATCAGCTCATTACCGGCATCCAGCATATTATCAGCGGTAACCTCTTTGATATCAGACCATTTAGCGCTTTTCAGGAAACCTGTGCGGTTAACACTATCCATGTCGCTGTGTTTGATGCTGTTGGAATACATATAGCCGTAGATAACGTAAGGTTTGCGGGCAATTTCGCGGGTGTACTCAAAGCCGGCCATCCATCCAAGCCCTGTTAGCACCAGGATAAAAACCGTGAAACGCTGAAAAGTTAACGGTAGCTTAACCAGGAAGGTGATGCCCGTCAGAAAGATGAGCGCAGTAGTTATTACCCAGATAGTAAAATAGGGTTTCACTGCCGGGTTAAAGCGTAATAAGTTGGCTTCTGCATCGGAGGGAAGGATGGCGAGGTACCACAAGGCAGTGATAGCGATAAGGATAAACGGGAAGAAGAGCCAACGGGTGTTGAGCGTATAGAGGTATTGCCGTAAAGCTTTTTCTTTAAGGAAAGTGGCCGTAATGAGCCCGAACATACCGGCAATCGACAGGGCTATCCCTGTGCGGAATACGAGGGCAGGCCAAAACGATGGGTTGAAAAATCCCTGCCAGAAATCCCGGGTCTCCAGCCACTGGCCGGGGGTAAGCATAAACCCCAGGATGCCATTGATGACGAAAAGGCTTAGCCAGGCAAAAATAAAATAGAGCCATCCAATGGCAATGTGGTCTTTGGGGTTCATCTTGTCGAAACGGTAGTGATAGATAAGCAGAGCAATGATTTCTGCTATGAAGAAAACCCACTCTGTGGCCCATGCAAAAACAAACTGGTGGATGAGGAAGGAAGTGGCGGCAGGCTGCACCAGTGAGATGATAAACCAGATACCTACTCCCGTAATACCGCCGAACACCATGGTGAGCAGCAGAAAAAATTTGGTGTGCGAGCGGACATACCCCAGCAATTGGGGGTTGTTATTTCTTCTTGCTTTTATTTCGGTAAGCACCAGAAAGAGTCCGCCACCCACAGCGAAATGTGCTACAAAAGCATGAGTTACAGCAATGATTGCGATGAGCGTACCTCCTCCTAAAGATGGCAGCTCCCATATGGGGTAGTTCATAATCAGGTATGTTTGGGTTTAAATATCAGCTTAATCATATAATATATCATGGCAATTCCGATAAGGAAAACGGCGAGGAACATTATCAGCGAGCCGGTTTCCCCGGTAACCGCTAATGCGGATGGGGCTCCCGCGCCTTTGAGGTATTGGTGCCGCACAATTTCACGGATGATGATCATATTGATCATGAGAAAGAGGGCAATAGAAATAGTAGCGACAAATAGTCCGCGGGTAGCGGTGAAGATGCCGGCAAGGGTTATTAGTATTCCCAGCATCATCCAAAAGGTGGCAAAGGTATTGCCTCCCATAAAGTGTTTCCAGATAGGTTCAGGAAGGCTCAGCCAGAACCAGATGCCTATAACTACTTGTATCATCGTGGCAAAGGCAAATATTTTAAGGCCACGTTGTTTTTCTTGTTTCTGTAAATCAGGCGGTGTCACTTTCTTAAAATGGTAAAACCCAGCCTTCCCCAGGCCTGCAATAGCCACCGCACCAATAATAAAGTGCAGATAACGGGGCCACAGGGTAGGCTCCGACAGGTTGAGGAACCAGCCTGATTTGTTTTCTGCATAGATGCCCCACCGTTCCGGCGTAAGTAATAATGTGTTGTTGTTGACCAGCATAAAAGCGATAAACAACATAAATATGCTGGCGATAAGCAGGCTGACCCTGGAAAAAACAGGAGATTTCGTCTTTTTAAAGACATAGATATACGCACCGTAATATGTGATGATAAGTACCGGAATCACCATTATCCATGGGCCTGCCAGAAGGACGGAGCTGGTATAGAAAAAATTCCCGAAAAGCACCTGCACAAATAGCAGTGGGGGAACGCCCAGGTTGATAGTGAGGGCTATGAGGGTAGGGATGCTGTTACCCTCAGGGGCCGGCTTTTTCTTAAAGGTGTCCCACAACGTTATGAGGCTTCCGCCAAGGATAAAATTCATCAGGATGAGGTGCAACAGGAAGGTGAGCAGCAGCAAAATCTGAAACCACCACCAATTAACCGGGATGGCATCTGCAGCGGGTATAACTTGCGCAAGCATAGGCTTAGTGTTTTTGGTTGCCCTAAAAATAAGGAGGTTATGTATCTATTCCAATGAAAAAGGAGGGAACCTGTTTAATTTATAACAAGTCTAAATATGTTAATACAGGAGGTTGATTTCACGCTTTGCCAAAAACAGCATCAAAAGAAAGATAGTAATGTGCAGGCTTTAAACCGTGGCCTTAATTGTGGCCAAACCCTTGAGCATCGGCTCTTCACCTTCTTCAATACCACTAAGGGTTACCTGGTAAAACTCATTTTTCTTCAGTCTGCGCGCCGTAAACTTAACCGGCAGGTAATGCTCGCCATAGCCATGGGCAAAACCCTCTTCATCGATTTTTTCTGCCAGCACTGTCTGTTGTTTCCCGATAAACGATTTCCGGTATTTTAGTTTGTTGTTTCCGGTGAGTTGCCTGATGGTTTCACTTCTGGCTGTTTTTACTTTATTAGGGATATGTCCGTCCATGCGGGCGGCGCGTGTTCCTTCGCGCACCGAGTATTTGAAGGTGTGGATATGGCTGAAGCCGATTTCCTGAACAACATCCACAGTTTCCTGGAAATCCTCTTCAGTTTCTCCGGGAAATCCGACAATCACATCTGTAGTAAAATTAAAGTCCGGACGCACTTTGCGGATATCTGCTACAATCTGGCGAAACTCATTTACCGTGTACATCCGGCGCATTTTCAGTAATGTTTTATCGGAGCCGCTCTGGATGCACAGGTGCAGGTGTGGTGCAAGTTTAGGATGCCTGAACAGCTGATAGAGCTTAGGGGTAAATCCTTCCGGCTCAATCGAAGAGATACGCACCCTGAAATCGCCCGGCAGCTCCAACACCTGTTCCACCAGGTCATCAAACTTTATCCCTTCATAATCATACCGCCCGATGTTTACGCCGGTAAGGACAATCTCCTTAAAGCCGTACCGCAGCACATGTTTGATATTCTCCATAATTTCTTCAGCCGGACGGCTGGTGGCGCGGCCACGGACGGAGGGGATAATACAGAAGGTACAGAAATTATCACAGCCATCCTGAATTTTTATCATGCTGCGCGTGTGGGAGGTATTTTTTGCCGCATCATAGTTGAACAGGTTTGTGGCATCTTTTTTCGGATGAAACACCTCGCCTTTGAAATGGGCATCGATGAGGTTTACTATCTGACTTTTTTCCTCATTACCCACAAAGTAAGTTACGTTGTCAAGGCTCTCTTCCAACTGCTCGCGGTGGTTATTGACCATGCAGCCGGTCACCACCATAATGGCCTCTTTATTTTTTCGTGTGGCCTGCCGGATGATGTTCCTCGACTTGGTATCACTTTGCCTGGTTACCGTGCAGGTGTTCACAATATAAACATCTGCCTCATCGCCATAATCCACAATATTGTATTGGTTATTGCTGAATGAGGAGGCCAGCGCATCGGTTTCGTATTGGTTAAGCCTGCACCCCAGTGTTTTAAATGCTATCTTTTTGCTCATGCTTTTTCTGCCAATTCTGGTGTTTCTATAAGGTCTCCTTCGGTGCTGAAAGGTGTTGCTGACGTAATCCTTACATCCACAAATTTCCCCGTAAGGGAGGTGTCGCCGGAAGGGAACCTGACAATAATCTTTCCTTCGGTCAGGGCCGAAAGGTATCCTTCTTTTCTGTCCTGGCCGGTAACCAGCACCTGGAATTGTTTCCCGACCATTTTTTCATTGTGGGCGCGTGTATGTTTAACTAAATCTTCGGTCAGCTGATGAAAGCGGGCCTTCTTGGTGTCTTTGGGCACGTCATCGGGCCAGCGCGACGAAGCGGCTCCCGGGCGAGGGGAATATTGTGCGATGTAGGCCATATTAAACTTGAACTCATCAATAATATCCCTGGTGTTCCGGAATTGCTCCTCCGTTTCGCCGGTAAATCCGGCGATGATATCAGTAAAAATGGTGGTGTCAGGGATCTCCTGCCATATTTTATGGATAATGTGGCGGTATCTGTCGATGTTATGCTTACGGTTCATCCGTATCAATACCTTGTCGTCGCCCGATTGCACCGGGAGGTGTATTTGTTTTGCCAGCGTGGGATATTCTGCAATTACTTCAATAACCTCATCGGTCATATCGCGGGGGTGTGGCGAGGTGAAGTATACCCAGAAATTTTCTTCGCTCTTCTTCCAGTATTTCCCTATATTTCTTAGGAGTTCTGCAAAAGAGATTTCATTTCCACGTTTGTCAAACCCATAAGAGTTAACGTTTTGCCCTAACAGTGTAATGGATTTATATCCTTGCTCTACAAGGGTCTTCAGCTCATGCAGAATTTCAGCGGAGGGCCTGGAGATTTCCCGCCCCCGTGTGTAAGGCACGGCACAGAAGGTGCAAAACTTATCGCATCCGTTTTGTATGGGGATAAAAGCTTGCCACTCCGAAGAGTAGTGTGGTGTGATATGCCAGAAGTCTTTGATACTTTCCGGCACTGCGCCATTGCTCAGGTTGAGGCTGGCGGGCGATGTAACACCATACTGGTTGATCATGTCCGGAAACTTGGGCAAATCAGCCATGCTAAACACGATATCAAATGACTTGAGGAATTTCTCTTTGTCATAGGGCAGGATGCAGCCTGTTAAGAAAGTAATTAAATGGCGGTGGTTTTTTTGTTTGTTCCACTTATGGATTTGTGAATAGACCTTATCGATAGCTTTTTGTCTTACCGAGCAGGCTATAATACCTACCAGCTGGGCTTCCTCTTCATTATCGGTGTGGCGGTATCCCATCTTATCGTCCAAAACAGCTTTAACACGCTCGCTGTCTGAGATATTCATCTGGCATCCTAATGTGATTATATGATATTTCATGTGATTATTCAAAATATTCGTAAAAAAATCCAAACTCCTTAAATCCCAAATTCCAGGCACCAAATCCCAATAAGAATATTATTTTGGAAATTGTTATTTGGTGCTTCAAAAGTAAACTTCCGCATGAAGCTGGTTTGAGGGCACTCCTTTTAGTTGCAGCAAATCAAACGCCTCATAAATCATATTAATATTTCCGCAAAGGTAATATTGTGCACTGGTATCGTGGATATTTTCTTTAAGATATTGCGTTATGCGACCGTTGAAATCGCCCTTTTTATCGCGCGAAGTACAAAGAATATGGCTTTCCGGATGATAATCCTGCCGGTCATAAGCCTCATGGGCATAACGCACCCCATGCAGCAGAGTATAATTTAATCCGGGATAGGATTTCACAAAGCTGCGGAATGGGGCGATCCCCGTACCGCTTCCAATGAAAATAAAGCGCCGGTTGTTCTCAATGTCGTTATCATCTAAAGTAAAATAGCCTACCGGTCCGTCAAAATTCAACAGATCGCCGGGTTGCACCTGCTTAAGCTTTTTGGAGATGTTCCCGTTTTCCACTGTCTTGACCAGCACCTCTATGTAATCGTCCTGCTCTCCGCTGTATATACTGTATTCCCTGCATTCCACCTCATTGATGAGCCCCAGGGTGATATGCTGGCCTGCTCTGAAATCCAGCCCGTTACGATTCAATCGCACAGCATATGCTGAGGCTGTCAATTGCCTGATTCCCTGGACCTCGTATCTGCTTTCCTGCATATTGTTCTGTTCCGGTTTTATTTATTATTTGTGGTGCAAAATTAAGAAAAAGTTTTATTTAGTGTTATTCTAAATAAGGGGCACAGGCTTGTTTTCTGGAAAAAAGGAGACTTTTGAAAGTTAGCCAGGATTTTCGTAAGTTTGGCCTTCACAAATTTAAACCTGATTACCATTATGAATACAACCATTGGAATACGCCATGAAGACAAATACAAGATGGAGCGAAGGGTGGCGATACCACCGCAACACGCCCGGCGCCTGATTGAGGAGAGAAATCTGAGAGTATTAGTGCAAACCTCCTCCAAAAGAGTTTTTACAGATGAAGAATACCGGAATGCCGGTGCCCGGGTTGTAGAGAGCCTAAAAGAGGCTCCCGTCATTTTTGGCGTAAAAGAGATGCCTTCCTCGTTTTTCGAAAAAGAGAAAACCTATGTCTTTTTTTCGCACGTAATTAAAGGACAGTTATATAATATGCCTATGCTGAAGGCAATGATTGAAAAGAAGTGTAACCTTATAGATTATGAATGTATTGTGGAAGAATCGGGTAAGCGGATTATCTTTTTTGGCCACTATGCCGGCCTGGCAGGCATGATTAACGCGCTGTGGTCGTTTGGCCGGCGTTTAAAGGTTATGGGGGTTGAAACGCCTTTCAGCAGGATAAAGCAGGCCCACCAGTACAGTTCGCTGAAGGAAGTTAAAGAAGTTATCTCTGAAGTGGGCTTTGAAATTGCCCGCCATGGCCTGCCAGGAGATCTGGACCCTTTGGTGGTGGGTATAACGGGGTATGGTAATGTATCTAAAGGGGCGCAGGAGATTCTGAGCCTGTTGCCGGTAAAGGAGGTTTCTCCCGCCGAATTGCTTACCCTTCACAATAAGAAGGAGCTGCCTTCCAATGTGGTATATAAGGTGGTTTTCAGAGAGCGCGACATTGTGACGCCAATTAAAGAAGAAGACTCATTTGTGCTGCAGGATTACTATGATAATCCGCAAAGATACCGCAATGCTTTCGAGCGATATATTCCTCATCTTAGTATTTTAATGAATTGTATGTATTGGGATGATCGATATCCCAGGATTGTCACCAAAGATTATCTCGAGAAACTATATTCAGGGGGCGAGCCTAAGCTGAAAGTTATCGGAGACGTCACCTGCGATCCTAATGGCTCCATAGAGTGCACACATACCGGCACTGAGATAGAAGACCCGGTATTTGTCTATGACCCGCTAAAACGTAATTATCAGATGGGTTTTCAGGGGCATGGTGTTCTTGATATGGCAGTGGATATTCTGCCCAGTGAGTTGCCCAGGGAGTCCTCAGAAGCTTTTGGCAATGCGCTGGAAAAGTTTGTCTATAGTATAGCTACAGCTAACTATGATTTGCCTTTTGAAAATATCGACCTCCCTTTTCCTGTCAGGAAAGCGATGATCCTGCACAGGGGTAAACTGACGCCCGAATATAAATATTTGGAAAAATTCCTTTAATGATTTTTTTGATGGAGAAGGGTGGTTTTTCCGGAGGGGGTGACGAAAAGAAAATTGGCCAAAGATGTAAAATAAATCAAAAAAATAGATAAAAATATTATTAAGGATCTTTTTTGGAATAGCGGAAAAATTGTTTCCTTAGCACCTTTAAAACAAAAACAATAAAGCATGCAGGTTATATTAGTATTAGGTGCTGGAATGTCTTCTACTTCAATGATTAAATACTTTTTAGATAAGTCTTCAGAGCATCACTGGAAAGTAGTTGTGGGTGATAAGTCCATAGAGTTAGCGAAACGCAAATGCGAGCATCATCCCAATGCAGAACCCATTTATTTTAATGTTAACGATTCTGCATTACGCAGGAATGTGATAGAAAAGGCTGATGTGGTGGTTTCTATGCTGCCAGCCAGTATGCATTACCTTGTGGCAGTTGATTGTGTGGAACTGGGAAAAAGTATGTTTACAGCCTCTTACGTCTCCGATCAGGTCAGGGCGTTGCATGAGCGGGCTAAAGCAAATGATGTACTGTTGCTCAACGAAATGGGAGTGGATCCGGGTATTGACCATATGTCGGCCATGCAGGTCATCGACAGGATACGAAACAGTGGTGCCCGCCTTAAAGGCTTCGAATCGGCTACAGGAGGATTGGTGGCTCCCGAGCATGATGATAATCCATGGAATTACAAGTTCACCTGGAATCCGAGAAATGTGGTGATAGCCGGACAAGGTGTGTCGCGTTTCCTCCATAACGGCAGGCTGAAGTTTATCCCTTATCACAAGCTTTTTGGCAGAACAGAGCAGATAGAAGTAAACGGATATGGCGATTTTGAGATTTATCCCAACAGAGACTCCTTAAAATATCAGAACCTTTACGGGTTAAATGGTGTAGAAACGCTTTTCAGAGGAACTATCCGGCGTTCGGGATATTCTAAAGCGTGGGATATTTTCGTTCAGCTGGGCATGACGGATGATACTTACCACGTGGAAAACAGTGAGATGATGACCTATCGGCAGTTTATTGATAGCTTTCTCCCTTATGTAAACGGAAAAAGCGTGGAGCAGAAACTTGCCGCATATCTTAACATCGACAGCGAAGGAGAATCTATGCATAAGCTCCGATGGAGTGGAATCTTTGAAAACAAAATCATCGGACTGAAAAATGCCACGCCGGCCCAGATTTTGCAACACCTGATTGAGCCTCGATGGAAACTGGGCGATCAGGAGAAGGATATGATAGTGATGCGGCACCTGTTTCAATATGAAGAGGATGACATAGAAAAAGAGATTATATCCACGCTGGTGGTCAAGGGAAATAATAAGGAAAACACAGCCATGGCTGTTACGGTAGGTATTCCGGTAGCTATAGCCACACGGTTGTATCTTATGGGAGAGATTAAAAAAACCGGTGTTCAGATTCCTATCAGGCATGATATCTATGAGCCAGTGCTGAAAGAGCTAAAGTCTTATGGAATTGAGTTTTATGAGGAAGAAAGAATAATAAACAACTAACTATAAAACGAACTATTATGAAAAACGTATTGATTTTGGGAGCCGGGCTTGTTGTAAGGCCTATAGTAAGATACTTGCTCGAAAAGGGATACCATGTCACGGTAGCTTCCCGCACGAAAAGCAAAGCAGAGAATATGATTGATAAACATAAAAACGGGATAGCCATAGCCTGGACCGTTGATCAGGAAAAGGAACTCGACAAAATGGTTTCTGACCACGATCTTACGGTAAGCTTGTTGCCTTACCGCTATCATGTAATGGTTGCTGAAAAATGTATCGCACACAAAAAGCCGATGGTCACTACCTCTTACGTAAAACCAGAGATGAAAGCATTGGACCAGCAGGCCAGAGAGGCCGGCGTTTTAGTCCTTAATGAAGTAGGTCTCGACCCCGGGATCGACCATATGTCGGTCATGCGCATCGTAGACCATATCCACGATAAAGGAGGAAAAATAGAGTCATTTTATTCTGTAACAGGGGCACTGCCTGCCCCCGAAGGCGTAGACAGTCCCTTTGGCTATAAGTTTTCGTGGAGCCCCAAAGGCGTGGTGTTAGCCAGCAATAATAGCGCGCAGTATTTAAAAGATAAAAAGGTGGTGAAGGTGGATGCCGAAGATCTGTTTAAAAATCCGTTTATTTCTGCATTCCCTGAGGTAGGGGAGTTGCAGATTTATCCTAACCGCGATTCTCTTCCTTATATCGATCTTTACAGTATTCCCGAAGTAAAAACCATGTACCGGGGTACTTTCCGCCATAAAGGCTGGTGCGAGTCAATGGATGCCATTAAGGCGATGAATTTGATTTCTCAGAAAGAGTATGATTTTACAGGTAAATCGTACGCCGGTTTCCTTAAGATGATGATCGGGGCTCCCGGGGATGCTGATATGGTAGAGGCGGTATGTGATTATCTGAAAATTAACCGGGATGCTGTGCCTGTTAAGGCACTCGACTTCCTGGGGCTGTTCAGCACCAAAAATATGAAGCGTGGAAAAGATACACCGTTTGAAATCACCTCGGATTTGATGATGGATAAGATGATGCTGAAAGATGACGAGCGGGACATGGTGGTAATGGAGCATACCTTTCTGGCAGAATATAGCGGCGGTAACCGGGAAGTGATAAAATCGAGGATGCTCGATTTCGGAACTCCTGCCATAGACACCGCAGTGGCAAGAACGGTGGCACTGCCTGCCGCAGTGGCCGTGGATATGATATTGCAACAAAAAATCAACACTACAGGCGTGCATATTCCTGTTATTCCTGAGTTGTATAACCCTATTCTCGACCACCTTGAAACGATGAATATTAAGATGACAGAGGATTTTGGTCTTCCTGAGAGTGAAAATTTCGGATAAGCATAATATCCTTCATACAAAACCCATTTTCAGGCTTATGGAAATGGGTTTCGTATTTCTGAATGGGGCAGGGGGAGCTACTTCTGATAATATTCTGTAATTTTGTGCCCGTTGCAGCTGCTCAGGAACAGTTTTATGAGTTTATCGCAACAAAGTGGCAATAAAATAAAGACTAATATTTTTCTTATGGCAAACAGTAAATACGGAAAGTGGATTGGAGGCGGCCTTGGCTGGGTGCTGGGAGGTCCTATAGGTGGTATTCTCGGATTTGTATTCGGCTCGATGTTCGATGGTATGCAAAGCGGAGAGTTTGAGTATGGCCAGATACACGGCGATAGTTCCGGAGCTGGAAGAAGGGCGCAGGGACATCCCTATGGTGGCGCCGGCACCAAAACGCAACCGGGTGACTTTGCGGTAAGCTTAGTTGTGCTTGCCGCAGCAGTGATGAAAGCTGACGGAAAAGTGGTGCGCGCAGAACTCGATTATGTGAAGAGTTTCTTTGACCACCAGTTTGGGGAGGAGAAAGCCAAACAGCTGGTGCTCATACTCAGGGATATCCTGAAAAAGGATATCCGGGTTATGGATGTTTCCTTGCAGATTAAACAATATATGGATTACTCCTCACGCCTTCAGCTGGTGCATTTTCTGTTTGGGATAGCACAGGCTGACGAGCAAACCCACCAGGAGGAGATAAATACAATTGAATTAATATCGGGATATTTAGGGCTTAGCACGAAAGATTTCCAGTCTATTAAGGCGATGTTTGTCAAAGATCAGCAGCAACCATACAAAATATTGGAGCTTAGTCCTGAGGCTACCGATAAGGAGGTTAAAGACGCCTACAGGAAAATGGCGCTGAAATATCACCCCGACCGTGTGACTCACTTAGGCGAAGATGTGAAAAAGTCGGCCGAAAACAAGTTTAAAAAGGTGGTGGATGCATACAATGCCATCAAAAAGGAGCGGGGATTGAAATAACCTTAGGATGATGAAAGATCCCTGTTTTATTGCATCGCTGAAAAGCAGAGCGCTCGAAAAGTATAAAGCAAACAGCAGGCTAGTAAAGCGCCTGAAAAAGGTGAATAAGCGAAAGCTTGATCAAGAAGTGCATCGCCTGCATCAGGTAGCCTTTGGTCATATTGATTGCCTGGATTGTGGTAACTGCTGCCGCACGATAAGTCCTATTATCACTGATAAAGACATTTCCCGCATAGCACCTAAGTTAAAGCTGAAGCCTTCGGAATTTGTTGAGCGGTATTTGGCCGTTGATGGCGATCAGGACTATGTTTTCAGGCAAACGCCTTGTCCTTTTCTTGGCGCGGATAACTATTGTGCTGTCTACGCTTTCCGTCCGGCGGCTTGCGCCGATTATCCCCATACCGACCGCCCAAGGTTTTACCAGGCGCTTAGCCTCAGTTTAAAAAACACCCATACTTGTCCGGCAGTGTACGAAATCTTTGAAAACCTCAAAACCGGGGGCTATTAATCATGGAAGCGCCATGAGAGGGAAAACTCCAGGCCTGCATCTTTCATAGGGTATCTGGGAGTGTCATAGTATTTATAAGCGGTCAGCCCCTCATTAAAGTGACGATATTTCAATAGCAACTTAGTCCGTTTGATTTTGATACTGACATAGACATCACCATAAAAAAAGTTTCCTGTTTTTTTTCTGTTCTGAAGGTAAAAACTCTTCAGAGCAGGCATATACTGATCGGCATAATACAGATCTTTATACATCACATCGATTCCTGCCTGGAGGTATAGTGCATTATCGAACAGAGAATTACGATAGGATACAGCCGTTTTGCCAGCAGCAAAAGGAACCCTCATATATTGGTCTGTTGAGGGCTGTTGAAAATAGAGCCAGCTGTCCCAGTTCAGGTTGCCAAACCGAAACGAAGGCATAATATATGCCTGCAGCAGGCTAAAACTATTGCCGGCCTGCTCCGGAAGGGCGTTTTGGTTCAGGTAGGTATAATTGGTTAACAGGAAGTAGCGCCCGCCAACCGTAATATCATTCCATACGGCTTCTCCGCCTATCCTTATGATATTTTCCTTTTTAAAGTTGTTATCCCACCGGAAATGATTTGAGTAGTAATGCTGGAAAAAGTAGTCCGGGTCTTGCGAAATCTGATCGATATAGGCTTTGAGAAAGAGCTTGTCATCAAAAGTGTTTTCTATTCTGCCTGAAATCCTGAAATCATTTTCATTCAGATCACCTTGCACATATTCTGCTTCGCCACCAATTTTCAAATCATCGTAAAGGTTTTTCGAGAGGCGTCCATGAAGGATAAATTGATTGTATTTGAAGTTCTTGATGGAGTCCTGAAAGTTGATAAGCTTGTGTGTAAACCCGAAATCAAATCCCAGGGATTTCTGAGTGCGGTACAGGCGCGAATTTTGCCATGAGAAGGTGTTCTGAATCACATGGTAATAGGTAGAATCATGTGAGGTCAGCGTATCCTGATAGCTATTGGCATAATAATCCAGGGCAGCTACGGTATCTGTTTTAAAGTCTTCTTTGTACTGAAAACTCTGGCGGTAATATTTAATCTTATGACTTAATCTGCCGAAATTAAACGGTGTTTTTTTTATCATTCCGGCTGAGTCGGATGATTCCTTGGTAGGGCTTAATTCGAAAGAGTGCTTATAAAAAAGTGTGGCATCTTTTGTTAAATTATTGGCATCGGGCAGGTTGATATCATAAATGAGGCGGTCGCGCTCTTCGTTGTTTTCAAAAACCTCCTCATTGGCGAGCCCCCCGTTTTCCCTGATATCAAATTTGTTGTGCGAATACACCGCCGCTGCAGTATATCTTTTGTTGTCTGAGATGTAATGGCCTGTTAATCCGATACGCCGGTCTTGTGATTTTTGGTTGAGGTAGGCCCCGACAGAGTTGATGATTTGGATATCCATGCCCAAAGTTACCGTTCTGTAGACACTCTGACTGTGGGTGAAGTTCAGGATTTGTTCTTTGTCAGGAGCCATTTTGTAATAAACTTTTGTATAAGGCGATAGGGTATTGTAGAATTTCAGCGTATGCTCATTGATAGCGTAAATGTCAAACGCCTCGATGCCGTACTCGAATCCTGCATCTGTTTTCGGCGTAAAAATCATGTTTTTTGTCGCCAGGCCGGTATTACCCAATGATTGGTACATCCGCCCTTTTTGGTATATAGGGTTGGTATAGTGAAAATAGCGCAGCGTGGTGTCAATTTGCCGGGGCAAAGTGGGGGCAAACCACTCATTTCGCAGTGTAAAATATTGTATAGAGGAGGTGTCTGTTGATGTACTGTCTTTGATAGTGTAATAGTATTGCAGGTCAAAACCGCTATATGGTTTGGTTTTGCTGGTTGTGGTGTCCCCTGCACTTATAAGCGTGTCCTGAATCGCATTTAATGTGGTTAAACTGTCGGGGCTTTTTTCTGCTGGCTGCAGTGTATCCTGTATGGCCGGAACTTTATGGGCGGTAGTATCCGGTGCTGTTCTATTGGTGCTGTCAGCTTCCTGGGCAACAGAAGCTAAACGTAGCAATAAGAAAATGAAAACAAAGAGTATCCGGCTCATGAACTGAAATTTGTGTCAAAATTAAGCAAAAACAAATTGTGTGCCCAAAGTATCTCTATTTTGGAGTGTTTTCTCTTAAGGGATTCTGAAATCTGCTATTGTGCCTATTAGGGCAGATGTGGTTTCAGATTAAGCAAAATATCGGTCTGAGGCTTTCAGATTATTTCGTTTTCAGTGAGGATTTACATATCACAGCGTCTCACCCTGGATGTCCAATAGAAATAAATTTCAATCCAAAAATCAAGCTGTAGAAAATAATTCGGTAGTTTATAAATGATTGCTGATTTTGTTAATGTGATGATTTGAAGATGTGGTTTTGCAGGATTTGTTTTTCTTGTTTACCAATTGGCGAATGCCAACTCCATCTCGCCAACTGATCGCCCGCAGCCAACTGGAACAGAACGCGGAGAGATCTTTGTTCATATCGGACTGCCCCTGCTCTGGATAATAAATTACTCTTTCACTATTCAAACTCTGCGCAGTCTTCCGAAGGCTGATGAACGCCGGCAGCCTGCTGGTATACGAGCTTTGCTCCGAGGTGGCCTACGTAACCCATGCTTGCAGAGCCAGCGAGCAGCACAACCAGGCTGACGATGGATAAATAGCGCCTGAATTTTTCGTGCCGCAACAGGGATTTGATTCTTATGGTAATCTCTAACAGCGCCGCGCCGCTGAACAGAAACGCTGTAATGTAGGCAAAACGTTCATGGTCTTCCAGCACGAGGGGGTTGCACACGTACCTCCCGACAATGTTATCGGCCAGCGTGCCAGAATAGACCACCCACCAAATCAGCAGCGCTCCGGGAATAAGAATAAACAGCCCGGTGGTGGAGAACTGCTCCTTCCACCTGAAGGGTGCTGCGCGGGCCGCTATGAGAAAAAGGGTGGCGAAAATCAGAAGAGCGATGGGGAAATGGACAGACAGAGGATGCCATAGCTCCGTCCGCCACATTCCGGGTAAGGAATCCATATTATTTGATTTTTACGGCAATGGGTTCGAGTTTCTTCCCTTTCTTTTCTACTTTTACTTCCACATCCACGTTTTTATCCAGCTCAGAAAATTCCACTTCCTGTCCATTCTTGGTTAACGTGGTGTTTTCGGTGAAATAGAGTTCAATGGTTTTTCCATTGTCAAGTTCCACGTAGATTTCTTCCTCTTCAGGCTTGGCTTCAGCCACTGTACCATCGTAGGTTCCGCTTTCCACCACATCTACATTGTGTCCGCAACTTGCCAGAAATATCATGGCAATAAAAATTCCAGTAATTGATAAGATTGTTTTTTTCATTGTTTTAATTTTTCAGTTTTCAAGGCATTAACAATGATAGTTATCGAAAGTTTATTATATCATAAAGACATTTCTTGTCAGATAAGGTAGGAGCATAACTGCATATTCCCGCCTTGAGCGATATTATGGTGTGCCAGGTGCGCCACCGATAGAACAGGCATCTGCCAAAACAGGGGGTAAACAAAAAAAGCCCGCAACACTCGTGTTGCGGGCTTTAAAGGAGAAGGCGACGACCTACTTTCCCACCGTTAAGACGGCAGTATCATTGGCGCGGGCGGGCTTAACGACTCTGTTCGGAAAGGGAAGAGGTGAGCCCCGCCGCCATAGTCACCTAAAGCTTATCAAATAAGATAAAGGGAAAAGGCAAAATGCAGGTAATCGATTTTCCTGATGTGAGCATCTGCGCGCATAGAGTAGAGCGTATAAAGGTATAGCAATGGGCCGTGCAGCAAGGGAATAGGAGCTGTGATGCCAATCATGTGCGGGTACCGCTCCCAAAATCCCAGGTGATAAAGGTAATAACTCAAAAGATGCAGGCCAATCACCGTAATCCAGGTCGCCAGGATTTTATCGCTTAATGCTTTGTTGCGCTTGGTGAGTAGCAGGAAAGCGATAAAAAACGACATAAATATACCACAAATAAATATGACATCCATGAGTTTGTATTTTGAGCAAAATTAAAAATTAGAGGCATTAAAAAGCAAGTTATCTGTTTTATACTGAATATTTTTGAGGAAACCGTTTTGGTGCAAAAATCCAAATGGCAGGCTCAGTATATTCTAAAATACCCTTTTGATTGGATCTCTCTAACACCACGTTATTCCGCCCAGAAATGACGCGCGTTAGCGAGGAATTGAAGAGAGGTCGCCCGAACAATAATAGTGATTCACTCGGGCAAGGAGTTTTATGGTTCAGAATCACTGGTATTCGGTAAACATCTCCATGCTAATTTTCGTTTCCCCGGACAACAGTGTTTCAGAATAGAAGTTTTAGTAATTCATTAAAACAGCTCAATTAAAAAAATAAATCGCCCGGCCATATTATTTGTATGAAAAATCCACATGATGCATAAACGAATTTATTAGCCCGGGTAAAATTTACTTTTCTCAGATGGTTGGCCCGATTGCTCTATCAGATGAAAGGAGCTACAAAAAGATCTGTTCAGACTGGCGGTTCTTGCGGATTTTGTTTTCATCCCGAAAAGCCGCCGCATGAGATTCCAAGGACGCACCAGGTACCAATAAATTAAAATCGTGAATAAGAAGGATAAAATCGCAATTAATAATGCCTTCCATATCATCGTTAACTCCCATTCCACTATATAATAAGCTGCTATTACGATTACAGGCTGATGCAAAAGATAAAAAGGATAAATGGCCTCGTTAGCCAGTTTTCTGAAGCGGCTGTCTTTATTTATGTATTGTCCCGCATATCCCAGGGCGGTCATACCGCAAGACCATGCTACTATACTTTCCGTAAGATATTTTATTAAAATGCCTAATTCCTCATACGAAACCAGGCCGGGAAGGATAAACATCGCAGCGACAGCTGTAATGGTTTCCATCAAGAAATATCTTCTTTGATTTCGAATGGCCTCTGCAATTTGCGGTGTTGATATAATAAAGTAACCTGCCAAAAAAAGAATCAAATAATAAACGAGTGCGGCCCAGTCGTTATAGAGCGCATTAGTGTTTTCAGGGAAATAGGGGCGAAGTAAAAGCTGGGAGAGCAATACAGGAATCAAAACTATATTTGTTCCAAGTTTTTTTGAGGCGATGGGCATTAGCCGGCTTGTAAATGCTTTCAACTGTTTTCCCCTCAAAAAACCCAGAAATGGGCTAATAACAAGAGCAATAAAAAACAAATAAGCGATAAACCACAGATGATGCCAGCTAAAATTTCCTGCCGGATAACCTCCTCCGTCAAACATTTCAGGATAGAAATCAAGCAGGGTGTCGTATTCTCCTGCTTTTTCCAGATAAACCTGAAGAGGAACCAATACGAATATCCCAAAGATTAAGGGGATGAACAAGCGCTTAAATCTTTCGGAGAGGTATTGCCGGGTGCTTCTTCTTCGGAGAGCAAAGAAAGTTCCGGCTCCCGAAATAAAAATCAGCAAGGGCATACGCCATGCACTCAAAAAGGTCATGATGTACCATAAAGCGCTTTGATAACCATATGTCATATCATTTTTGATATGCCATTCCCAAGAATTAAATATCATTCCGATATGAAAGAAAAAAACACTCAGAATAAGACCGATTCGTAACCAGTCGATATAGTATTGCCGTTGCCGTGAGGTTTGTTCTGATGAGCCCATTTTCGTTGATTTTTGTTTTACGGCAAAACTATCTCCAGTCACGGCAAAGCAACGAATGTTCTTATAATCCCGGTGTTCAATCTTATCGGGACGGTCGTACAATGTGTTATAAAACTCATGCTGTCAAGCTATTACATAATCAAAGGTTTTTCCGGAATTCGGAAGGTGTTTGACCTGTAAGTTTTTTAAAAGCGGTGTTAAAGGAAGACTTTGAATTGTACCCAACCCTTTCAGCAAGCTCTTCGATCGTTATTTTCGTATTCTTTTCTTTGCGGATTATATCTTTTGATTCCTCTATCCGGTATTTGGCAATCATTTCAAAGAAACTCATGTGCAGTTTTTCATTAATCACTTGTGAAACGTGATGCGGCGATCGATTAACTTTTTTTGCCAGACCGGAAAGGGAAGCCAGATTGTTGGTAAAAAACTTATTTTTATCCATTTCTTTCAGGATTGCTGACAATATGGCTTCTTTTTCAGCCTCACCTAATGACGATTTTTTATACTTCTTTACAGGGAAATCCAGGAATGAATGTGGATAACTAAAGAAATCTGACTTATTCATGACCTGGTAACTTGTTGAGAAAAACATAAATGATATGTACACAGCTATCAAATGTCCGCCGATATCACTCTCCATACCGTAGTACAGTTTAGTGCCCGCAAAAACAGCCAGAATAATGAGGAAGTGGATAGTCGTATTCCTTAGCATCAGCAGGGTTTTATTCGTAATTTTTAAAAGCGGCTGGCTTAACTGTGCTGACTTTCTGATAAGAAGCCTGAGAGAAGCAGCGATATAGATGATAAACTGAAAAAGCGTAAGCTGATTAACATAGGCTCTGACACCTAAGGGGTCGTCAGAGATTTTTGCGGTTGTCTCCAGATACGACCAGCCGGGGTGTTTTGTTTTGATAAAGGCGTTGTACTTCACCTCTTCGGGTTGAATAAAGAAAAAGACCATGTACAAGAGCCAGAAAGTGGGTAAAACAAAATGAATCCAGTCTTTTCTTTGTGTATTATCGTAAAGATAGGTTCTCATATACAAAAAGAAGAGGGGAGCAAAAGTAAAATTTAATGGTTCCGAAAAATCAGTCAGAGCCAATACTTTTACAATGTAACCGGTGTTGTTTAGCCACTCTTCGAATATAGTCAGCGAAAGAACCAGTATCAAAAGTCCCTGGTAAAGGTTGGCTTTGTTTTTCTGCCTGCTGTTTTTTAGAAAAAACCATGTCAGAAATAATCCCTGAATTACTCCAAGAAAAATAATCAGATCAAACAGGCTGATTTGGTATTCCGTTTTCATTTGGATTCAAAATGAATAAAACGTTAAGCGTAATTATTTAGCTGGCTCAGAGAATCTGTGAAAATCAGTTCAATCTGCTTCATCAGCGTTCTATCGTTTTTATCATAGCACACTGCTCATAACCCACCCAAATAATTACCTTTAATCGATTAAATGATATACAGTTTCATGGCAAAGTTATTAATATAAATGAAGTAAAGAAGGCTTAAAAGCTGCTAAATTTCACTAATCAGCATAAAGAAGACCATACGGACCTTTCTTTTTCAATACATTTGTTGGCTTTTGAAAGCTCACAGAAAACGGGGCTTTAGCAGGGGCATATCAGGCACAGAAAGCTTAGGTTTATCCGGCAAATCTATTCCGTTTATTTTTGCCGTTTTCCCTATCTTTATGCCCGTAAATAACATTCTAAACTGATGGAAGCCATACTCATTATTGGTTTTTTTGAAGCGTTGTTTTTGGCTGCGCTGCTTTTTTCGCAGAAGCAAAAGAGTTTGTCTGACAATATTTTGGGAGGCTTCTTTTTATTGTATGCCTTAAATTTTGTGTTAAGCTATATCGAGTTTTACAACCGGACACATGGTTTTCCATACCCTTTTTTCATCAACACCGCACCTCCGTTTATCCTGCTTCACGGGCCGGCGCTGTGGTTTTACATTAAATCGCTAACGGATCAAAACTTCCGGTTTAAAGCCGTCTACCTTCTGCATTTCCTGCCTTTCCTGGTTATGCTTGCCGAGTTGTGGATTAACTTTTACTCCCAACCGGTCCAATCCCGCATTGAGATGATTACGGAAGGAGCCGTCACAGACAAAATCTTTTACAAAGTTTTTGTGGTGGCCATAGCTGTTTCCACGCTCGGATATTTTTCGTGGGGTCTGATGATGCTGCGGCGCTACACCCGCAAGATCAAAACCTACTTTTCGGATATCGAAAACATCGACCTCTCCTGGCTTAAAGTCCTGCTGAAAGCCGCCCTGGTGGTTTATGGAATCATCAATGCCGTCTATATCATCGACTTGTTTGTGACGGTGGCGCCCTTTGGCGCACTGCAGCTGGCCAGCTTTACGCTGGGCGCGATTTACATCGTTGTGCTCGGATTTTTCGGGCTAAGACAAGGCAACCTCTTTGAAACCCAGAAAATCAACCTCAATCTCGAGCAGGCCCTAGCTAAGGAGGAAGAGCATAAGCCGAACACACCCAGCCGGGAAGAGCAGTTTATTCATAGCCTTTTAGATCACATGAGAGAGCATAAACCATATCTCGATCCCGACCTGAATCTGGCCAAACTCAGCGACCAACTGGATGTGACTCCGGAATACCTCTCCAAAATCCTGAATACCCATCTTAACAGATCCTTTTTCGACTTTGTGAACCGCTACCGCACGGATGAGTTTAAACAAAGATGCCGGGAAAAAGATTCAGTGAATCTCACCCTAATGGGAATTGCCTATGAATGCGGCTTCAATTCCAAGGCCACCTTCAACCGGGTATTCAAAAACCTCACCGGAGTAACGCCGGGGGAGTATGTAAAGAGTGTTTAGGTGGTTGTGGGTTTAAGTAAAAGGAAATCAAATTGTAGAAGAGTCGGTTGGGTGAGCTGGCTTTGTTTAACGGCATTGGTGTAAATGAAAAGGTTCTCGCCCGCACCGAATGTCGGTATATTCGGGCGGGTCTCGCTTCGTTAGAAATGACTTGTGGCTGGTGGAGATAGAGAAAAGCCCGTCGCTTTGCAGGCAACACCTTATGAGCTTGTTTGATTTTCTAACCCGTTGATTTTGCCCAGCCATTTCAATAGCCTGATTTGTGGAATTTCACAGGGTCATCGAATGATGCAACTGCTTTACTGGTTTTCTATCAGAAGCTAAAGGTAGATCTGCCGATAATTATATCGGACGCTTTCGGAAAATAATAGTGCTACGGTATGGGCAGGCTTTTATCGTTATAGATTATTATTAATGGTCTTTAATATAATTTGCAATGAGATGGAAAAATGAGTAACTTAGTAGACAGGTGCCAGGCTAAGCCAAAATGACTTCGCAAATGATTTATGCTGATGAATAAAATCAGTCAATGAAGAAATTGTCTCCGGAAACAGAAGCAAAGCTTGCCCCAAAACAAGGTCAAGACGACCATGAAGATAACACTCAGGAAGATAATACCAGGGCCGTTGACTGTATGTAATAGAATAGATAATCACTTCTGTTTATTGATCAATTCAAATTTGTTTTTAGTATGAAAAAAGTAAAATTTTCCATTGTTTTCCTGCTATTACCCTTCATTATAAATGCCCAGACATTGCCTGATACGGTATGGACCAGGGTATACGGAGGAAACGACCAGGAAGAAGCTTATGCCATTGAGCAGACCTTTGAAGGTGGTTTCATTATTGCCGCAAACACCAAATCATTCGGTGCCGGTTTATGGGATGCCTGGCTGATTAAAACCGATGCCCAGGGAAATCAGGAATGGGCCGAAACTTACGGCGGAACGGGTACCGATAACGTCTATGATGTGAAGCAAACAGCTGATAGAGAATACATCATGGCGGGGCGAACCGATCAGGATGGAAGCAGCTTTTCTAAAGTCTGGATGGTAAAAACCGATGCGATGGGAGATACCTTATGGACCAAAACCTTCGGTGAAAACGACAGGGCCGAGCTGGCCAACTCACTGGTGATTGCAAATGATGGCGGTTATGTTATTGCAGGAGTGAAAGAAGTTGAACCCTATGACGATCCCCACCAGCAGTTTTGGCTCATCAAGACGGATACCAACGGCGACCCGCTCTGGAGTAAGACCTTTGGGGGGCCGGGATATGATGCAGCCTTCTCGGTTAGGCAAACAAGCGATTTTGGGTTTATCATTGCAGGAATCACCGAAATACCGGGAAACCTGGATGATGTCCGGTTGGTAAAAACCAGCCAGGATGGAACGCTCGAATGGGAAGAAACGTACGGAGGTTCACTCGATGAGGCCGGGATGGATGTGATTCAAACTCAGGATGGCGGTTATATGCTGACCGGTAAATATCAAAATGTTGTTTCGGACCCTTCCGATATGTGGGTAATCAAAACCGATGCAAATGGGAACCAGCTTTGGGATAATCACTTTGGTGGTTTAGCTATGGATGCGGGCTATGCGTTGACAGCCGATCCGGAGAGCGGCTATGTGCTGGCGGGTATGACATCTTCACCGGGCACAGGCGATTCTGATGGCTGGTTAGTGAAAATTGATGCTGAAGGTAATGAGGAGTGGGCTAAGCCCATCGGCTCAGCAGCCATGGACCGCTTCAGGGATATCACGCTTACGGCAGATGGGGATATGATTCTTGCAGGGGTTACCGGAACCTTTGAAAATACGGATGCCTGGCTTGTGAAAGTTAGCAATGTTGTTGGGGTAAGGGAAAATATAACCGTCAGATATGAACTCACAATCTCACCTAATCCTGTTATCAACCGGTTTAAGGTGTATTTCACGCTCCCCAAACAAAACGCTGTGTCATTGAAAATATATGATCTGAAAGGAAAAGCCCTGGGTTCTCTGTACGATGGAATAGCTAAAGGGAAAAAGCGGGTTTCGCTATCTGCGGATAAATTATCCGAAGGCGTTTACCTCCTTTGCCTGGAAATTGAGGGAGGGCCGGTGGCAACGGAAAAATTCGTTGTTGCTTCAGCTTACCGGCTGTAAATAGAAAAACCGGAGCGGGTTGTGCCACCCACTTCGGTTGTATGAACTGAAACATCTGCGGCCTTACCAGGGATGAAATTCAAATTGTGAAGGAGTGTGTGAGGTGAAGGGGCTTGAATTGAAGGCTTTGGGGTGAATGACGAGGCTCCCGGATTTTACAAACTGCCCTTCCCATTCACGCTGAAAAAATATCCGTTTTCCTTCTTATTTTTTTTGGAGTTTAAAATTTCTTTGAACCGATTTACCAATCAATTGATCAACCGAGCACGTAAGCAACAATTTCACTACTCTCAGGCCCCATCTTCTCTTTTTGGAATTTGAATTTTGGAATTTTTCTTACCAATTAACCGGTCAACCGATCAAGTACTTAACAACTTCACTGTTCGCCAAAATCCCATTTCCCTCATTTTTTGAAATTTGGTATTTGGGATTTTGAATTTATATTGCCAATCGAGTGTCTGTCAACACCTTGTCTACGTCTCAAAAAACTGAGACCTTTTTGCAGGTAAAATGAGACCTCTTCAAATCAAAATAAGACGCCATTTCGGGATCCGTATGCTTTCTTTGCTTGCGGAATAAAAACAAAAAAATTAGTTTAACTATTAAAAAACAAAGCCATGCGAACAGCTATCGTTTATGCATCCAAACACGGGACGACCGAAAAGGTGGCTCGCCAAATCCAGCAAAAACTGGGCGAAGACAAAGCCCAGCTCTTCAATCTGAAAAACAACCCAAAGTTTGACCTCAGCCATTTTGAGCAGGTGATATTGGGTGGCTCCATTCATGCCGGGCAGATTCAAAAGCGCATGAAGGATTACTATCAGCAAAATACACCCGAGCTCCTGGAGAAACGGCTTGGATTGTTCCTGTGCTGCATGCACGAAGAGGAAGCCGAAAACCAGTTTAATAACGTCTATCCTCAAGTGCTGCGAAACCATGCCATTTCTAAAAAAGTGATGGGAGGCGAATTCCGATTTGACAAGATGAATTTCTTCGAGAAAGCCATCGTTAAAAAGATTGCAGGCATCAACGAAAGTGTTTCTAAAATCAACGAAACGAAGATTCAGGAGTTTATCAACGAAATGAAAAACGGAGACCGATAACCAAAAAACCTGGCAGATGAACTATTTAAAAAAATCAGGAATCGCTATATTCGCAGCTACACTGCTTTTCATCATGCTGCAGCCCGCAAAACGTACAGTAAATGCACAAGTTATGAAGGAAACAGAAACACTCTTTTCAAATGCAACCTCATTCGAAGGCAAAAAATTCAGCTACGACCAGCTTGAAGGACTGCCTGCCCCGGTTCAGCGTTATTTTAAACATGTATTGCCGGAAGGGCAGCCTTATGTGGAAACGGTGCGACTAAAACATGACGGCCGCTTTAAAACCGGTGTGGACAAAGACTGGACCGACATCAAAGGCGAGCAGTATTTCACCTCCGCCACCCCGGGATTCCTTTGGGTGGGCAAGACGTCGTTGTTTACCGCACGCGATATGTACATCCGTGATCAGGGAAGGCTGGTGGTAAAACTCTTTTCCCTGATAAAAGTCGTGGATGAAAAGGGCAGACATGTAGACCAGGGCGAGCTGCTGCGCTGGCTGGGCGAAAGCGTATGGTTTCCCACCAACCTGCTGCCCCGCGAAAACCTGGAATGGTCACCAATCAGCGATACATCCGCCCGGGTCACCTATACGCATAATGGAATCTCTGTTTATCTGGATTTGTTTTTCAATGAAAAAGATGAAATCGCCAGGATTGAAACCAAGCGCTACATGGAAAAAGGGCGTTTGGAGAAATGGTTCGGCGAACTGTCGGATTACCGGGAAGTCAATGGTATGAAAATCCCCATGCATATCCAAGCCAGTTGGGATTTAAAGGAAAAGACACATACCTATGCAGATTTCCAGATTCAAAAAATTGAGTTTGATGTTCCCGAGAGGTTCTAATTTCTTCATTTTTTCACGCAGAGATCGCGGAGGGAAGAGCGCAAAGAACGCAGAGAAGACACTTTTTTCCTTTGAGTACTCTGCGTGTTCTTCTTCTCTGCGCGCTCTGCGTGATATTTTCATATTCACTCACTTCTCACCGCTCATTTCTCATCTCTTCTTCCTCTGCGTGAAATCTTTTTCTTTCAAGTAAAGCTAAAACTGTGCTTAACTTTTCATGCCTTGAGATGGACATAAAATTTTTTTGAAAGAACTTTCTTACATTTGCGGCTGTCTG
>Ga0307973_1000013_pt1 | contig 111350 bp, 136 predicted proteins | sample OrgLakmetagen782_FD_201837 | JGI IMG/M metagenome (GOLD analysis project Ga0307973, IMG submission 201837) | Saline water microbial communities from Organic Lake, Antarctica - #782 | ecosystem: Environmental > Aquatic > Non-marine Saline and Alkaline > Saline | place: Antarctica: Organic Lake...
GCGGTGTCACTCACGACCGCGATGTAAACGCGGCCAAGAACATCCTTGCGCTCGGGCATGAGCGTCTAGCAGTAGGAATCCCCCACCAGAACGCTGCTTAGGCGTTTGGTGGCGGGAGGATGTCAAATCGCAATCGTTTTTGATGACGGCACAGAATCAACAATATTGAGGTCCGGGTCATACAAATTCGACGTAGCCCCGAGGGGCAGGCACGCAGCGTCAGGCTTAACAAAGCTGATGCGGTAAGCATCCTCCAGCGGAACCAACCAGGCCGGTTTGTTGTGATGCTTCACGGTCCATTCAAGGTCTTTCCATGTTGCTGCAAACACTTCTTCTGTACGTGGCACTAAACCTCCCGTTACCGATACTCTTTGAAGTCTCCGTCGATCACCCCTTGCATTGGTTGATCTTCAAAGTCGTAGCAATACTGCTTCGACGGCTCTTTACTGGCCTGAGCTTTGAACATTGACTGAATGGTTCGCCCAATATCGATTTTGGGTTCTCCACCTGCCTCTGCCAATACAGTTGGGTGGGTCACATCGTGATAGCAGTCCTCAAACCACGTAATCTCGACACCAGCATTGGTGAGTTCACCAATCTTGTAGTCGTCTTCATCGATGTCGATTTTCCAGCCATCAAGGTATTGGATGTGTGCAGGATCGCTAATCGTGCCTTTCATCGCCTCTATGTTGCTTGGCGGCCATCGCTAACCAAAAGTTTTCGGCTACGCGAACTTCGGAAGGCTCTTGTGCGCAACCGACCACCACGCCTGCAGCCCAGCCAATTGCTACACTACGAATCATCGATTTCATTTTTCAGCTTCCTTGTCTGTTTTATGCCGGATGAGGGCGGGATTGCTTTCGGATATCTTACGGCAACGGAACTTTTCACAGGCATCCCGCTGGAAGCTTGTCCCTGCTCGAAATCAACGTCTGCCGTAGCTTCTTCGAGTTTCCAAAACCGCGAAGGAGTTAAGTATGAAGCAAGTCACTTTTGTATTTACCGTGAACGCCGTTGGCGCCGAAGGTTTAGATCATCCGCGCTTTGCATATTTCCAGGTCACCCAGAGTTTTCTGGATCGTCTGGATGAAATTTGCGGAGTGCTCAAAGACTACAACCTTTCAGAAGCCCGCGAATATAGTGGTGCCGAGTATGAGAACGAGGACGAGTTCCGTCTGGATTCTCATGAACTGGTCGTCACTCCAAGCAATACTTGGTTCAGGGCTACCATCAAGCATACGGATGCGGATGTTGAAACGAGGGGGATTTCACCTTCTCAGTTCGATGACGCATTCGAAAAGTCTGAAGACGATGCAATCGTGTTTTTCGGCGATGATTGTGACAAAGAAGAAGCTGTTGACTGGTACCGGGAAGCATTTGCTGAACTCGATACCTGATAGCGCATTGAATAAGCCCTCTCCCTGAGGGCTTTTTTAATAACGGAGAAAATGTATGACGAAAATCATCAATTCCGCTAAAACAATCCACCAAGCATTGATCGTTCTATCAGTGGCTTTTCTTCTGGGCCTGTTTATTGCGGCGTTTGCAGATTGGTCTTTAGGGTCAAACCCTTCACCCCTTGAGAATATTCCCCATCTGGCATTCGGAGTTCTGGTGTACGTAGGGTTAATTCTAGCGATAGCATCACCCTTCAAAAGAAATTAATCCAACCTGACTAAAGACCGCCCCTGCGGTCTTTTTTTGTGCCCAGTTGCCAGGAGAACTGTCTATGGGGTCAAACGCACAGAGTAGTTTTCGATCTTTCCGGGGCCGAGCCGAGCCTTGGACGGGAATGAGGGTGAAAGTTTATCGGAACATCAACCGCCCGGAGTTTTGGAGTGTTCTGGCTGCCGAGGGCGAATGTAAGGACCTCGTTCTCGGGTATGCCCGAGCAGTTTCGATTACGTCAGTCACTCTGGTGGTTCGCGCTGGCGGTCACAAGAGGCTACGCCGGGAGCGTGTCCGGAATGTGCACGCCCATGCGTTATTGAGCCATGCATTGTTGTAAGTAGTTCAAACAATGGCGACCTTGAAGACCTCAAAGATCTTGCGCTGGTAACTCTGTACTTCTACCGAGAGCGTCGCGGGGAATACTCCGGGATTTTTTCGTTGAAGTTCAGGACAGCAGTTGATGCTATATCAGCAGTTGCAAATCCAAGCTTCATTGCAGCGATGGTATGGAAAGGTTTAGACAACTTGCAGCCCGACGATGTTGAAGAAGCGATCGAACTGCTGGCGGACTACCCTCCAGACGTTGAAGACATCAAAGACGAAGTTGATCTGAGTCTCGGTGATCTGGGAAGTCTTATCGAGGCAATTTTCCGAAGTCGACCGCTCTGACTGACGCGTGAATAAACCCTCTTTTTGAGGGTTTTTTTGTGGACTGGGCTTCCATGTAGACGTAAAAAAGCCCTCAAAGAGGGCTGGGATTCATTCGACTTTGGTTAGCGTGCCGTCGTCTCGAAGCCCGAGAATTGAAAAAGGGACGTTAAGATCAATCCCTTCTTCACGTGCGTCATCGAGTACAAGACATGTCGGGACGGTCAGCGAACCCGCCTACATCGACGACCCGAAAGCCCAGCAGGAAAGATTTATAAAGATTCTGGTGCAGGCTATCCAGATTCGCCGTTATTATCTGAAGCAGAGATTAAAAGGAATTTGCGGACAAATCCCGTACAAAGTTGAAGACCTCCCGCCAGCTAGCGTGTTGGCCAAGGTGGATCCGCCAGCGCTGAATCTCGGCGCCATATTTAACTCCTTCCATTTCAACCTGAAAAAACAGGACCCAAAAACAACGGGAGCCGATCCCGCTAAACGGGCTGCCCAGCTGCAGGCGGCCGTATTGGTTTCCGAACATCCTCCAGTATGGCTGGAAGGCCGCCAGCTGACTTTTCATCGCATCGAGTCTGCCGGGATCATACGGTATGCGCCTCGCCACCTTTTTCGCTCTGGCCATGAGTGGATGCTTAAGGTGCCGCACTGTAAAGGCTGGTTTTCTGATTCAGTGCCTGACGCTGAATACGAGGGCGACCCTGCCCCAAAGCTTCGAAGCCGCCTGGCAATACCTGATATCTCTCTATAGGGCCTTGCCACCAACTAGAGACTGATTTCCGATCCAGTAGCCTTATCGCATCACAGGCCAAACCTTAGTTCTTGCAAAAACCCGCTTTGCCGTAAGTCACCGGCACCCAACAGAAAGCGGAGAGTCCAATATGGCTTCCACGGCCAACCCTGAAGATCTTATTTCTCAACTGGAGAGTAAAGCACGTTCTCAGCCCGGTGAAGTTCAAACTAAAGCCGGTTTCATAAAAACGGATTAACACACTTCTCAAGCGTTATCAGTTTTCAGCAGAACAGAGGAACTTCTATGAACAACTTTATCGATGGCAGAACTGGCTACAACCCTTTCAAGTTATGTGCAGCTTTGCTGGTTATATCCTTTTCGTTGTCTGTAGTTGCGATTATCGGTGTGTTGGCGATCCCCTATGGGTTTCTCGCTCGGGCGCTTGGAGCGGACGAAGAATACCGTGGGCTCGCTGATTTATTGGGCGCTCGTATTCTTGATGTCGCCAAATCAACGATGGGATGGGCTAAAAAGCCAGTTTAGTTTGTGAGTCATTTGACATCCACCCCGCCCCGGACGGGGTTTTTCGCGCTTAACTGATAAAAAAGCCCTCACTGGGAGGGCTTAGTCATTTCTTAATTTTCCTGTACAGTCATGTACTCAGCGCCACCAAACACAACATTGAATGGTGATCCTTTCGACAAATGGCAATCGGATGTCATGTCATAATAGCCAGTCCTGAACATCCGAAGAGCGTCGCGCAGAGAAGTCTGGTTGACCTCCTCTGTGCTGTCTTCTTTATCCCATCTCACCAAAACACAATCATGGTCTTGAACGCGGACGGAAAACTTCACCTTCGGATAGTTCTTTTTTAGAAACTTCCGAATGTTCTTTGCCGCCAGTTTCGATCCATAGGTCGGATTTTGTGGGTCTTGCTGTTCAAGATAAGTCCAGTCTTCGGATTCGCGAAGTTGAGCAACTTCCTCCTCAAATTGCCGTTTTTCCGCTGCCGCTTCCTCTTCAGCCCGCTTCTTTTCTGCTTCTGCAAAATCGAGAGCTTCCTGAATTTCATTAGAAGTGGCAGGAGGTTTGTCGAGCAACCGCCATTGGGGACCAAGAACGATCCCTTCAGGCACTCGCTTAGCAAATCCGCCGTGATCGAAGACGACATCACAGTAGGCAGAACTTCCACCTGACATGACAACACCTCCGCCCATCTGGCGATCGTTACCTTGCCCTGGGTTGCCGGTGATGGAATACACGATTCCAGTTCGACCACCCATCAGAGCGCAATAGACACGGGTACCAACTGCAAGTTTAGACATACGAACTCCTTATAGTGATTTAACTCACCACAGTTACGATCTTCGCATTATTTGAGCAATTTCGGAGGAGGTTATATTCGGGGCATCAAAAAACCCCAGCAGACGCATCTGGTGGGGTTGAGTTCAGTTGGCCAGTACGATTGAAACCGGTATGGCCAGCATAAGCAGGCTCATTGATCCGATCAAGAAATCATCGGACGAGAGCCAATCTTTTAGTTTTTCCATCTCATTTCTCCTCATATGGAACTCCCATCGCTTACGGCATCTCTGAAATTGGGCTATTAGGATCCTTCAATCTCGACCATGCCGTAGCACTGTCTGATCATGACCGGAGGGTGCCCCGCTGGGCGAGGCCGCTTTATCAATAATTCTTCACCTTCCATTTATTTAATGTTTTGGAGAAAATCATGGAAAATGCTTTCACTATCCCGATTCAGACGAGGATGACTGATTACGACGTTCTTGGGCACATTAACAATGTCGCTTACATAAACTTCATGGAAATTGCTCGCGTCACCACCTTCAAAGAAGAATTGAAGGTGGACCTGACTCAATATTCAGGTTTAACAGCAAGGACAGAGGTGGAGTATCTCAAACCGGCGAAGTGGGGCACCGCTATAGCGGTCATAATGGGCGTTTCGGACCTGGGGGCCAAACACATTGACCTGGACCTGCAGGTGGTTAACGCGGATGACCACAGTCAGGTTTTCGCTCAAGCGAAAATTTGTCAGGTTACTTTTGATATTAAAGCGGGCAAAGCCTGCCATCATCCAGAGGAATTGCGAGAGCAGCTTGACTCTTTGATGGGTGAGACTGCCGCTGCTTGAGAGTAAAGCCACTAATCCTGTTTTTTTTGGAAAATGATAAATTTAATTTTTCTCCGACCGTAGCTAGCATGAGTTTCATTCACGAGGAAATTTATATGTATCGATACGAAGAACGTTACCGGAATTTTGTGGCCGACCTGAACGACAAGCCGCCAGTCAAATGCGACTACAGCGTTGGAGATCAGGTTTCATTCACCAATGAAAACGGTGTCACATTCAACGGTTTAAAAGTGGTCGGTTTTGCCAAGGACGACAGTTTCTATGGGAGGTACATTCACTTGGACACCAGTTCTTACTGGTTTCCACACAGTCCGGGTGAGCTGAAAATGGAAGAGCCTGCTTCCCAGCAAGAGGTAGCGACAACCAGCCCCTAAACCCTGACAAGCCCTCCCAGTGAGGGCTTTTCTTTAATCGCTCTTTTTTCTAAATGTTGAGTGACCGTAAGGAAGCAGCTCAAGGAGCAAAACTTTCTTATGGAGATTCAGGAATAAAAGTAATCAAGCCGCCTTGGCAGCCCTTTTTTTGAAGTACTCCAGGAAGAATTTCACGTACTCAACATTAATAGGCTGGTTGATCAGCAGGCCATTACTTTTACCGCTCTGGGACTCGCTGCCTTTCTTGAGGTCGCCAGCGCCTCGTAGCTCAAGATCCTTTTCAGCAATCTCAAACCCGTCATTTGAATCAACCAGTACATTGAGTCGTTTGATGGTTTTCTTGCCAATTTTCTCGGTTGGGAACATATCGAAATGCCCAACGCCACCATTACGAACCAGTCGTCCACGAATTTGATGCAGCGTGACTAGCCCGGCACGCTCAGGATCGACCACAACACAATACTTCAGGTCAGGGATATTGATGCCAACTTCAACGACCGTGGTTGAAACCAGAAGCTGCCGATTTTTCTCCCTCAAATCCTGAATGATTCGTGCTTTTTCTTCTTCTGCCATATTGCCATGCAGCATGTGGGCTTTTTCAGGAAAACACCGATTCCAAATCTCAAAGCTCTCAATGATCGAGCTCTTATCGAAGTCTTCTCCCTCTATATCGCGCCCTTCCTTGAGCGGATAGACGACCAAAACACGATCTCCGGCCTCGATATAGGCCTTAACCTGTGCAAAGACGCGGCGGTTATCCTCGGGGGTGAGAAGTCGAGTATGGATTGTCTTATCAGAGTGCTTGGTATGGATATGCGACATGGTGATCCCGCCGAATTGAAGCAGGGCCATGGTGCGTGGGATGCAGGTCGCCGTGGCTTCTATCAAATTACCACCCGATGAAAGGAAGCCTTCGCGTTGCTCAACGGAGTAACGTTGCTGTTCATCGATAATAACAAGATCAATCCCGTCCTCCGGGCTCAATCTATGGCAAAGCGCTTGAGTACCTACGATGATCGACTGATCCAGCGGGGTGTTCTTTGGTGTTTCACCATTCACAAACTGTTTCGATAGCCCTGGCCAGAGTGTTTCAAGTTCCTGAAACGTCTGCTTTGCCAGAGGCCCGTTGGGAGACATGATGGCAACCCTGGTTCCTGACATCGCTGCCGCTACAGCCACAACGAGGAATGTGATGGTTTTGCCGCTTCCTACATCACCATTAATAAGGTGGTGGGTTTTGTTCGCAGTCAGCAACGATTCAACCATGTCCTGCACCGCCTGCCTCTGATCCTCCACCAGATCAAACGGTACCGCCTCCAGTGCCTTGGTCAGCATTGCTTGAGAGATGGGGATTGAAAACTCAGGCCCGGATGCAGCCATGGAGCTCTTGGAGAGCTGGCGGCCGATATAGAGTGCTGAGATTGTTTCAAGAACATTTATAGCATGCTGCGCCTCTTCCATGGACGAGGGGGCATGGACCATCTGGAAAAGGCTCTGAAAATCGTTTACGTAGGTGTCACAGAACCCTAAAACCATCTTGTCCGGGTGATGTGAAAGCTTGAAGGTTTCTCGAAGATACTTCGCGGCCTCGCCCGAGGCCTTGGGAGCCCTGGAGTGCATGTAGGTTGTCACTCGATCAGCTTTCATGACCCCGCGAGTACCAGGGTAAAGCGGCACAATACGCCCAACCATGCTTGGTTTTACCAGATAGGGATCTTTTAGCTGAATGGTTTGCTGGTATCTGTCCACAGTGCCATGGAAATAGAGCGTGCCCTGACCAACGGTCTTCTCAACAAACTTCTCACAATCACCGAACATCGCGAATTCGACCGCACCAACAGATCCAGTAAACGTGAATATAAAAATCGGCTGGCGGATTTTCTTGTTTTTAGGCCACCGCTTCGTGGGCTGGGAATCAATTCGCCCTTCAAGAAGCACTGGTTCGCCGACAGAAAGTTGCGTGAAGTCTGAACGCGGAGCCGTGCAGTCTAAATAGTCATCTGGCATGAGAAGTGAAAGTGTCTCTTCGGACTCAACTCCAACACCTGCCAGCGGATGTTTTTGCGCCATAAGCTATCTCCATGTATATACGCAGAGTATATACCCTTCAGGGTTTTTCTGAAATTCCTTTCCGCCGTAAGAGCCTTACGGAATAGGGGATATTAATGAGCGACAATTTCAAATTGCATGATCAGCGCAAAGCGGCTCTTGTAAATCGGTGGCCAGGGTTTTTCTCGTGGATGGCCGAGCGTTATGGGTTTCACTTGGAAAACGTGGAGCCGGGGAAAGAGCAGTCGTGTCCCGTTCACGGCGGTAACTCCGGAGAGGCTTTTCGTTTCTTTGACGACTTCGAGCTTACCGGGGGTGGCATCTGCAATTCTGGGTGCATCAAAATGGCAACTGGTGATCGTATGGTCAGTGGTTGGCTTGATCGACTTCAGTCGTCTGTGCCGGAACGTTACCGGCAGGTATGCGAATCCCTTGGGCTAACAGGCTCTTCTTTTGACGATATGGCAGGCGCCATAATCGATCAGTACCTCGATGAGAAGGGCATCGCTCTGCCTCCTCCCCGTGTTGGTCTTCAGGTATGTCGATGGATTAACGGTATCGAGAAAAGAATCGCCTTGAAATATCTTGATAAGCGCGGTCTGACGTTTGGACCTCATGATCTTCCCGTGGCCGTTAGAGGAACGCAACGTTACTGGGCCCACCCTAAGGTAAAGCGAGCCAACGGTGTCATGGCGCTGGTTTATGGGCACGCTGACACGCCTTTGACTCATCAGGTCATTCTCGTAAATGATCATGGCGAGAAGCTCGGTAAAAGGTCTGAAGATAAAGCGGTCCTGGAGCTGTTAAAAGATGGCAAGCCGTCGGATCCACCCATCAAACGAATTGGTTCTTTGCAGCAGCAAGAGGATCTTTCCTTTCGTTATGTTCCCCTGGGTAATTCGAAAAGCAGTGATTTATTGCTGGGTGAGGGAATAGAGACTGTTCTGGCTGGCAGAAAGATCTTTGAGAAAGTTCATGGGCAGGTGCCAGCCGCGAGGGCGATGGTCGGCAGTCCCTATCAAAACCAGGTTATACCTGCGCACACCAGACGTGTTTTTGCCCTGATAGATAATGACCATACTGTCGACACAGCTCAGCAAGAGCTGGAGTACCTCGCATCAGAGAACCCCGACGTAGAGTTTTTCATGATGGTGCCGCCGAAATGGACGGCTTACGATCTCAGCGAAAAAGAGCGAAAGGGGCATGTTCCTGATAAAGGGAAAGACTGGCTTGATAGCTGGGTTCGGTATGGCGATAAGCGGTGTGCCGAGCTTTGGGGTGGGACGGGTGACGTAGTCAAAGCTACGGGCATCAAAAAGCATGAACTTAATCGTCAAATCCCCGAGAGTCGTTCTGCGAAGGGCAGTCAGGCGTCGGGGCCTCAATCGGTGCGGGTGAGTCCTGTAGATCGAATTTTCTTTGAAGACCTGGGGCGTTTGTTGGCGGCAATGACGCCGCCTTGGTATCGGCGATCTGATGATGGGCTTTTTGTCGTTGAGCAGGGTGTTTGTCAAAGCCTTGATCGAGAGCATGTGCTGGCTCATCTGTCAGAGAACGTGAGATTCGTCGATTTCAAGAGTGGTAATGAACTTCCGTTCCCTGCTGACCGTGTTCGACTGTGGACTTTCAGCCAAGGATACCGGCGAGTGCTCAGAAGGATATTCCCGGCCGTAAGCCGGGTAATTGCCGCTCCAGCGCTTACCAGTGACTCTGGTCATGTGTCCTTGACCAAAAAGCGGCAGGTAATAGAATCAACGAAGACCCTTGTGAATCCTGACCCCATTCACCTTTCCGCCATCAGGCAGGCTGATTCTTGGATTGATTACTGCGAGAGCAACCCGGAACTGGTTAACTGCGATGTCCAGCTTATAAGCGACACTCTTAGTCGTTATATGCGAAGCGAGGAAAAGTTGAGGCAGCCTTCTGCATTGGTGCGTTTTACCAGCGTTCTAATGCTTAAAGAGTTGGTTGGTACATGGGCGCCTGGCGCCATGCGAACGACTGATGTTTCTGAAATTGTTCGTCAGTTTGCTGTGCTGGTTCAGGGATGTCGCGGAAAAGAGGAGAGCGCGTTCGATCCGGTCATCAAGCAGCTTTTCGCTGTGCACTCTCGGAGGGATTCGCAGGAATTCTCATTTCGACATTTGTCGGCAGTCCCCGAAGACTCTCGCATCGGTCATGCCCAGGCAGAGGCTCTGCTGGCGGTTTTGTATCTCGGTCTGATCGGTCACCTGAAATACGAAGCATCTGTTCGGATCGAAGATTTCCCGGAGTCTTTAATGGAATGGTTTGGGGTAGGTCCTGAACACCTGTCGTCAGAAAGAAAGGCTGTGTAATTACCGCTATTCCGTATTAATAATAACCCCGCTGAGTGCAGCGGAAAAAGCCATAAGAATCGACCTTAATTAGAGGGCAGAATGACTCGCCAAAAAAGGTATACCGCCTCTTACGCAGCTGCAAGAGGTCCTTGGCACAAGTCACCGTAAAGTTGCTTCCAAAAGACATAGTTTAGGGTTAAATCCCATTCGTAAGGTGCAGATAGCCTGCCCATTTGACCTCACCAAAGCGTGAGGTTTTTTTTCAAAAGTTGCTGTTGCCGTAAGCCATGAAAGTTAACCAAGCCTACTGAGTTTTAGAATGAACATGTCAATGAGCATATTACATCTGTCTGGACTGGACGGCCTTTTAACTGCTGAGATGTTCAGCATGGTCGTCAGCGCCATCCTCGCTCTAGCCGTAATCAATATGGTTCTGTGGGGGGTTATACATGAAAAAGGATTCGCCTACGCGGCGACGTTCCTCTTTGTTCAGGCGTTTCTCCTCGTGCTTGTTGTCGATGATGGTTTTTTTAGTAACTTAACCGTAGTTCGGGATGTCGGTGCTGATTATTTGCCAGCAGCGATCATCGGAATGCTTGCAGCTTTCACTATGCAGTCTAAGACCTTTCTGGGGGTCAGCCAGTACGAGCCCAGAACTTCACGGTGGATGTGGGGCGTCTTCTTCTCCGGGGTTGCTCTTGGCGCCGTATCAGTAGCGAGCTTTACGCTCCCTGTTCTGGCGATCGGTGGTTATGCCGTATTGGTCCTCGCCACTACGCTGGTTGCAGGAGCAGTAAGACTGCAGGACGGGTTCCCTCCGGCCTATGTCTTTGTCGGTACATGGATCGTGACACTGGGTCTGATGGCGGTAACATTGGTTCCGGCCGCTACGGATGTTCTGGGCGGAAATGCCGCAATAATCTTAACTTCTAGCGCACTTCTGCAGGCTTTTTTGATCACCTGTGGCGCTATCTATCGAGTGGCCGTGATGCATCGGCAAGTTGTTCATTACAAAGAATCTCTTGAAAAGGCCGTTTCCAAGCGTACAGACGAACTTGAGGCTATGGCGGGTGAGTTGCAAGAGTCGAACGAAGCTCTGACTCTTGCCTCCCGTACAGACCCTCTGACTGGCTGCGCTAATCGTCGGGCATTCGACGAATCAGCCAAACGAATCTTCTCCAACGCATCTAGAGAACGATCTGAGGTGAGTCTGCTGGTTGTTGATGCCGATTTCTTCAAACGGATTAACGACAATTACGGGCACGATGTCGGAGACCTTGCCTTGAAGCACATGGCGCAAGCGCTGACCGAATGCGTCCGCCGCCCCCTTGATCTGACTGCTCGTTTTGGCGGAGAAGAATTTGTCATATTGCTCAACTCGACGGGTTTGAGAGGCGCGGAGCGTGTTGCTGCAGAAGTTTCGAAGTGGTTGAAAGAACATCCCCTTGAGACTGCAGGAGAGTCTATAACTATTACGCTGAGCACTGGCGTGGTAAGTGGCTGCCCTGTAGATGACGGCGACGTGGAACGTTATTTCAAACAAGCTGATGATCTGGTTTATGTCGCGAAGAACAATGGGCGGGATCAATTTCATTCAAAACAGATGGTCTCAAATATTCGCCGGATAAAAGCACCAGGGCACTAAAGCCAAACTACTGGATATTTTCACAGCGTTTGCTTGTTTCTTAACCTATATACTTTTACTATATACAAAGGTAGGTTTTGAAAGAGGTTTCCGTCATGTCTAACGATAGTTCAGTGCCCCAGTTTACGCTGGAGCAAGTCAACGCCAGGCTCACAAAGCACGGCTTGCCGCCCATTGCACAAAATCAAATTGAAGTAATCCGCCAGCATGCTACCCGCGAAGATATTTTGAGAGCGGTAGCAGATCTGGGCTTCGTTCCAGCCGCTCAAGAGTTTCTCACCGAAAAAATGAAAGCAGCTGGCATTATCCAGCCGCAGCGCAGCCCAGCAAGGGGGCAGCCTATTGAGCAAGCAACGGGCGGCCCGCAACTGCCTAATTTTGACTTGCCGGAGGAGTCTCAGGCTCCAGATAGGCAACCGTCTGCTGCACCGCCTCAAAGGCAAGGCGAAAAAGGCAACGCCGCGAGCAAAGGCCATAACTCCCAGAATCGCCCAGCGCCGTCCTCACCACGCCCATCCTCGCCCGCATCACCAAGCCCAAGCGCCCCGGCGCCACCACAGTCGGGGTCAGGTGCCAATTCCCCGGCTGGCGAAGGTCAAGGCGTCCCCGAAGGCGATCGCATGTCCGTCCATGTCTATGCACGGAATAACGCCGCGCTGTGTTTTGAGGCGGATGTGGCTCGCAGTGGATTTCAGACGATAGCTCTGGATGGAGCGAAAGCAGCAGGTACCAATTTCGACTGGAAGAACAAAACTCGAATCCAGTTAACGAAAGGTGAAGTGCCTGAAGTCCTGGCGGTGTTGAGTGGTCATTCACGGTTTTGTGAGTTTAAGAATCATGGTCCTAGCAATAACAAAGGCTTTTCCATGGAGCGTCAGGGTGAGAAGGTTTACGTCAAAATATTCGAGAAGGGTAAGCCTCTGATCGGGGTGCCTATTCACCCGAATGATATGTTCTATGTCTACTCTCTTTTCATGAAGCGTGTCAGCGATGAAAACCCGTGGCTGGACCCGCTATCCATTCTTTCAATGGTAAAAACTACTCAGGCCGTAAGGGAGGCACCACCGCAAAATAATGCACAGCGAACAGGATAACTAGCCTATGAAGCCTGATCCCAAGATGAAATCGATTTATCGAGCGTCGTTCAATGCGAAGATCGCAAAAACCATCTCATTGGCGCATCTTGGGGGCCGGGCCATTGCCATTTACCGGGACTCGCTTCCCCGAGCCTTCCACACCGATCAGTCCCTGGCGGTAAGCTCGTTTCTGCAAAAGTGCTCTACGGCAGAAACTGTCCCTTGTGATCCTTCTATGTCTGTTTTGATTTCTGCGTGGAGCGAACGTGCAGAGACCAAAGGTGTCGACATCGAAGGTTGCGAAACTCCTGAGCAGATCGCAGAAGTCCTCGGCATTGCTCGGTTAAAGATCTTATCTACCGCAGGTGCTATGGATGCTGCAAAAGAAGAGCATTTTCAGCGTTGGCTGAAGGCGCTTTATCAGGACCTCTTCCCAGTTAAATCCAGAGCTAAAACGCTTAGCAAAAAACTTTATCAGGTGAAGCACGATTTCCTCTCCAAGCACTCACCAGCGTGTTATCACCAGCTGCCCTCCGGCGATATCCGGCCTTACTATGAGATAAGGGGGTGGGAATTCCACGGAGACAAATGTGAGCTCCCTGCTGGCGAAAAAGCCAAGCAAATTGATGATTTTCAGCACCTCGATCTCAAGCCAATCGAGGAGGCATATACGAAAGATCCGTGGGATGACGTGATTGAGCAGGTTAAATGGGATCGCGGCTCAGCGCTCGGTGAGCGTTTCTTTATGGCAGCGCATGACGACTTCCATGACTGGCTACAAAGTCAGCGCGAAATTTCCTGAATCCGTAAGCTCATTAGCGCTGCACCTTAAGCAGTGAGTTGAGGAGGTTTTATGCCTGGTAAGAATTTCTTTTCCCGCTTTGCCGCAGAGACAGGCTATGTGCCGCCAAAGGCCAAGATGGCTGTTGTTGCCATTTATCAGAACGTAGTTAAAGACTATCGGCTTGAGGATGAGAAAGGCGTCAATCACTGGAAAAAGGAGATCATCAGGAATGGAGGTAATGTGTCTGTCATCCCTCTTCACCACGCTAAGATGATCATTGGTAAGCGATTCCAGGAACAGTCGTACTACCATGATGAAAAAGAGGAAGACGCTTCCTGAATTTCGATAAATCCGTAAGGCCTTTGAGTTTAATCAAGGAGGCCTTATGTTAGAGCCAAAACGAATTGCGTGCAGAAAGTATAATCGCCCGACGTCTTCCGCTGGGACTAACCCTGTAAAGCCGATGTCACGAGCTCAAAAAGTGGCTTATTGGGTTTCCAAAAAGAGGAAAAAACCTAAACAGCTTTCAGTCGAGCAACTGCGAGCTGAGATGGGTGAGGGTGGTGGTCTTTACCGCAGCCCCAATGGTGATCTTGTCGCGCTCTGGGGGAAAAGCAACTATGTTGCCTTAACCCCTTACTACCGTGGCAAGCGTATTGGAGCTCGCGTGTCGGCTTTTGTAGACGGCACAGTAATGACCTACCAAACACCTCTGCGCTGGGAAGACGCTCAGGAGAAACTGGAATCTTTGGTTCCAGATCATCTTCTGGCGCAAATAGTGTATGTTGCTGAAGAGCACTACGCATTGAATCAGCCCTCTCTCTGAGGGCTTTTTTCGTTTAGGCTTGGCCAAAACTCATCCCAAAATATATACTCTCTCTATATACCCTCAAATTTCGTTGGAGAGAGAGCTTTGTCAAAGCGAAAACAGGGGTCCGATGTCCGGGCCCAGACGAGACTTTTCCAAAATAATGGCATCCGAGCTGTCCGGTTCCACAAGGCAGTGGATTTTCCCGAGCAGGTTGATCAGGTGTACGTCTTAAAGCAAGGCAGCGCCCGACTGGTCGTGCCGGAAGACGATTGCTGGAGTTCGTTTTTCTCGGGAGTGGTCCCTCCTGGAGACCTGTTTGCCAGTCTTGTCGAGTCCCGCTCTTCAGGAAGTGTCGAATGAGTTTAAAGCCCGTGCTTCTGGATGCCACTGTGTGCGCTGAAGCCATTGCGCATAGGCCAGCTCGACTGTCCGTCCTTTTCGAACGTCATCAAGGTCTCATGCATATATCAGCATTGACGTGCTATGAGCTCTACCAGTGTGTAAATCAGCAGGGCACGAGTGTTCAGGCCAACTGGCTTGCGGAAGTTGATGCATTCCTTGCGCGAATGGAGTGGCTTGAAATGCCTTTCAGGCTTGCGCGAGCCGCAGGTTTGACAGATAGTGAAATCGCCACTGGCGGGAACATGCTGCGCCTATCAATGAGCCTGGCACAAGCCTCCGGGATGCCCTTGATTTTACCGAACCACCCCAGCATTAAAAATGCCGCTCATCCCTCGCACATGGTCAGGCTTTGGTAGCTAATCACGCAATTTTCCGGCTTCCGTAACCCTCCTGAGTTTCTAAAAACGAAGGAGTAGTTCATGAAGTTTGTTACTAAAGCTTTGCAAGATCTAGAAGCCGCGACGAAGAAGCACGAAAAAGCCCAGGCCCTGGCGCCAGCGCTGCCATTTGAACCTCATCTTTTGGTTCATCATGCCGATTATGTTGCTTTGGATTTCAAAGTCGACAATGTCGCTGATCTGCGAAAAGTTGTTGAAGTTCTGGGGCCGACCAAAGCTATGGCGTTCCACAAGAACGGGACAGCGTCCTTTGTTCCGGTAGAAAAAGCCAAAGGAGGGGAGACGATCCCTTGCGAGCCGATCTGGATGGATTTCGATCCCAACAGTGTCGGTTACCCGCTTAACTCGACAGGACTGGAGTTCAATTGGCTTGCTGATGTCTCTGATGTGTCAGTAAAGGTATCTGTGGAAATAATGGGAGATCCTTCCAAGTTCCTCGGTATACCGACAATTGACGGTGATTGGCGGCACGCACGAGCTGGGCGTCCTGCAAAGCTGCTATCTCAGCGGCTTAATCGGGGCGAATTCGCGGTGCCAGGCCTTGTTATTGGCTGGCAAAGCTTTTCTCAAGATCGATATGGAGAGTACAGTCTCTATTACGCACTTGAAGAATCTAGCTCAGATCCTCTGAAAGCAAACCAAGTCATGTCATTTATCGACGCACTTGGATGATCACAAGCCCTCCCTTTGGAGGGCTTTTTTGTTTTTCCTTCCCGCATCTCACCTGTCCTCTGCCAAAAAGCTTATTGCCGTAAGACCCGAAATTATATTGGTAGGTAGACTGATGCGTTTTTTAATTCTGGTTCTAGGAGTTTCCCTTTTACAGGGGTGTTCTGAAAACCTGACAGATGACAGTGAGCAGTATGCTCTACTCCCTTCACCGCCGTCGAAGGTGAATGCAGAGGCTTTTGTGATGGATGAAGCCTCTGAGTCTGTTTTTGAGTTAAAACGCAATTACGATAGTGTCGAGGCTCTGTCTGATAGAGAAGCCTTAGTTGTTGACCTCCAGGGCAATCGTTTGTCTGTAACCGCCAGCGAGTATGACCACGAATACATGGCAAGGTTCTACCTGCGGGGAGAAGATGCAAGCGATTACCTCACTATTCAGGTCCGCAATGTGTCCGCGCAACCTTACATTGAACAATCTCAGGCGCTCGCACGGGATATTGAGATTATCAAGCTTCAAAAAGAGCTTCGTGATGCCTTTCAGTACTATGTGAACGAGGCCAGGATCAACGATTCAATAACGGCCGAACAGGCGAAAAGTCTCTCAGTGCAGTTTAAAAAGGAGCTGCAATCAGAGTACGGGAAGGTGGTCGAAGCCATTAACCACTTGAAAGCGATCCATTCCTCGTATCGGGCGGGAGTCGCGCCTGAATATTCGTTTAAATATACCGTTGAAGGGGTTAACTCAACGCTGAGTGACCTTATTTCAATGCAGTCTCCTGCTTTCCGGTCGCTACCAATACCTCCTCCAAAGAAAGCATTGCTGTCAGCAAAATTGCAGTATCGACCAGCTTTGAACGCATACCGTGTTTTTGAGGGGAATGAAGACCTGGGCGAGTTTCAATCGTCCGGAGATTTTGTGTACCACAGCAATTTCAAGTACCTCTCAGAATTTGAGCAAGGCGATCAGGGCAGCATTTTCTCCCGCCTTTTCTGGTCAAGACTTTAAGGTAGGTCCTCCATGATTAAAAACGCAGCACTCATTAGTATCGTGACGTGGTTGTTCGCCCTGTCAGCCACCGCACACGCTTCTGGCAGTGTTTTTCCTGATGTTGACCGGGTTGAGGCCCAATCGCTTGCAGCCGACAATATTCATGCGGCATTGGAGGCTCCGGAATCTCTTTGGGGAAATGCCGATAATCCCATCAATCTGGGTTATGACGACCGAGCGGTCTGGTATCGTATCGATGTTTCCCATTATAAGGGCAACGAGTTTGTGCTGGAGGTTGGCTACCCGATTCTGGACTCACTTGAGTTCTATCGCGTGGACAATGGTCGTGTCGTGCGTTCTTTAAAAACTGGGGATAAGTTTCCCTATCAATCACGGGACATTCAAACAAGAACGTTTGCCTTTGACCTGAAACAATCCGAATCAAATTCTGCTGTCTACTTGCGGGCAGAAACTGAAGGCTCCCACAAGCTGCCGATAACCATTTCTACAAAGGCTCATTTTTTTGAGAAAACGGAACGCGACTCCAGCAGTCGGGCTCTGTTTTACGGCATGTTCATTGTGACGTTCATAGTCAATCTTTTGCTGTTTTTCTCAATGCGGACACCTGCGCTATTTTACTTTTCTTTTGCTCAGCTAGGGATACTGGCGATCATCTCTACCGTTCAAGGTGTAGTTCATCAATATTTAACGCCACAAAATCCTCATATTCAGGAGCTGATTCTGCTCTTCGCGCCACCATTCACAGTCTACTCTCTTGTGGTCTTTGCAAGAGAGTTTCTAACGCTCAAAGAGAACTGGAGAGCTGGTTACCGCGCTACGATCGTTATGGAATTTCTCGCTGTCCTCAGTGGTGCTATGTCACTGATACTGCCGTACAGCTTGTCAACCCGTTTCTTAGTAATCATTGCGCTGGTAATAACTTTGGGACTGCTCGGCATTGGCCTGGGCGCCCTTTATCGAAAGATTGCCAATTCAGCTTTCTTCGTTGCGGGCTGGTGCGCTTTTTTGCTCGGCGTCATTATCTACCTCATGGGGTTGTCTGGCATCCTCCCCTCGCACTTTTTGGTTGATCGTATGATTGAGTTTGGCGCGGTCGTATCCTCCGTACTTCTGGTGTATGCCCTGGGTCGATCGATGGACCACGAAAAACAAGAGCGACTAAAGGAGCAAAACAAGAACATTAAGGCACTTGTTGAAATTCGAGAGGCACGGGAAAAATCAATTCTGGCGTCGCGCCGACACGCCCTGACCGGAGTGCCAAACAGGTCTGTTCTTGAAGAGTATTTGCAACTTTACGATGAGTCTCCCAGTGACCAGCAGCGGAATAAGCTTGCGCTCCTGTTTATCGATTTTTCCAATCTTGGGGAGATCAATAAAACTATCGGTCATGAACGAGCCGATGCAATTTTTGTTGAGTTTGTAACGCGACTAAACGATAAGCTAACAGAATTAGACATTGGCACTCCCGTGGATCCGCTCAACCACGAAAAATTATTGTGCCATGTGGAAAGCGCCACGTTTGCGGTTGTCATTCCCGGTAATGGTGTTGATGAACTGAAAGAGCAAGTCTATGCCGCCATAGAAGCTTCTCGGCAACCTCTGTGCTACGAGCGCTTAACGATCGATCCTAATTCAGTGTGCGGTTGTTCCGTGTACCCTGATAGAACAGACAGGCCTCAGGCACTAATGCGCCACGCATTCATTGCTTTTGATGAGGCGGTGAAAAAGATCGATCGTTTTTCCGTTTACTCAAATGAAAATGACAAGTACTCCGAAGAGAGGCTGACGCTGATGGGTGATCTGCGGGAAGCTCTTGAAAATGATGGCCTGGCGCTGCACTACCAGCCCCAAATGAACCTAATGACTAGAGAAGTTAATGGGTTCGAAGCTCTCATACGCTGGAATCATGAGACTCGCGGTTTCGTTCCACCTGACCACTTTATACCTATCGCGGAGACTACCGGGATAATTACTGATCTGACTCGATGGGTTTTGGATTCTGCCTGCCAGTTTCTCAGTGAGCTTAAAAGTGAGGGCACAGTCGTTCGTGTTGCGGTAAATATTTCGGCGCTCAACCTTCGCGAAAAAGGGTTTGTAGATCAGGTTGTTGGTCTTATTGAGAAGTACGATCTCGAACCCAGCATGTTATCGCTGGAAGTAACCGAAACTGCTGCGATGCAGGACCCGGAGCGATCATTGCGAGCCCTTCAGAGGCTCCACGTTGCTGGGATTATTCTTTCTATCGACGATTACGGTACCGGCCAGTCGTCTTTGCAGTACATTAAAAACCTACCTGTAGACGAAATCAAAATAGACCGTTCGTTTGTGATGTCGATGCACGAAAGCAGTCACGACGAGACCATTGTCCGTACCACCATCACAATGTGCCATCTTTTGGGTTACAGAATTGTGGCCGAGGGCGTTGAGAATCAAGAGATCGAAAACTTGCTGAAGGACATTGATTGTGACTATGCGCAGGGATATTACTACGCGAAGCCACAACCACCTGAACAGGCAAAAGCTCTTTTGTTAGAAAAGGTGCTCCCAGCAGTGGCTTCTGCCAGCTCATAAAAAAGCCCTCGCTGGGAGGGCTGAGTATCAAAGCAATTCCACTTCCTGGAGTTCGAGTTTCGACGTACTGGCAAGAAATACGTCACTCCCATCATCTTCAGGGTAGTTTTCTGGGATAATCCAGCCTTGAAGGTTGGAAGCAATCACTTGGTAACAGACCTCTTCAGGACTGTCTCCCCAGATACCGTGCTCTTCTTTGAGGTCTTCAAGCTCTTGATGGTGAAACAAGCAGTATTTCAAGATTTGGGACAGCTACGGGCTGTCGCAGTATACATTCCGGTCTGGCTGCTTCACTGAAGACGCTCGCGGTCGCTGGTATTTCTGCGTGGTTGTGTCAGTAAAGCTGGAGCAGACCTACGGCACCGGCAGTGTGGGGGTCGACTTGGGTTTGAAAACCACGGCCACCCCAAGCTCGGGCGAGCCGCTGGAAGCGGGTCGCTTCTATCGGGATCAGGAACAGAAGTTAGGCATTGCTCAGCGGGCTAGAAACACGCAACGGGTGAAGGCGATTCACGCCAAAATCCGCAATCGGCGGCACGATGCGCTGCATAAGTTCAGCCGGGCCCTGGTCAATGATAACGGCCTGATCGTGATCGGGAACGTGTCCATCTCAGGGCTGACTAAAACGAACATGGCCAAGTCCGTGCTGGACGCTGGCTGGTCTACACTGAAAACTCTGCTGTCCTACAAATGCGAGCACGCAGGCGGAGTTTTTATCGAAGTCGATGAACGATACACCACCCAGGCCTGTTCGTGTTGTGGCTCAATCAGCCCCAACAGTCCGAAAGGTAGAGCAGGCCTTGGAATAAGATAATGGACCTGTGAGTGCGGTGTCACTCACGACCGCGACATCAACGCGGCCAGGAACATTCTCGCGCTTGGGCATAAGCGTCTAGCGGTAGGAATCCCCCTCCAAAAAGCCGGTTAAGGCGTTTGGTGGTGGGAGGATGTCAAAAATCGCTCACTCCGTAGTCCTGCTGAGTTTAAAAACAGGAGTGACCATCGTGTTTAATAAACGTAGTGATGTGTTAGAGGCGATCCGGAGTCATTGGGAGACCTACGTGCTTCTGTGTGACGGATACCTGCTATACCGAGCTTCACGAAAGCTGATCGGCGTTCTAAGCTTACTGAGTTCGCTCAGGGGTAATGAATGCAGTGAAGCATCGCTCTGCTCAGTTTATGTGGAAAGCGTTAAATGTCGATTGCCCACCCTTCATGTGAAGGCAAATGGCCGCAAATACGATCTGGCTTTCTATATAGACCCGACTGAAGTGGTCGACACCAGGCTCAAATTCCGCATCATCATTCTTCAAAACGGAGAGGAGTTTGCGGAGAAAGATGTCGCCTGGAGTGAAAAGAGCGGTCCAGACCTGATTCATGCAGCCCAGCTTCTCGATCTCATCGAAAAGCTTGAAAGCATTTATCGTCGCACTTGTGAGAGGCAGGCTGCGTTCTGTCGGTTAGAAGAACACCTGAGGATGGTTGGAATGATCAATCAACTTCAGGTTTTTCGGACAGGGGAGATCTTTGTTCTTGCACATCAAGGCAAACGTGTTGGAACGGTAGGGCTTCTTGAGTCTGGAGAAAGTTTTATAAGCAATTTCAGCTATGAGATGACTGCGCATGCGTTATCAAGCCCTCTAAAGCGAGGCGAAGTTGACGCACTGGTCATGTGATACAAGCCCTCTCCGGAGGGCTTTTTTGTTTGCCAATCTTTCGATTTCCGTAAGCTTACAGAGACCAACATCATCACCAGAATCGAGGAGACGAAGTGTCCACCCGTGATATCTACCAAAAAACTCAGCGGGAGATGGCTAAAAAGCCGTTCGAGGTTGTGCACTCGGAGACCCCGTTTTTGCACGCCTATACCGTTGGTGCGCTCCCTCATCTGGGGTTTGAGCTTTATATCGAAGGCGTTTCTGGGAAGCTTGCAGAGGTAACGTGCGAGATTATCTCAAACCTGCTGTGCTTCTACTCCCCGCACAGGCCTGAGTCGTTTCCAGAGATTCTCCGGCTCGACGGGATGCTTCGGGGAGGGTGCTCGCTTGCCCTTATTCGAGACAATACGGACGCGCTGCGGTCGAGCTTTATGCCTTATGCGCTAAGCCATCATGATTTAAAAGAATTCGACGTTGTGCAAGTTGTGGTTCCGGATGCAACGGGCGTCTTCCCCTGGGAGGCATCGGATTCAGCTCGCGGTTTCCAGAAAGTTTATCGAACCGGCCTGGGTGATTTGCATGATGTAAAAAGAAACGGTCTTCCGATGCAGTCGATCGATCTGTCTGGTTCTTTCGAACGGCCAGTAATGCATTAGCCTAATTTCCTTGCTGCCGTAAGGGTTCCAGAGATTAATGTATAAATATCCAGTTTAATACGAGGTACACATGACTGTCCCAAATATTCGTTCCATGGACATCGGTTTTGGTAATGTAAAGCTCCTGATTGGCTACGGTGAAGAAGGTGAGCCATATTTTTTGTCCTTCCCGTCTGTGGCGCCAAAATCAGCGCGTAATGGATCCGGTGAAGGCTTTGGTGCGAACCGTGAAACTATCGTGGTTACTATCGATGGTCTGGATTATGAGGTAGGTCCTGATGCAATGGATCTGGCGAACTCTGTCGACGGCCGCATCCTTCACGATCAATACGTCACTTCGGACCAGTACAAGGCCCTTTACTTGGGTGCGTTGTATTATCTCGATACCCCAGAGGTTGATTACCTGCAGCTCGGTCTTCCATTCAACATGATGAAGTACGCTGACCAGGTTCGTGAGCAGTCTAAAGGCGAGTTCGAGGTCAACGGCAAGAAAATCACTGTTAAGGAAGTGGGCGTTATTGAGCAGCCGTTGGGCGGCTATGAGTATTATCGAGCCACAGCAGAAGACGCCGAAGATCTTGATGAAGAAACCGTACTGATCATTGACCCCGGCTACTTCACCTTCGATTGGGTGGTTGTAAAGAACGGGAAGTTGGTCGAACCTCGCAGTGGTGCGGTCGCAGGCGGCGTCTCTCGTGTTCTGAGCATGCTGGCGGAAGCGGTCGGTCAAGAGCTTCTGAATGGTGATGAGTACACCAATCTGGAAAAGATTGATCAGGCTCTTCGCAAAGATACCAAAACGCTCAAGATTTATGGGAAAAAGCATGATCTGGGCCCGCTTCTGTCTAAGGCGGTTCCTGCGATTGATGGCCCGATCAACCAGATGATTGGTCGCGTTGGTGAAATGAAGGACATCGACCGAGTGGTTCTGTTGTCCGGTGGCGCCAAAATCTTTTACAAGCGCCTCAGCCGCTTGATCGAGCAGTTCGAGATCGAGCTTCCCAAAGCCGCTATTTACGCGAATGTTTGGGGGTATCAGGAGAAAGCGTTCAAGACTATGGATATGAAGTAGTTTCGAAAGAGCTTTTCGTTTTTGCGACTGGCGTCCTGTCAGCCGCATTTCATTTCTCTCCCCTAAAGGCTCCGTGATGATTGTGGGCGGCTATGTTTTGCACACCTATTGCGACTACCCTGATGAAAGCTACGATCATAGGTGTGGGATTGTAATAAAGTCGGTAAAAACATAATAAAGTTGGTAACTATTGGCTTAAGCCATTGATTTTGAATCCATACACCAAGAACACGCCTTCAAAGTTACCAACTCTATTTTTTCGGCTCTGCTTCTACTCACCAGTTAAAGTGCCTTCCATGCCTGGTTTGTTACCAACTTTATTCTGATCTCACAATAGAGGGGGCGAGCGTGGGAACGGTTTCGGCGTTGGTGAATTCTGCAAGGATACCAAGCAACGCACTTTTAAGTACGCTCGGCGCAGGGATGGTCATTCACCCAGGATGGTCGATGCCTTTGCGGCTGGTGCGCGGATCAAGGAAGAAAACTTCCAAGCCTTTCTGAGTGATTTCTCGAAAACCGCCCTCCATTTAGTCAGCTGAAGCTGACCTTCTCTTGGGCTTGCTGCGCTATTTAGGCGCGAGTCCAGCACCGCTTTATATGGCCCTTCCTGTATCCGACTCGGATAAAACGAAACCGACACCCGTCACGTTTGTGCTGTGCAAAAAAACAGTATTCCGTAAGAGCAAAGAATGCCCCTATAGGTAGGGGTTTTGAGTTAAATGACTTTTAAGGAGTCCCTATGAAAAAAAGAGTGCTGGCCGCTTCAATAGCGGGTGTTTTGTTGTCAGGTTGCGCATCCAACAGTCTTGATCGTGAAGATATTTTGGAGCGTGAGGCTGCGGCAGCAGAGCTGCAGAGCGAATATGAAGAAGATCGCATCGAGCGCGTTAATGAAAAGCTGGATGACCAGCTGGATGCCGTTCCTTCCTGGGTATTTGACCCACCCGCCAATGATGCCGTTGGTGTTTATGCTGTCGGGTCTGCTACGTCTGAGAGCCCGGTTCTGGCTTTTAGTCAGGCCAAGCTCAAGGCAGAGTTCCAGCTTTCTCAAGCGGTTCGCCAGGAAATCTCTGGCCAGGAGCGCCAACTCGATCGTGATTTTCAGTCAACGGGACTGCGCTCTGATTATGAACTTTTGGTGGACCGATTCGTCTCGGCAGTGCCGCTCAAAGGGCATTCGATTGTTGAGTCTGAGCTTTATGTTCAGGACGGTGTTACCAACGCTCATGTCCTGTATCGAATTTCACGCAATGCTTTGAGTGAAGTGCTTGCTGAGCAACGTGAAAGCTCCAACGCAGCCTCTGGTGCCTTCGAAGCTCTGGAGTCGCGAATACAGGGTGCTGGAGGCGACGCGGCTGCATCGGTTGGGGTTGAGGATGAGGATGATGGTTCTTCAGATGTGTCGGAGAACGATGCCTGACAAGGCCTAAACACTTCCTCTGGTGGCGCAGAGTAGGCTGCCAGCGGAGGTGTGGCGTTTGTCGAATGTGATCGGAGGAATGGCGCTGGCAGTAGATTTTACGATCGTCGTTTCGTGATCGAGGCTGTCGATACGCTCATGGCCCCCAATAGACTGCGCTTCTTGCTTCTCTGTCATTCTTTCGATCAGTTTCATTTTCGCAGTCTGCACGGCCATTTGCTGGTCTTCACCGATCGTTACGCAGTTCTGCCCAGAGGCGAATGCGATGTTGGCAGTCAGTGCAATCCCAGTAATAAATAGAAGGTTTTTCAGCATGAATAAGGTGCCTTTCTTTTTCCCTAGTGCTTCCAGTTACTTTAGAGCGTTTCTTCTGATTTGCTCGGTAGTGCTCTGGGTGGCGCCTCCCTCTGCGGCGGCTTGGTCGATGCATGTTCAGGCGAGTTATACGCTCGGTGATTCGGACAGTCGGTTGTCCGCTCGCCAGGCTATCTATGAATCTCTCAGGATGAATGCAACTGAGCAGGCACAGTCGTTCGTGCTCAAAACCCAGTCTCTCGATGAGGGCGGGTACTCCGAAGCCTTGGAGGTCGTTACGTCTGCGCTGGTGTCGCTGGAGAACTATGAAGAACGGTTTGACGGGGCAAAAGGACGAAATGGCATTTTGGTTGCGACCGCTCAAGCTGAGATCGACGACTCCGAGTTGAGGAGTCGTGTCCAGGCGATGACTGATGAACAGGTGAACAAGCGGTTGCTCCAAAAAGTTGTATCAGAGAATCGTCGATTAAGACGTGAGCTTTCCGGAATCCAGTCTTCGGGTGATTCGACGTTTGAGCTTTCGATCAATGGTCTTGAAAAGCGTGCGAACCTCTACAAGTCACTTTCCAAGAACAGGTCCGAGACTGCTCACGTTTTCGCTCCTGGTGAACTTCTGAATATTGCCGCTATGGCGGATAGCGAAATGGATCGCGCCAAGACCAGTATCGAGAAAGCGCTTCTTGAGCGCATTCAAAGTGTGCCCATTCGCAGTGCTGTGGCAAAAGTTTCACAAAAACAGTCGGGCGTTGAAGTCATGGTGGATGTCGCATGGCATCTTCCGCTTGCTGATCTTGATAGCGATATTCAGCGCCTCAGAGCGGAAAAGAAAGGGAGCACTGTTGAATACCGATCGAAGGATGCGAAGCAGGACACAATCTCTCCGGACCTTTACAAGTGGCTCTCTAAGCAAGCCATATATGCTGAAATAGAACTCTCGGGAGAGGTACGACGGATCCCGGTCTTCTACGCCGCCCAGAACTTCTTTCTCGATCGTTCGTGCACTGATCCAGATGAAATGGGGCAGGAGGCTATTGATTCAGGTTTGTATATTCTCTGCGCGGTGAGCTCCGCCGACGCCGTGCTGGATGACAATGGTCATGTCACTTTCACTCTGACTCAACAGCAGGCGACTGGCGCGAGTGAGCTAAAAGCAAAGATGGTTCGTGAAGAAATTTGATGTGGCCCTCTAATTTTCGCTACTCCGTATCTTTTGGTGAGTTTCATTAACCACGAGAAAGGAGTAGCAATTATGTCTATCAATACCGGAACTTTGTCAGGCAACCTGACCCAAGACCCAAAGGTTTTCTCTGGCGGTGGAGTAGCTGTTTTTACAGTCGCTTCCAACCGAAGTGAAGAAAACACAGATTACGTAAGCGTTAAAGCGCTTGGTAAAACTGCTGAAGTCGTTGCCGCCAACCTCCAGAAAGGAGACAAAGTCTCTCTTCAGTATGGAGTTCGCAGTAGCCGTTACGAAAAGGACGGTCAAACTCAATATTCTCAAGATCTCGTGATCCAGAAAATTGAGTTTTAACTGATTAAGCCCTCCCCGAGGGCTTTTTTTTATTGCTCCAGAACACTTTCGCAACCTGCCCCTTCTTTTGTATTCTAAAACCGCCCGCCGCCGTAAGACTCCTATTTCACAGATCGCAAAATAGGTGTTTCATGTCTTCAACCGCTAATAACCTGCTGGGGTCCGTTGACCAGCGCACCCAGTTGGCCGGGCACAACCGAATGGAGTTATTGATTTTCCATCTTGGTCCCAGAATGCAGCCATTCGCTATTAACGTGTTTAAAGTTCGCGGTGTTGTTCATTGTCCTGCGTTGAGCGAAGTTCCCAATTCCGCCCCCAACATTCTGGGCATTACGGATGTTCGCGGAGAGGCAATCCCTGTCGTTAATCTCGGCGGTGCCGTTGGTATGTCTGGTGGAAGTATTGGCGAGAATCCAGAAGGCAAGTTGATGATCCTGACTGAATATAATCAGCGCACCCAGGCGTTCGTAGTGGATGCGGTGGATCGAATTGTAAATATGTCATGGGGCGATATTAAGCCACCACCTGCAAACATAAACGCTCACTACCTGACAGCTACTTGTAATGTGAAAGATAAGCTCGTTGGGTTGCTGGACGTTGAGCGGGTACTAGCGGAGATCAATCCAGATATCCCTGAAGAAATGTCCCGAGGTGTCGCGGCCGAGACTTCAGCCTGGCGAGACGCTAATAAAGAAGATGCTCGCCCTGTCTATATCGTGGACGATTCTGCGGTCGCCCGACGTCAGCTGACTACCTGCCTTGAGTCAATGGGATTTGAAGTTGTCGAGTTTAAGAATGGCCAGGAGGTTATCGACAAGTTTGAGCGGATGATCGCTAAGGGTGATGCGATAACGGAGCATGTCAGGCTGCTGGTTAGTGATCTGGAGATGCCAGAAGTTGATGGTTACACGCTTACCAAGGCTATGAAGGGAAGGGCAGAGACAAAAGGTCTGCCTGTTATCCTGCACTCCTCTTTATCTGGCGGTTTTAACCGCCCACTGGTAAAGCAGGTTGGAGCCGATGACTTTGTGTCCAAATTCGATCCTGACGAGCTGGCGCAGACGATTATGAAGCACGCTCCAGTCTAAGTCTGACCTAGTTTTTTAGGCGCCATTACGGCGCCTTTTTTATTTCCATACAGCTTATTGCTGATCTTGCGACTGATTTTCCTCACCTTCCTCTCTCCCAATTTTCAACCTGCCGTAAGCACTTTGACTTCGGCAAATCCGCCGTTTCATTAACCAACGATCTGGAGATCGATATGAGTCTACCAAGTATTATCATCGGCATCCTGCTGTCCGCCGTAGCAATCGGCATTGGTGTTTCCTACTTTGGTGATACCTACAGCGAAGGTTCTGCCATGGCAGCTGCATCCACTCTGGCGAGCCAGGGTCAGCAGATCAACGAAGCAGCCGATACCTTTGCTGCCAAGAACAGCGGTGCGCAGCCGACTGGCATGACTGACCTGACTACTGACAGTGAATATCTGTCTTCAGACCCGAGCACTGGCATTGACAATGTAACCTGGACCTACGGAAGCATTGGTACTGGCAGTGTAATGGTTGCACTGACTACTGACGGCGTTCCAGATGCTGTTTGTACGAAGGCTATGGAAAATGCGGGTTTTGCAACTGATGTTGCTGCTGGTGACATTCCAGCAGACGCAGACGCTGCTCTAACCAGTGGTGAGCTGTACGGTTGCTATGCGGGCACTACCGACAACTTCTTCTTCGCACGGTAAAAGTCTCTGGCGTGGGGCTCTCAGGGCCCCTTGGCCAACAAAGAACTGAATTCCGGAGCAGTTAATCATGAACCTTCCGAAGCCCTTAATGAACATTCTCTACGCAATTGACGCTGTACTGATCGCACTTCTGGTTTGGTTTGCGCTGGCGTCCGAGGGTGGTTGGGCGATTGCAGGTTGGGTTTGTGCAGTTACACACGCGATTGGTGCTGTGACTGGCCTGAATTATCGGGTGGCTGCTCAGTTCGCTCTGCCCGCAGGGCACCCCGCGAGAGGAAGTAAGTAATGGGTCTAATGCAGGTCATGCTGGGTCTCGCTCTCTCTTCAGCGGCCCTTGCGATGAGCGTTAGTTATGTCTCTCAGGCGGGCGTGATCGAGCGGTCACTTTCGGTAGAGATTGAGAGAGGATTTGCGGCCCTGGATCGGGCGTGGGACGAGTATCGCTCCGAAAACGATTCCTGGACTTGTACTGTCGCTGTGTCCGATCCGGAGTGCCCGGAGTGGGAGCGAGCGGCTAGCGGGATTCTCCCGCAATCTGGCTGGGATGCAGCTCTTTTTAATAAGTATGCATTTAAGCCGAATTTTCCGGCCAGTTTCAGCGTTACCTACGGGAACGATGTTAACGGCCAATATTTCTGCGCATCTGGCATTGGCAATGAGGCATTGCTGGGTGCAGCTAAAGAGTTTCAAAAAAGATCTGCAGCTGGGCAGGTTCTGATTTCCACAACGTGTGGCGATCTTACCCAGGGGGGTTGCCCCACTGCCGACACTGCATGGGGCATCACTTACTGGGTTAATCAAAGCTAACGGAGAGAGTTATGAGTCTTCCATCCATTATTATCGGCATTCTTCTTTCAGCGGTTGCGCTGGGTATTGGCGCCACTTTCTGGGGCGATACGTTTAACGAAGGTGCAGCAGCGGCCAACGCTTCTGAGCTTTTGAAACAGTCCGAGGAAATCAAAGAGTCCCTTGCCCTGTACCGGGTAAAGAACAAAGGTACGTTCCCCACAATGGAGGACGGTAGCGGAAACACAGTTATCGACCTTCAGGTGTTGGTGGATCAGGACTACTTGAAGCAGATCCCTGAGCAGTGGCAAGCATCCGGTCAGGTTTCGTTGACCGAAACTGATTCGGAAAAGGTCAATGATATGACTTGTCTGTACGTAAACCGAAATGCTGGCTATGAGAGCGAAACCGTTCCGTCATGCTCCGCTCTCCCGTCTGCGTTGACAGGTTCAAGCTTCTATTGCTGCGACGATGTGTGAGTGAGTGTTTTATGAACCGTCTCATTGCTGTTTTTTTGCTGATCACTGCCGGTTCTGCTCAAGCGCAGGATCCGTTTGACCCTACGGGAGGTAGTGAGTCAGCTGGGAATCAGGCTTCCGAGCAAGCGAACGCGGCCTCTCAGATGGTGATGAGGCGCCTGGGTGAGCTTGAAGCCCGTCTCGGTGACATGGATTCAAAGGCTGTTCAGGGTATGAGTGATGCGGCCGGGCAAGCTGGTGGTGTGGCGAGGAAGTTGATGGATTCTCTTCCAGCTTCTGCCAAAGGCGCAGCCAAGCTGGTCGGCAAAATCAACGATAGCTATTGGGTCGATCTCAATGGAATTCATTTGGAGGTCACCGAATCTACCTTCAAACAAATTCAGCAGAGCCAGTTAGGCTCCTTTGGGTCTGGTGAAGAATAGACCGGTGGAACGCTTATGTTTGAGTTTATCGCACGAAAAAAGTTTGTAATTACCCTGTTGGCGATTACGTTTACTGGTTGTGTTTCGCTGCCAGAACCAGAGGATCAGCCCACTCTGGATGGCGTGCAACAAAAGTACATCGACGGATGGAATAGGACCCCGGCTGTTAATCACCGCGAATCCAATCAGCAGATGGAGGTCGTGGAGCCAGGGTCGTTGCCAGAGGTTCTTTATGAGGCTCAGATTTCGCTGGACATGACTCGCCGTGTAACGGCTAAAGATCTTGCCCTTATTCTGAAAGAAGCGGGTATTCCTACAATGCTCGCTTCTAGTGATGTGAGCGGTATGTCTGCTTATCTGCCAGAATATCGAGGGTCTGCGGGCTCTCTTCTCCAAGCGCTGGCCGCAAGCAGTGATTTGAGTTTCTCCTGGACGGGAAATCTTCTCGTGATTGAGGGCGCTTCTCAATACTTGCTGCGTGTTCCGCAGCAGGAGTCTGTGGTTGGAGCGGTCAGTTCCGCCTTGAGCACTCTCGGTGCGCAAGAGGTGATGGCGTCCAAAGAGGCAGGCATTGTCAATTACCGGGCCTCCAAACGAGTCCAGTCGGGCATCGAGATCTATCTCGATAAGATGCTGCACAACACGTCAGTTATTAATCTTCAGTTGGCTGTGATCAACGTCAAGCTGGATGACACTGAGCGTCGCGGTTTCGACTGGTCATCGCTGTCAGCGATTGCAGGTGATTTCGCTATAAACGCAGACATAGAAGCACCTGACGATGTTGGTGAGCTTTACCAGCTTACCAACGATTCGTTGGGGTTATCTTTTGCGAGAAAGGCGGTCACACTTCAGAGTGCATTGAATCTGTTATCAACATATGGGACTTCGCAAACCGCGCAAAACCTGACTCTCAAAACACTGTCTGGTGTCCCAGTGTCCATTCGTTCAGGTACCAATACCCCCTACGTCGATAGTGTCAATGTAACAACAGTTGGGGAGTCTGCCTCATCGGGTGTCGATACCAAGATTCTTGAAACTGGCTTTATGGCAGAGGTATCACCTTTTTACGATGCGGAAGAGCAGGCGATTACTTTGAGCCTGAATTTAACGCTTGAAACCTTGATTGGTTTTCGAGAACTTTCCGCAGGCAATCAACTGGGGACCATTGAGCGCCCGGAGACTCAGGATCAAGAGTTTAACTCAACCGTGCGACTGCAGGCGGGCGAAACGGCACTGGTTGGTGGCTTGATCTATGAATCGTTCAGTGATAGCCGAACTTCGATCCAGGGCCTCGAAAAGTACCCTGTTGGGTCTCAAAATACCACAGTCACGAAAAACGCAATGTTTATCCTTCTCCGGCCAACGGTGACCGTCTACGGGCCTAAGCAGGCAGGAGGTAAGCCATGAGCGAATCCGTTATCTCCGGTACCGTTGTGGCAGAAGTCTCGCCCACCCGAATCCTGTTCGGTACATGTCAGGGCACAAAGAAAGATGCCGTCGCAATCGCTCGTAGTCAGATCGGCCGTTTCATGGATGCCCCTGAACTGTGCTCATACTTTGTAGCGAAACACGAGAATGACGGGTACCACTATGAAGTTCATCAGGGCGGAGAGGGGAAGGCGTATCTTCCTTCTGTGCTGGCGCAACTCAAGGACGAGAAAACGGAAGATGTGATCCTTCAGCCTCAAGAGCGCCAGACACGCGTTGCTATGACCAGTGAAGGCAAGTTGATGTGCGCCTATCTCTCTCGTCAGGACACGGTAGAGGTGCACGACACAGGGGTGATTGAGGGTAGCAAGAAAACCACAAACTTTTTCGAGATCGATCGAACCTTCGAGATCCTCTCTTTGGTGACGTTTGTGTTTGCTGCAGTTATTTCTGTCGCCAGTTTTGGTGGTTATCAATTGAAAACATTGGCGGTCGATGGCTACGCCAACTCTCTTGATCAATTGCCAGCGCACGACATTCTCCAGAAGATTGGTTACACGCTTAAAGACCAGCGCCGACTGGAAGCGTCGCCTCTACCATTGACTCAGTGGAGAAGGTTAGAGCGGGTAGCAGAGAACCCTTCAATCTATGTTTCCCGTCTCAAATACGATGAAGGGAAGGGGTGGCAGATAAGTACGAAGCCCGTCGTTTCGCCGGGGTCTTCTGGTCAAGAGCAGCGTAGGAATCGCCCCCAGCAAGGGGAGCCGAACAATGTTGCTCACTTGAGTCTTCCGACGGGGGAGGGGGCCGAATGAGCGCTGTTATAGAAGAACGATTGAATCGCGAAAAGCGCCAAACATACACGAAAGGCGGTTTGTATTTGGTGGCAGCCTTAGGGTTTATGGCTTTGGCTTGGTTCTTTTACCAAAAAGACGTTTTGGTGGCTAGCGACACTGTCTACGAGGAACTTGAAACCAGATGCATGGTATCAGCCAGAAGAACCGGTTTTCAGGTTAAAGTTGAAGGCCAAGACATCGTAATTGAGTTGAGAAAACAGGACTTATCTTCCCGTGATGTGATCATGGAAAGCTCTCTGGTTGTTGAAGGCTGTGATGGTTACGTGATTGCCGATTATTGTTACGGCGGAGAGTGCGGTGACAGCAAGTTTCAGATGTTGCTGAGGCCCCCGAAACCGAAAGTGTAAAAAACAGTCCTGCCGTAAGACCTCCGAAAGGGGGTCTTTTTTTTATGTTTCTAACGCAGGATGAGAAAGAGTCCTATGCCTTGCGTCTCCGGTTGAAGTTCGAAATGGGGGTTATTTCCAAGGCAGAGCTTCAAAAAGAAGCCGCTAGCTGGAGCCCCCAGTTGCGCGATGAGATGCGTGCTTTATATAGGACCTCCGTCGCGAGCGTTTCTCGCAAACCTATGGATTCAGAGTTATGAGCGCAGTTCAAAAAGTTCAGTCAAAAGTAAGGCTCGGCGAGCTCCTGATTAAGCGAGGGCTTGTATCGGAGAAAACCCTTCATGTTGCGTTGGAAGAGCAGCGGATAACAAAGCAGAGACTAGGTAACGTCCTCGTGTCTAATGGGTTCCTCTCCCAGCGAGACCTGGTTGATGCAATCCGTGATCATGACATCGAACAGCTTACCTTCGAAACGACTCTCATCACGCGCTGTCCGCCTGAGTTATTGATTGAGACAAAAACCGTCATTCTTGTTGAAGGCACCGATGCGGTTTTCCTCGCCACAATGTCCGATGAGGAAGAAGTTGAGTTCAAGCTAAGGCCTTATTATCCAGGTCTGAAGTTTGTCTACCACAGCGCTGACTTCGGGAGCGTGGATACCTATGTATCCAAGCTCGAAACGATGATGAATCGGCAGGAAGGGTTTTCGGACAAGATTCTTCGGGACGCTCTCATACTGGGCGCTTCTGACGTCCACATTGAGCCGCGAGCAAAGACCTACTCAATCAGGGTTCGGCGTGACGGCGTAAGGGAGCACTACCATGAAGGCGATCTGGCGGAATACGGCCGTCTGGTCACAAACATCAAAATGCGCTCGAACATCGATATTTCTGACAAACAAAAACCTCACGATGGCGGTTACCAGGTAGAGCATAATTCCCGATTGGTAGACCTCCGTGTTGCCACTCTGCCAACAATTCACGGTGAAAAGATCACAATCCGCCTGCTCGATCCCGATAGCACTCGGCCTTCGCTCGATGGTCTCGGGATAACTGAGGTCCATAAGTGGCGAATGGGCGTTTCAAGTAACTCAGGCCTTTGCCTGATCTGTGGTCCAACAGGCTCTGGCAAAACAACCACGTTCAACGCTACGACACGAGGAATGGATCGATTTGGCCAGGCAATTAATACCCTGGAGGATCCAGTTGAGTACGTTATTCCTCATATCTCCCAATCCAACGTTAATCCAGCGGTTGGCTTTACGTTCGCACAGGGCGTTCGGGCACTTCTGCGAAACGATATGGATGTGGGTATTGTCGGCGAGATTCGTGACTTTGAAACGGCGCAGCAAGCTGTGCGGGCGGCAGAAACGGGGCATTTGATTCTGGGGACATTGCATACCGACAGCATCAGCTCAGCCTTTGACCGGCTTCGCGATATCGGAATTGACCCGAAAGATATTCGCCAGATTATTCGCGCCATTATGGTTCAGCGTCTTGTGAGAACAATCTGCAACATTTGCCACGGCGATGGATGCCATAACTGTAACCATTCAGGTTACAGGGGGCGTGAAGTCGTTTCCGAGGTCGAGTACTTCCGGGATGAAAAGGAAGTCGACAGGGCCATTTCAGGCAAGCAGTGGTGGAACCCCATGGTTAGCGACGCTGCTGGAAAGGTGGAAAAGGGCGTTACGACGCCTTTGGAGATTGTGCGGGTGTTTGGTGAAGATGGTCGCCGTGAACTATTAGACCGAGGCTTAGACGCCCCAGAATTGGAGTTCTGATATGCGTGATTATCAGGTACGAGTAGACCTTAATGGCGTAATCCAAACCCATACCATCATTGCAGAAGATGCAAGCAAAGCCGCAACGATGGGGTCAAAGATAGGCAAAGTGGTGTCTATCCGAGCGTCCAGCCCTCTGAAGGCTTTGTTTGTAACAAAGCTCAAGCCCGAAGAGCGAATTGAGTTCATGCAGAAGCTCGCGACGATGGTCGGCTCTAAAGTGCCCCTTATGCAGGCACTTGAGACGGCTGAGGAAGCCTATACTGGCGCTATCCGTCGTGTGGCTGCATCAATCAAGGCCAAGCTGGGGTTTGGTGCAAATTTTGCGGATGTTCTGAAAACAATGCCAATGGATTTTCCAGAGTCTATTTCTTCGCTGGTTGATGCAGGCATGAAATCAGGCGACTTCCATACTGCACTCAAGGATGCGGCGGAGTTTGACCTGGAGATGCTGGAGATTCGCAAAAGCAGCATGCTGGGACTGATCTCAGCGATCATGAACTTCATGATCGGTGCTTTGCTGACGCTTGGTACAGCCTACGGGTTTGCTCCCTACTTCCTGAATACAAGTTTCATGAAGGCATCCGATGAAGTCGATATCGATTGGATACTGACCATGTCAGACGTTATGGGGATCATAATTGCTGCTGTGATGGTTATTGTTGTATTGCTGTTTGTCCTAACGGCTCTGGTAAAACCAATCAATCCGGGCTTTGCTGATCGGATCATTCGGCGATTGCCAATGTACCGTGATCTCTCTCTAAACAAGACTCACTATATTGTTTTCTACACGCTGTCACGACTTGTTGACTCACGCATCCCTATTAATGACGCCATGAAGGTCGTCATTAACTCTTCGCCAAAAGGGGAGGTGAGGCAAGACCTAATCCGATCGCTTGGCGCACTCGAAGCAGGCAACGCCTCATGGGCGATGAAGATGGAGAACATAAACGCTATTGATAAAGCGTCGCTGGTGACCTCTCAGGATGTTACTGATGTGGTACGAGCAATCCGAAATGTGGCGAACTCCAAAAAAGATGATTACGCCCGATCAACGAGGCGCACTGTGCCTATCTTGCAAGCTATGGGCTACGCCATGATGGCGACGTCTGGCTTTCTGTTGTTCGCGATTACGACCATCCCGACCGTCCAGGTCATGAACTCTTTGCTGTAGGAGAAAATATGAAACCTTTGAAAGTCATCGCCTTGAGTGCGTTAATGTCAGTGACGCTGGCGGCCCATGCCAGTGATCAAAATCCGCTCGGAACATGGGATCTCGACGATCCAGCCTGGGACTACCAGTCCGATGCCCTGATCGATACCGCCCCACAATCCAGAGCCTACGTTGCTCGATATCTATCTAATAAATTCAATATTGCTATGTCTCGCTTAAGCAATGCCAATCGGGTGCATGCAGAGCTTGAGTTTGGCAAAGCGGATCTTTCTGATGAAGCGGTTGAGGATATCAACAAACTACTCGACAAAACTAAAGGGTCGGCAGAAATCTACATTATAGGGTTCGCCTCTGAGGAAGGTGAGTACGAGGTTAACCGCAAGCTGGCGGATAAGCGCTCGCGTTCAGTTGCGAGCGTCGTTAAGAGCCATGAAAAGGATTTTGGTAGGATGCGGAAAGGGTATTCAGCGGCAGCCCTCTCAAAAGGCGGGGAGGGCCAGAGAGCCGAGATCTGGATAGTCAGGTCTTTTGACTGAGATCCGAGATTACAGCCTCCCTGACTGGGAGGTTTTCTCTTTCCGCAATATCAATTAACGACTGAACGTCGTCGTCATTCTCATCCCACAGTACAAAAAGCGCATCTGAATACCACACCATAGATTCGCTGGAGATTCTCTGGGCGGCGTTTTTGAATAGATCGTGGTTTAGCTCGAAGAACGCTATAAAATAATCGTTCTCCGTCGCGTAACGTTCAGCCATCTGGCTCATAGTGCCAGTGCTTGCACACACGATCCGAACCGGTATTTTCATCTTGCTCAGAAGGGTGTCCAACTTTTCAACCATTGCCTGATAATGATCAGGGGCCGGATTCCCGGCCAAAATCAGGCGAAACTCGGGGTCTGCGTTGTCGAGGGCCAGGTACCATTTTCGCGGCAATAGAACGTTCTTCGGGCACTCTTCAAAAATCTCTGCAACGCTTTGTGTGTCCATATTTTCGCTGCTGTTCTCAATCCTGCACACCTGAAAGGTCAGATCCGGCCGCTGCTCCGCAAAACGAAGGAATTTAGCCGCGCCCTGACGTACTTCGTCCAGACTGAGAGGGTCGAGGTTCTTGTCCAGGGTCGGGATTCCAAAACTTCTTCCTGAGGTCCCCTCAGTAGATAGCGGGTCCGCGCCGTAGAGCTCATGGGCTACCTTTGCGCTGTCGCTCTTTATTGTTCGGGCAAAGTTGCTGGCGTAGACAAGAGACCAGCGTCCAGGCAGATGTGATGACGCCTTCATTTAACAACCTCCATAACGAAGGCACCGGTTGCACCTTCAACTACCAACTTGTCCCCGGCAGTGAGGTTTGGTCGACTCCTGGCCGTGGTTGGAATCGTGGAGCGAACCGAGCGTGACCTTTCTACCCTGGCGATTAAACCCTTGACTACACCTGAGTTAACCACAAAACGATCTCGCACTATTTTTGCCTCTTGCTCATAAGGTTGGAATCTCCAGCCTTACGACATCCGGGATTTTAGAAGCCCGAATCACGCGCCTTTGTAGTCCCTTGTGTTTGTAAACGACGACTATCAATTAAACCTGACAACGTTTGGCTTAAACGGTCTTGTGCCTAGCGGTTCTGTGGGCCCAGTGGATGCTTTGGATTTGGAAAGAAAACCCATCTGTAGCCCTCAGTCAGAAGGCTCTTGACATTTTTCCTAATTTTGAGGTTTCCGTAAGGTTCGGACACTAAGAGGTGCAAATATGGTATTTCGAGATCAACGCCAATTTCCACGGTACAAGCCCAGTTCATTAAAGGTGCATGTGACAACTTCTCGGGTTCTGGGCGAGTGGTATCCGGTCAGCGTTAAAGATTTTTCGCGTAAAGGTCTGGGGGGTCGTCGAGCGGGAACCCATTGGAGACAAAGGTGACTCTATCAGCTGCCGATTAAAGGTCTAGGGATCTGCCAGTGACGCCTTAAGGGTTTCAGCAGTTAAAGGTGTCTTGACGTCTTGCGTGAAGCTTCGCAGTGGTCAGTACCTCCATGGGGTGTATTTCCCTCACATGAGCAAGAAGAGTCGCACTGCCATGAAGTTTAAAGTCGCTTTGGGTCGCATCGAGGGATTCATGGCGCGGCTATCAGACCAGAACGCTGCTTAAATTTTCAACTCTCCGTAGTGGCGGTGAGTTAACCAACCAACGGAGTAAAGTTCTTATGACTATGAAAATCGATAAACCAATTGTCGGATACAAGGTAAAAAAGGAAGACGAGCCCGCTGTTGAATCTCAGGCGCCAGAAGCTCCTCAACTGGAACTGATGCACGAGAATATTCAGCGCCCGGAACTCCTTTTGGGTACCACCTACAAGATCAAGCCACCAGTGGCCGAGCATGCGATGTATATCACCATTAACGACATCCTGCTCAATGAAGACACGGACCATGAGTCCCGTCAGCCCTACGAAGTTTTCATCAACTCGAAGTCGATGGAGCACTTCCAGTGGGTAATCGGTCTGACACGCGTTATTTCTGCGTGCTTCCGTAAAGGCGGTGACGTGACCTTCCTCGTGGAAGAGTTGCGGTCTGTTTACGATCCAAGTGGTGGCTACTTCAAGAAAGGCGGCGTGTTCATGCCTTCCCTGGTAGCGGAGATTGGTGCAGTAATCGAAAAGCATCTCAAAGCGATCGGCCTCATTGAGACTGAAGAGCTTTCTGAGACGGCAAAGGAAGTACTTGCAGAGAAGCGGGCTCAGGCTGAAGGTAAGAAAGAAGAGCCAGCAGAAGACACTGGTTTTCCCGCATCAGCCGTGGTGTGCGCTAAGTGCCATACCAAAGCAGTTGTCATGATGGATGGCTGCGCGACCTGTCTTTCTTGCGGCTCAAGCAAGTGTAACTAACTGTTTTGCATAGCTTTTCGTTAATGACAAGCCCTCATATTGAGGGCTTTTTTTCGGCTTTGCAACATCTTATTGCCTGCATCCATTTTAATTCTCGCACTGCCGTATCAGTAACCAGATTCCTTAGGGCGCGTAGCTTTTGTGCAACGCAATGAGCGATTTTCAGCCGAATTTTTGAACAGCCGTAATAGGTCGTGAGTTCTATTACGTCAAAGAGGAGAAAAGAGTATGTCAAACGAACTTCAACTAGCCAGCCAGGACATTCTTGAGCAGAAATACTTGCTAAGGGATTTCGATTCTAACTTGTTGGAATCAAGTTTTGACGAAGCCGCTAAGCGGGTCGCCAAAGCACTGGCAAAAAACGACAAAGGGTGGGAGAAACGCTTCATTACCGCCATGAAAAATGGCGCCGTTCCTGCAGGTCGAATTCTGGCCAACGCGGGCGCTGAAGAGTTTAAGCCTTCAACCTCGACTATCAACTGCACTGTCTCGGGCACTGTGCCTGACACAATGGAGGGGATCCTGGATCGGGTTAAAGAGGCAGGCCTCACTCTTAAAGCAGGCTGTGGTATCGGTTATGAGTTCTCAACGCTGCGTCCTTCCGGGGCCTTCGTAAGGGGAGCTGGAGCGACCACAAGCGGTCCTTTGTCCTTTATGGATATCTTCGACCGTGCCTGCTTCACCGTTAGCTCTGCTGGCGGCCGTCGTGGCGCACAGATGGCCACCTTCGATATCCGTCACCCGGATGTTGAAGAGTTCATCAAGGCGAAGAAAGAAGCCGGTCGGCTGCGTCAGTTCAATCTGTCGCTGCTTATCACGGACGATTTCATTGAAGCGGTTAAGAACGATGAGGCATGGCCCCTGCGTTTCCCGCTGATGAAGTCCGAAGTTGAGACTGGCAAGGCGAAGCTCGAAGACGCGCTCTGGGAAGAGTGGCCTCTGAAGGATGAGAAATCATATTTCATCAATGACGAGGGTCTGGTCGCGCTCAGGGTCTATCGTACCGTTCAGGCGAAGCATCTGTGGAACCTGATCATGAGCAACACCTACGACTATGCCGAGCCAGGGTTCATCCTGATCGATCGGGTCAACGAGATGAACAATAACTGGTTCTGTGAGCATATTCGTGCCACGAATCCTTGCGCGGAACAGCCGCTGCCGCCGTATGGCGCGTGTCTGCTGGGGTCTATCAACCTGACGAAAATGGTCAAGATGCCCTTCACTGAGAGTGCTGAGTTCGATTGGGCTAAGTTCATCGAAACCGTGACAGTTTTTTCTCGGATGCTCGATAACGTGGTCGACAACTCAGGCCTTCCGCTGGAAGAACAGCGCGAGGAGATTCGCCGTAAACGCCGTCATGGCATGGGTATCATTGGCCTGGGTAGTGTCTGTGCAATGCTTCGCATGAAGTATGGTTCAGAAGAAGCTGCTCAATTGTCTGAAGATATCAGTCGTGAGATGGCTGTCGCGTCTTACGAGGCAGGCCTTGAGCTGGCGAAGGAAAAAGGCGCCGCACCAGTCATGGAAGAAGACTTCACTGTCACTGGTGAGATGCTGCGAAAGCGTTCTGAAATGGTCACAGATGGCTATAAGGAAGGCGATGTGGTGAAAGGAAAGGTCCTATGGGCCAAGTACAGCCGCTACATGCAGCAGATTGGTAAGGTGAATCCTTCGCTGGTCGAGCAACTGGCTGAAACAGGCTGTCGTTATACGCATGCGACATCCATCGCGCCGACGGGCACGATTTCACTGAGTGTTGGCAACAACGCATCCAACGGAATCGAGCCTTCGTTTGGTCATCACTACCAGCGGAATGTCATCATTCCGGGTAAAAAGACCAAGCAGAAAGTCGACGTGTTCAGCTTTGAGCTGTTGAAGTATCGTGAGCTGGTCAACGAAGGGGCAATGCCCTTCTCGAAAGATCCTGAGACTCGCCTTCCGGAGTATTTCATTATTTCGGACGATCTCAAGCCAGCTCAGCACGTTGTCATGCAGTCAGCTGTCCAGAAGTGGGTGGATTCATCCATTTCAAAGACGGTAAACGTGCCGACAAACATTGACTTCTCCGAGTTCCAGGACGTCTACATGGATGCTTACGAGCAGGGCCTGAAAGGTTGCACGACCTTCCGGTTCAATCCAGACGTCTTCTCTGGGGTTCTTGTTAAAGAGCAGGATCTCGCAGACACCACCTATAAGTTCGAGCTTGAAGGTGGGGAATTCGTTGAGTTGAAAGGCAATGACGAGGTGGAGTACGACGGAGAGCTTCATACGGCAGCAAACCTGTATGACGCGCTTTCAGACGGCTATTTCGGCCGCCTCTAACGATTACTTCGCAGTGATAAAGCCCTCCCCGGAGGGCTTTTTTTGTGGGCATTCCCTTACTCGCACAGCCGATTTCACAATCTCCCCCCCCCAAAATGCTTTTCTGCCGTAATATAAAGTGAGTTGTAGACTGAATATGTTCTGCAGACACGATCTTTGATCCAGCCCTTCCGCACCTGGACACCGATCGCCTTGATTAACCCCATTACCTTTTGGTTCTGGGGTTTTTTTTGTGCGCAGTCTAAATTGTCAGGCTCCGTAACGGTGGTGAGTTTCATAAAACCACTGTAAAGGAGTTCCAAATGGACAACTCAGCCATCGATCTGGATTTTTTGGCCATTCACCCTGAAGAAAACTACCTTGAACACGAAATGAGCCATTCGATCCGACTGCGGGAAAACATCAACGATGCCCCGAAGATGGTCTCCCCGGAACGATTTCGGGAACTGGACATGAACTGGAAACCAACTCACTCAGTTCATTGATGACTAGCCCCATAGACTCCGGTCTTTGGGGCTTTTTTGTTTGCCTCAAGTTACCCTCTCGCCGTACGTTTTTTGAGATTTCGACCAAAACTCCTCGCCCAGTCGCCACCCTAAATTCACACATTCCGTAAGGGTAGTGAGTTGAATGAACGAGATCTCCTATTCGAGGTCTGAGTGAACTGCAAGACAGTCACATGAGTTTTGAAGCGTTTATTCGGGATGTGAGTATTATCAGCATCCAAGCATTTCACAAGATGATATGCATGAGTTCTGTAACGGACAGAACTTGTTTCTGTCGATTGAATCGCAAGACGGTTCATTTGAGTTACTTGATTAGCCCCATTACCTTTTGGTTTTGGGGCTTTTTTGTGCCTGAACGAAAAATTGGATGACTGGTCCAGGGCCCAATATCCGCCGCTCCGTAAACGTTGTGAGTTTCTATTTCACAACAGGAGTTTGACGATGCCCGAACACACTATAACCCGGACGCACACCGGCTTTTCTCTTCCTCAAAACTTGCCTGACGGTAGCAATTTCGTTACGCGATACGGCTTTCTGATGGAGCCGGGAGAAAAGCTTTCCGTGGACGATTTTGCGCACCGGATGTGCAAGCATTATTCCCATCCTACGGTAAAGGTTGAGGCAGCAGTATTACGTCGATGGTCGGCACTGGCTGATTTTGCGCGGGATCATGTTGTTCATTTCAAGGCTTTGCCGATGGAGTTTGAATGGGAGGATGGCGTTTATGATTATGACGACTGTCTGAAAATTCTTGGCCCTAATGAGGTTAACGATTTGGTCAACATCATTAACTTGAACTGATCGCCTTAGGTTGAGCTTCTTGATTAGCCCCATTTCCTCTGGTTTTGGGGCTTTTTTACGTCTTGAGAAAGACGAGGGAGGTTTCTCGCGGATACCCCAATCCTTTAAAGCGAACTGCGTCATCGAATGGTGCCCAAATATTGGTATAATGGTCGTGAGTTGTAACCATCGGGGTGTGAGTACCATTAGCACCCGAGTACGTCACAAGAGGACGTACATGAGTTCTATCTTGATAAGGATGAGCCTTATCTGATTAGCCCCACTACCTTTTGGTTTTGGGGCTTTTTTTGTGTTCCAAATTTTCAAATCTCCGTAAGGGGCCAGAATAAATTAGGGGATTAAATAAATGCTTACGATAGTTATCGGTGTATCGGTACCGTTTTCCAGCGGGCCAACTGGTTTTTTTGCCGAAGGTCTTTTCCGTAATGGCGAAACCTTTCGCGTGAACGGAAACTCGCTCGTTAACGACAAAGCCTCTCTGGTCCTGATCGCTGCCATGAAAGCGCTCCAGAAAGCCCGTGATTTAGATGGAAGTTTCCGAGAGGTGGAGTTAATGGCGTTTGAAAAAGACATCCAGGGCGTCCAGTTAAGCGCTGAAACTTCGGTGTTTGCGAAGGAAACACGTTACACCAAAGCCTTCGAGCGCGAGTTTGACGGACTGAGTCCGAAATGGTCTCTCTTCAAGGAGCCTCGGCCGGAGCAGTCAGTTGCGGGATAATTTTGCAATGCGGGGTTGCGTGGAATGAGCAGCAGCATAGTCCTTCAGACCTCATCCGGTACTGTGTATACATCGATTTCAACCATACGAAATGCCCAGGCAATGAGGCATCATTTCACCGAAGCTTTAGTGATGGGCAGCATGGACTCCGAAGATGTTGACTGGGCCCGCTTGATAGATCAGATGGGGTACCCGGAGATGCTGGCTGCAAAGGAGTTGTTGAAGTCTTTTGGAGTGCTGCATCAGGCCGACGCGATTGGGTCACCCGGAGGCATTTTCTACACAGACTGTTTCGATATTGATCAGCTAATCAGTGATCTGGAGAGCGGGGTCGTATGAGACTTCTGTGCTTTCTGATTTCTGGGGCAATCGCTGTTTTTGTACTCAGCCATAGTCCGGAAAGCGATCCGGGTGAGCTTAATATTTGGTGGACGATCGTACTCGTTGCAAACGTGGCGTCATTTGGGCTTTTTGCTCTCGATAAGTGCGCTTCCATGGTTCAGTTCATCAGGGTTCCTGAGAGTTTGCTTATTGCCAGTACGGCGTCTCTGGGAGGTGTGGGAGCTTTGGCGTGTCAGGGGCTTTTAAATCACAAAACCTCTAAGTCTTCGTTTGTCGTTAAAAACATCATCGCGTGCCTGGTGAGCACCGCTCTGTACGTGTATTTTCTGGACCTTCTTTGATTAAAAAAGCCCTCCGGGGAGGGCTTGTCATTACTGGTCGTCATCTTCTTCAACAGCTCTTGTCCAAGTCCAAGAGTCGCCTATTGGAAAAAGCTCGATCGGATGGCCATCGTAAGAATGCATTTTTGCTTCACATCTTTCGAATCGCATGTCCGGATCGACCATCTCTCCCGTAGGGTCCATGTCGATGATGATTTCGTTTGATTCTTCGTCGAACTCAATGGGCATGTCGGCCTTTAGCTTGAGTGCTTCGTCTTTCGTAAACAGCGGCATTTCGAAGCCATTCCAGAGGAATCCATAGGTATACCCCTCAAGAATTTCTTCCATTCCATCAAGCTCGAACTTTGATTTCTCAAGTTTTGGCTTGTTGTCCGGGTCGTGCTCGCGAAAATGCTTGTAGAACTCTTCCACTGGCAAGCGCTGCTGCCAACCTCCACCCAGTGAATGAAACCGAACTTGTTGGTCTGTGATTTCAAAGACGGTGACCGCTCCATTTGGAAAGGTTTCGCCAATCTTTTCATGGGTTTTGTTTTTCATGCTCATTTCTATCTCCTGCGTTTTTGAAACTCAGAAGTGTTACGGACGGACAGTTTTCCACCTGGCAAGCCCTCGCTTAAAGCCCGATTCCCAATCTTCATGTCACCGTAAGTGTTCTCAAATTCAATGATAAGGCAAGTGTTTATGAGTGATGCATCAAAAGGACAGTTCCCCCGTAAAGTTAAGTTTGCAGGGTGGGGGTTGTTAGGTTTTATGGTCGTTGCTGGTGTCGGCGCGTATACCGTCGCTTCGCTGGAGGACAAGGCGCAGCAGGTTGCTCAGTCCATGGGCGGCACCGCAGAGATTAACGGCTACCAGTGGCACGAAGGCGGTGTTGCCGCTGCCGAAGTGGTGGTGTCTTTTCCAGGCGGAGATTTCACTCTTACCAGCTTGAAGCAGGGCGATAAAACAACTTTTGAAACACTTTCTTTTGACCATGTTCAAGCCGGTCCTATTATGGAGGCAGGTGCAGGAAGCGTCTTGGTGGATGGCTTTGATGAAGTAAGTTTGTCTCTGAGTGATATCCGATCTTCAAGTCAGGACTATCCGCTCTTTGCAGGCTTGGAAGATCGTTCTGTCGATCTTAAAGCGTCCCTGGCTCGCTCTGAGCAGGATTACATGGGTTCTGTGACCCTTAATATGTCAGAGTCAGGCTCAATTGCTGCAGACGCCTCCCTAGCTCTCCCGGAGTCCCAGTCAGAGATTGAGAGTCAGGCTCAGTTTAAGGCAGCGATCGCGAGTTCAACGATGAACTCCCTTAGCGTGACCTACCGTGACAGCGGTGCCTTTGATCAATTTCTGGATAATTTTGCACAGCGAGAGGGGATGACTCCGCCAGAGCTTGAGCGATTTCTTTTCATGGGCATTCAGGGGTCATTGATTCCCGACGGGTTTAAGTCGCCCCTGCAGGAGTTCATTTCTGATCCCTCCGAAATCACGATTCACGCTGCGCCTCAAGGTCGGCTAGCTGAAACGCCAGTGGCCGTTATGCCTATGCAGTTGCAGGAATTGATGATGCAAGGGGCTACCACGGCGTCGTTGGCGAAGGCTTTGGGGATGACCATGACTTATCTGCCGAAATAAACGGATTCCGTACACCTTAAAACCAATACTTCGGAGGTAATGTTATGGCAAATGAAGGCGATCTGGCAGCGGCTAACGAGCAGTTTCATTTGGAAGTCAGTCTTGCGCAGCAGCAAAATCGTGGTGCTGCGGGATTGAAAAAGAAGGGTATCTGTCACTACTGCAGCGGCCCTGTTAAGCCAGAACAACTTTTCTGCGACGAGGATTGCGCTGAAGATCACGAGTATGAACGTCGTCGACGTCGGGCCAATGGGGTGTAATGATCTCGGCTCAAAGGCAATTTTATTGGATGGTTACGATTAAGGTATTCGCTTTTGCCCCAGCGCTAGGCGTTGCCTTTTTCTTGACTTCCGAAGATTCACCTTTCGCGCCCTGGGCGGTAGTAGTTCTGTTGTCCAGCTGGCTGGCCATCGCAGGTGTTGGGCATGTCAAGGCGGGTCGATCAGGGGCTTTCTGCAAAGGCCTATTTTTGGCTTTGGCGTTTGGCGCGTTCTTCACGACCTGGCCATGGGTAGTCGCGTCACTGTCCATGGACCCTTCGGCAGTTACGGCCGCAAACCGCTGGGCAATCCAGCTTCCTATGGGCCTCTCTTTTTATCTCTTGCTTCGCCAAATACTTATCTCTCGGGAGATGATTTCGCGAATTTCAGGTTGAGGTTTTGCCTCTCTTGGGTTTTGCAAAAAACCACCATGCCGTAAGCAACGCATTCAAATCATCAGTACCGGTCGCTTTCAGTCTCAGTGTTTTAAGGCCGGTCAAATTCCGAGTGTAGGTTGCGAAAATGAGTGCCATTTCCTTACGACAAAAATTCCTCGCGGCCATGCTGACGGGCGTTGCCGGGCTTCTGCTTATCGCAGGTTACGGCTCTATCGTCAGCGGCAAAACCGAGGATCGTCTTAATAGTGTCGAAAGAACACTTTATCCGGTTCTTCAGAGCACCCAGGGCGCGTTGTTTCAAATCCGCCAGATTCCAGAAAAACTCAATGCCGCTGCAACTTCATCTGATGAGGAGCCTTTGAACGAGGCTGCTGATATTGGTGATGATCTGCAGGAGTCGCTTGACGGCATTAAGCAGAGGGTTGAGCCCTTGTCGAATGCGTCCGCTTTGAGAGAAGACGTTGCAAAAGCCAGTAGCGCTTATCAGGACTATCACGATTTTGCCTTTTCTATGACGGCGGATTTTATATCTGGCGATCTCGATATGTCCCGTGTTGCTGATATGGCAAAAGAGAAAAATGACCTTCATGCGGTTGCGACCCAAACTCTCACTGTCCTCAAGAATAATGTCGAAGCCGAGTTTGCTGATGCATTGACTGGATCAAAACAAGAGGTTGCTGGGCTGGCTCAATATGCTATGTACGCTGGCGGTTTTTTTGCCGTCATCCTTTCTTTTGTTGGGTGGAGGCTCACTCGTAGTTTGCGTGTGCGTCTTGCTGAAGTTACTGACGGAATGATGGATATCGCAAACGGAAACGGTGATCTGACGCTGCGCATTCCGGTTTCCAAAAAAGACGAGATTGGCTCCCTCACCAATGCTTTCAATAAGGTCGTTGAGCGTTTTGATGCCGCGATCGGTGAGATTCGTCGGGAAGTAGAGCCTGTTACAGAATCTGTGTCGGTTCTTACCAATGTAGCCGAGCAGGGGCGCCAGATTAATCAGCGCCAGATCGAAGTTACTCGTGATCTTTCCGCTTCATCGTCTGAGATGAGCGCTTCCATTGATTCAATAGCCCGAAATGCAGCCGCTGCTGCTTCCAGCGCTCAGGACGCAGATCTGTCAGTAAGTGAAGGTCAGCGCGTGATGAGTTCTGCGAAAGCTTCTGTTCAGGATCTGTCTGGAACTGTTGAAAAGACGGGCGAGGCCATTTCAGCGATGCGGAAGGTTTCAGATGAGGCAGCAGGAATTCTAAAGGTCATTGAAGAAATTGCAGAACAGACCAATCTCTTGGCGCTGAATGCCGCTATTGAGGCGGCCAGGGCCGGTGAGCAAGGGCGTGGGTTTGCGGTAGTCGCGGATGAGGTTCGTCAGTTGGCCAGTCGTTCACAGTCCTCTACCGAAGAGATTAGATCGCTGTTGGGCCGTCTCCAGGATACCTCTCGTGAAGCTACCGTCGCGATTGATTCCTCCAAGGAAACGGCCAGTTCAACGGTGGACGAAACGCTGGAGGCAGAGGCTCTTCTTATAAAGATTCGCGAGCACGCGTCGGTTATCAAAGAGCAGAACGAGCTTATTGCGACTGCGACCGAGCAGCAGAATGTAGTGACCTCAGAGACGACGGCACGCGTCGGCACATTGGAAAAGGCATCACAGGACTCTTTTACCAATACAGGCCGCCTGGACGAAGTCTCAGGGTCGCTATCACATCTTTCTGAATCCCTGAACCGACTTATCGGTGGCTTCAGAGTTTCAGGATAAAAAATCGTTGCCCATCTCTGGGTAGTGGGTATGGAAACGCCTCATCAGGACGGAATCGTTATATCGCTCTCTCGAATAAAACTGAGAGGGCGAATGATAGATAGGTTCGAACTGCGCGAACAAAACACATAAACGGGGAGACATATGTCCTTCAAAAAACTGGCAGTTGCAGTAGGTCTTGCAAGCGCTTCAATGGCGACCTTTGCTGCGGATGACCTGAGCATTGATGCTTATGGCACGATAGCTGTGGATTATTACAATTCTGACGATGGTCGCGGGTACGGGCAGCGTGCGGGTGTGGAAGAAAGCTATTCCATGAACGAAAACACTCGCCTGGGCGTTCAAGCCAAGTACGACTTTACAGACAGTTTGTCGGGTTCGGCGCAAGCTTTGGTTCAGTCTCAAAGCGATAGTTGGGGTGTGGAGCCTGCCTGGGCTTACCTCGACTATGAAGTAAATAACGATTTCAATATTCGAGCAGGGCGTTTGCGGCTCCCGATTTTCGGTGAGTCAGAAGTTCTGGCTGTCGGTTACGCCTATCCCTGGGTTCAGCCACCCGAAGAAATGTATCAGCAGGTTGTTCAGTCGGCCTACGAAGGTGTCGACGCTCTGGCGAGTTTTGACGTTGCCGGGCAACAAATCGACGCTCAGGTTTTCGGCGGCACAACTCTTATCGATACTGAATTCACCTACCGTGATAACCGTGCTACTACCAGTGCAGACTGGGTTTATGGCCTGAACCTGGGATTGCCCACTGCCATTGCTGACTTCCGTTTCAGCTATGTAAAAGCAAATGTGAATTTCGAGCTGGATGAAACCCTTCAGGTGCCAACCGGACTGACGTCTCCGTTCCCATCAAGTGTCCCCGTGAATGTTGATATCGAAGATGAGCTTGGGCATTTCTATTCTGCTGGCTTCAAACGCGACGTTGATAACGTCCTGCTTATTGGCGAATGGGGTAAGCGGTATGTCGAGGGCGATTCCATTCGAGACACCGAAGCGTTTTATCTAACTGCCGGGTATCGAATTGACTGGACGTATCTGCCGCATATCACGTACGCGCAACAGGAAGATCTGGATGGCGAGGGCAAACAGACCCAAATCACCCTCGGCCTGCGCTGGGATGTGATGCCTGGAGTCTCTCTGAAAGGCGAGGTCGCCCGTATTGAAGCCGACGATTACAGCGGGCTTTTTAACGCCAAAGGCGGTGCCAACTTTGTTCAATCGGATTCATCGCTGGGCAACGATGCCAACATGGCAACAATTGCTGTCGACTTTGTTTATTAAGGGGGCATCTATGAAACGCACTATGATCAAATTCGCTGCCATTGCCTCGCTGGCATTGGCAGGAACCGTCCATGCGGGTGTCTCCGTTGTTGCAAACCCAGATGTAGGGGATGTGACTCTCTCAGCTGATGAAGTGACTGCTTTATTTCTCGCCAAAGCGAATTCCGTTGGTTCTGTCGATGCCAGTCCAGTTGATCAGGAAGGTAATGCGGTTCGTGAAACCTTCGTTGAAGAGGTAATGGGGCGCAACGAGTCACAGATGAAGTCCTATTGGTCGCGACTTGTATTTACAGGTAAGGGTGAGCCGCCACAGGCGTTTTCCAGTGACGCGGAAGTGCTCGACTATGTGCGATCGAATTCAGGCGCCATTGGCTACGTCGACTCAGCAGCCGATACCTCTGGCACTAACGTTGTGTTCACACTGAACTGATCGTAAAGGCGGGCAATGCCCGCCTGATCTTTAGGGAGGCAGTATGTCGATGAAGTTACGAGGCCGCAGAGATGCTTGGTCGCTAATGGGGCTGACAACCGGTTTGGCAGCGGCAAGTCCGTTGCTGGCGGGTGAGTTGGCATTCGCAGGTGCAGCGGCTGGCGCTTCTGCTTTGTCGGGTTACTCCCTTATGAAGCCACGGGTAAACGCCCGTTATGACCGAGTGGATGTTAAAGCCTCTGATACATTCGTTCTGCCTTCCGATCGCGTTCCTGATGTTGGCGATGCTTCTTTTTTGCTGGGGTATACCACTGACACAAATTCACCACTGAGACTGCCTTACGATCTTGCCATGCGCCATTGTGCGCTTATAGGGGCTTCAGGTGTTGGTAAAACCACCCTGGGCATGTTTTTGATCTGGCAACACATGGTTAAAGGCGGCGGCTTCCTTTTCATCGACGCGAAAATCGATGCGGACACCCGCGACGCCCTTTATTACATGGCCAAAGTTTGTGGTCGGCAAGATGAATTTTTCATGCTGAACGCGGACGATCCAGAGAACTCGAACACTTATAATCCGATTCTGGCGGGCGACGCGGATGAGGTTGCGTCGCGACTTCTGAATCTTCAGCCTAGCTCCGAAGACAACCCTGGCGCTGATTTCTACCGCCAGTCCGCAAACCATGCCTTGACAGCCATCGTTGGTGCGTTGAAAAGAATGGGTAAGCGCTACACATTCGCAGATCTTGCGATACTTCTTCAGTCTGGCGATGCCATGGAGAAGCTACTCAAAGACACTCCACCCTCTCCAGAACGCATGGCTCTGGATATCTTCCTTGATAAATATCGAAAGAAAGATCCTAAAGCCGGGGCGATCCTAGATATTAACCGCATGAAAGATGTTTTGGGCGGCATGGCCGGGCGAATTGCGCTCTTCGCGCAAGGCAAGTTTGGCCAAGTGTTTAATACTTACACGCCAGAAATCGATCTAACAGACATCATTAAGAACAACAAAATGATGTATTGCATGCTGCCTACCATGGGTAAGGACGCTGCAGCTCTGAACCTCGGCAAACTTATCATGTCGGATTTGAGGACCGCTGTTTATAACATCCAGAACCTCCAAAAATCCCAACGCCCATGGCCACCGTTTCTGATTTTCCCGGACGAAATGGGTTCTTATGTCATGGAGGGTATTGCCCGATTGTTTGAGCAGGCTCGTTCAGCTTCGGTATGTCTTGTTCCCGGCTTTCAGGCGTTTGGTAACCTTAAATCGGTTTCTGACCAGTTCGCTGATATTTTGATCCAGAACACCTGGTCAAAAGTTTATTACCGAATGGGCTCTCAGGATTCCTCTGAAATAGCCTCTGAAATGATGCCAAAGTGCGTTAAGTATATTCGGTCTGTCACCAAAGGTGAGACAGAAGGGGAGAGTTCTCAATTCCTGCGAGCGTCGCCACAAAGTTCCCGGTCTGATGGTGGCAGTAGAGGTGAGTCATGGCGGGAAGATGAGGTTAATCGAGTGACCTCTGACCACCTTCGCTCCCTGCAAATCGGTCAAGCGATTGTCACTATCGCGGCCAAGGTTTATCACATAAAAGTTCCACGCCTGACGACTCCAATTGATCATGAGGAAAAAGGAGAGCAAAGGGACCCTAATCTTGTCGCAAAGGCGCTACGCCATCCAAGCAAGATGCCAGCAGGTGAGACTGGGTTGAATTATGCCGAGAAATACCAGTCGTTCATGATTGGCGGTGATGATCACGAAGCTACCACTACAGACCCAAAAAAAGCGGCTGGCGGCCCTGCCGGTAAGGGCTCATCAAAGCCTGGTTCAAAGAAGACCGACGCCGCTTAAGCGAGGTATATGCAATGTCGACAATAATGATTTATCTGGCTTGTGGAATTGTGGCCCTGATGCTTTTGGATAAGATTCCAGGGCTCAAACACCTTATCAAGCCGGTCATCGATTCTCTGTCTTTCATATTTACAACGTTTTTCGGCAGCCTTGGGGCTTGGATGCTCTGGTTTGTAAAAATGATTGGCACCACTCACTACATCCTTGTGCTTCATATGGCCAAGAATCGGGACTCGTTAGACCCTACAGAAATGATTGAACGCACAAACAAACGTGGCGGCGTTGATTCAGAGGAGTAAAGACTGTGAATGCCACTTCTATTCAGGAAGCATCTGAAACCGGTTATCTTCAAAGTTGCGCAAATCACGACTTGCTGATGGCCAGCAAGGAGGATCAGCTCGCTAAAAAGATCAGGTCTGGATCTTTGACGGCAAAGAATGACCTCGTAGCGTCAAATCGACGGTTGGCACTGAAGTTAGCCCAGAGCCACCGCTCCTATAAAATTGAGTTTATGGATCGTTTGTCGGCCGCAATGGAAGGTTTGATTATCGCGGCGGGAAATTTTGATCCTAGCAGCGGCAAGTTCTCAACTTATGCTTACCAGCGTATCCGCGAACGCCTCCAGCACCAGCTATGCATGTCTTCCACCGTATACATTCCCATTCGACAGGCAAAAATGCTCTATTCCCCGAGCACTCCAGATAATGAACGGGCAGAACTGAAAGCAGCGATAAGCCCCATGGACGCCATGCCAGAGGAAGCGCTCAGCGGCACTAATCAATGGGAGTCCAGATTACTTGACACTTTGTCGGTAAAAAAGGGGCTGTGCAGTTTGGATGATCGCAGTCAGACGATAATCGCCTTGCGTTATGGATTGCGCGGCCGGGGCCCTTTCACTCAAAGAGAGGTTGGCAAAATTCTGGGGTATAGCAGTTCCAGTATTTCCGACATTGAAAACAATGCCCTGGAAGCATTGAAACAGGTTCTCAGTAACTGATTTTGAAAATCATCTCTTTCCCAATTTTCTTCTCTCCGTAAAGGTTATTGTCATTTAAAGGAGAGAGTTATGCTAAACAAAGCCACAGTCTTCAGATTCAATACACAAGCCAGCAAAGTTATCTCAAAAGATGTTCTTAAAGCGAAGTTGAAAGAGCGTCCTGCAAGAGAATGCAAGCAAACAGAAGAGATTGTTTTCGGTTGGGCGTCTTTCACTTCGGACCCCGAAGACGTCTTGTTGGATGTCGGCTCAGCGTCTCATATGCGATTGGAAATCTCAGAGCGAAAAATCCCAGCGAAAGCCCTGAAGCGTGAGCTTAATAAGCGGGTCAAACAAGCTGAGGCGAAAGAAGGGAAGCGCCTGAAGCGGGATCAGAAGGACGAGATTATTGCTCAGATAAAGATGGAGTTCCTTCCCAAAACCATCCCGACAGAATCGATTGTTACCGCCTCGATCGATTGGACTGAAAGTCTTCTGATCGTTGATGAATCAGCAAAGAAAGCGGAAACGCTTACAACCTTGCTCCGGGGAGGGCTAGGGTCTTTGCCGATTGCCAGAATCGGGGCCGAGGAAGATTCCCATGTTGTGTTTTCGCAAATGATTACTGAGGATCTGGCCATTGAGCAGATAGAGATGGGCGATACGGCCACGCTGGAAAACATGACCAGCAAAGAAAAGGTCTCGATCTCTAATGGGGATCTTCACTGCGACGAGGTGAAAGCTCACATTTCCAGCGAAATGGTTCCGCGAAAGGTGCGGTTGCACTTTGGAGATGATTGCTCAGCTCAGGTGTCAGACGACCTGCTGTTTTCCGGCATCAAGATCTCAGCGGCCGCCAAGGAGCGCCAAGGGTACGATGATATCGAGGATGAGGTTTCGAAGATCCAAGCAGACCTTTTCATCTGGCAGTCAGCGGTTGTGCAAATGCTCAGCTTTCTAAATCCGGGATTGAAGATTTCACCCGCCCGTCCTTAGTGCTAACTTTTCCTATGCCGTAAGTAAGAAAGCCCCGCAGGTTGCGGGGCTTAATTCATGCTGCGGACGAAAGAATCTGCGGCTTGAGCGCTTCGATAAGCTTCTGGAATGTTCTGTTGGCATCGAGAGTGCCAATACCTTTCCGTTTTGGAGAGATAAACAAGTAGAGGCTGTCAGCGATCGTTTGGAGCTGTATCTCCGTGTGGCCGTTTTCGGCTACAACGCGCCCATGTTTGAGTGGCGAGAGGTCCAGTCGAAGTTTAAAGCTCTCCGGGAGGGCGTTTGAAACATCGAATACCAGTTGGTCCAGCAGTAAGATTTCGTCGCGGTCCAGTTTGATTGCGTACATGTGTAACTCCAGTTGATGGTTTGTGAAACTCAATCGGGTTACGGATTTTGTTTATTTAAGGGAGATGGCCCGTGTCTTATGTAATTTCGATAAGATCCAGACGATTGATCTGGCTAGCGCTGGTGATCTTTGCAGGGTCAGGGCTCTACGCTCTTCAGCAGGTTGTTCCAGGCGGCTCTCTGGCAGGGAACGTGTACACAATGGTCGGCCTCGGCTATCTCGCGCTGTCATCGAAGTTTCGAATTAGCGCTGACGAAGAAGTTCTCAACATTACTCTGGGGATGGGTGTTTTCGTTATTTTCTGGCCCTTTTTTGCAATTCTAAGTTGAGGTTCTAATGTCTGACACAAGCAAAACGAGGCAGCCCAAAACGCTGTCGGAGTTGCAGGCTGTTCGTGAGAAGGAGGTCGAGGCTAGATCAGCATCAAAGCAAGCTATTTTGGAAGAAAATAGCGTAAAACAGAGCGCTGAAACTGATCAGTCTCCGGATGATTCGTTCAGCGAACTGTCTGATTCTGCCCAGTTCGAGCTTCTTGATGCCGGGTTTGGAAATAATTCTGATATTGACTCTATGTCTTCTGGGGCAGGTGTCGATTGGGGTTTTGGGGTGTTTCTGGTCGCTATTGCGGGTCTTTTGTGGCTAATGAAGCGTCTCTAAAAAAATGGTTTGCCGTAAGTGATGCAGGCAAATATTGAGAGTTGTCTTATCAAGTAAATATCACACGCTGGAGAGTTCTATGTCCGCTGCAGAAAAGCTGAAAACTGAAAAAGAATCTGTTCGTCATAACGATGTGACCATGATCGGTGAGGTTCACGAGGTGGATCTTCGTGACTCTGGTGCGGCCATGATCTGGGTGAATGCTGGCACTCGCGATGAAGAGAAGATGCACAATTCACCCGTTCCCGCCTGGTTTACTCCGGTCTTTGCTGCGCGTATTCCGGCAAAGGTTATGGATAAGATAGATCCTGCCTTGCTGGTGTCGGGTACCCTGGTTGTATGCGACGGCCAGTTGCAGGGTATTAAGCGTGAAGTGGACGGAAAGCCGTTCTACACCACTGAAGTTCAGATCACTCGCATCCGTCCAATGAGCAAGAGCGACTGATAATGGTCCCTGACTTGCCACCGCCTTTGCCGGAAGAGCTGGAGGTCTGCGTTGAGCAGGCTTCCGAGTCTTACGGTATAGCGCAGGAATTGATTCAAGCGGTCATGTATCGTGAGTCTTCTTATAAGGTGGACGCGATTGTAAAGCGGCCGAAGTTCCATGCGCTTGGGCTTATGCAGATCAATACTCAGTGGTGGATAGAGTCTCTGGCTGAGTTTGAGATCGATTACGACGATCTGCTCACTAAGCCTTGCGTGAATGTGGCTGTGGGTACGTGGATTTTACGCCGCTTTTATCTTCGCCACGGCGACTGGTTCAATGCGCTGGCCGCCTATAACGCGGGTCATTCATACGAGCATCGCAAGCACGGGTTTGGTTACGCGGGTAAGGTGATCGCAACCTGGCAAGCTTTGTACGATCAGGAAAAAGGTGTTTATGTCGTCGCAAATGAATAGAGCTGAGAAGCAGTCCAACTCTCCTGAATTGGCGTTTGAATTCACCTATGAGCCTGTTTTTTGGTCGAGATCCCAAGCGATTCTTGCCTATGAACAGTTAGCTCGCCGTCCAGGTGATTTTGATGCGTCATTTTTGAGTGAGTTGACTAAAGAGCAGACGGCGCAGCTCGATCTGTTCGCGGTCGATACCGCTATCGCAGCTGCCAAGCTACTTAAAACCCCTGTTTTCGTTAATGCTTTCCCCGAGAACATTGAGGTAATGGCGCATCGCTTGTCACTATCCAATACGTTTTGTCAGGCCAATATTGGTCTTGAGGTGAATGAAGATCTCCCGCTTGAGAAATTTGTGTTTCTTCTGGGGAAGTATCCCGACCTGTGGTGGATTCTCGACGATATCGATATGAGATCCGATGCCTTCGAGACAGTAGCCCACCCCCTTGTTCGCAACAATGCTCTGACAGCGAAATTTCACTTTCAAAGCTCCTTGCATCACAGAGAGTCAGCGTTTGATATGAACCTTCTGCCATCCCACTGGATGGTTATCTTGGAGGGCGTTAAGCCGCACATGCTGAATACTTGCACCAAGCGAGGAGTTTCTTTTATTCAAGGGCGTGATCTTGGTTCTGAGGTCAGAAACGTTACTCAAACCCTGATTAGAGTTTAGTTAAATTTCGTTCCCTCCGTAACGACATTAGGAAAAATTAAAGTCGTTATAAGGAGTGCAAATGTGAACAAGTCAGACCTTGTTACTGAAATTGCGGTAAGAGCTAATATACCGACATCTCAAGCCGACAAAGTATTCAATATCGCTCTTGAATCCATTAAGTCTAAGCTAAGGCAAACTGGCGAAACCGTATCCTTGTCTGGTTTCGGTAAATTCATGGTTAAAGAACGAGCCCCTCGAAAAGGCCGGAACCCGGTAACCAATCAACCAGTCGATATACCCGCCAAACTTTCAGTAGTCTTTAAACCCAGCGATAAGCTCCAGCCTGTAGGCGGTGATTGATTCCATTTCTTTTGCAGGCTGGTTAAGTGCTGGTCTGCAAATTTCTTCTGTGCCGTAAGCGTGTTGAAGTCATGGGAGAGCCCAAATGAGTTATAGACCAGTTAAGAAAGAGTTTTTTGCAGCGATTACAGATCAGCTTCCCACGGAGTGGAAGGTTGAATCCGGTCAGATCCACTGCACCGTCGTTCAATGGTTTGAACCTGTGAACAACGAGATGATCGCTCAAAGCGTGACCTGCGAGAGTGACGAGCCTTCGCTTCTGTTGCATGACTCTTACGCCATTCTTGATCCGCGAGGCCAGAAGATGGCCGCGAATTATTCCACTCTTTGATTTAATCGCAAACTAGGATATTTCATGAAATTACAAACATTGGCAGTCGCTGTTGCCGGAACCGTTCTATCCTTCTCTGTACATGCTCAGTCGGCTCCAGAGAAACCACCCGCCCTTAATCAGATGCTCCAGGAGGGTGCTGTCCAAATCGTTGAGACATTTGAAACGCCAAAAGAGAGCATTACTGGTTATGTGATCAAGCAGGCCAATGGAAAGCACAACATTCTGTATGGTGTGGATGACTATCTGATGGCCGGGGTGCTGGTAGATCCTGAAGGCTCCAACCTGACCGCTCAGTACGCAAAAACCAAAGTGCCCAAAACTGACTACAGTGTCGTCGCAGAAAACCTTAGCAACAATCAGTTTATCGTCAGCGAGGGGGCAGAAGATGCTCCAGAGATCTACGTCTTCTCCGATGCCAATTGCGCCTTCTGCAAAAGATTTTATGACATGAGCCGTGACTTCGTAAAGCAGGGCGACGTTCGTATTAATTGGCTCATGGTTTCGTTTTTGCACGAAACTAGCGACGACATCGCTTCCGCCATCATGTCGGGTGGAATGGAAATCATGGATGACGCAAAGACATCAACGCGGGCTGCAGCGCCCAAGGCTGCCAGCATTCCCAAGGCTCACATGGACGAAATCAACTCCAATAACGAGGCCATGAAGGCTGTGGGTGTCGGTGGAACGCCCGGCTTTATGTTCAAGAAGGACGGTGCCTGGGTGTCGCAGTCTGGACTGCCAAAGCCTGAATCGTTCAAAGCTATACTCGGTGTTATCGAGTAATTGTCGTGACGGATAAATCCTCGCAATCCTATACCGGCTGGCTGGCACATTCTGTCAGCCGGTGGGTGGTTGATACGTTTAAGATGGGATCGGCCATACTCCGGGGGGAGTATGCCATGCCTGACAGTCGCTTCTTCGTGAAAATGATTGCTGGGGCGGCGGTTCTGGCGTTTTTAGGGATCACCTATCTGGCCTCGCCCTACAAGTTGGTATACAACTACACGCCCTCTGAAGAAGAGGGCTGGTACTTGCTGGAGGAGATCTCACTGTCCGAGCCTCTTCAATATGACGACCTGGTGTTCGTCGATTACCGCTGCCCGAAAGTTGATAACCAGTGTGCGTTTGAAGGGCTTGTCCACTATAGAGACGGCGACAACCTGATGAAGCGAGTTCAGGGTAAGCCGGGTGACGTTGTGCGATCCAGGTCAGTGGATGGTAGCCTGCAAAGCCAGCTGATTCGGAATGGACAGTTGTTTTCCGCAGGAGTGGTTAAAAGCTACACTCAAGATGGCGACACTATTCCCCATCGATTTTCACCGGTCGAACCGGTGTTGATTCCAGACGGACAATTTTATGTCGGCAATCAAGTCGTCGACAGTGCTTTCGATAGTCGTTATTTTGGCCTGATCCATCGGTCCCAGATAACGGGAAAGCTTTCGAAGCTTTAAAGGTCTTCCCATGCCACACCTTTCCACTTCTCCTAAAAAAACCCGAAGACGTTGCCTTCGGGTTTTTATCGAGCGCTCAGATCTTCTTATCGCTAGAACTCGGCCCTGGTAATGCACTTCATTTCCATATCTTCAACGATGTTCTTTTGGAGCCGGTACGCGGAAGGCTCAGTATCTATCTTGATCCCCAGTCGGGAAGCAGGACCATGCGTGATTTTAGACAGCACTACGACTGGGAGCCTATTCACTGAGAGCTTCTCGTAAAACGCTGACATAAGAAGTTCATCCCCGACGTGGAAAGTCTTTTCGGTAACCACGGCGATACCGCCAAGTGAAAAATCAATGACAAGGTCGGGCTGACTGAGGTCCATGGGGCCATCTTTTTTGCCAAGCACTGCAATCATCTTTGCAGGCTTCAGTCTAAAATGTCTCCTACGACCGTTTGGAGTAGACTCAACCTCAGGAAGCAAGGCGTCGATTTCTCTTTTCATCTTCCACCACCATTTGGGAATGATTCACCAGTTCTTTCAGAACGTCCGCGTTCACTTTGGACTGACCAGGTTCGAATTTGACACCAACTATGTTGTCCGGAGAGCTGTCACGTACGTTGGCGACATCGCCAACCAGCATTACTTCTTTATCCCCGAAGAAAATACCTACGCCCACTTTCGTGCCCAGTGTTAGCTCGTATTCACGCTTCAACCTGACAGAGACACCGCCAGCGCTAATGTCGACTGGGATTGTCTCTGGCAAGTCAAAGCCGGGTGCAACGAAATGCAAACGATCGCATCTGAGAGGGTGTCGGTTAAATTGACGACGGTCTGACGCTTTCGTCGATTCGATTTGAAAAGACTTGTATTCAGGATCCCCAAAAACGGAAGACGGTCTCCGATCTCGGAAGTCTTCGGGCTTGTCCCCAAGAACGCGATTTAGGCGGGCTTTCCATTCAAAATCTGGATTATCAAAGGCTTTTCGAGGCATGCGTCTATCCAGCTGCTTCTCCAGCTCTATCCGGGTCTCGTACGGTGATGTCTTTAGAAATTCAAAAAAATCCATAAATTTCTCGCTGCTATTTTCTGGCCTTACGGCAGAGGTTCTTTTTGGAGCTGCCAAAAGTTCAGATTCCGTAAGGCTGAGACACGAAATGATGGAGAGTTTTAATGCTGAACTACGCAATCGATGCTCGGGTGCATCTGGAGTTTGATGGAAGTCTACATAAAGTCCCTTTGACGATGGCTATTGCTATGGCTGCCAAGCTTTTGGGCTATGAGTCGGTGTTCTCTGTAAAGGATGAACACGGTGAAGTTTACTGCACATATGACGGCGACCGGTTGTACGCAGACACGCGAGTATCAACACTTATCCATGAAATGGGCATTGCCCTGACTGAGGCTTAGTATGCGGTTAAGGTATGCGTTCGGACTAGCTATTGCTGTCGTCAGCTCAGCCGCGATAAGCGCTGACCTGGGCACCTACGGCGAAGTCTACGAAATCTCAGAGCAAGACATGTTTCAGAGGATTTCATTTCAAGCCAGTGGCGCTGATTTTAAATCCAAAGCAGAAAAAAAGGCGGCTGAGGCCAAGCAGTGGTTCGAGTCAGCGCCACAGAAGGTCACGTTGCCCACAACCGACGTTACTCGCTCTTATATGGTCAGGCATGTCCTCAATGTTATTTCCGACCATAAAGTCCCAGTGTTCGTTGAAAAGTCTTCGGGCCGAATGGTGCAAACGCCGACACAGAACATAAGTAACTACCGTGTGGAACATCGGTTTCTTGCGAGGAAGGGTGACAAAATCAACGTCCTCGACAATCCGGAATTCAATGCACGGTACGCTTTTAAAGGTCGGTTTTTGGTTTTTAATCCAGACAATGAAGTGGAAAAGAACTTCGTTATGGAAGTCGCCCAGTATGATCCGGCGATGACACTGATCACCACGCATGGAGACATACTGGGGCTATCTGAAGAAACCGGAAAACCAGTTCATCTGCTGTACCCGTCATTAGAGTCCATGTTCCGACTGGAACGGACGCCTTCTCTTCTGGGTGTGGCTGACAAGGATGGTGAAACCTTTTTGTCCGTAACCCAGTTCGGTCCTGAGCAGACTGAGAGCAAGAAACCCAATAGGGTCATCAGTCAGTATTGGAACGGCCCCGTTGATTCTGAGGAGATCGAAATCAAGACCGTCAACAAGTACTTTGATCCTTCAAAAATGAATGAACAGATGGGAGGTCGTCCATGAAATATCGTTCAATAGCGTTAATGATCTCGGCGGCTTCGATGGCGTCTCCAGGGTATGCCCAACAAACCCCGGATACGCTTGATTCAAATGTTGTTGCCGAAGCACAAGAAATGATCGGGTCGGAAGCGCAGGGCGTCCAAATCCCAGTGTCTGTATCAGAAGATGTTCTGAAGCAGGCTGAGGCTATGATGGATACAGCACAGACAGCTATGGACGCGCCCGAAAAATGGGGGCTTCGCGACAGCGCTGAAGATACTCTCGATAGCATCACGATACCAAAGGGCGAGTGGCCTTTATCGGATATCGGGATACCTGAGCCAGGCGACTACCCTTACAACCTGTACGTCCTGGTAAGCGCCAACATGCCAGAAGGCCTTCTTCGAACCTATGCCAATGATGCAATGCAGGCAGGAGCGACCCTTTATGTGCGTGGCATCGAGCCAGAAGAAACTATTCAAGAGTCCACAATGAAATGGTCGAAATTAGCTGTTCGAGGCGATGGTGCTTCACCCGGCGTTTCCATCGATCCGCGTCCATTTACTGCTTTTGATGTGAAAACGGTTCCTGCAATCGTTCTGGCTAAAGCTCCTATCGATGAGCTGTGCGATCTTTCCGAAGCTCGGTTTAGCGTATCGAAAGAAGCACAGCCAGGGACAAAAACCCTGCCTTTCCAGACATGCATGCCCGCACCAGACGATTCCTTCTATAAGATCACAGGCAACGTCAGCGTCCCCTGGGCACTAAGAAGGATGGGCAACACATCAGACATCCCGGTCCTTCAAAAGACAGCCAGTGCGTGGTTCTCGGTAATGCCTGATCGTTACGGTGTAGAGCCTGACAAATTTGGATGGGCTAACAAAATGACGAAAGAAGACTTCAGCGAAATGGGCGACAAAGACGCCATGAGAGGCTGGCTTGAAAACGTTAGACAGGACAATCCGGAACTGGAGGTTATTGAGACAGACGCTGGCCTCGGCTTAGGCGTGAGAGGCTCGGAGACACAATAGGAGGGGGTTCCCCTCTTATTCTTCCTTAATGTAATCCTGAAAAACCTGCATCGCTTCATCTACCCCCTTACATAGCGCAGCTTGATAGCCCTGCGCTAACATCTCTTTCAGCCAGTTTTTCTGTGAATCGGTAACCGCTGCATCATCGGGCGGTGTTGCTTTGAATTCGATCCAAAGGCCGTGATACCCCTGTCGGGATACTGGCAAAAACAGATCGCTCACACCCGCTTTCACCCCCTGTTTCTTTAGTCGGTACCCTTCGAAAGCGTTTTTCCTGGATCCGCCATTGGGAATATGGATGAGGAGGTGCGCGATGTCCGGGTATTCGAGTTCAAACAGCTCAACCAGAACGGTCTGCTCTTCGCCTTCGGCGTCGGATTGCCTGGGTTTGCCGCTGGCCTTTTCTTTCGGTTGCTTGGGTTTTTCGCTTTGCTGGCGGCTTCTTGGGTGGAAAGGAAGGCATCCACAAGCTTGCGCTGGGTTGGGGTTTTAGGCTTTCCGCCGATGAGGTAATTAAGATCCGTTTGTGATTTGACGCGCATAGATGATCCTCCGTGACCATCTTACGGCGTGCTAAAGTTTGCCATTCACCCTTTAGCCGTTGTAGCCGCGCACAAGGCTTCGATAGATCGCTACTACTTCCGCAATAAACGGGCTGGCCTTCCGGCCAGGTGATAGCAATGCTACAGCCTTCTTTGCGCGTGTGAGTGCGACGTAAAACAACCGACGTTCATCGGCAACGTCAATGTCTTTCTCTTCTGGAGGTCTAAGCGCTTCCTGCCACAGTTCCTTCTTTCTGCGGGAAGGGAAAGCGCCATCAGAGAGCGTTCCGATAATCACATAGTCGGCCTCCAGTCCTTTTGAACCATGCGCCGTGTTATAGGTGATCGTCGCCAACCCCTCAAACCGCTTTTGAAGTCGATTTAAAAGGGTTTTTGTTAACGCCCCCTTGTTACCCAGCCGGTATCTGCCAATGACCATGACTGTTGGCACTCCACCTTTGTCAGTTTCAATCCATTGATTGATGACCTGCCTGATTTGTTCCTCTACCTGATCGTTGCGACGATATTCCAGCACGACAATACAATCCCTAATGCGTTCATCGAGCACATTGTTGATCGCTTTTCGAGACTGGCGAGGGTTGGCGATAATGAACTGCCTGGCAACCTCCGCGATACCTCGGCACGAACGGAATGTTGAAGTGAGCTGGCGGCGATCCGTGTCGCCGAAAAACTCTTCAAACCCGGTGAACAGCGAAATATCAGAGCCTGCGAACCGGTTAATAGCCTGCCAGTCGTCGCCTACTCCAAACACAACACTGTTGTCATGTAGATGCGCCAGCGACCTGACCAGAGACGCTCGATCGAACGAAATGTCCTGAAATTCGTCAACCAGAATGAACCGACGATCCAATTCAGGCGTGGAGCGCTGATCTTTAGGCAGTTCCTTTGCCTGTTTTAGCAGCTCATTAGCCCGAACAGTCATGGACGAAAAATCAAGAAGGTTTGATTGCGACATGGACTGCCGGTACATACTGCTCAGAGCTGCAACAAAACCCGCGTAGCCTTTGGCTGCGGTCGCCGTTTCGCTGCTCAAACCTACGAATTCTGGCGTTTCGGCAATCGACTCATCGATTTCAATGTGAGTCTTGCGCCCTTTTGATAGAAACCAGGCGGATTCAGCCTCTCGCAGATTAGCAATCAGCTTTTCGTGCCGTGCAGCGCTGTCGTCATCTGGCACCAGTTTTTTAAGGCGGTTAAGCGTCCTCTGGTGATCGGAAACCCGACAGACTGAGTTCAGCGCATCTGTAAAAAGGTCAGACGATTCGTTGCTGCTACCATCGTCGATCGACAGCGTGTAGTTGTGTGCCCTTTGGACAATCGCCGCGCCAAACCCGTGAAACGTTGCCACTTTGATTTGATCGGCCCCTTTGAGGTCTGTTTTTGCAAAGACCTCGACAACACGCTGTTTAATTTCAACGGCCGCTTCTTTATTGTAAGCAAGGCATAAGATCTCTGAGGGTAGGGCGATGCCTTCCGATACGGCATAGAGGCATCGCGCAACAATAACAACGGTTTTGCCGGAGCCAGCGCCAGCCTCAAGGAGATTCGACTTTTCCATAGACAGAGCTGCCAGGCCTTGCTCTCTGGTCAGATTCAGACCCGCCTTTTCGAAAAGCTCTTTGGCGGCACTGAAGTGCTTATGGAGGCGACGTTCGTTTTGGCGGGCATGAAAGCCCTCGGAGTCATCCCGTACCCGCAAAAGACGGTTGACAGCGCGGGGCACAATCCCTCTGTTTCCGATTTCCTCAGAAAGCTGGACGGCCTGGTCGATATCATCGCTATGCAGCTCTGCCACATCCACGGCTTCGCGTGTATCCTGCCGCTGGACGTACCTGTCACTGTTAAGGGCGTTGTGCCCCGGTAGAGCCGCCCACGCAGCCTCCAAGCGTTCAGAGATAACTGCCAGCTCTCGGCGCTTACGTTGGTTCCGCGCCTCGCGAATGGCAGCCTGGAGCGTTTCAGCAGGCTTTTTGGGCAGTCCGCTAACAGTGATTCGTTCACCATTGTGGTGGAATGTCAGGGCATATCCGGTCACCGACGCATGAATGGTCGTATCAGACCTTTGAAGATGCACAGGCACTCGGCCGACCTCAGGGGTGCTGACAAACAGCGTGTCGCTATCCGACTCAAGAAGCCAGGCTTGACCAGTCAGTCTTGCCAAAATCGGTGGTTTGGTTAAATTCAGTGTCTCTAAACTCATAATCCTTCAACATTTTTTAAAACTCTTACTTTTAGCATAAGCAGGGGCGGGGATTTTCTAAAGTTTTTTTTCGGCACAAAAAAGCCCTCAAGAGAGGGCTGGGAATCAGTGCGCGAATTGTCTGGCCAAAGCTTGGCGAACATCTCCGTTGGAGGGGAGTCGCCATACCTGAAATCGCTCTGCTTCAACGCAAACGGCTTCAGGCTTGTCCAGGCTAACGAACACTTTTCTTGAGGGTGTGCGGTAGTTTTCTACCTCAACCAAATCGTCACTTAAGCGCTCAAGAATTTCTTCATCGAATAGCCTGATAGGCTTCTGAGTGAAGATCATAAAAAAACTCCGTGCTGTTTATAAAACTCACAACAGCTACGGAGTTTCGGTTTTTAAAGTGCGCCTACATTTACATTACATTATTTTAGAAGGGCTCCTCGGACTTTCTGTCACTGTCAGCTTTTTCCGCTGACTCTCCAGAGACTGATTCTGCAGTTGTCTCGGGCGGAGTTGATGTCCCTTTCGATGTTACCGACTCGCCAATACCTGGCTTACCAAACCCTTTTTTTCTAGGGTCTACGGTTTCCGATTTTTTCTCGCCAGCAGAATCGTTCGGTTTCTCATCGTCACTTGCCGCCTTGCTCTCTACTGGTTTTTCGTCAGTCTTTTCCGCGCCTTTATCCTTCTCACCGTCTTCACTATCATCCTTCTTTTTCGGCTCTGGCTTTGGGGAAATGGTAGTCTCAGGGCGAGGCTTGCGCTTCGCAGCTGCTTCCATTTCTTCCGTAATGGGCAGGCCTTCCTTTTTCGCTTTTCGAAGCGCCTTTCTCGCTGCTTCCGTTTCTCTTTCTTCGCGCACGACATCAAGCATGAACGAGTTTTGCTTCCGGAAACTCTTCCAGCCCGCGTCCTTGGTAAGGATTTTATCGACCATGAGGAGCACAAGCTCAGCCATTTTTGGCTCGATGCCGTGCTGCTTTTCGTAGTAAATCGCGTAGAGGCGCAGTTGGTCGTCCAGATCAGCAGTCACAGGCAAGCTGATTTTGTTAACGATTTCGTTGTCTCTTATGCTTTTAAGAAGCATGGGGTCTCTCCTTTACAGATTAGTTTTCTGATTCCTCTACGGCGAGTAGGGATTTAGAGCGCCCCTTTTTTTATTTTTTGTCCGAAAAAGTGCTTTGCCGTAAGTCTTCACAATCATTCCATAAAAGAGAGCTGACGCTGTGAGATTTGTATTTGCGCTCGTTGCAATGCTGTTCGCTGGTACTGCCTTTGGGCAGACGACTTTAATGCAGGTGGTTAGTCTTGACTGCCAGTTCTGCGCCAAGTTTCACTCAGAGGGGCCGATGGATCGCCTTGTGAAACATGCATCCAATCTTGACGTCTCCTTGCGAGTTGCAGCCTTCGGTCCGCTGGTTCAGTCGGGTGGAGATCCTGCACCCAAGCCTCCAGTGGCACTTTTCTATGCAGCCGCTAAAATGAGCCCCGAGGCTTCACCTACCATCGCTGAACAGTTCTATCGCTTTTATGAGCAGGAGCGCCGAACAGGCCTTTTCCCGCCCAAACCTCAAGTCGTTGACCAGATCTCAGTCGCTGCAGGGCTTTCTCCCGAGCAGCTTGAGTCTTACTTCCAGTCAAACCTAAAAAACCATTTTCGATCCTGGCAGAAGACGGCTGTCATTCTGAGTAAGGCACTTGCTATGAGCGGCTCTTCTGAGGTGACCACTCCTGCATTTGTCCTGATCAAAGACGGTCAGGTAGCTGGGTATACGCATTGGCAGGGTGATTCGTCGTCCACTTTTTCCGCAGTAAAGAAATTGATCACAGGAGCAGACAATGAAAGGTAATTTTTATAAAGTCGTTTTGAACGCCTTTCTGGGAGTTCTTTTGAGCTTTACAGCGTCACAGACAGCTAGTGCTTCTGTGTCAGACGCGATAGACCACATCTCTAGCGGGCCGACAAGCTTGAGTACAGCCAATCGAGAGGTTTTCTCGGGGGGTTCGCTCAGAATGTTTGTTCCTCAGGAGACAACCCAGTTTGTCAGTATTACGCCTCCTTCATATAGTGCTGGCTGTTCCGGAATTGACGCCGCATTTGGTGGTTTCAGTTTCGTTAATGGCGAGAAGCTTAAGCAGATGGTGAAAACAATCATGAGCTCAGCCAAAGGCTACGCTCTGGATCTGGCTATTCGCACACTTTGCCCGTTGTGCTCTGATGTAATGCAAAAGATTCGGGATGTCTCGAACTGGGCAAACAATCTCGCGCTCGACTCCTGTGGCGCGGCCAAGGCTCTTGTGGGCTCAGTTGCGACGATGGGCGGCATGGACCCTGACAACCCATCTGCTTTCCTATACGGCTCCGACAGTGGCACCGACGAGGATACCGCATCTGACATTTGCAAAAACAGCGAAGGTGCTACCGGTGGCGGCGGGTGGTTTGAAGACACCGCGTGCGCAGCTGGATCCGCAATGGCAACGCTAGGATCTCAGATAACCGAGTGGACTAACGGTATAAACGCAGGTAAGTCATGGCAAGAAATGACAGCCGGAGAAAAAACTGAAGCTGATAACCTTGTTGGCCAAACTAATAAGACGTATGCGGCTCTTATTGACGCTGGATATCGGGATCGTGATCAGATCGAGCTGATTATGTCGTTGATTGGAACTCAATATGTTAATGGGGATGGTGCTGAGATTCGCTTGCCGGGCTGGGCCAGCCTTACTACCGTTAGAAATAATCCGAGTGAAGCCGGGACTGCGGCTGAAAACGCAGCCACACATTTTTTGAATCTCCTCAAGTTCGGCACTGGTATGGCTCCGCCAGACCTGTCTGCGAATCCCGAATTAGAAAAGCTAGGTGGTGATGTTGTTCGAATAATCGATAATCTAAGCGAAACTAATCAGCTGCCTTATTACGAGTGTGTCGACGTTGGAGCGACAGTCTCTGTTGTTGGTGTGTCAGATTACCTGAAGTGTCGCAACGTAGTTTCGTCAGACGTGCATTCGTCAGTTTCTAGAAACGTGTTCATATCTGAGGATGGCTACGTTCAATATGTCGTTGAGCAGTTGGTCGGTGCCGCCGATGTTATCAGAGGGGGAGGCACTTTCAGCTCCGAGCAACTTTCACTCATCAACATGGCTCCGCTTCCGGTCTATCGCATGCTGAAAGTGTCAGTGCTCTATCCTCAGGCAGGGCAGTCGCTGATATCAACTTACTCTGAGCTGATCGCCGTCATGTTGATCCGCGAGCAGATCAATGCGCTGTTTCAGGTAGGCGAGCTATCGGATAATCGCTGGGATGTTATATCACCGTTTGTAGAGGCTGTTAACGCGTCTATCAACAAAATTGCCATGAACATGGGTACAGTAGATACCAAGACAATTGTCGCTGAACTGGCAGTCGTCCAGCAGCTTCAGGGTGTTCTCGCGCAGGTCGATCGAGTGATCGCCGAGCGAGCCATTCAGTCCGGAGCGGCGGGCGCCAGTCTGTTCTCAAGACGAATGGCTCCATCTAACACGCCTGGCAACTAAATCGCCAAAAAAAGACCTCCGTTCAGGGGGTCTTCTTAATTATGCGTATGCCGTAAGTCCTAAAACTTCCATTTTCAGGGACTGGTATGCGCTTTCTTGCAGCTTTTCTGCTTTTAATTTGTTCTCCTCTCGCACTTGCTGACGCGACACTGGCTTCAGGCGATGCCTACACGGTTTATGCTGCAGCTAACGGTCAAACCATCTCTGCAATTCTGGAGTCGGTCAAAGGTATTGTTCAGTCGGACAGCTACCTCTACCTGCTTACCCTGGTTGCTGTTTTAGCTTTCGTCGGCTTCGCCATCATGGCAACGATGGACGCTAAAAAAATAGAGCAGTTCATTGTCATTCTGGTCGTCATTGTCGCAGTCACTGAGTTTGCATTGAATACTACTGCAGACGTTGTGGTCCAAGATCCCTACTACGGCACGGTCTACACGGTTCAGGATGTTCCGGCAGGTGTTGCTTTGCCGATAAGTTTTACTTCGGTTGTTGGCCACGAAATAACATCTTTAATGGAAACGTACTTTTCAACGCCAGTCGCCCTGCAGGTTTCTAAAACCGGAAACATCAACATGATGTCTTCTCTTGTCCAGGATGCGTCAAGAATGAGCATTCAAGACTCGAACCTTAGAGCTACGATGGCGGCTTTCTCGGAAAACTGCATTTTACCCTCTATGGCTCAAGGGATGGTGACCGGTTCTGAGATCGTGCATTCTGTCCAGTTGTTCGGAACAGGTGGCACGTTGGCTAACGTGAACCCCTCATTGTTGACCCCAGTTTACGGCAAGGAAGGTGGTCGAGGGACGGAAATCACGACTTACTGCGCTTCAAATTCTGGCGGAACGGTTACCTATGAAAACTATTACGGCACGACTGTCACCGCTGACAATGCGTATACCTATATCAGCAACTTGATCGAAGAGGGCGCACCTGGTGCTCTTGCTCGGGGGAAAGGCGTCGCTTTGGGCACGCCTGCATACACCTGGCTTGAGAATGGCATCTCAAGCGCTCAGACCTACTTGTCATCAGGAACTCTAACGGCGTCAGGCGGTGACTCAATTCGTCAAGCGGCTGCGGCGAACATGCTTACTGACGGTCTTTCGTCAGCCGTGGCTCAGTCTGGCGACTCCGCTCTGGCGTCAAGTGTGGCGCTGGCTCAAGCGACTAAAGCCCAGGAGTCAAATTGGGTTCAAGCAGCTGCAATCTTCAACGACATATCCGGCTACATCTATAGTCTGTTGCAGGCGCTTATGATGGGTCTTATTCCGTTGTTTCTGGTCGCATTCTTTGTGCCAGGTACGAAATCCAAGATCTTGGTGACTGTTTCACAGGTATTCGTGTGGTTAGCGCTCTGGCAACCGACGTTCGCAATCCTGAATTTCATAATTACCGAATACGCTCAGGGGCCTTTCGGAGGAGCGATCTCGGATAGTAACTATTCGATGATGACCGCACCGATCGTCTCCCAAACCACAGACCGTTTCATCGCCGCTGCTGGTTTCATGGGAGCATCTATTCCAATGATTACTTGGGGCATTGTTAAAGGCGGTATGGCCCTTACAAGTTTCGTAGGCGGTGCGCTGGGCCAGCAATTTGCCTCTGCGGCAGGCAACATGGCTTCAACAGGCAATATTTCTCTCGGCAACGAGAGCTACGACAATTATTCCGCAAACTCAACGAACGCAGCTGGCTCGATGAATTTGGGTGTTGCTGGAACAAATGTTGAGGCTAACCCCGTTGGGGCATCGACGATGCGTACTGATATGGGTGGCTTCATGGGAACTCGTGACGGTCAGGCATTCAAGAAGTCATACAGTCAAGCTATTGATGCAAGTACAGAAATGGCGACCCAAGAGAAGGCGGCGGCCAGTGAATCTGTCAGTAATGCGGATAACGTAACCGATAGCACTGTTAGATCTCTTGTACAAAAAGAATCGGTGTCAGGTGGTACAGGATCCTCAAATACCAACAGTACGTCCTCAGCCGATACAGCCCAAATGACTGTGCTCCAAAAGTTAGCAGAGTCGGAAAAGCAAGAGTATATGGCCGCTACCGGAACTAAGGACGAAGAGAAGGCTGAGGAAATTGTGTCGGGCAGACTGTCTGCAACATTCGGTGGCATCTTCGGAAGCGATACCAAGACTGGGCAAGCTATCAGCGAAGGTGGCGGGTGGAAATCGACGCTTTTCGGTGCTGCTTCTGGCACTGCAAAATCTGTTGCGAAAGGCAGCGGCGGCGGTATAGAGGGTCGCAATTCAACGAGTGCCAGTGTCGGAACGGAAACTAAAGATACTGAGGCACAAACTACCACCTCAAGCACCGACTCTCAGTCTTCAATCGGGAAGCAGTTTACTGTTTCTGACCAAATCGCGATGAAACAGGATTTCGCCAAGAAATACGGCGAAGAAATTGGCAAAAACACCTCTGAATCTGTTCAGAGCATGGAATCTTACAAACAGGACGCTCAAAAAGCTGAATCCGCAGAGATGAAGGCTTCAGAAGAACTCAAGCAAAATAGAAGTATTGCTGGGCCTGAGAAGATCAATAGTATGAGTGATTTGATGGGCATCGTTGACCAGGTTGATCAGGGTGTTGAGGCAATGACCTCTAACAACGTGAGTTATGGCCAGGAAGATCAGTTGCGCGAACGCTATCAAGATGCGAGTGCTGACATCAGGGGCCGGGTTGATAATAACCGTCCACTGATTCAGGAAAAGACTGAAAATGCTGGGCCCAAAACTCCAATTCCTGAGCCGAAGACAGCAGAGGAATTGGCAGCTGCGCGAGCCAGATCAGGCTACGATACAGACAATTTGAAGGATGCCGACGTCACCCGACAAGACGCAGAAACTGCTACTGAAGGTTCTGATGCCGCAGCTCAACGAGCTATGGAGGAAGCCAACAAGTCTGCGCTTGAAGGGCCGATTCCCTTTAAAGAACGCTTTAACGCGTCGCAACAGAAAGCTATGACCGATTCTGAGGCGGGCTTGCTAGACGTGTCCAGGTACGGCGACGTCTTATCAGGTCAGGGTGGCTCTATCGCAAAAGCAGTGCTAGGTGCGGCAGGTTATAAAGGGCTTGAGGCTCTATCAGAGAAAGGTGCTGAACGTCACCTGCAAAATAAAGCTGCTGACGCCTTGGATCCGGATAGCAAAATGCCAGATAAGGAACGGAGCACCCTCAGGAAAGCAATGAACCGTGTTGGTAGTGCAATGGACTCATTAAAAGAAGCCGGTGGCAAGAAGATCGATAGCTTCAAGGGGCTACATAAGGGCCTGCAAGAAGTCGGAGACTTCAAGAAATTTGCTAACAACGATCAGGTTCAGAAAGCTATTGGTCGAGTTTACGGCGAAAGCTGGCTTGAGAAGCAGGCGGGTAAAGCGGGTATCAGCACAGTTGCAGGAGCAACTGGTGTGGGTGCTGCAGTTTCTGCCGTCATGGCGGCCAGTACCGCTTATGATGTTGTTCAAGGCGCGGAGCAACTGAATTCAATCGTAGGTCAGTACAACGCGACAAAGGATCTTCCTGGAGGTCCTCAAATCAATACAGATGGAATGGACACTGTTCAGACACCAACGAGTGGTGAAGGTGGGTCACGGTCTAATAACATCGGTCAGGGACTCGATGTAAATCGCACGGTAGCAGAGCAAGAACAGGCGTATTCTGCGATCGATAGTCCGGGTTTGCAGCAGTTTGCTAGGGATACGAACTTGGGCAACTCTACCTTGCTTAACGTAAACGGCGAGACAGGGAATACTTATCTCGAAGATATCGAAAGCCAAACAATTTCTCCAGAACAGGCGGTGGCGAGCGGACAAGTCCGTGAGTCTGAAATCAACAGTCTCCCGACAGGCTTTGTTAAGACTTGATCACTTAGTGACACATTGCCAATATTATCCGTGCCGTAAGACGGAAAGGAGTTTTAATTATGGTTTTTGTGGTTTTTGGAATTTGGTTTGCCGGTATTGCGGCCGGTATCTGGTTTGTTCCGGACTCTTGGGCTGCTCATGAGTCTTGGAACTGGATCGTTGCTGGCTGGGGTGTTCTTGGTTTTGTCTTTAGCGCGATGACGAAGCCCTCTAACGCTCAAGATCCCACGGTTAATGTCGGCGAGCACGCTGATGCATACCGTGACTCTGATGATCCCTTCATGGATCCGATGCACGTGAATATGGCAGGTGTGTCAATGCACGGTGCAGTTCAGGACGACGACTAATACACATTACGAAATATTTTAGGGTATAGCTCTATGAAGCTGAACACCATCTTTCTCTATTTAATGGTCGCCGCCTGTGGCGCAGTAGTGGCCTATACAGTTATCAATGTGTCCGGGGTAGGTGTTGGGTCACCGTCTTCCCAGGGTAATGTTGTGTTGGTGGATATGTTGCAGGTTGAGGTTGCTCAGAGAAAGTATGTCAAGAAAGTACTGGGAACCGATGCGAGTGTCGGTTCTTTGGCTGCTGCTTTCCGGGCGTCTGGTGACGTTGTCGCAGCATCTCGGCAGGTAGCACCAAATGCTAATATCGCTGTGAAACAGTCGTTCCTACACTCAAATCATCCCGACATAACAAATCAGGTGATAAGCGCTCTCGGCTATCCTCCAGTTTCTGATGAAGAGTTGGGGAACGCCCTGAATCGTGAAGCCGTGCTCGGTCAGTTTAAGACTGATGATGTGGTCAACCCGCTCAACCAAGATAAAAAACCTTCCTCATCTGTACAGATGCCATATTGATCCACATGAACGCCGCTCAAACGCGCAATCTTCCGTCAAGTATACAGGCACTGCCATTTCGAGAGAGGTTGGGCTATATGGCCAATACAGCCTTTTTCAAAATGGCCGAAGATTGGGGGCTTAATATCAATGACCAGTGCAAACTACTGGGCGTTGGCCTTATCGATCTGGAAAAGGTCAGGAAAACTCCCGCTCAAGATCAAAACAGAAATAAGTTAATTCGCATCCGGTGCCTGGTCATGGTGTACAAATACCTTAGAAAGAATGAGGGTACGCTGGATGGGGTTTCTAAGAAGTTGCGAGAGCCCGTATCCGATTCGCCATTTTTCGGTTCATCGCCCCTTAGGCACATGCTGAAAAATGGCGTTGTTGGTATTGCAGCTGCAACAAAATTCTTCACTGGCTCATTGCCAGAACTCCAGAACAAACCCGAAGAGTTCGATACGGTTTGAGCCGCTCCCAAACATTCCGATGCCGTAAGTCGTCTGTAGCGACGCGCTGACTTTCAGCGCATTTCAGCGTTTTGAGAGGCAATTATGGCATTTCGAGTTTTTCTTCTTATCTTAGCCTGTACAGGCTTTTCGGTTCCCGCTCAGGCCCAAGTTAATTGGGAGGAAGAGTGCTCTGAAATAAGGGTTTATGACGAAAACACGGGGAGCTACTCCTACAAGGGCGCTCGCGGAAAGTATTTCTGCATTCAGGAAAAGCCTGAAGAGCCAAAAGAACCAATTGCAAAGAAACCACCCGCGCAGGAAAAATCTCAAGAGGAAGAGGAAGAAAAGAACTGCGAGGACCCTGAGTCCTGGGATTCATCTTGCGGATTTGTTAACCCCGATAACATGAAACCTGAGGACGCCTTCGCGTTTCAGGAAAAACAGCGAGATACTCTCCTGCAGAACATGTCAGTGCGGCCGGATTCAATGGAAGCTGTCGTCAATGCCCAGAAATATATGAACTGGGTAATCGATAAAGCAATGTTGTTGGCAGACATGTACGAATACTCCGCTGTCCAGAACCCCGAACTGGATCCAAACGCCGAATACTCAGGATCTAGTTTTGCTCAAAAGCTGATTGCCTCTCGAAATCTTGAAAATAAAGATATGTTCTGGTCCTCCCTTAAATCATGGGACGCAGAGGTGGTTCTATTTACACGTGCCTCTTGTGACTTTTGTGCTCAGCAAGCGAGCGTTATCCAACGGACTCTCAGAAAGGCTCAGCTTTCTTTGGTTGAAGTGGCCATAGAGGATGAGTGCGTTGTTTCTTATGCGACCAACTGCATTAGAGGGCAGAAAGCAGTGACAGCAGCTGAGAAGTTTGGCGTGGATATTGTGCCAACAACAATGGTTTTCGTTCCTGACGAGAAAACAGAAAATCCCGCAGACGGCCTCTGGATGCGCGTATCGAACGGTTTCTCTACCGGTGCAACGATTTCCAACAGAATTTATAGCTATTTGAATGCGTGGTATTCCGCCGCTGCGCAGGGTGTCGAAAATGCGATGGATAAGCCCGACTTTACCGGTACGAAAAACATGTCGAGCAGCGAGATGAAAAATCATTTGCAGAACGTGGTAGGCGCTCAGCCAACCTCCAGTGAGGAGAAGTAAAGAATGAATCGTTTTATATTTGTACTCGTTGCATTGTTGTTTTCAGGTGCTTTGAAGGCAGCCTGTTCTGCAGAACTTTACAACCCAATCACTGATACGGCCTGGAACTTTGCCATGCCGATCAAACTGCTGGGCGTCGAGGTGCCGTTGCCGGCTTCGCCAGGGCAGCCGCCATCAATCGATTCGATGCCTGCCATCTGCGTATGTCCAAGTAGAACACCTCCGCACATCCCAGTGCCAGGCATTGGCATGACCTATTGGGAGCCACGGTATATGCTGGAAGTAGCTCAAGATCCTGGCTGCCTTACTTCATTAGGTACGGAAATTCCTTTATCTGCATTCGGGTTCCAATCGGGCTCAAGAAGCACAGGGGGTGCAGACGATAGGGGGAACAGGCCATTTGTTCACTTTTACGCTTACCCGTTATTTGAAATGATGGGTCAGGCTTTTGATATGGCTTGTGGCTCCGTAGATGGCGTCCCAGGGGCAGGAGATTACTACTTTTCAGAGGTGGATCCACTCTGGAACATAGACTTCCTGTCCGTCCTTCAGACGCCTGAAGCTGTTCTTTTTTCCACTCCCGTTGCTCAGGCTGCGTGCGCTGTCGACTCCGTCGCAGCGACGGTTTGGTACCCGCTGGACTATATGACCTGGTGCGCAGGCACACAGGGCCCCATGTACCCATATTCTGGGAATATGAACGTCAGTCAGTCAGATATGCAGGCAAACATGAGCGCTGCAATCAAGTTTATCGGCCAGCAGTCACGACGTGGATTGATGTGGAACACCGTAGGACCTTCGGCAATGTGCGCTGCACACCCTTTATTTTTCCCCACTAAAACCGCTTATCGCTTCAATCAGGTGGTGCCAATCGCCTACTCAGGCGATCCCGTTTACATTGGTGAATCCGAATTGAAGTGGGGTTACACGGGTGGCGGTGGAGGCCCCGTTAACCGCCCATACAAACAGGACAGCGGTATGATGATCTGGCAGGGGCGTCAGTGCTGCTTGAGGCCTTAACGTGAGTTCTGGTTTTGGTGAGAAAGTCGCTTTCGGAACGGCCATCGTTGGTGCTTTGATCGTGGCATGCTCAATCACTATCCCTTTGGTCAACAGTCATACTACGAGTGACGATGTCACTAAAGCCGATAAGGCTCCCACTGTACAGAGAGTGGAGCTTGATGCATTAAGCCAAAAGTATGGTGATGTGCTCGCTGAAAATGGCGTGACGAAGATAAAACTCGACGTGAGCGGAAAGACCGACCAGGTGGCCCTTCGGTTCTGGGTCCCGTCCGTGCAGGAAAAATACTTTCAGTACGTCGACTTTTATCGAGGGGAGTATCCCTGGACGTTGAAAATCACGCCCACGGGAATTATCAGTGTTGAGTTTTTGACTCGCAAAACGCCTGGGATGTTAACGGCTATAAAAGGGCAAATACCTTTGTTCTTGAGTACCGTCATTAACGCAAGCAATCGAATAAATTCAGTGGATCGTTCTGCATTTTTCAATGAAATCGACCAACAATCTTAACCTTTTACAGAAGACAACCGTTGAAGGAGATTGAGCAAATAGTTGCGTTAGGATGTAGGTGGGAAACGGGTGCGAACCAGTAGAGTTGGGTTTGCACTCAATTCCAAAGCCAAATCAATACACCCGCCGATACGATCCATGCTAAAACAGCAAGCCCAACCGAAGTTCCGAACTGCACCTTACCCAGTGTCAGTATGATAACGCCTAAATAGATGGCATATGGCACCAGTGCTACCAACCCAAATGTCGCCGCTTTCCGCACAGCAATTTCACCGCCATCACTATAGCTAATGAAATGGGCTATTAAGGCAAGAGGGGGGAATAGCGGGATCAGGCCAGATAGGTAGTAGAGATTGGATCTTGAGGCGAAGCTAATCAGAAGAACGATAAAAGCTCCTACCAAAGCTTTGAGAGTCAGTGCCATTAAAAGACCTTTCTAGGGTTGGCGGGCCGACAGTAGGTGAATCGCTCATGTGCCATTGTGTCTACCAGTCGCCACGGATAAATGCGTCCAAGGCTTACAGCATCAGCGGTTTTTGAAATAAATCACAGTCTTTTTAGCCACAAAAAAAGCCCTCTGGGAGGGCTTATTTATTGCTGAACGGTTCAGGCATTGCATCAATACGGAATTTGCTTTTCTCGATATCTCGCTGTGTTTTTGAGCTGAGAATACCGAAAATTGCCCCGATCCCAACAAATGCTGAGAAAAGGTAACTGAGCAATACAAACAGCTCCTTTGAATCCATGGCACCCAGGAAAAGATTTCCCAGATAAACCACGACAAAGAAAGGTAAACCGTTCACAAGCAACTCGTATATAAATCTCGTATCCATTGTTTTCTCCTCATTTAAACTCAATGAGGTTACGGCGCTACGAAATTTCGACTGCTTTCATATGGTTGTTTAAACAGCTATTCTCTACTTATGAAAATGTATCTTTTCAAAACTAGAGGCCTTCATGAGTAAAGATCTGGCAAAGACCGCAACATCTCTGGGCGATCTGGGAGAGTTTCAGCCTGACAATGGCGCTCACCAATACCTCGCAGGGCTAACAAGCCGAAAAAGCCTGAGAACGGCCCTAAGTAGCCTTAAATCATTTCTAAAGGTCCAAGGCCACCACGACGTTAACTCGTACCCCTGGGACACGCTCAGCGCCGACAAATTGAAGCTCTTCACTCAAGAACAGCTGGAAAAAGATCTGCAGCCCGCGACCATCAATACGCGATTAAGCATTTTAAAAAAGATCGCCAAAGAGAATCTATTGCTGGGCCATCTTGAAATTAAGGATTATGAGCGTATCCGAGCGGTCAAGCGCATCAAACAGATCCGTACAGAGCCTAATGGCCGCTTCATTGAAGATGAGGAATTTGTTCAGATCGCAAAAGACATCCGAAAAACAGAAGCTGAGAACCCGGCCTCTGCCGCCAGAGATCTAGCATTACTTGCTTTGAGTCGATACGGAGGGCTGAGGCGCAGTGAGATCGTGTCGTTGAACATGGATGATTGCATTTGGGAAAACTGCAAACTCAGAGTTAGAGGGAAAGGCCGCCGAGACCGAAGTCAGCCACTGCCATCCTACGTTATGGATTTCGTCAGCGACTGGATAGACCAGCGAGGCGAATGGGACGGCCCGCTCTTTGTCCGCATAAGAAGACACAGCTCATTATCTCACGACCGGTTGACGGACCAGGGTGTCTATTACGTCATCACTCAGATGCAAAAAAGACTGGGATTGAGGCACCTGACGCCGCACGATTTAAGGCGAACATACTGCACAGCACTTCTGGACGACGGCGCCGACCTGAGCCTCGTAAGTGACCTTATGGGCCACGCTGACTTGAGCACCACTAAAATTTACGACCGACGGAAAGATTCGGCTAAAGCTGAAGTCGTGAACCAGCAGAAAAACCTTCTAGGCAAATAGCGTCCAATCGCCCTACTTCCGTAGCCATAACGAGTTCAACAAAACCGGAGATTGAGTTATGGCTACATGGCATCAGAAGCGCAGCCCATACGTTGTTGAAGCGTATAAACCGACCACCCAGTACAAGGTGGTTACGAACCCTACGAATGGTGGCATGAGTGTCCGTGGATTCCCTTTTGCACAAGCTGCACGGGATTTTAAGGATGCTTGCAACGCAGATCTGGTCACATACGTTGGTATCGACCCGACTCTGGCTATTGAAGTCAGAGAACTGGAATCTGGAGAAGTTGTCGACACGTTTGTTGGCATTTCACCTGCTGAAGCCGTTATGGCCTCTTATGCCCAGAACAAGCGTAGAGATTTCAACACTTGGGACTACTACAAAAAGTATAGTTCACAGGTTGTCTTCGGCGCTCGATCGGTTGAATGCGGTGGCTTCGCTGCTCTTCGACCCAACTGATAGACATCCCCTCTCCGAGGGGATTTTTTTTGCCGTAAAAAAAGCCCTCAAGAGAGGGCTTTATTTATTAGGCAATCTGCCAAACACCACGTTGTTCAGAGTCGAAGCACTCTCCTCTTTGCAACGTCTGGCGTATTTTGGCTTGCCAGTTTTGGTTTTCAGTAACACGATCGGCCGCAACGTTTTCTACAAAAGCGTAGATCTCTTTGAGGCTTGCTTTACCGCCAAGCTGAATCAGCGCATGACGAACCACCGCTTTCCAGGTGCTCCAAAGTCGCTGATACGCTTTCTTGGCAAGGTCACCCAGCGTCACCAGTACAGATACCGTTTCTGGCTTTTGCCAAATCAGCAGGTACTCGTGCATGATGCGCGGCATTCCCTTTTTGGCGAAACTTCCGCCATAGTTCTTGCTGTTCGACATCACGTTGTGCTGAGCCTTAACCACAACACTGGCCAGCTCTTCAGGCATCCGAGCAATAAACTCAGCCTGAAACGAATGGTACTGCCCATTTTTACGCTGATCACCGATCAGAGTGGCGTAATAACCGCCTGGACGAACCGACTCTCGCTGGTTCAGTAGTGCAACGATCGATTTCTCAATAAAGTCATCGACGTTTGCGCACTTGGACAGATCGTCTTTGTAGTAGTCTTCCGGCATTTCCATAGCGTATTGATCACCGCTATAGATCACCATGTCATGGTACGGAAAATGGCTAACACAAAGATCACTGGGCTTCCCTACTCGCTCAAGAATAGAATTCCGAAGCAGGTTGAAGCCTGAGTGAAGATCCAGACCGACAGACTCGATACCCATAGACTGAGCAACTTCAATTGAAGTACCTGACCCAACGCAGGGGTCAACAACGAGTTGCGGCCGCGTCCAGTTGAAAAGGTCCTGATACAGGTGACCGCTGGCGTTGCCACGGTACTTGTTGTTGCCCCACTGTCCACGATTTTTATAGCTTACGATCGACATAACTCTTCTCCTGGTTTTATGAACTCACAACCGTTACGGAAAAGTTGTTTTTAAGGGCGATCGCGCCGTTACTTCTAATCTTCAGGCAGTCGTAGCCCCATTGAGTTTTATTCACAGAAGGAGAGTTATTTATGCCGGTTAACACAACATTTGGAGTAGTAGGCCGCGAGAGCATTCAGGATATTCTTGATTACCACCATTTCGTCATTAACGAAAGCCCCTTACTGGCAAGCTATTGCCCGGAAGGAGAAGACGGGGATTCGATCCATTTCTCATGGGTTGATGAAGACGGTGGTGGTACTTACACGGTCCCCTACTCTGCTTTTGACGAAGCAGAACTGACGGACGATTCCATTACTGTTGAAGATGACCAGGGCGATCGATGCGATATCACCTTGTTCAGGATTGAAAAGGTTCAGGCGAATCTGGTGTACACATTAGAATAGAAGCACGAATATGACACCAAAGTGTCAGAAATCAAGGTTCCCACCAGTGTGATTCTGCCAGAGGGTTTCGTCACTGAGGATGATCTTCAGTCTAACGAGACTCTCAAGCGCATCGTTGAAATGGCCGATTTGGATATTGAGCTTTATAAAGGAGAAACTCTTTTTATTGCGCAGCATCCTTTTGACCGCTACGATTTCACAGAAGTGTTGTAACTGATTAAGCCCTCGCCTGAGGGCTTTTTTTCTGCACAAAAAGCCCCAGCAAATGCCAGGGCTTTATCAGCAAACGTTAATTCAGAACGAGTACTCGGCACCAATGCTAAAGACATCAATGCTTTCGTAGGTGTCGTACTGGCCAGTAAGCTTGATCTGATCACGGATCTCGTACTTTGCACCCAGACCGAAAGCAAGATCGATGGAGGAATCACTTGCGGACTCGATATCCAGAGAGGTGTAGGCAAGTCCGCCCCGCCCAAAGATGGACAGGCCTTCAGTAACATCCACCAACGGATAGTTGTAAACGGCATAACCGCCGAGCTTTGTGTAAGAAGCCTCAAAAGAAGTGCCAAAGAACTCAGATTCAGCATCCATCAAGGTCATGGTCAAGTCAGCCTCTACGGCTAGACCTTCGCGGACGTTATCCAGATTGGAGCCAACCACGCCAGTCAAAACCGTCGCATTATCATCAAGGCCCAAGTCCGCTGTTCCAAGGTGAAGTTGTGCGTAACCGCTTTCCACCAGGCTATCAACGGAGAAGTGCTGATCAGCTTGGACGGCACCCGATGCAAGCGCGGCAGAAAGAACGGCGCAAGAGAGAAAACTTTTTTTCATCAATACTTCCTTTTCATGGTTTTACCGTTATAGGCCCTTTATTTACGGCATAGCGATTTTTAGAAACTCATGATTAAAGTCAGTTTCTCGATTTATACCATCATCCAAAGACGATCCACGTCCTTCGCTGGAGCGCCAGCGTTAGCAACACTTTTAACTTGGCTGGCATGATGGTATAAGTTTTAATCGAAACCGGAGGCGCTTGTGGATACAGAAAAAAATATTAAGGAAGCTTTTACCCAGCTGGAGTCTTCACTGCGGGAATTCATCGCGTTGCTCTTGCAGGAAGAAATTACGACCGCAAAAGTCTTCCACTACCCTCGGATTACCAAAGAAGCCACTCATGACGCCTATGAGTTCATTCCAGTAACAGAAGAAACCGGCTCCCCGGCAATCACTAAAGCAATCACTGCATACGGGCAGTTTCGTGGGAACTATGGCGACTCCACAAAATCAGTATTCCGTCTTCCTGGCGTTTTGGGTGTTAAAACCGAAAATGAAGGCAGACTGATATCTACTGTAAACAAACTCAACTCGGCCAAAGACGCCTTTCGCGATGCTTGCGCCCTTCTAGACGCAGAAGACCGCTTTGAAATTGTTCATAGGCTCTATCCACGCTTGATATACCTGCAGGTAGTGAGGCACATTCACGTATCAATAGGCCCGCTCAAATCGGTTAATTTCACCTGGGGCACCTCTATGTCCACTACTGCCCTACCCGTCTCAGAAGCACTCGAAATGGTCACTGAAAAGCTGACATCGGGTGCGTCCAGCTACGAGGATGCACAGAGAGATATTCAGACCATAAAAGCTCTCGGGCCCAGTCAAAAACTCGCACTGAGGCGTTCTGTAAAGGTCCGCCCATTGGTTAACTTGAATATAGGTAAAGGAAAAGACTCTTCGACTGCTAAAACTGCACGAAAAGAAGGTCATCTTCCGTTGCTGGTAATTAACGCGGGGGATTTCAAAACGGGGACGCTAAGGAATTACGATTCAAAAAAGACGAGAAAAGAAAGGTCGGACAAAAGGTCTTCAGACAGCAACACTCTAGCTACCTGCAGAGCTTTTATTATAAGCCATGAATAATAAACACATAATCTGGACCAGTGTCTTTAACCTCCACACGATCGAATTTAGCAGATCGGTTAAATGTCCTGGCACAGCAATCGGCCCAATTTCCCAGATGCTTCAAGGCTTCTAGTGGGTCAATTCTGAGCCGATAACACAAAAAAGATACGCTTACTGGCAGTGGTCTTTCTGTGTTCTCAGATGCGATTCTTTTCAGCCCATCTAAAAGAACATTGCAATTTTTATTGGTACTGTACAGATCCATTGGCTTCACCCTCAGCGCTTAGAGCTTTCCTTGCAAACCTTACTTAAGGTTAAAATACGTAGTTCATGATGCTGTCCGCGCAACTGCTTAAAATAGCCCGACTTTCTTCATCAAAAACGATACCCATAGGCACAATAATTATAGCAAGAGCGACAGCCCCCGTCACTGCCCCCTTCAAATCGGCAGGACTAGGTGCGCAATGGATTATCAAGGAGAAGATGACGTAAAATACAAATATCTTACATAAAAGTGCCCAGTTTTCTGCACCGGAGACAAAAAACTCATCCCAGAGAAAATAAGCCAACAATCCGTTACCGGCGAGAGGGGCAAAGCCTATGAACAAGCACCCTACCCTTTGGAATAACGATTCAGGATTGTAGCTATGAAATACATAACCAAGCACTCCTGTTTCCGGCTCAGGCGAAAAAAGGCTTATCTTTTCGATCTTGTGTCCGAAGATTACGCAGAAAAAGGCGTGAGAAAGCTCGTGGATGGGAGTTCCTATCCATCCAGTTAATAAAATAGCCTGGTACCCAAAGACCATGCACCACGCTTTTTGAACCAGATAAAGGACGACAACTAAGCTGGTTGCGCTGCCCATTATTATCGCTATGTCTATTAATAACTCTTTTTCCATATCTAAACTCTATCGCAAAAAAAGGGCCCTGGGGCCCTTATTCATATGAAAGGAATTTCTTCGCCGTTAACAACAAATTCGTCGTAACACACGCGCATTAACTCCCTCAAAAGCGCACCGTATTTGAGAAAACCTTCCATTCGATCGCCGTTAATATCTCGCCAGCGATTCAAATCTCCGAAGATCACCCTTTTCACCTTGAATCCAGCCAATGACAGGACTGAAGCTCGGTACGCCATTGCACACACATGCCACAGCCAAAAGTCCGCACTGGGTGACGTCTTGTCCAAAACATGGATTAACGTCCCGTTAAGAGCGTCAAATCCATGGAAGTCGCACTTAAGGTGTCTATCCCCAAAATGAACAACTCCAGGTCGAACATCCCCGAAGAGCTTATGCTTCTTGCGAAATGCTTGAAGCTTTCTGAGAAACTCTTCTTTTTGCCCCTCTTTAACAGGATGAGGCGCTGCCTCGTATTCCCATTTTGCGACAACGACGTCTAGCGGAAGGATCCACTTGGGATCGCTGTCATCAAAGAGGTGTAGGTTTTCGAACTCTGGAATTCCGAAGTAACAAGCCAAATCTGAAGCCACACAACTTATGTGGGCAGCATCCAACGGTGTTATTCCGAAACTTTCGTAACGATTCCAGCCCGAGGTTCCGGGTGACAACCGATAGTCCAGTGTTCCGTTCGACCCTTTATGGAAGGGACTGTCCAGAACGTCCGGTTCTGACAAAACGGCCTGCGCCTTTTTGCGATTTGATCGAAAACTCATATGGTCTCGCCTTTCGTTTTGTTAAACTCATACAAGCTACGGAAACCAACAAATTCGGCGCCCTACCCTACCCTCTTAATCTTCTGAATTCTCTGACGGACAATCTTCTGGGTATATCTCCACACGGCGCTCAATGGGCCACGGGTGCGGCCAGATTTTGGCGCTAAACTCGCCAAGCCCCCCGCCTGCCAGAACGCGACGTCCGGACTGTTCGATCGCTACAGAAACGGCAGTGGCGCGGTTAACTGAGAGGTCGTAGTTAAACCACTTGCTTCCCTCAGGACTTGAAAATCCAGCTACCCGATAGCATTGGTCCTGAGGCAAACGCTCTATAACTTGGCGATCGATGTGATCCAGTTCTGCGATGCCTTTCGGGAAGTAAACGGTAAATATATCTACACCGGGAACCAGTTTGTAATCTGAATGCGGCCTTATCATTAGGTCTGACGGATCAACGTCAATCGCAGGCCGTTCATTCTTGATGACTCGCTTATTGCCCGCGACATTAGGTTTATTTACAACCTTCCTGTCACCAATCCGATTCTCTTCTGGTGTACTGATAGGCTCAGCCATCTCGGCCGCTCTCACTGATTCGACTTGCGCCAAAAACTCATTAACACTCAGATTAGCCGTTTGAACTTCTTCCATTAACTGGACACGACGCTGGTTCCTAAAAAACGTTTCAGTCGTATGCGTTTCCGCGACAGGGTATTCAGGCTCAACTGGGATCTGTAAAACGTCAACGGTAAGATCCATTCTAATCTCCTGCCTGAGCTGATTGCTGACTCTTCCAGTCTTCTTCGTAAAAAAGACGCCACAAGGAGTACTGGCACGCGTAATCAGTCTTTTTGAAAAAAGCGTCAACAGAAGCTTGCCCGTCTGGTTTAACGAAGGCTGTAAGAGAAAGAGTTATGTTTCCCATCCAATCTACGGGCGAGCAGGCCCTGGATAATCGATCGTGGGGATCAGTCGAAGTCATGATCCATCCAACATAAAAAACGAACATCATCGAGAAGATCAGTGATGAAATTTTAAACATGGTTTGAGTTCCTTAAGCTTTCGTAAATGCCTTACGGCATGAGGCGATTTGGGAACCAAAAAAAGGCCCAGCAGAGAATCTGCCGAGCCTTGTCAGAAAGCGTCCATTATTGCATCGCAATAAACATGACATTTCCGCCCTCGTTCAGAGGAAGCGTGGAGCGATAAACGACGTTATCGCCAGGTTTAAAATTAGTCTCGTAACCATCGGGCTGAGAGACTGTTACCAGCTGACCATCAATTTCAATCACATATTTGTGACTTCAACGATTTCGCCAGGAAGGGCTGTGTCGACGACATCAGCGCTCAGTGAAACAATAGTTCCACCGAAGCCATCCGAAAGCGAGCGGGCAGTTGTACTGGCCTTTTCGACTTCTTCCACTTCAATCCTGGCCACTACTCCTTTGGCTTGTAGTGCTCCATCATCAGAGATGTTGGCTGGATTCTGAGCGATCTCAAACAGCCGTTTTGCTTGAGCATGCTGCTGCGCTACATTGCTTTGGATCGCGTCAACCATGCTAGTTGCACAGCCAGTGGTCATCAGGGTTGCGGCAAGAACGCCGATTACTTTCATCTTCTTCATGGTGTGTACTCCTTTCAGTTGTTTAACACACCACCGTTACGGACTGGCAAATTTTAGAGCAAACAATAATCCTATAAGGCCTTATAGGAAATAGAATTAAAAGGCTATAAGGCCTTATAGCTTAACGCTGAATATCCTTGAGGTTCTGAGTGACCAAGTCTCAACAAGGAATCAGCCAGCTAAACTTAAAGGGGGTAAGGCAACTACGTTAAGCATTAATTCTGAATATCAGCCTATCAATGCACGGTGTGTATGGGTTTTAGGGTGAGAATATTGAGACAATAAAAAAAACCCCTCACAATGGAGGGGTTAGTCAGATCAATGCTGAACGTTTTCAGCAATCTTTTCTTTCTCGTGCTTCACGGCGGCATGGAACTCATGTCTCAGTTCGTCCTCCGCAGTGTTAGAGCCATAAAACCCAAAAACAGCGACATCGCTGTCATCTGTCAATTCGGTTTCTTTATCAGCTCCATCAACGCGCTCATGGACTTCAATAACAACTCCATAAACGCTTCCGTTGACGAAATCCGTGTAGATTTCACAAGCACTTTCGGCTAGCTCAACAGCGGCTCGACGACGACCAAGCGAGGTGTTGTCTGACCGCATCCCATCAGTCATCTTTCTTGCTTCAGCAAAGCAATCACCCCAGTTGGTGAACTCGGCTGATTCAATGCCTGTGTTGTCGATTACAAATTTGAACCTTTCAACACCTCCCGATCTGAAGCTTTGGATCTCTCCAAACTGATACACCGGAGCACGACGATCGATTTCAGCACGAGCCTCATCCTCAGGAACCCAGACAGCGCCACTTTGCGCCGTGTCAAACTGGCACTGCATGCCGTGGCCTGAGACGGAGTACATCACACCAGAGTGCTCGTACACATCCAGGCTCACCGCATCGGGATCGCCTATCTGACCTTCTTGACGAAGCATTCTCCAGAGTCCCAATTCCACATCATCGGTGAAATTAAAACTCCAAACGTTTTCGTCAAATCGGATAAAGGGTTCAACGCCTTCAGTGTCATTCCAGAATCGCCGAGCCTTATTCAGGTAGTAACGTCTCAGTACGTCCGAGTCGTCGGTCTTCGGAGGTCGGCCGTTTTTCTGGCACCATACGTGGAACTCTTCGTTATCCGCAGCAGCAGCAATCCAGAGCTTACCGAACCTTTCCGGGTGCTCTGAAGTCACCTTATTGAGATTCGGGCTACCATCGTGCAAACCCAGAGCATCGTTATAATCACTCAGCGTTTGGCTAAACCGACGGGCGGTGTAGATTTCGCCATTACCGTCCATATCGGTCAGTGGGTTTTCCGGATCAGGGTCGTCGACAATATAGCCAACGACAAGCCGATTACCCACTCGCTCAAAATGATGATCCATATAGTCGAGTGGGTTCATCTGCAGCGCGAAATCTAGACCGCTGTGATGGCCTGACGTAGTCGTTCTCGTTACCGTGTTAAACATAGCTCACTCCTTTCGATTGATTATGAACTCGAAAGTGCTACGGAATCTGTCAATTTGGGGCAGGGAAGGGAGCCGGGCGCGTTATCGGTGTTGATCTATCAAACCTCTGAATGCGAAGGCACTGCGTCAGATAAATATCGAGACATAAAAAGGCCCTCATCAAGAGGGCTATAAGACCTTATACAGAGTGTAGCTTAGTGCGGCATATTGCGAGGCACAAGATTTCTATAAGGCCTTATAGCACCCTAAACAAGCTCTATAAGGCCTTATAGGCTCCTCAATCAATCTTAACCCCTTTCTCTGCCAGCAACTTTTTAAGGGCCTTCTCGAAGTCATCAAAGTTAAGAGCATCAGCCGCTGGCTTATGAAAGGTCACAGCGTAACCGCGCTTCGTTTTCTTCATGCTCACCATCTTGGTCTTGCCAGCCATGATGTTATGAGCTGGACTTCCAGATTCCTTACCTTCAGACCGAGTCTGGGCTCGAAGGTTTGAGATAAAGGATTTGGTTCCTTTTTTGGCATCGATCACGTCCGCATTTTCAATAACCCGATCGACAAAATCGGTGTATTTCTCATCCGAGTCTTCTTTAAACTCCAGTAGAGCAGAGCGAAGCTCATACAAGGCTTCAATGCCCAACTGGTGCATTTTAACCTTCTCAATGATTTCCTTGTCCATGATTTCCAGGACCCGGAGATACGCCTCAATCGTTTCAAGCTTAACGCGTTCAGTTGAAGCAATATCATCTATGGTCATAAGGTCGTTCTTGACGGCGTCATTCCAACTCACCGCCTTCGTCCATGCGGATATCTGACTTCGACCTTTGTTTTCCGACAGCATCTCGGAGAACGCATCGGCATCGTCTAGCTCTTCAATCAGGCAAAGAACCGGAACCCCAGCGGCCTTACAAGCCTGAAGACGTTTAAAACCCCAAATCTCCTCGTAAAGAATGTCCTCGGGGATGTTTCGAGGATTACGCTGCTCAGCCGGAATAGGGCGGACCTTTACGGCCTGAAGGTTTCTTCCCTTTGCCTTGACTGATTCCACCAGGTCCACGAAGCTTTCGTCGTCGGCAATTTCATCCACAGTCCGATCTTTGTGAGACCAGCTGATAACCCGACTGCTATCGACCAGATACAAAGTTCCACCATCATATTTTTTCTTTCCTGACGATGCGCCTTTTGCCTCTTTTTTTGGTGTCCCACCGTAGAGCGTGCCGAGGATACCGTCGCTGCTTTTTCCCATTTAGATACCCTCCGCTTCTTCTTGCCAAATTACTTTCATGTCTTCAATAAGTTCAGAAAGGCTTTCTTCCATGGTTTTCAAACCTGCCTTATAAGCATCCCGGCTTGATTCCGGCTTCAACAAACTGAATATGCTGTTATAGACGCCCGTTGCTCTGGCGATTTCAGCAGAGTAGTTTATGCGGTTTTTAAGCACATAATCACCAAAGCACGAACGTAGAAGATTCTCTTCTTTCAGCGATCCACTGTCATTTCTGAACTGACTGATCATGATCCGAAAATAACGTAGCGGAGCTTCCACACTGTCAAAGAAGTGGGCCAGTGACTTCATCAGCATTGCATAGGAATTCACATCGGCACCAGAAGGCTTCATCAGGTTGATCATGCCATTGGCCGCAACGAGGCCGTTCATAGTGTTCAAGCTGATGTGAGGCGGGCAATCGAAGATGATAAGGTCATATTCATTTTCAAATTTTCTAAGGCCATAAGCCACACGCTCCTGGACGGGAATAGGGTTGCCATCCTCATCCTCCGCCATTGGAAACTTTTCGGGGTTAATCAACTGGGCTGTAAGTTCAAGCTCAGTGCTCCTAAGGGCCCCGTTTGCTGGGATGAGGTCCACATTGTGAAAGTAAGTCGGACGGACGCTGTCTCGAAGTAGGTCTGGCTCGGTCGTCATCGCATACGTCGGCAAGTCTTCTTCATTAAGCTCTTCATCGCCATTGTATCCGAGTAGATTGTTGGTCGCGGTACCCTGTGGATCAAGGTCGAAAACAAGCACGCGAAGACCCTCCATTGCTGCCCTGTGAGCTGTGTGCACAACCGCCGTTGAGTTGCCGACACCACCTTTAAGCTTCACATACGCCAGTTTCATGGCTGTAGACCCAGCGGGGCGCCGATAAGCAGTACCTGCTTTTTCCCGCAATGTTTCAATGCGCTCAAGATTCCACATGCCGTGGCCATTTGCGTCCTTCGGAACATCGGGGTCATTTTTGATCAGCCAACTTTTGCTCATACCGATCAACGGGACAACATCGCTGGCCTTCCACGTTTTCTCTACACGCTCCAGGCGCTGCGACTTGCTGCCATCCTTTAGTTTTCGTTCTTGAAGAATGACATTGAGCTCATCGTTTTTCTCATCGAAAAAAGTGGCGGGATCGCAAATTCCGTAAGTTTCTTCCATAGCGTTTTACTCTCTTCAGTTGGTTACGCGTCTTTTATGTGTTTACTCACTGTTCGCGTGTATCCACAGTTTTGCCAACTTAACCACAGGCTGTTGTTCCATGCAACAAACGGCGCGTCTTTTTTGAAAAGATTAGAGTAGGGGAGGGGAGAGATATTTTTAAGACAGAAAAAAGAAAACCCCAAAACCAAAAAGGTAATGGGGTTAAGTCATGGCGGATAAACTTAGAATCCAAATACGGGACGTACTCGAACCCAAGCTACGCTAACTGAAACAGTGATAACTGCCAAGATTGCGATTTCCATAATTAAAACTCCGGTTTGTGTAATTTGATAACTCACAATGCTTACGGCAAACCGAAATTTAGGCGGGCGACAACCAGGGTTTTCTTATTTTTCTTTAGAGCCTGTACACAAAAAAGCCCTCAGTGGGAGGGCTTGTCATTGCGGGAGAACTTACTGTCTAAAACCTGTAACTCCTTGTTGTTACTCAATAGAAGGGAAAGTCATCATCTTCTGGAACATAGCCTTCTGGTGAGCCTCCCTGGTAACCGCCAGAGCCACCCTGACCTACAGGCTGAGGGTTGTAGCCACCTTGACCCGAATTACCCTGCTGAGAGGGCTGTGAGGGCTCAGCGGGTTGACGCGGAGCGGACTGCTGGGAAGGTGAGTTCGATCGCGACGCATTGTCGCCACCAAGGGTGTCCAGCATCTGCATCTGGCCGTTGATGTCTACCACTACCTCGGTGCTGTAAACAGTTTGACCTTCCTTGTTCTGCCACTTGCGTGTCTGGTTCTTACCTTCGACATAGACCTTTGAGCCTTTACGAAGATACTGACCAGCGATTTCAGCGATTTTGCCGAACATCACAACCCGGTGCCATTCCGTTTTGGGGACCAATTGACCGCTCTGACGGTCCTTGTAGCTTTCGTCGGTAGCCAGGTTCAGGTTAACCACCGCATTCCCGTTGGGGGTGTAGCGGGTCTCAGGGTCCTGACCCAAATTACCAATAAGCATTACTTTGTTGAGGCCTTTAGCCATTTCTAAACTCCTTTCTGTGGATTAAACAGCACCGCTGTTACGGCAAAGCCGTTTTTCCATCAGGCAGCAATCGCACGCTGTATCTTTTTCAGCTCACTCTCAGGTGTCTTCCCGAACATATCTTTGTACCGACCGGCAGCAAGGCGACTGAGCGCTTCCGCCATCGCCGACGATCGGGCCATGTCCGGATTCTCTGCGACAACCTTCTCCAGCATTTGCGCCCGAGCAGCCTTGTCGTCTTTGTCTGTTGTATAGAGCCAGTAGGTATACGGATCAATAACAAACCTATATACGCCAATGCCCATCGTGGACTTAACCATGACCTCCGAATAGTAACCAGGTCGGGTGTGAACACTTTCGACGAGCTTTTTCGTCTGAGGATCATCCGGGAAGTAGCCGTTGTCGAAAGCAAAACGGATAGATTCCGATTTCTGCTGCAACATAAACAGCCATGCTGAGTTCGCGTAAGCCGCTTTCGCCGCCTCCGACATCTCACAGTCACTGAATTTTTGCGTAATAAACCCGCAGCTACCGCCAAACTTCCGCACAGTACGCCACGCACGGTTAATGAAGGGCCCCGCCTGGTTCGAGCTCAAGAGGTCCCACGCCTCGTCGATCAGAAGCAATTTCGGAATTGACGAGTCGCCACCGTGGTACATTGCGTCAGCGACACGTTGCATCATCATCGTGAGAGCAACGTCTCGGAACGCACCCTGAGCTTTGAGCTCATCCATCTCAAAGCAAATAAGATTACCCTTCAGGTCAACTTTCTTACCCTTTCCGTTAAACCAGTCAGCCAGACGGCCAACCGAGTAGGGACGAAGTTGCTCACCAATCTTCTGTGCGGCTCTGTCTTCGTGATTAAGCAACCACTCAGATACATGGCCAACCGTATTATTCTCACGATTGTTTTGCCACGTCTCTTCAATAGCTCTCTCAAGGGTGACGTATTCCCAATCTGGAACCTCATTGCGCTCCGAGTTTGGCCATGCCATGTATGCGATGACGTCTTTCAACATCTCGATCATTTCTTTCAGATCATTTTCCGTCTTGATCTGTGCAAACGGGTTCAGGTCGAGAGGCTCGTTCACCTTGAAAACAAGGTTTGTTCCTCCCATTTGTTCGACGAACTCAAAGTAAGAGCGACCGGCGTCGATGATGAAAGCGAGCCCGTTCTTCGACAAAAAGTCCAGCACGATGTCTTGGGCAAAGAATGATTTACCCGCACCAGAGTCAGCGATCACGCAAAAGTTGAAGTTCGTGACACCCTTATCCTGAATGGAAACGCTTGCCAGTTCTCCACGACGACTGATGAGAGGGATCCCTCCTAACTTTTCGCTGGACCCGCGCCATTCACCTTCCATATGCGTCAGGGTAGCGGCTTGGAACGAGGTCATCGTCATAATGCGCTGGAGACCACTGCGGTTCTTCAAAGGGTCCATTTCCGGCCGGAAGTGACCTGGCACGGAGCAAAGGAAGATCGGCAGAGTAATAAATTTCTCGGGCTTGGCATCAAAACCATGGCGACGCCATAGAGAAGAAACCGCCTGAGCGTCTTCTTGGGCTGAATCAGCGTCTGTCAGGATATTGATGCCCATGTATGCACCAACAATGCCAGTACCTTTACGTGCCTCGGCAGTGATGTCCTTCAACTGGTCTCGCATTTCGAATAGATGAGACACGAAGGCCTGATACGCTTCACTATCCGAGATCAGCTGTTTGGATACACGAGCCATCTTTACTGTCATCCGATCACGAGCGTCGTCGTTGTCCAGCGTTACGATATTTGTGTATATCCAAAAAGGGCGATCGATTGCCTGTGTGGTTTGTGTCGCGTCACCCATCAAACGGGCGGTCAACGGCAGATATGTCTGGGCAGGAAAACGATCCACTGTGAGCGAAACGATTCTTTTCCGCCGAATATCGTCTTCATCAGAACTGGCTTCAAATCCCAGCGTGCCATCCTTATGAACGGTCATGCGGGTGTCTTTTTCTACCAGGTTATGAATCGACGCGTAAGGAGCCGTTGGGTCAAAACCCTCAAGGTATTCCATGTCATCCATGAGAAGTTTCTCGGGGATGTGATGGGGGTTCAGGATTTTCCGTAATACGTGACGCACCTCTTCACGCCTCATCGAATGGCAGTGGACACCGGCACTACCAAGCGTTCCAGACATCGAACTGCGCAGCTTACGGACTTCTTCTTCAAACTGTTCCCATTGAGTGTCGTCCTCAATATTTCCAGAGAAGGGGACCATTACAGTGACGTAAAAGTTATGCTTTTTCGGATGAACACGTCGTCCCTGAATAAGGCTGTAGCCGAGGTCATCACCGCTTTCAGATCGTTTTGTATATGTAGCGCCACGATAAAAATCGGCTCGTTCTTTCGCCATCTTCGCAAGGATTTCTGACGTAGCTTTGTGTGTCCTCGCATGCTCCCAGTGATTCAAGTAAGACATCACTTCTGTACTGGATAGGCAGCCGAACTGGAAAACTGTATTAGGCCTGTCCGCCAGCCCAATAATGCTGTCCATTTGAGATTCTGAATCAGTTCCTGCAGCTGTGAACGGGGCATATTCGATCATGAATCCCACTCGAATCTCATTACCGTCATCGTTGAGTATAAGTCCAGCGTCGCTGATGTTCGCATAGCTCAAAAGGCTAGACAGCGTCACTCGCTCTGCAAGTTTCTGGGCAGCGGCAACGTTCAACGGTGTTTCGCCGGATTCTTGCGGGCGAACCCAGTCGACTGCACTATCCATATGGTGCTGGATAAATTCGCCAACCCGTGTTTTTATGCCTTTACGAATCTTTTTCTGGCTTCTCGCAAGAACGTCAGGATTTTCTTTCCTTTTCAGTCTCATAATTAGTTCTCCTGACTCGGTTGAACCATGTCATCGAGTACGCCGCTTGGCTGCTTACTCTCTTTCGGACGGAAACCCAGTTGATCAGGTCGAACTGGACTTAACGTCGCCTCAGAAAGGCCTGTAGGGCCTTGAGCCGCGCCATTTGATGAAACGTTATAGGGGAGGGCCAGGTAACGCTCGCCCTGGTAATTGTAATAGCCTGGAGTGGTCAAATAAGTGTAGTTGCCACTATTAAGCTCTCCAGAACGGCCTTTCCAGTGGCCGAGCCAGATCCGATGTGGCCGAGGCGGGACAAACACTGCACCACCGTACACATCCGTTTCTCCGCCCATTATAGGGACGATCTCTATTTTATTTTCATCTTCATCACTGCCAAATAGGCCGCTCCAAAAGCCACCCTCTTCTTTTCGAGAAGAGTTGACCGGAGGCTCTTCTTTCTCGATAGGCTTAACACCAGGGGGTAGGTTTGGGTTTGCGCCTTCGCTAACCCAGCCAGTTGGATTTTCGTCTTGCAGTGCAAGTTGGTAGTTTTCGTTAACCGGAGCGCAAGCTTCCGGGATGTCGCAACCGTAATCGGGCTGACTCGCACACCCTGCAATCGCTGCGATTGAACTGACCAAAAAAAGTGTCTTGAACTTATTCATTGGTTACATCTCCAGAAGTTCCGCCAGCGATGCTTTGATTAGCTGCGTTTTCGCTGCCTACATTAAGATTGATCAACATCCCAACCGCCATAACCCTCGCATCCCAGTCAAAGTAATACTGGGTATTCAGGTTCCGCCCCTCAAATTCGAGCTGGTAATAGCCAGTAAACCCTTCGAGAGGCGTTGCATTGGTCCATTCCGTGTTGGGCATGTGAGTTGAAAGGTATTCCAGAACTCTATCGCCCTGGTCGGCTTGCGCCGGGGCCGAAAACGATAAAGCGATTAACATCGGTGTTAGTTGTTTCAACATTTCTGCGTCTCCAAAACTCAGATGCATGCCTTACGGCATGCATCATTTTTGCGTTGACTCATAGAGTGGGGCCCTAGAGAGGCTGGGTCTTCTCAACGAACAAGCTGCCGTAATCATTCCACTTGAGTGCTTTACCTTTGGTGATAACCGCAAAGGCTTTTCGATTGGCTGGAACCTCAATTACAGGGAAAAGCCGTTCAAGTTCTTGCAAGTAAAAATCAGACAGCGTCTTGGCACCTGATGCAGCCGCACTGAGTCCTGACGAACGCAATGCCGCATCGCCTTCAATGACCGAGCCACCGCCAGTCACAGAATCGAACGCTGTACCTTGAGCCTCGGAAAATGCAGTGCCCAGGCTCTCCAGCATGCTAGCCAACGTTGCTTTTGCTAAAACCGCTCCGCGCTTTTCCCGAAGGGTTCCGCGCAGTCCCTCAATCGAGTCGCTATCCGCAATGTAGCCAGTCAGCGTCTCTTCTAGAACGAGATTGTTATCTTTGTCCACACACGAGATGCTCGCGATATCAATCTTTGCCCGATGCGTTCGTGCATCGCCATAACTCGTTCCAGTCATGAAGCAACTCCGAAGATCGTATTCAGCGGAACCAGCGAGCTGGGCATTGCCTTGAATTCGCATGAGGATCGGACTGGGGTTTTGCTGCGAAACCGAAGCAGTTCCGGCCTGAACACCCGTCATTAAGGTTACCGGGACATAGCCGGGGCTCAGGAACCCCGCGTAAGGGTTCGGTTGACGCTGCACCTCTACTTTGACATCACCATCATCCTCAGAACCTTCTGGTGGGCGAAGAACCATAGGCTCATCTTTATCCGCAACCATCGGAGGCGTTGATTGGCCATTATTGTTTCCAGATGGCGGAGGACCTGGCTTACGCCTGTCACCACCGAAGCTAGGGGGTGGCGGTACCGCGTCAACCGAGGCATTGGGCTGATCGGGGGGAGGTGTGCTATTGGAACCGGAGTTACCTCCTCCCGAGTCGGACTTCAGTTGAGCCTGTTCACTTCGAATGTCTTCGAGTTGATCAGAGATCGCTTTTAGACTCTTTCCCATGTCCTCTCGAAAAGCATTTTGAGAACGCTGAACGTCTTCAAGCGAATCAGCATTGGCTCTCACTCCTGCTTGAAGCTTGCTGTCGCCTTGACGCAAAGACTTAATAGCGGTCTGAGTTTCCGACTCGAAAGATTGATCTTCCAACCCATCAGGAGTGAAAGAAACAGATTCTGGAAGACCCGAATCCTGCCGCCTCGGCTCATCTTTGCCTGCAGCAAAAAAGGCGTTAATGCCGACAGCTGCGACGATAATGCAACCTACGACGATCATCAGTTTGCGCTGACTATCTTTTCCTCGACTGCCGATCGTCTCGACTTGGATGTCGCTTTTATCTTTGTTAGCCATGACTTACCCCGCGTTTCTAACCATTAGCACAAAATGTTTCCCTTCCCCGTCGCGAGTCACAGTAATTGCCCCTACTTTCGGGCCAGAAAACTGTGATGGGTCAAGGTTCTTCGGGTTAAGTCCCTCGCTTGAGCGCACAAAATAAAGTTCGAGTTGAACCTTGCGCCCTTCTACTGTGCCGTTCAGCCTCTCAACCGGCTCCAGAACTACACCCACAGGAAGGCCGTCCTCGCTTTGACCGCGAAACATTCTGGTTTCTGGAAGATCTGTTGACTCAACAAAGCCACGAGGGGTGCCGCCGAGGTTGCCCAGCTTTTCAGCCATTACTGGCAGGAAATCGGAGTTTGGGTTGCTCTGATTTGAGATGGATTGCCGATTAATCTCACCAGAAAAATCACCGATCTGGTGCTCCTTTCCACCCACGTTCTTCTCAAGGTCTAGATTCACCATATAACTTTGACCATCCCGAGTGATTACGACCATTTGAAACGGCGCATCTGCGGAATCCTCAAAGTTAAGCAGGAGTTTCTTGTTGCCATCTGCATAACGAGCCTGACCTTTAACCGGGGCATCGTTAGGGAGAACCACCTCAGTAATCGGTGACGGGAACTTAAACAGGTTAAATGAGCCAGTACCCACCGTCAGCGTCTCTGCTTGGGCGCTCACGGACGCTACGCATCCAGCCATTGCCAGCGACAGCAGTAGTCGTTTACGCATCGTTATTTCCTCCAGCTTTATTTGAATCAATAGACGGCGTCCGCTCGTAGGATGTTTCGATCTTCTTAACACCGAACAGTCCTGAACCTACCTCTCTGTAATGGAGGCGGTAGACTACCTCTGTGTTTATCAATTCATCGCCACCGCGCCAGCGCTTCAGGAGGCCCTCAGATTCCATAACAAAACTGCCGCTGGACTCTTCATCCACGATCATTGATATGTCTTGGGGGTAGAACATTTGGCTCATGTTCTGATCCCTGTACTTTACCCCTTTGTCGCGAAGGTCCAGGTTGTAATGGGCGTAGCCTTCAGGGGTAAGCCTTGTCATAAACGTACTGAACTGCCGCGACACAGTGGATGCCTGCCAGTTCAGCATTACGCTCAGGTCAGCTCGAAACAGGAGGTCCATGTAGTCGCGGGCTTCTTCAAGGGTGTCGCCAGTTGCTACCGCCTGATTTGCCGAATAAAGGCCGTAGGGGGCAATTACGACTGCTTGAGCATTTTTAACTTCAAGCATTTTCCAGCCAGTAAATACCAAAGCGATGCCCAGGACGTAGGTTGCCACTTTCCAGCCACTCGATTGCTTCTTGAGATCGCGAAGCATCCCTCTGTGTGTAACTTCTGCCATAAATAAAAAACCTCCAACTTTCGATGGAGGTCTTACGGCAGCGGAACTTTTCGGAAGGGTCTATTCAATCAATTCATTAACAAAACTGGGCGGAAAACGCTGAGGGAGCACTGGATCCATATTAAAACCAATTGCCCAAATAGCATGCTGAGTAGTACCTTGCTTGGCGCCTTTCTTCAGTTCGCGGCTAGCCCAGAGAACAACCACCATCGTGACAAGCCCAACGAGCACCATGTTGATGATCATGAAGAAGCCAAAAGAGGTGATTGCGATAACGAACTCGACCGGATCCCAAACAAGCACTGGAACCGGTTCATCTATCCGGCTTGGGATGGCGCGACGCTTTTCGAAATCAGACATGATTATACCCTTGCAAAAAAAAAGGGCCCGAAGGCCCTCCAGGTTACGCTTAGATGATCGCGCCGGAAACCAAAATAATGTCTCGAATTACAGTCGGCCCCCAGTGAATAAAGGCTGCCAGTGCGATACCACCAAGTGCCGTCATTGGGTTGTTGTTGCCAACTGCCCGGATAGCACCAAAAAGAACGGCCGCGATGGATACGCCTACGCCAAGAGCGCCTTGGGCCCAGCTTTCAATCGTGACCAGGAAGTCAGCGAAAGGGTCGTCATTGGCTACTGCTGCCATTGCCAGGGTGCTGGCGAAAAGCAGGGTGATAAAGGCAAGGGTCTTATCGACCATCTTTACCTGAGGCTTGCTCGTTTCAGTTTGCATATCTTAATCCTTGATCAAGTTTAAACAGGTTTAGGTTTCCCGCTCGTGGGGGTTCTCCTCGCTTACGGCATCAGGATTATTGGGAACGTCTTCAGGTGAGGTTTTTTCTTGTATGAGCCACGCTCTCCGCGCCAGCGAGAAAACTGGTCGACAATCGTTTCGACGTATTCCTCGTGCTGTTCAACAGAAAGCTCGAACCCAAACAAGTAGTCACCCAGCTGATCGAGCATCCGATCCGCTTCACGCGCAACAATACTGATTCGCTCTTTTCGCGAGGTAAGGGGGTGCCCCTTAACGGGGTGCACCATTTCGTGGGGGTGGTTTATGCTTCCAAGCCACACCCCAGCGAGGGTGGGCGCCAGTTCAAGAATCTGCGCCTCGTATTCTTCAAGACCAATAATGGCCTCTGGGGAGTCACTGGAGACTGTTACCCGCTCGTGCAGGTTTTCGTCATCCAGTCTTTGAATAGCCATTTCGCTGCCGCTCAGCTTGTCGTTTTTGGCTGAATCGTCATCAGTTCCACGAGCACGCCCGCTCTTGACGTGACTGTAAGTGGACCCGAGCTTATCGATTGCCATATTCCGAAGGGACACGGCAAAAAACCGCCAAAAATCTCCCTTCGTGGCCTCATAGTTTTTGTGGACTTTGCGACTCTGAAACAGGAGGAACGCTTCGCCAACGAAGTCGTCTTCGCTGATACCTGCTTTAAATTCAGGTCGCGAACCACGCATACGCTTGGCTTTGCTAACGATCATGTCGTAGATGTTTTGGTCGTGCTCTGGTTTACCGTTCCAGAATGGACCCGTATAGATCTGTGCCATTTCTCGGCCCCTTTAAGTCGTGGAGCTCTTACGGCAGTAGGATTTTTTGCAAATACAGGGAAGGGGAGATGTAACGCTCATCGAAAAAAAGCCCTCCAGGAGGGAGGGCGATATCATTACTCTGGAGCTTTGTTGTAGCGTCCTCGAACAGAACGCCAACCTTTAAGCATGCCGATGAATTCGTCTTCGAGTTCTTCGAAGCCATCCATGCTGTGATCCACAAGCTTGTGAAAGCTGCGAATGCCATGCTCAATACGCTCCTGATAGCTCAGCGTTCGGCCATCAACAGAGATATCTCCAGGACTGCGAGCCGCATCAAGCAGACGATTGAATGCAATTGGGTCGTCAACTTCCATCTTTGCAAGAACGTTCATTTCATGAACTTCATCTGCCAGGTCACTAAACTTGCTGTTACCAAAGATGTCATGCGCAGTAGCACGAGAACCCTCACCGTCTTCAGCCAATGACTGATCAAGTGAGATGGATCCCATGCCTGACGCTAGAGTTTTACGACTCTGCATATCTTTATCATCGCTCGGACGAATCCTTGCAGACTTAAGCGTTGAATACCGGTTTGGAGCTTGGTCTTCCAGATAATTCCGGAAGCAGCGGCTAAAGAAAGCCCACCAATGCCACTCAAGAGTTTTCGCCGAGGCGTTTGTCTTGGAGCTGGCACGTTCAAGATGAAACTCTTTCTGAACGTGACCGGTGGCAAAATAAAGGTTGGCTTCAGCTTCAACTTCTTCAACTTCGATCTTTTTGAAGAATGACGATTCATTGCGAACCGTCTTAGCCACTTCACTAAGCTTGGCGAGGATATCCATGTCCTGGACAGGATTGGCACCAAACTCTGGGATTTGAAACTCATTGCTCATTTTTAGTTCCTCTTCGCATTTGTCAACACGAAAAGGCTACGGCTTGCGCAATATTAGACTGGGATTTCCTCTATTTTTCAGTGATATAAAAAAAAGGGGCGTTGCCCCTTTTTGTCATGCTGGATAATCTACGGATGGTTGCGGCTTGCGAAAACCACCACGTCGCGCCCGAATTTCTGGTTTCTCCTCCACTTTTTCCTCAACGATTTCCTCAGATATTCCGGCTTCCAGTCCAACGCCAAATTGGCGGGCAGCGGAAGCAAATGCTTCACCAGCGGCCTCAACAGGATTGGCTTTCTTTCCTATACCGGTTTTAGTGCAAATCTGTTCGTCGAGTGTTACTCGCAGTAGGCACTTAGTCGCACCGCCTTCGAGGTTTTCAAAGAACACTTCCCAACCCAATAAACCAAACACATCAGAAAGACGGTCTTGGATCAGTGGCATCGGAACGGTTGTGCGAACCAGGTTAACCAGATTCCCCTCTTCGTCTTTGACTTGCTCTGAAACTTCTTCTTCCAGTAAGTCTTCAGGGAACGGGGCTGCCAGCTTCTTCAGATTGTTGCTCATAATCACTCCTGTCAGTTTATAAAACTCGTGACAGTTACGGAGCGACGTTAATTAGACGTCTGATTTCGGCGTTACAGCCTCAAACTGACTCACTTCAGGTCTGACTGGTGGCTTGCCTGTGGGCTTTGGCCTCTCATTTATGATAGATGCTGCGATCGCAGCCCGATTGACCGCTTTGCCTGTCAAACCTTCGTTCATGGCTTTGTTCAATCGCCGACGTAAGACTTTCGACTCTCTATCCGTCAGGTGATCCAGCAAAGCGGTCTCCCCAGCCTTTCCAACGGCCACACCAACAAAGTTGGATGGGTCAGCGCCGTTCATAAATGGCTGGAGACGGGACTCATCGTTTGTGTCCAAAACCGCCTGAACATAACGAACCTCACTAAGTTCAGTGTTCCGACTTTTCATTTCGCCCGAAACATCTTTATGCGGGTGATGTGGTTTCTGCTCACCACTGTCTTTAATGCCTTTGGGCGCATCAAAAGGAGCTTCAGGGTTGGCATCAACGGCGTCCTCTGGCTGACTGCCACCTTGCTCCCTTAAGTTGACCACCTCTTCTTCGATTTGAGCTCTGGTTACCCGACGGCCATGATTCAGCGCCTCGCTCATCATCTTTCTTGCCGTTTTCTTTTCGTCATCAGTCAGTTCAATCGGTTTTTTCACTGTCTCTTTTTGCTGCGAAGCATCTTGAGCATGGTTGTCCGTTGGCCCCTGTTTCCCAGTCTTTGACTTGCGCCTTCTGCGCTTTTTCTTTTTCGTAGGCGCTGGATCTTCAGCCTGCCCATCGGTGCCTGAATTCTTCGAAGCGTTCTGCTCTTTATCCGAGGAAGAAACCGAAGATTTATCCTGATCAGGCGCTTTCTCTGGTTTTGCTCCGGGGACGGTCTGATGGTCAGGAGCGTCACCTTTTTGCTGTGCACTAGAGGATCTGTCTTCCACAATCGCTTTGCGATTTTCCGTGGGTTGCGGCTTGTCGGACGCGAGAATCGCATTCGCAATTCCATCCCTATCGGGAGTTTTACCCCTGGCCTCCTCACGATCTACCATCTTTTGAGCTTTCGCTCGCTGGTTCGATGACAAGGATTCCCAGATCGGTTCTGCAGGGGCGCCCTGTTTCTTGTCAGATTCAGCTTGGGGGCTTTGAACCTGTTTATCGGTGGTCGCCTTCGATTGCTTCTTTGCAGTATCCGCAACTGCAGCCCTCTCTGTTGCTTTGCCGTACAGGTTCGAACGTTTACTCCCGGTGTCACTCAAAGACTGAAGAAGCTCATCAGGAACTCCACCGTCATTGATCAACGTCACCGCTTCATCCTTTGAAATCATCACGCCAGAATTGAGCGCTTTAGAAACAAGCTTGTTCCCGATTCTCTGCGTATCTTTTTCGGCCTTACCAAAGGCGCCCTGGGCGATTTTATTCGCCCGTGGAAATTCCTTTGCCGCAAGGGGCTGAACCGGTTTTTCCGATTTAATGGCCTGAGTATACCGAGGCTTCTCTGCATCCCGCTGTTCGCCATCACCGGTAATCACAGACGCAGCCGCGTCGAGTGATAGCGGCGTGCCATCGTTAAGGCTTTTCGAAACCAGCTTGCGCGCCTCTCGTTTCTGATCGGGGTCCAACGAATCAAAGCCGGTGTCAGCACTAGCAGGTGTACCAGTTGTTCTCGGGGTTTCTTTTTCTGGTTTTTTATCAGCCTGCGCTTTCGATTCATTCAGCACATGGGTAAGAATTTCCTGCTCAGGAACTTTCATACCAGAACCGCTATATCGCGCTTTTAGTTTTTTGAACTTTGCTTTTATGTCATCGGACTGACCCTTAAGTAATTCTTCCTCAGACGGTCTTTTGGGCTTCCCACGCTTCCTGTTCTTCAGGTTGCTGAGAAGCTGGTCGCTCTCTTTTTTCCTTCGTTCCGACGACTTCGGAGGCTTCATATAGCCAAAGTATTTCAGATCAAATTGAGTCTCATTAGGAAACTTCTGTCGATACTCTTCTGGAAGCTCTATCTCGAAAACACCAACGAATTCCTTTGAGCCAGAAAAAATCGACCAGATCGGATAATGATCTTTAGGGCAAACCTCACGTTTAAAGGGTTTTTCGTCTGTATGTGTCTTGTAGACGTCGACCTCCCGGACCAGCCAGTCCTTTTCGTCGAGCCATTCCAGAAAGTTCTTGGTCACGCCAGCCAGACTGTTCTTTTGGCGCTGAACCCCACCCCAGGCTGCGACAAGATCCTTGGGCAGTAACGTCGCAAACTTCTCGCGGAATTGAATCTCGATCAAAATTAGGCGATTTCCCTTTCTCCAGCCAATAGCGCGTTGGGATTTAGGAAGGTTTGGGTTTTGAAACTTGTAAGTCGTGATCGTTTCAAGCAATGCGTCGATAACCTTGTCATCGAGCGTGCGCGAATCCTTGTAGTCTTTAATGACCTCCGCTTGCTCATCAGCCGTTACAGAATGATCCGCTGAGCGGAAACTATTTAACAGCTCCAGCATTCGACTCCGAACTGCTTCATTAGGGAAGGGCGCTCGGTGGGGTTTGTGAGCGTATTTGGTAACCAACATCAATATTAGCTTTTCATCTTCCTCCAGTTTCTGGAAAGACGGGAGAGATGAAAGCAACAAGCCACCTTGCACATCGTGGAAACCGGCAACTCCAGCTTTCTTGACCCACTCACCATTCTTCTTAAAGTGCGAACGGATTTTTCCTATGTCGTGAGCTGCTGCTGCTATCGGCAGCAAAGGATCGGCTACCCCTTCCACGGCATCAATCGCCGATTTGGTTACGCGAAGGCTGTGCTCAAGCAACGTCCCCTTGTGGCCATCACCAACGAACGCACCCTTGTTTTTGGAAAGGAGCCCCATCACCTCTTCAAAGGTTCCCCAGTGGCGCTCTTCGAGAGACTCCAGTTTTTTCTTGCTTGCTTCGTTAAATTTCAGTCTTACCCGATCGGTTTGCTCCTCCCAGTTAGGGGATGGAAGCCGACCTAAACTAACCTCCACGCCGCGCCAGCTGTGGTCAGGGTTTAGCGATTTTTTCTCTTTGGTATTCCTCTTTGACCTCAGTGCTACTGCGCACAGCGACCCAGAACCAGCCGACAGTCCAATGCCCATCAATACCGGAAAGCCCCAGAACGCAAATACATGGCCAATACTGAAGATCGCGTTGAGTGGTTTGATGACTACTGAACCGTCTTTATCACATTCGACACCACCCAATTCACAGCGGTCCATCTCGATAGTTTCAAAGACAATGTTCGGAATATTGTTCATCGATTGTTCAATCATGGTGTCCGAGAACCCCCACCAAATGAAGAGGCTCACGTACCAAAAAAGAACAACTCGAACCCAGCTTGAGAAAAGGCTGTCAGCTAACATTTTGCACCTATATTATTTGATGCAGTTCTTACGGCATTAAGCATTTTCACAAAAAAAGGAGGCCGGAGCCTCCTTGATTCATAAGCCAGAAAGATTTCGCCGGTTGAATCGGAATCCCGAACGACGTTTTCGACTGGGTGTCTCGCGATGCTCTTCTTGCACTGGCGATTGGTGATCTGGCGCTGGTTTTTCGTAGCGCTGAGTCTCAACCTTTTTCTGTGCGGGACGATTAGAGCGAAAGCCACCTTTCGCAGAAGCGTAAGCGTTTGGCTTACTGTCTCTTTGCGAGCTGGTTTTCTGTGGCGTCGATCGAGGTTCAACGCCATCTAGTTTTTCAACTGGAATAACACTAGAAACCTTGTCGACAAACAGGTATGAAGATGCGCCATTGTTGTCAGGCACAGCCGTCACACTACCTTCGCATTCAATATAATCGCCTTTCTTCAATTCCCCTGGAGCAATAGCCCGAGGAATCTGCATCGTGTGCCACTGCTCGCCTATCACAGCGCGGGCCCTAATAACCGGACCTGTTTTAGTCGTGGCACTAAAGACACCCCTAACATAAACCGAGTAGAAACCTCGGACTGACTGTTGGGGTCTCTGCATCACACCTCCTTTCCGCATTTTAGAAACTCGTAACGGATACGGAAAGGACGGATTTAGAATTGTTCTGGTGAGAATTCTCTGACGAGACCGGACGTTTTTTCTTGGAGTTCCATGGCGGTAACAGAGAACTGGTTGATTTCAGGCGCCCAGAATATCGACGCGATCAGAGCCCATCCAGTGATTAAGTAGATCTCCCGTCGACCACTATTCCACCAGTTGAGAGTGTGCCTCTTCCAGGGCGTGAGGAATGGAATGCCCTGGGGGTTAGGCCAGTCGAAAAGAAGATGGGTTAGCCCGCCGCCCGCAAAACCCACAGTTGCAGACTGAAGGCACATTCCGACTAGGGTTTCAGGAAAAGCACCGTATACGCCAAAACCTAAAATGATTGCCCATAGCGGAACCCAATGGGTCACTGTCCTATGGCGAACCCAGCGGAAACCAAGAAAGAATTCCCCACTGTCCGGCAACACCCCGCCCCACCATGAGAGTGGGACCGCCAGGATAGAGACGAAAAAGGGAATTCCAACTTGCTTGTTAAGTATCGCTGTAGCAATCCAGCCTGATATAAAGCCGGTAGCATGATGGCCTGGCCCGCGCATAAGCACCTCCTGAGGAACTTACGGCACGGAACAGTTTCAGAGGTTCACATAGAAAAGACAGAGGGGAGGGCGTCGGAGTCGAAATTATCATCAGCCACGACGGGGGCCTTTTTAGCATGCAAAAACTGGTTGAACATGGTCTCTTTGATCGCAAGACGTTCATCGGAGCTAAGGCTGGCACCGAACTTCTTTAAGAGCTTGCCAACTTCATCAGCGCCCATGTAGGCGCGAACTATCGGCTTGGAATTCCACGCATACGGCGCGGGCGTGCTGGCTTTGTCTGTATCTAGCAAGAAATCAAGCATAGGGGCGTGGCTTCGAATCCATCTCAGCACCGTCTCATTACGGAGCTTTTCCCAGAGATCAGCCTGCTCATATTTTTTGCACGGTATGAGCGTTTCATAACTCTGCCCGTCGGAATTTTCATCGTTGAGACTGACGGAGTTCTGAAGCAACGTTACTTTCAGGTTTCTCACGCGGTCGCTGTCACAGTCTTTTATGCGTGGAACGCTTATCTGCGAATCACTGCCCTTGTCTGATAAGGCGTTTTTCACTGAGCGGACAACATAGGCAATATGTCCTTGCTCGCCCGCATCCAGCAGTTCCGGCTTCTCAAGCAAAATAAGGCCAACATCTTGCCTAAAATCGTCACGACGATCGGCTTGGGCTTTGCCAAGCTTCGAACATACAATGCTGATCCATTCGCTAATGCATTTTTTGTTCGGATTTGCTGCTGCCATTTAACACCTGTGCCTGACGCATAACTAGGTTGATTTTTTTATCTGTAGTGATTTTCGCTTACATCACCACGTTATTCAAACAGCCGTTTGGGAACTATTCTTCGCCATTCTCCTTGAACGACGGTATTATGGGAACTAAGTAACCCATTAACTTTGCAACATTTTGTAAAAGGTATTCCTTATGGCCGATTTCGACCCACGCTCAGTCTCGTTAACAATGCGTCAACGGCGTAAATACCTAAAATACTCCCAGTCAGAAATCGCTGCCAAATTAGGAATAAGCCGAAAGACTTTGTCCAATTGGGAGAACGACGATAACGACAACTTGCCATCAAAAATCATCACCTTGCAGCTTTGGGCGAATTCGCTAGGCTTAACGCTGACCGAAGCAATAGCATCTGCACCGCTTCCCGACGAACACTTCTTTATGCACCCCGCTCATTTGGCCAACATCCGTTTCTTCTACTCCAGGTATATCCAAAATAGCCATTACGCAAACCTTGTGCATCGTTTGACCGCTAGTGACGACAAAATGCTGAAAGCGATATCAGCCTTCATTGAAGGCGTTCTTTCGACCGACGAAGACCACGTTGCCAGGATGGATAAGGCACGGGAGAAGGTGACCCATCTTGCCAACATGAAAGGCATCCCAACCGATCAGTGAAGATCGATATCCTCCGGGGCCCCCATGAATAATTTGATAGCATGACTGGCAACTGGGACTTCTCCTGTTTTAAAAACTTCTTCGTTTGACTTAAAGAAGCTTAGATAGCTTGCTTCTGCCATCCAAAAATATTTTTCCAGGTCGTTTATTCCCAAAACGGGACTATACATGCATTTATCCACGCTTCGGGTTGGCGTAATCAGGTCAGAGCGAAGTTGAGCAGTGTTGTTATCTCCAGCCATCAAAAACAAATTCAGTTTTTTCGCCAACCTCGCAGTCAGGCTATAAGGCTCGGAGCAAGGCCTAAACCATCGACGAGTATCCTCCGTCTCCCAGCCCGTCTGTTTTTTTACGGCTGAGGGAGGGATCTCTTTGAAATCCATTTCTAAAATATTCTCAGGGGAAGGGGGCTCTGTCGTATCTTTCACGACCTCACCGTCAACAGTACTCCCATTGGTTTCGCTGATAAACGTATCGACCGGGAGATTCCGTTCCATGCGCCCGGCAATGCCGTGCAAAATATTAACGTCAAACTCGCTGACATTTGTTTCAAGCGCTCTTTGACATGCTTGTAGCACAGGAAGACGGGACTCCAGTCGACGAAACATTTGAACAGCGTCAGTAACGGCAGTAGCGGGATCGGTTGAAGATGTTTTGTCGAGCAAATCCCTGACGTGATTGGATCTCGCAACGGCGTTTGAATTCGTATCCAAAGACCAACTCGTATCAAACACTCCAGCTGGCTCAGAATCGATAACAGTGCATAGCAAAGCACAAGCCGCTTCAAATAATTCCTGACGCGAAGCACTTTCTGTCCCGGAAAAGCTCGAATTTTTTGCGCGTACAAAATCTATTTTAAAACTGTCAGGAGTTGAGCCCTCATCATTGGAGGCCAACGTTATCTCTGTTTCGCCAACGGTAAAAACGCGATCATCTCTCATGATTCAACATTCACTATTTTTTTGCATTTCGGATAAGCGGTGCATCCAAAAAATTCACCAAACTTTCCATTCCGTTTAACCATGCCTGATCCACAATCAGGGCATTTCTGTTCACCTTCTTTTGCTGGACGGCCTTTCGCCTCATTCGAATCTTTTTTACCAGAACCAATATTTTCGAGATGTTTGCACTCTGGGTAACCGGTGCAACCAAAAAACGGCCCGTGCTTGCCCTTGCGACGCACCATTTTTTTGCTGCACTTCGGGCACGTCTTTTCACCAAGCGCCGACTGCCCGCCTGATTCTTGTTTGATGGTTTTTGCCGCTTGTCTACGAGTGGATTTTTTACCGGTTTTTGGATTGCTGATGCCTTCTGTGCTTGCAGATGACAGATCCACTTTTGATACTTGTTCAGCCACCAAAGCGGTGTCATTTTCTATAACAGAATAAGCATCCTTAACCGTAGTCAAGTAATCGTTTTCACCACGGGCAATCTCGTCCAGTTTTTCTTCAAGTTGTGCAGTGAACTTGTACTCCATGAAAGTACAGCCCGTTTCATCTGACGGCCTTAAAATCTGGACGAGCCGATCACCCAGTTCTGTTGCGACAAGTTTTTTCCCGTCGCTCACCACATATTTTTTTCGTTTTATATTTTCGATGATAGACGCGTAGGTTGCCGGGCGTCCTATCCCCGCTTTTTCTAGTGCACCGGTAAGCGTTCCTTCTGTGTAGTGTGAAGGCGGTTTGGTTTCTTTTTCCAAAACCTTACCTGAAGAAGCTGAAACATGTACGCCCTCGGCTAACTCCGGCAAATCAGACTCTTCAACACGGCCCGCAACCTCCATAAAGCCTTCGCTGAGAATTTTTACGGATCTTGCTTCAAATGAAAACTGTGTTTCACCAGGGTGATCGTTTGATTTTAAAACAATAACTGTGTTCGCCAGTTTCGCCGGGGATAACTGTGAGACAAGCGTGCGTTCGTGAATAAGGTCGTACAATTTTTTCTGTTGCTCATCCAGGTCATCGCCCTCGTAAAACAAATCAGTTGGTCGAATCGCTTCATGAGCTTCTTGCGCATTAGCGCTCTTGCCGGAAAAAACATTCGGCGTACTCGGCAGGCTCAGTCCTTTCGACTTTGCGAATGCGAAAATATTTTCAATCGCTTCCTCACTCAGGTTTACCGAGTCTGTCCGCATGTAGGTGATTCTGCCCGCTTCATATAATTTCTGAGCAATCTGCATTGCCTGCTTACTGGACAGATTTAAACGTGCGTTCGCAGTTTGCTGCAAACTACTTGTCGTGAACGGCGGGGGAGGTCGCTTCGTTTTCTCTGATTTTTTTACACTGTCGATAGTGAGCTGGCGAACCTTCGACGCCTCCTCTGGTAAAGCTCTCTCCAGAACCAATCCATCTTCATTTGCAAAAGGCTTCGTTATTAATTCAGCAGAGAACTGCGGATCGTATTCTGAAAATGCCAATTCAGCTGAAAAATGTTTACGCTTTGAGTGACTGCGAATTTCTCTATCGCGGTCCACAATTAACCTAAGGGAAACGGATTGAACACGGCCCGCAGACAACCCCTTCACACCAGACTCCCAAAGCGCGGGAGAAACGGTATAGCCAACCAATCGATCCAGTGAGCGACGAGCCTCTTGCGCTCGGACCATTTTGTAATCAATTTCTCTTGTGTTCTGAAACGCCGATTTGACAGCGGCTTCCGTAACTGCGTTATACGTTACTCGTTCGGTTGTTTCTTTTTTCAAAAACAAGGCTTGCTGCAAATGCCATGCGATTGCCTCACCCTCGCGATCTGGGTCCATTGCGAGGTAAACCGTTTTCGAATTCTTCGCCAGTTTTTTTAAACCAGCGATCGTCCTCTTTCCAGTATCCGTTTCAACGTATTCTGGTTTAAAACTGGAAAGGTCGATGCCCATCCCTTTTGTGGGCAAATCACGCACATGACCCATGCTGGCTTTAACAACAAAACCGTGGCCAAGAATGTGCTGAACTTCTTTCGCCTTCGTTGGGCTTTCTACAATAACGAGGTCTGCCATCAACTGTTCCTCTACGGGCCGAATTTTTTCATAAATTTTTTTCAAATTTTTTTTATTTTTTTTTGAATTTTTTACGCAAAGATTCGAGCCTCAATTCATGTTTTTCCGCCTCTTCATTAAATCCACAAGGCGCCTCATGGTTGTCAGGTATTTTTCAACCTCAGCCGAGGGAAGCATGAGCTCTCCATGAATTTTCGTTTCATGGCTCAGCAAGTCACCAAGCGGTGAACCTGGCTGGACAGAAAAGCTGCTTGCCCACGGGAACTTCTTGAAGAACGTCGCAGTGGGTATGTGTGCGGCCTTGTCAGCCATCAGACCCGGTTCCTGGTGATCAACAACCTACCCATTGCACTCTCCCTTATATCTCATTGTGCAGGGCTTCTTTCCCGCTTACGGCACGGGGCCATTTAACATTCTCACTTTATGACTCACCCTGGAACTCTTGTTCAGTGTCGCCGCCGCCAAACCAGCCCGAACGAGATAACTCAATTTAGTGTGGTGACTATAGCGTTCTTATCTTCTGGCGTGGTTGTAGAGCACCCCTTACTGCATTGGCCTGCGCCAGTCGGTCGCAAGTTCAGGCGGTGTTTTGTTGTCATCCGTGCTTACCCCACGGTTTTGGTGGTAACCGACACCCAGGATGCCTCACATTCCCGATTTAAGGATGGTTGTCCAGCTGCGCCAGTCGGTCGCAAGTTCAGCACCTCGGGGTGTTTCGACCCAAGGAGCCACGCGATTTTGTCGTCAATCCACACCCAAGGGCTGTGCAAACATGCTGAGCACTGCTCGGCGCCTGCGCCAGTCGGTCGCAAATTCAGGCGCCTCGTGCAAGTCGGTCGCGAGTATACCCACGAGTTCGGCCGAAACTTACACCCAACCTGCCGATCTCGTGGGAGCCAATCAGTCGCAAGTTCTGACGCTATCAAGACTCATTATGTTTGAAAAAAACCAACGTGAATTCACGACTTTTCTTACGATTGGTGGCCACGCTTCGCTGGTTATTGGCGAGTGATTTTGTCGCAATTTTAACGCCAATAAAGACTACTCAGAACTCCCCAAGGTTTGACACTATTCCTAACGGATCGAAGCCCGGTGCACGGCACAAACGAGTGAAAACCTTTAACTACTGCGCACACCTATAAATGACACAGTACGCGTACAAATTGGAGCCCTATACTCACCCCCGGTACTACCATAACCACGCACAGTTTATTGTTACTCTCTCCCCTACACATGAACGCCCGGCTCCCCACATTTTAGTTTTGAAGGTGAGTCAGACTACGCCTGTTTCAGTGCCTATCCTTGTTTTTATAACACCGCAGAACTTCAAAACCCTCAGGCCCCACGCACGTCTCTTACCTATAGGAGGTATAGAGCCTGCTTATCCCCGGCTACCCCATTCTTTGCTTATCCTTTCTGCATTTTTAAGTGTTCGTGGTCATTCATGACGTGTTTTTCAGCCCAAATTGCATGGTTTCTGGCTCTCCAATCCTGCCTTACTGGTTCACTATGGAGTGCTCCAAACTACTAACCACGGACGTCACTTTTTAAGTTTGGATGGTTACTCATGTCCCCCGAATTTATGCCATTCTTCTCTTTGGCGCGGGTGTCCGTCTTTGGATTTTTCTTGCCTGATTGCGCTGGTGTTCGGGCGGGCCCTTGGCGAATTGATTGCTAAAGATTGCTTTGGTCGGCGGCGGTTTCGTTCTATTCTGGTGGGGGGCATTTCTGCATTGTTCCGGCTGAAACTTTGATGGGCTGGGCGGCGTTCCGGATTGCTTGGACTGGCACTTCTCTGTCTATTTTCGGGCAAGCTTTTACGGCGGGGGACCCTTGAACGTGACTCATCCGATGAACCTTTTTCTGGTCGAACTTGTATCTGGAATGGGCGATCTGGCGCTTTTTCATGGCTCAGATATGTTGCTGGACATTCACTCGCATTCGTCGCTGGACGAAGCCGCTTTTACGCAAACTGCTGAGGAGTTGGCGTCTTGTATTGGCGGCGACTTGTATGCGCTCACACTGCCACTTTCTGACGTTAATTCGACCTGGACGCAGGGCAGGGCACTGATTAAAAACCACCTCCGCTGGGCGCATTACCACTGCTTTCGCTGCACGTTCCGGTGGCGCAAACCAACGGTCCAGCCCTCGTTATCCGCTTACCCGGCATGCCGCCTGGACAACATTCTTCCCTTTAGAACCAGTTGCCTGGATGCATCCGTTTCTGGGCTTCGCGAGGACTGATCTGCCACGGTTCTGAACCGATCCCGGCCTGTTAGTCCGCTTACTTTTGCGCGTCTCTCAGATTACTTTCCCGCCGTTTCTAATGCATTGTTTCGTTTGTTCCCGCAACACTATATATGGTGTCCCGGTCTGGTATTACCCCGGCATTTTCTCCCACCTGACCACTATATATGGGATTTCCTGACTCGATTTCAGGGCTTCTTTGGCGTGTTTTTTCAGCTTTTTGGGCTTATACCCCTCACGCGAGTTCCAGCCAAAGACGGCGTTTGTAGGTCGCGTTTCCCGCCTTTTTTTGTGGCTGGCGCGTTCGTCGCGTCGGTCCAAATCCTGAGCAAAGTGGTTGTTTATGTGGCTACGCCAGAACATTCAGGTGCTGGGCAAACCCCGATCGGTTTCACCGATTCGTGCCCAGCAGTTGCCTGCGGCCGTTGTGGTATTTTAGTTTCCGAGGTGTCTCAGAATTGTTCCAGAGTCGCGGTTCTTCTAAATGCCAGAGCGAAGCTTTTCGCGCAGCAGAGTCCCGGCAATTCCCTCCGGCCACCCCCTCTTTTAACAAAGAAAAGCACCACTTCTGAGTCTCAGGAACGCTCAATAGTAGTCGGTTGTGAACTTCTTCTGTGCCGTAAGAGTGTCATAATTCATTCAAATAAAAGCGCCAAAGGTTGTTCCATGCACGCGGTAAAAGACGACTACATTGAAATCTACTCTCCCTTTATCCCGGCATTCCTGTTGGCGATTTTTGCCCTGGTTGCGGAATGGGCCCGCGCCGGATCTTTTGGCCAGGCTGTGGCGAATGTGCCTAATGGTCTGGACTTTATCTGGGTGCTTCACATCATGGTTCTGTTGTCGTTTTGCATGGCTGGATCAACCTTTTTTGACCGCTATCAGCATAAGTCCGATACCTGTATTTTTGGCAGCCAAGGTGGAATCAATCGCGCACTTTTCGGCCCAGCTTTAATCCTACTGGCACCCCTTTATGGGCTTCGGGTAATCGCCAAGCTGATCGCCGGTTTTCATCGGATTCTGGCGTTCTTCCTGAACAGAAGTGCCCGTGACCTGATCGGCTATTCGCTGTTCAACAAACCAGATTCTTTGAACCGCGCTGCATGCAATCGGGTCATGCAATGGGTTAGAAATCCCAGCCAGGATGAAGCGGCCCGGATCGCAGAGAACGCACGACTTGAGCCAGGCAAAAAACTGGCCAGAGCCTACGATAAAGCCGAACTTTCTAAAGCGGATCGTGCGTTCAGGAACGCGGCTTTTCGCCTTTTTGCGGAGCGTGAAGAAGCCAATCCCCTGAACTACCAAGCCCAGTTTGAGGAAGCTTTGCGGTTCTGTCTTCTAAGCCACAGAGTGACTCCGCCCGAGCATTTTACTGGTAATATTATGAATGGATTGAAAGGATCCTCGTTGAGCCTGGATGCCGCTGGAATTATCCCAAAACGGTAGCCCAAACCAATGTCCGGAGGACTCCATGGCACCCATATCCATTGACTACCTACAGGACGTAAACGCGTCGAAGTTCGATGAACTGGCCCATATCTTTACGGCGGGCTTGCAGTACCTCCAGCCCCAAATAACGAAACGAACGGCAAAGGATTTATTCGCTTGTCTGCTGTTTCCCGGCCACGATTATCAGTCCGTGTTTTCCAAAATCCTCCCGCCCGGTGCCAGAAAATCACTGACTCTTGCGGATGAAAATGAGCGCTTGAGAGAGGCAATCGCGCAAACCCAAAGCCAGGGTCGAGCTTCAAATCTTGATGAACATACCCTCATCCACGCGCTCTTTGAATGGCAGTTCTTTGTGCTCAGCATTGAGTTAACGGTTCGCAAACAACCGAGAAACGCACGGTTTTATATGGCGTGGGTTGAGGCTCAAAACAAGGCATTAGAAGCACAGCCTGAGCCGATCCGATTCTTCAAAGTGGATGATGGCCGATGGATGGCAACAACCCACAACTGTGACAAAACCGGCTATCTTCTGGGTATGGGCAAAAGCATTGAAAAGGCCGTTAATAGTCTCAGAGATTTCGATGTTCCAGAGCAGTATCAGCACCTCGGCCTGCG
>Ga0307973_1000025_pt1 | contig 90669 bp, 96 predicted proteins | sample OrgLakmetagen782_FD_201837 | JGI IMG/M metagenome (GOLD analysis project Ga0307973, IMG submission 201837) | Saline water microbial communities from Organic Lake, Antarctica - #782 | ecosystem: Environmental > Aquatic > Non-marine Saline and Alkaline > Saline | place: Antarctica: Organic Lake...
TCACCGCGCTCTCTGAGCCCGGAACCGTGCAAAACGTGCCAGAGATCCCAGCGCCTGAAGGCGTGCACATTGCTTCATACCAGCTTTGCCTGACACTTCTGGACGCGGAAACACCCTTGTGGATTGCTCCGGCCTTAAGAACCGATGCCCTGGTGAGCGCGCTGCGTTTTCACTGTGGCTGTCGCCTTGTGGACGAACCGGGCCAGGCAGAGTTTGCCCTGATATCACCCGATTTCGACGGCGATCTGACCCATTTTGCCCAAGGCAGTCATGAATACCCAGACCGCTCCACCACCGTGATCGTGCAGGTGGAAAGCCTGGATGCCGCCAGCACCTGGGCCCTGCGTGGCCCGGGGATCGATGGCGTACGCAAGGTCGGCATCGCCGGCCTGGACCCGCGCTGGCCTGGCATGCTGGCCGATAATTGCAGTCGCTTTCCTTGTGGAGTTGACCTTCTGTTCACCGCCGGAACGGCCCTGATGGGTCTGCCACGCACCACCCGAGTGGAGATATAGCATGTACGTAGCTGTCAAAAGCGGCGAAAAAGCCATCGATCAGGCCCACAGCTGGCTCGACGAAACCCGCCGCGGCGACACCTCGATACCGGAACTGAGCGTTGCCCAGATTCGCCAACAAATGGGACTCGCCGTAGACCGGATCATGGCCGAAGGCTCTCTTTACGACCCGGAACTTGCAGCACTGGCGCTCAAACAGGCCAGCGGCGATGCTATTGAGGCCATATTCCTTCTGCGGGCCTATCGCACGACCCTGCCGCGCTTCCTCGCGTCTCTGCCGGTGGAAACCAACACCATGGCTATCCGGCGCCGGATTTCCGCTGCCTACAAGGATCTGCCTGGCGGCCAAGTGTTAGGCCCCACCTACGATTACACCCATCGATTGCTGGATTTTACGTTGCTGGCCAATGGTGAGCGGGCCTCTACTCCACCCTCCGACGAGACGGTGGAAGACTGCCCGCGGGTGCTGGATTTCCTCAACAGCGAGGGACTGATTGAAAGCCCGCTGGCCAATAGCTGTCGCACTCAATCCGACGATTCGGCGCCGGCCGATCTTACCCGCCAACCACTGGACTATCCCGCTGGCCGGGACCTACGCCTACAAGCCCTGGCCCGCGGCGACGAGGGATTCCTGCTGGCACTCGCCTACTCTACCCAGCGCGGTTACGGCCGCAATCACCCGTTTGCAGGGGAAATCCGCCAGGGCGAAGTGGCGGTGGAAATCGCGCCGGAAGAACTGGGCTTTCCCGTTATTGTCGGTGACATCCAGGTTAGCGAATGCGACATGATCAACCAGTTTATCGGCACTGAAACCGAGGCACCACGCTTCACCCGTGGCTACGGCCTGGCGTTTGGCAATTCCGAGCGCAAGGCACTGGCGATGGCACTGGTGGATCGCGCGCTGCGGGCGCGGGAACTGGGTGAGGACGTGGTTTCGCCGGCGCAAGACGAGGAGTTTGTTCTCGCGCACTGCGACAACCTCGACTCCTCGGGTTTCGTGTCTCATCTGAAGCTACCCCACTACGTTGATTTTCAGTCTGAGCTGGTACTGCTACGACGGCTCCGGAAAGAGTTTGAAGAACGCAAATCAGGCCGCCAGGGCCCAAAAGTTAACACCACATCCAAACCCGGCAACCAAGATGAGCCGAGCATGGACAACGAACAACGCCGTGAGGTGAAACAGGCATGACCAGCGCAGCTCTTAACCACAATCCTGACAGCCAGAATGACAGCACCGGCTACAACTTCGCCTACCTGGACGAGCAGACCAAACGGATGATTCGCCGATGCCTGCTGAAAGCCGTGGCGGTGCCCGGGTACCAGGTACCCTTCGGCGGACGCGAGATGCCGTTGCCCTATGGCTGGGGCACCGGTGGCATGCAGGTCACGGCCACTATTATCGGTCAGGATGACGTTCTCAAAGTCATCGACCAGGGCGCAGACGACACCACCAATGCGGTCAGCATCAGGCGCTTTTTTGCCCGCACCGCCGGCGTTGCCACCACAGAATCTACCCGTGAAGCGAGTGTTATCCAGACCCGTCACCGGATACCGGAGACGCCGCTCAGCCACGGCCAGATACTGGTCTATCAGGTACCGATTCCCGACCCTCTGCGCTTTATCGAGCCGCGGGAAACCGAGACCCGGAAAATGCATGCGCTGCAGGAATACGGTGTGATGCACGTCAAACTGTATGAGGACATTGCCCGCTTCGGCCACATCGCCACCACCTACGCCTATCCGGTCAAGGTCAACGGACACTATGTGATGGACCCTTCGCCTATCCCCAAATTCGACAATCCCAAGATGCACGGCAACCCGGCGCTACAACTGTTCGGCGCTGGCCGGGAGAAACGCATCTACGCTATCCCGCCGTTCACCCGGGTTGAAAGTCTCGATTTCGAGGATCACCCCTTCGAGATCCAGGGCTGGGACCAGGCCTGCGAGTTTTGCGGATCGGACCATTCCTTCCTGGATGAAGTGGTGACCGACGATGAGGGCGGGCGCATTTTCATCTGTTCTGACACCGACTATTGCAACCAGCGCTTCGAGACCGGCGCCCGTCAGGAGGCTGTATGACTAACGCGGCAATGGCCATGACAGAAGAGGGCTTGGCCGAGCCTCTGCTGAAGGTGAACGATCTGCGCAAACTTTACGCCCCTGGCAAAGGTGTGGATGGCGTCGACTTTGAACTCTGGCCCGGCGAAGTACTGGGAATAGTGGGCGAGTCCGGCTCTGGCAAAACCACGCTACTGCAATGCCTCTCTGGAATGCTGACACCGGATTCCGGACAGATTGAGTACACAGGCAAACAGGGCGACAAACTCGACATCTACAAGATTACCGAAAGCCAGCGCCGGCTTTTGCTGCGCACCGACTGGGGAATTGTCCACCAGCATCCACGGGATGGCCTGAGGATGGGCGTGAGCGCCGGCGCCAATATTGGTGAGCGATTGATGGCCATCGGTGAACGTCATTACGGCACCCTGCGTTCAACAGGGGAAGCCTGGCTGCGAGAAGTGGAAATCGACACCGCCCGTATTGATGACCTGCCTCGCACGTTTTCCGGAGGCATGCAGCAGCGCCTTCAGATTGCCCGCAATCTGGTCACCCAGCCGCGACTGGTTTTCATGGATGAGCCCACAGGCGGGCTGGATGTCTCGGTTCAGGCTCGCCTGCTGGATATGCTGCGTAACCTGGTGGTAGACCTGGGTCTGTCTGTTGTGCTGGTAACCCACGACCTTGCTGTCGCCCGATTGTTATCCCACCAGCTCATGGTGATGCGTGGCGGCAAAGTGGTTGAGCAGGGCCTTACCGACCAGATACTGGATGACCCACAACACCCTTACAGTCAGTTGCTGGTGTCTTCGGTGTTGACCCCGTGACACCGCACTGTGATCGAACTGGAGAACTGCAATGACAGTCATGATCCAGGTTACCGACCTGAACAAACGATTCACCCTGCACAATCAGGGCGGTGTTTCCTACCCTGTCCTCACGGATGTGTCCTTTGACGTGAACGCTGGCGAATGCGTCGTGCTGGACGGGCGCTCCGGGTCCGGAAAAAGTACTCTTTTGCGTTCGCTTTACGCCAACTATAAGCCCCAGTCCGGTCAACTTCATGTTCGGCACCAGGGCGAGCTTACCGACCTGGTCACAGCAACACCCAGGCAGATTCTGAACATCCGGCGCCAAACCCTGGGCTATGTCAGCCAATTCCTGCGGGTTATTCCCCGGGTATCGACCCTCGAAGTGGTGATGGAACCGCTAAGGGCCCTGGGCGTAGACCGGGAGACCTGTCGCGGAAAAGCCTCCGGATTGCTGCGCCAGCTGAACATACCCAAGACGCTCTGGCACCTGGCTCCCTCGACCTTTTCCGGCGGCGAGCAGCAGCGGGTCAATATCGCCCGGGGCTTTGTGGTTGATTACCCGATCCTTTTGCTGGACGAACCCACGGCTTCTTTGGACGCAGACAACTGCGCTGTCGTGGTGTCGCTTATCCAGCAGGCCCGGGAACGCGGCGCGGCTATTGTAGGTATTTTCCATGACGCCGGGCTACGCGACCAGCTGGCCGACCGCCAAATACCCCTGACCAGCCCCGCAAAAGAGGAAGCAGCATGAGCGCCATGGACCTGACACTGGAACGGCCGCAGCTTGAAAGCAGTGAATTACTGCTCACCAACGCCCGTATTGTGACTGAAACCGAAGTATTTACCGGCACACTCAAAGTCCGGAATGGTTTGATCAATGCTATAGATCGGGGCAACACCCGGGCAGCCAAAGCCCAGGATTGCCGGGGAGCCTATCTGATTCCGGGACTGGTGGAGCTGCATACGGACAACCTTGAAAAGCACTTTTCGCCACGGCCGGGCGTTATCTGGCCCAGCCACCCGGCCGTGCTCACCCACGACGCCCATATCGTATCGTCTGGCATAACCACGGTATTCGACGCGTTGTCCGTCGGTGATATTGTTGATGACAGCAACCGCCTGACCCACCTCAGGACCCTCATCGACGCTCTGTCGGAAACACGTGATGCGGGCATGTTGCGGGCCGATCACCTGCTGCACCTGCGCTGCGAAGTCAGTTTTGGCGAAACCCTGCAACTGTTCGAAGACCTGGTTGATCATCCCCTGCTCCAGCTTGTCTCGGTCATGGACCACACACCAGGACAGCGTCAATTCGTCCGGGAAGACAAGTACCGGCAGTATTATCAGGGCAAGCACAACCTCAACAATGCTGAAATGGACGCCTTCACGCACAAGCGCAAGGAATCCGCTCTGCTGCACAGCGACCGAAACCGCAAAGCCATAGTCGCCATCTGCCAGGCCAGAGGCATCCCGCTGGCGAGCCATGATGACGCGACCCTCGACCACGTTGCAGAGTCGGCAGCATTGGGTATGCGTATTGCGGAATTTCCCACCACCCGGGAAGCGGCTAAAGCCTCCCATGACCAAGGGTTGCGGGTATTGATGGGTGCGCCCAATATTGTGCGGGGAGGCTCTCACTCAGGCAACATTGCAGCGGCCGAGCTGGCCTCCGCCGGGGTGCTCGATATACTGTCGTCGGATTATTATCCCGCCAGCATGCTGCACGCGGCATTTCGCCTGGCCAGCATGGAAGACAACGACTATGACATGGCTCGGGCCATCGCCACCGTCACTGCCACCCCCGCGCGCTGCGCCAACCTCCATGACCGCGGCGTGATCGAACGCGGCAAACGGGCGGACCTGGTGCTGGTGGAACCCAGAAATCAGCTGCCGGTGATTCAAAACGTCTGGCGAAGCGGAAAACGCGTGTATTGAGACGCTACTGAGGAGCGAAAGGTGCCAGAATCAAACAATAAACAGCCGCTCGCGGCCGGGTTGGGACGCCTATTTTACATTATGGGGGCGTCAGGCGCGGGCAAGGACACGCTGCTGCGAGGCTGTCGGAGAGGCTCTACCGATGACATGAGGCCACTTGTGGCCCACCGCTATATAACCCGAAAGGCGGATGGCGGCACCGAGCGCCATGTCTGGCTTTCAGACACCGAGTTCGAGCAACGGGTAGCCATAGATGCCTTTGCCATGCACTGGTCAGCTAATGGTTTCCGCTACGGAATCGGCCGCGAGATCGACCAGTGGCTTGCTCGCGGTGGCCAAGTACTGGTGAATGGATCCCGCGGCTATCTCGATGAGGCTCGGTCGCATTATGGCGACACGCTTGTTCCGGTACTGATCCGTGTCGACCCGGACCGGCTGCAACAGCGCCTGGTAATGCGCGGCCGGGAGTGCGCTGACCAGATCGACGCGCGGATTCGCCGTGCCCGGGAGCTGGAACAGCAACTCCCTTCAGACTGCCTTGTGATCGAGAACAATGGCAACGTGGAAGACGCCGTATCCAACCTGTTAGCTGCAATCGCAGAACAACAGAAAAACAGAGCAGCCAGCGATGAGTCTGGCAGATTTCGCAAATTCCAGGGCCCCGGGCACCCGGCGCAGGGTCTGTAGCCCGCGTTCCAGCGCATGCAATGACGTCAGCATTTTCGGACCGTGTTTTCTAAAAAAGACTCATACTGATTTTTTCGTGGTGCTTTTCGTAGATGTTCCCTCTCTGCAACCAGGGTTACAGGCATTGGTCTGAGCCATGCTAGAGTCCTTAAGGCTAGGGTCGTTAAGGCTCTAATGATCAAAACCAGTCAGTTCAGCGTGAGAACCATGAGTAAAGCATCATGCAGTTCACTGGCAGGCTGCCCTAAAACCACGCAGGGGTGCGCAGATGATTTTCGGAATCGCCTGGTTCGTAGTGATGTGGCTTGGTCTGGTGATGGTCGCACTGGTGGCTGCAGTAGTGTTTATTCTGCGCCGAAAACACGATGCCGGGACTGATAGCAGAACGACCACCCACCAGCCGCAAAGCGATGCCCGGCAGCAAGTGCTTGAAAAGGTAAAGGGAATGCACGCTGCGTCTGAAGGCCTGCGCGGCCGGGCTCGGATAGACGCCCTGCGGGGCTACATGGATAGCATGAACGACGGGCTGGAACTGGTCTCGGATATCCGCCCGGCTAAAGAGGGCGAGCCCAATGGGGAGTGGGTGATTGCACCCGAATCAGACCCCAACCGCCGGATTCTCTACATTCACGGCGGTTCCTGGATTGCCGGCAGCCCCAAAAGTCATCGCGCAATCACTGATCGTTTGTCTAGGTTGGCCCACGCCTGCGTATTCGCCGTTGATTACCGGTTAATGCCAGAAAACCGCTATCTCGAAGGCATTGTCGACTGCCAGCAGGCTTACCGCTGGATACTCGATAACGGCCCGGACGGGAAGGCTGCGGCCGATTTTGTAGTGATCGCCGGGGATTCCGCCGGCGGCAGTCACACCCTGGGCCTAGTCGCCTGGATACGAGACCAGAATCTGCCATCACCAAATGCCGCGATTGCCCTGTCACCCTCCACCGAACTCATGCTCACGTCACTAAGCAAGCGAGCCAACCTGAGAACCGACGCAATGCTGGGGCCCGCCGTTGAGAAGCTGGCGCGCATACCCTCACCGCTGTTGTGGTTGGGAACGGTTTTTGGCATTCGCATATTGCCCACCAACCCAATGGCATCACCCCTGCGGGGCAAACTCCACAGTCTGCCGCCAACGCTGATCCACGTCAGCGAATCGGAGCTACTGCACGAAAACGCCCAACGGTATGTAGCAAAGGCGCAAGAGGCCGGCTCGCCAGTGGAAATAAAAACCTGGCCCGACATGGTTCATGTGTGGCACATGTTTACGCCACTGTTACCCGAGGCGGAAGAGGCGTTCGAGAATATAGGCGAATTTCTGGCGCGGATGGAGGTTCTGCATGATTACAGTTCATCACCTTAATAATCCCCGCTTGCAACGCGCGCTCTGGATGCGGGAAGAAAAAGGGCTGCGTGGTGTGCTCGGCGACGTCCTCGATAGGGCCAATCAATGCCCATTCGCCTGTCGCCCGAGGTCGAACTATTTAAGACGTTGCCAGACCTCAATGGCGGCGGCCAGATCTTCCAGCGATGCACCGACCGATTTAAAAACGGTGATGGCGTCGCCACTGGAGCGGCCCGGATGACGACCTTGCAGGACTTCCGCCAAATCGGCGGCAATATCATTGAAGCTGAAGACGCCTTCCTCAGCGGCGAAATGGAGATCTCCAGCTTCACCTTCGGCACCTGCATAGGTGTCCACATAGACTTCGCCGCGGGCAATACAGTGGCTGTCGGTTTCTCGCATCGTGCGCCGGAAGGCGCCCACCAGATCAAGGTGGCAACCAGGTGAAAGCCACTTGCCCAGCACGATGGGCTGATCTGACAGGGTGGCACAGCTGATGATATCTGCGGTGGCTGCACTAGCCGGTAGATCTGTGATCGCTGACACGCTATCAAAGGGAGCCATTCCGCCTTTGTAACTGGCGTATTCATTTGCCAGGGCCTGCGCCTTGTCAGGATTGCGGCCCCACACCATCACGTTACGGATGGGGCGCACGCTGGCGTGGGCCTCGATCAGCATCGGTGCCAGCTTACCCGTGCCAATCACCAATAGGGTCTCGGAGGCCTCGCGAGAAAGCGCGCGGCTGGCGAGTGCCGAGGCGGCAGCCGTGCGCCGGCGAGTCAGCTCGCTGCCATCGAGACAGGCTAACGGTTGGCCATTGGCGCCGTCACAGAGCATGTAAATCCCTGAAATAGCGGGCAACCCCTTGTCGGCATTCTGAGGGAAAACGTTCACCATTTTCATCCCGATGTAGCCGTCCGGTTCCCATGCGGGCATCAGTAGCATGGTTGCCTCGCCATCATCTCGCTGGATCGCATGGTGATGGCGAGGCGGCGCCTCGACACCTTCCCGGAAGGCCTGTCCAATCCTGTCGATCAGCGGAAGCCACGGCAGTGAGCTCGCGACTGCCTCTGCAGAGATAACGTGCATAGAATTACTCCGGTAGCGCCGCGATAACCATGATTTCCACTTTCCATTCAGGCTTGGCGAGACGCGCCTCCACACAGACCCTGACGGGAGTGCGGCCTGGTGTCACCCAGTTGTCCCAGGCGCTGTTCATGCCAGCAAAGTCAGCCATGTCGGCCACCCAGATAGAGGCGGATAGCAAATGGGACTTATCAGTGCCTGCTTCTGCCAGCAGGCGATCGAGTCCGTCCAGTATTTGCTGTGTCTGGCCAGCGGCATCAGCGGTGGCATCGCTGGCGACCTGTCCGGCGGTATAAACGGTTCCCGAATGGACTGTGATTTGGCTCATCCGAGCGCCGGACCCGAGGTATTTAATCGTCATAATATTCTCCAGTTGAAAGTTGACGGTTTTGGGTAAAACCGTCGATAAAGTCCGTTAAAAAAAGTTCGTCGATTGTTTTTTGGCCGACAGGTACCATACCATTCTGCGCTACGTAAAAGGGCTATTACAGTGAGATGCTCAGGACATCGTGCCTGCCGACTGCGCCCAAATCGCGGTTAAATAGCTTTTTTTCGAACTGAAAAGTAATCCTGCGGAAAAACGTGCGCTCACCTATCAGCAACAGGACGCGAAATGACTCGAACCGCTATTAGTGATGCGATTCACACGACGGGATTTTACTGGCATGAGCGCTGTTTCTGGCACGATCCTGGGGCCATTGGTGTGTTTTCGTCCGCGGGCGCTTTCCTACAGCCTCAGCCTGCTTCGGAAGGCCCAGAGAGTAAACGTCGGCTCAAGAACCTTTTGGAAGTGTCGGGGCTGATCGATGAGCTGGTCGTTGTCAAACCGCCGCCTGCCACTCGTGGGGATCTCGAGTATTTCCATACCGGGCGTTATCTGGACGAACTTGAAAAAGGCGACCTTCAGGGTGGCGGGGACGGAGGCGATTGCGCGCCTTATACCGCTGGCAGCCTGGCGGCAGCTAAACAGTCGGCGGGGCTGGCCATTGCCGCAGTTGAGGATGTAGCTCTGGGTATAAGACGCCGCGCTTACGCACTTTGCCGGCCTCCGGGGCATCATGCCGAGTCTGATCGCGGGCGGGGTTTTTGCCTGCTGGGCAATATTCCCGTCGCGATAAAGCGTGCGCGGGCACTGGGTCAGATTGGGCGCGTCGCGGTGCTTGACTGGGATGTGCATCATGGCAACGGTACCCAGAGTGCGTTTTACGATGAACCCGATGTGTTCACGCTGTCGATCCATCAGGCCGGTAACTATCCGTTGGATACCGGAGCGTTTGAAGAGCAGGGTGAGGGAGCTGGGCTAGGCTGTAACCTTAATGCGCCAATGCCACCAGGTTGCGGCATTGGCGCGTATCGCTATGCCATGAGTCATTTGATCTTGCCTGCGCTGACTGATTTTCGCCCTGAATTGATTGTTGTTGCCTGCGGCTACGATGCCTGCGCCAAAGATCCGCTGGGTAAAATGTTGCTGAACAGTGGCGCGTTTTCGGAAATGACGGAACAAATCCGAAAACTGGCAGAGCAAGTCTGCGATGGGCGCCTGGTGATGGTTCATGAGGGTGGCTATTCGGAAGGCTATGCTCCGTTATGTGGTCATGCGGCGATCGCTGCGCTGGCGGACAGCGATACCCGGGTGCCGGACCCGCAAAATGCGGAAATTGCAGCCTGGGGCTATCAGGCGTTGCAGCCGCATCAACGTGAGTTGATCGATGCCTGGAGTAAATCACTCGCAACACCGGCATGACGCTGGGCCGCTCCACCGCGCTAACCACAAAGAAAGCCCTGCAAGAAGGCGGTGAGATTATCACCGAGGCTGTCCGTTGGATAACCGCCCTCCTGAACAATCACTTTCGGGCCTTTGACCTGAGCCAGGCGCTGACCAATGCGGTAAAAATCCTCGGTTTCCAGCGTCATCCCGGCCAGCGGGTCATCCTTATGGGCATCGAGCCCGAGTGCGATGACGATGGCCTGAGGCTGAAATTCAGCAAGGGCTGACAACAGGCGCGACAAGGCCTGTAAAAATTCAATGCCATTGGCCCCAAGTGGCAGAGGCATATTGCGGTTATACCCCTTGCCGTCACCCTCCCCCACTTCGTCCGCCGCACCCCAGTAAAAAGGGTAGTAATCCGCAGGGTCGACGTGCACTGATCCAGTCCAGACGTCGTTTCGTTGCCAGAAGATGTCCTGGGTTCCGTTGCCATGATGCACATCCACATCAACGATGGCTACGCGCTCGTAGCGCTCGCGCAATACGGTGGCTGCCAGAGCCGAGTTGTTCAGGAAGCAGAAGCCACCTCCCCGTTCCGGCCCGGCATGGTGGCCCGGAGGTCGACACAGAGCGTAGCTCGCAACCTCACCTTGCAGCACGGCATCGGCGGCTGCCTGGGCTGTTGTTGCACTGGCGAGAATGCCGGTATAACTGCCTTCATCCATCGGGCACGCCATATCATGCATGTGCCAGCCTGCCTGCCCGACTATGTGACGTGGGTAAAACCGGGCATGGCCACAAGGATGTACATTGGGAGTAACTACATCGGATGCACCGGGCAAGGCTCGCCAGCGCTCCACCGCGCTCTCAAGGAAGGTAAGATAGCGAGGGGTATGAATGCGCTTAAGCCGTTCCAGGAGGAGCGAATCCTCGGTAAGCACCGGCAACAAAGTCAGACTGGCATTCGTGGCTTCAATTGCCGCTTTCAGTCGCTCGAAGCGCACCGGCTGCTCCGGTGAGGGTGCAGGTTGGCCGCGAAGAAAAAAATGCTTGGGCGCGTGAAGCGATTGCGCCTCGTGGTAGAAATATTTCACGGTTCACCGCCTAGTGATTATCGCCAAGGTGTTTGCGCAGGAAGTTGCACGTGCGCTCCTGATCCGGATTGCTGAACAGCTTCTCCGGGGTGCACTCTTCAACAACGACGCCCCCGTCCATAAACATGGCCCAGTCTGAAACATCGCGCGCAAAGGTCATCTCGTGTGTCACGATTAACATGGTCATCTGTTCTTCTGCCAGGCCGCGCATTACCCGGTTAACTTCTTCGACAAGCTCCGGATCCAGGGCTGAAGTCGCCTCGTCAAACAACATCACCTTGGGCTGCATCGCCAGCGCCCGGGCAATGGCCACCCGTTGCTTTTGACCGCCCGACAAATGGTTGGGAAACACCTCAGCTTTCTCGGCAAGGCCAACCCGGTCAAGCAACCCCATACCCAATTCCCGGGCAATGTTTTTATCCATGCCTTTCAGCTTGCGTGGTCCCAGGGTGACATTGTCGATCGTGGACAGATGAGGAAACAGATTGAAGTGTTGAAATACCATGCCCATGTTCTGGCGGATGTGATTGATGTGCCGTTCAAATGCGAGGCCGTTCATATCGGGCCGATTCACCTGGACGCCGTCGAGAAGAATCTCACCCTTGTCAATCACCTCCAGGTGGTTCACCGAGCGCAACAGAGTGCTCTTGCCAGAACCGGAAGGACCAATGATGGATACAATCTTTCCGCGATTAACCGTCAGGTCGATGCCTTTTAAAACTTCCAGATCGCCAAAACGCTTGTACACATTGCGGATCTCGACCATCGGAGTGTCGGTTTGATGCTCAGTTTTCATGGGCTCTACCGCCTTTTATACTGTCATAGATTAGGGTTTAGCGACGATAGGCCGTCTGCCGCTCCAGCCAGGCCTGGCCCAGCTCCATAAAGATGTTGATAACGTAGTACAGCAGGGCGATAACGATGAAAAACTCGAATGGCCGGAAGGTTACGCTGATCGCATACTGGGAGGCATACACCAGCTCAGCCACACCAATGGCGGATAAGACCGACGTATCTTTCACCATTAAAATCATATTGTTGCCCAGTTGCGGGATCGCGCGAATAAAGGCCTGTGGCACGATGATGTAGACAATGGTGCGAACATGCCCAAAGCCGAGGGACCGTGACGCTTCATACTGACCGCCGGACACTGACTTGATGGTGGCAATAAAAATGTCGGCATTGTAAGCCATGTAGTGAAAACCCAGCCCAAGAATGCCAACCAGAATGGCGGGAATCAGAATCCACTCGCCGAGGCCAAAATACAAAAAGTAGAGCTGCAGCAGCAGTGGCGTCGTCATGAACAGCCAGATAAAAAAGCGCAATGGCCAGCTCAGAACCTTATTGATATAAACGGAGATCACCGCCACAACCAGTCCACCCAAGACCGACAGGAATGCAACTGTGATGGCCACCAGAGAGCCCACACCAAGGCCTTTCAGCAAGGTCGGGAAATAGGTTATGACCGGACCGAAATCAAATTCCATCTCTGCGTCCTCCTATTGGGTTGTGTAGCGCGTCGCGCGACGATAAGCCAGTTCAATGATGCCCATTACCGCGTAGACAATAACGATGTACATCAGCGCACTGAGAGTGAAAATCTCCAGCGGCTTGTAGGTCGAACCAATCAACCGCTGAGCCTGATACGTCAACTCAACCACCGAGATAATGGAAACCAGAGAGGAGTTTTTCACCAGTACAATGGCCAACACCCCGACCGAACGAATCATCAGTGCGGCGGCTTGCGGCAACACGATAGACACCATCGTTTGTATCTTGCCAAATCCCACTGATCTGGCGGCTTCTGTCTGACCATTATCCACGGACTCGATGGAGCCGCGAATCGCTTCGCTCATATAGGCGCCAATATTGAAAGCGCCCACGAAGATCCCACAAGTAATGGGGTCAAGCCTGAAGCCAATGCTGGGACCGCCATAAAACACCAGCAACAATTGAACGAAATAGGGTGTCCCGCGAACCACGCTGATATAGCCTCGGGCAAACCAGCGGATGGGTGCAAAGCGAAAAGACTGTAAGAACACCAGCCCACAGGCGACAAAGAACCCAAAGAACATTGAGCGGACAGAAACATCGATCGTGACCCAGGCTGCCTCGATCAACAGCGGCGTGACCTCGACCATCAAGTTGAAATCCATGGTCATACCTTCCTAGTTGTTGCTGGTGATACAACGTTCGACGTGTTGACCCGGGGGCGCCCCCTGATGCATTGGTTGCACCTGGCTCGCCCCCCTTGCTCAGCCTTTACTCGATGTTGGCGCCCTTGCCAATCCACTTGTCGACAATGACCTGGTAAGTACCATCAGCCTTGATTTCTGCCAGGGCAACGTTCAGCGCCTCAAGCAGTTCAGGCTGGTTTTTTTGAACGGAAATGGCGGCAGGCCAGCGTGGCAATTCACCAACGTCTACCATCTTGATGTCAGGTGCGTTTTCCTGCATGGCAACCAGCACGGGCACGTCATCAGCGATCATGAGATCGATGCGGCCTGTAGTCAGGCCATTCATCATGCTAGGCAGGCCCTGGAAGGTCTGGTTACTCCACTTGCCTTCACCGTTTTCCACCGCCCACTGGTTACCGGTTTCACCCAGAGTGGAACCGACAGTCTTGCCAGCAAAGTCGTCGATGCTGTTGATATCATTGGTGCTGCCTTGCACCCAAACCGACAGACCCGCGCTGTAGTAGGGATCGGAAAAGTCAATCGCCTTCCGGCGCTCCTCTGTGTCGCTCATGCTGCAGATGCAGGCATCAAAACGGCCACCAACCATGGCGGCGATGATGCCGTTCCAGGGGGATGACCGCACGTTAACCTCTACGCCCATCTTTTCAGCCAGAGCCTCGGCAATATCAACATCAAAGCCAACCAGGTTGCCCTGGGTGTCGACAAAACTGAAGGGAGGGTATGCACCGGAGTTGACCACCTGAAATACGTCGTCACGAATTTCATCCAGCTCACGCGCCTGTGTCGGCATGGCCACCATGGCCGCTGCACTTGCCACTATTGCTGCGACAGCCAGAGATTGAGAGAACTTTTTAGTAAGAGCCTTCATATTCTTCTTCCTGTTCAGACCTTTCTATAAAGCAATGCACACATCGATGCATTACACCTCTTTACACTGGTTAATGACCGTACCTGTTGAGCCAGGACTGATCGCTTTAATCCATCCGGATTACTTACAGTTTAGACTACCTTGCTTGCTGCTGTGGTCACCTCCTATCAGTTTCTCCTTGCTTTTTGTCTTCAAACGCACGCTCAGGCTGTGCATCTCAGACGCGCTCAATCAACATGGCAATGCCCTGACCGCCGCCAATGCAGGCAGCGGCGACGCCGTAACGACCTTGCAATACTTGCAGCGACCGTGCCAGGGTGCCGGCCAGACGAACACCGGTTGCACCCAGCGGGTGTCCGATAGCCAGAGCACCGCCATGTATGTTTAATCGATCGTCAGCAATACCCAGTTTTTGTTGGGCATAAAGGGGCACGACACTAAACGCTTCATTGATTTCCCAAAGGTCAATGTCGGCTATGGTCAGTTGGTGTTGACCCAGCAGCCGCTCTACGGCAGGCACTACGCCCTGGCCCATCAGCTCCGGTTGAGTGCCACGATCCACGCAGCCAAGCACACGTGCCAGGGGCGTTGCACCGGTCTCTAAAATAGCGGTTTCAGACATCAACATAGCAAGCGAAGCGCCGCTGGTTAACGGCGAACTGTTGCCGGCAGTGATATCGCCGTTTTCAGTGAAAGCCGATGACAGCTGGGCCAGTGCCTGAGGCTCAATGCCTGGCCGGATGCATGCATCTTGTGCAAATGACTCACCATCGGCCACGGTTATGGGCAGTATTTCATTGATAAAGAAACCCCGTTGCTGCGCTTCGTGTGCTCGCTGGTGCGAACGGCAGGCAAAAGCATCCATCTGCTCCCGGTTAATACCGGATATCTGTGACAGTCGCTCTGCCGTCAGACCCATATTCAGAGCCACACTCATCTCATAGGTTTTGCCGTTGTGTTCAGGCAACGCCGGCACACCCAGGGTGCCGTCTTTGAACAGGGCTGGCCCCATGGGCACCCGTGTCATATTTTCATAACCACCGGCCAGGGCAATGTCGTTAGCGCCACAGGCAATGGCCATCATGCCAAAGCGCAAAGCCGCCAGACTGGAGCCGCACTGTTGATCGATCATTCGTGTGGCGGCCTGATCACCCAACCGGCTTTGCATCAGCGGATAACGCCCACCAAAACTCCATTGTTCTTTCACCGCCAGGGCGCAGCCCAGACTCAGGTCATCCACCCGATCGGATGCAACACCGGAAGTCTCCAGGCTGTGATCAATCAGTTGCGCCATCAGTCTATCTGCTGGCAAATCCGCGAACGCGTCAACACCGACTTTTTTGGGGTGTGCCCGGCTGAAAGCCGTGCGCCGGTAATAGCTCAGATAAACCGGCTTCATAACGGCTCCCGTTGACACCAGCGGCTGATAAAGAGCCCATAGGCTGTCAGCACATGACGAACGGGCGCGATGTTGACGCGCTCATCAACGCCGTGAATGTTTTGCGCCACCGGTCCGTAGCAGGTACCGCCGGTTCGGTTGCAGAAATGAAAGGCGCGCAGGTCGGTGGTACAGGCAGACCAGTAGGGTTCGGGAATAAGCAAAGTTGTTTCACGTTCAGTCAAGTTCATGACTCGGCCTCCCTTGTGGCAAACGTCAACTCCGCTTCCGTCTTAGCCTGCAAATCAGCGTCACTGATCTGGACCAGCTTTTCACGCACCACCAGGCCTTGCGCAGTGACGTCCATTACCGCCAGGTCGGAAATTATGCGGTTGACGCAGGTTTGGGCCGTCAGCGGCAGGCGGCAGTTAGTCAGGATCTTGGGTCGCCCCTGTTTGTCGGTATGAGTCGTCAGAACGACGATGCGCGGTGTCTTTTGTGCCAGCTCCATGGCACCCCCAATCCCGGGCGAAAATTTGCCCGGGATTTTCCAGTTGGCAAGGTTACCGAGCGCGTCGACTTCGAAGGCGCCAATCATGGTCAAATCCAGCCGTGCGCGACGAATGATTGCGAAAGAGACAGCGCTGTCGAAGAGGCTTGCGCCGTCCCGAAGGGAAACATAGGCACCGGCGGCATCAATGAGGAAGGGGTCCATTGCCTCGGGAGCACTCTGCTTCCAGGCGCCGAGAATGCCGTTCTCCGAATGGATCTGTACATCGAAGTCATCCGGCAGGTAATGGATAACCTGCGTTGGCAAACCAATGCCCAGATTAACAATGCTGCCCGGGGTGATTTCACTCACCGCCCGGCTCAAAATGCGTTCAGCAGCGGACATGATGTTCCAGAATCCCGTAGTCAGAGGTGAGTGATTCCAGCGGTACAACGCTATCGACAAAGGCACCCGGCGTATGCACCTGTTCTGGCTCGAATCGACCCGGGACACCGAGATCCGGCGTCTCGACAATGACATGGTTCGCAGCCATGGCCATCAGAGGGCTGAAGTTGATAGCCGAGCCCTGATACAGCAAATTGCCGAGCCAGTCCGCCTGTGCGGCATGAATGAGCGCATAATCGGCCGACAACGCCATCTCGACCTTGTAAGTCTGACCTTGCCAGTCGAGCAGATCTTCTGGCCGGGTAATCTCCGAATCGATGCCGATGTCAGTGAGGAAACCGAAGCTGCCAGCACCGGCGGTACGAATCTTTTCGGCCAGCATGCCCTGGGGATGAAACTGGACCTCGAGTTCGCCCTGATTCATCAGATCAATCACGCGTTTGTTCAGGCCAATATGCGTGGTAATCAACTTTCGCACCTGGCCATTCTCTATCAGCCGGCTCAATCCATGGCCGGGTTCATTGGCATCGTTCTTGATGAGCGTCAGATCGTTCTGTCCCTGGCGCACCAGTTCGTTGATCAGGCTGAAGGGCGTGCCCGGGTTGCCAAAGCCACCCACCATGACCACAGCCCCGGAGGGGATGGCGGCGATGGCGTTTTCCAGGGTTTGGTTCTTTTTCATGAACAAACCTCCTGCCCCAGCGACACCTGCTCGAAGGCGGCCAGACTGTCATCCAGCAAGGCGATTATGTCGTCAATGTCCGCAGCGGTGACGGTCAGCGGCGGCGTAATCAACACATGATCCCCCTCCAGGCCATTCAGGCAACGCCTCGGATAAATCAGCAGGCCACGGGCCTTGGCCAGAGCGGTGAGCTTGTCGAAGGCATTGAACGATGCCGGGAACGGCTGTTTGCTGGCCTTGTCCTGCACCAGTTCCACCCCCTGCAACAAGCCGACGCCTCGCACATTGCCAATGCAGTCATACTTAAGAGCCAGCTGGTCAAGCTGCTGACGAAGATAGGCACCCTGCTCTACCGCATTGCTGACCAGCTGTTCCGAGTCCATCACACCAATGACAGCAAGGCCCGTGGCACAGGCCAAGGGGTTACCGGCGTAGGTATGGCCGTGCATGAAACCGCCGCTGCGACTCACCTCGTCAACCAACTCCTGACGCGCCATCATGGCCGCGACGGGGTAGTAGCCAGAACCGAGCCCTTTGGCCAACGCCAGAATGTCGGGCACCACACCAAAATGCTGGTAGGCAAACCAGGCGCCGGTGCGGCCCATGCCGCTGAGCACTTCGTCCATGATCAACAGGCAACCGTAGCGATCACACAAAGCCCGCAACCCTTCCATATAGGCCTTGGTGACCATACGCCCTCCAGTGCTGGCACCGCCAACCGGCTCCAGCGCAAGGGCAGCAATAGTTTCCGGGCCTGCCGCCAGAATGGCGCTTTCGGTCTGTTCCAGCACCGATGCAATGTGTTCTTCAACACTGGCTTCCTGGTAACGATACAAGTCCGGCGAGGGCACCTTGACCGAGCCAATAGTGATCGAGCGATACGGTGCCTCCAGGGGTTCGTATCCGGTTAGCCCCAGTGCTCCCATGGTACTGCCATGATACGAAGGGCGCAGCGACACAAACTTGCAACGCTCTGGCTGCCCTTTGGCAACAAAATACTGGACCGCCAGTTTGATCGCGCTCTCGACCGCTTCTGAACCACTGCCGACAAAGAAGACTTTATCCAGCTCACCGTCGGTCAGACCGACCAGGCGGTTTGCCAGGTCCAGCGCGACCTGGCTTTCGAACTGGGTGCGGTAGCTGAAAGCAACCTTATCAAGTTGCTCAACCATGGCGCGTTTTACGGTGGGGTGGTTGTGGCCAACATTACAGGTGATGGCACCGGAGCAGGCATCGATGTAACGCCGACCTGTGGTATCCCAGATATAAATGCCATCGGCATGGCTGACAAGCGGCATGTCATTACTGGTGAGGTAGAACAAGGCATTGTTGGACATGGCACTAACCACCCTTGAAAACAAATCGGTGTTTTTTTGATCTGTTTTCATTAAAGAACAGCTACACATTAATTTCAATGCATAATGTTTATTCATTACTTGATGACTTGCACTCATGTTGTCGTCCAGCCAGCCCCCTTCGAGACCAGAAAATATGAGCGATATAAATCTTAACTCTTTGAAGTCTCTGCTCATTTTTAAAACGCTATATGAGACCGGCACCGCCACAAGGACCGCCAAGGATTTGGGCATTACCCAGTCTGGCGTCAGTCGATCTCTGGCGCAGTTGGAGGAAAATATTGGAATTCCGCTGTTCATGCGGCACAAGAAGCGGCTAATCGTTCTGCCTGAGGCCGATGAGCTCTATAGTGAGATCCTTGGTTTGCTGAGCAACCTGGAGAACATGAAGCACAGCATTGTGGCACTGCGTGAATTTGGCGCTTCGCGCATACGCATTGCCTCAGCACCGGCTCTGGGTTTTGCCTATGTCCCCAAAACCATCGCCCGCATTCTGAGTGACAACCCCAAATACAACGTCTACCTGGACATCATGCCCAGCCCGGAAGTGGTGCGTGCGGTTGAAGCGGGTTATTTCGATGTCGGATTTGTAACTCTTCCGGTGAACAGCCAGGCACTGGTGGTTGATGAGTTGATCTCAACCGAGGCCGTGTGTCTGATGCCTAAAAACCACAGCCTGGCCAAAGCCAGTGTGATCACAATAGAAGATCTGAAAGGACAGCATCTGGTCATACCCAACCAGCCCAATCTGGCAGCCGACCAGCTCCTGCTGCAACTGTCACAGAAAAACATTCACATTGCCGGTAAAACCGAAGCCAACATCGCTGCCATTTACTCACTGGTCGCCAACGGTGTCGGCATCACCCTGATCAACCCCATCACAGCCTACGACCACCAGGTAACCCGAGATGACCTAGTGATCAAGCCGTTCAAGCCCGCCTTTAACTATCATTTTGGACTGGCGTATAAACAGAAATGGGCGAACAACCGATTAATCGGTTTGCTCAAGGAAATGCTCCCGGAGTTGCCGGATCACCTCGTGGCCAAACGCACCGACTCCTGAGTGACACAAGTGAATACCCGCGACAGGGCTAAACCGAGACAGATTTATTTTTCTCGTGTAAATTGCATGTCAAGAACCTTCAAACCAGTTCCGCCCCTGCCTCTGGCCCGAGTGGCACACTTCAACGATTAGACGTTATTATGCTATATCCAATCTGTTATTTTATTCTTTTAACAACAATACCTGACGCCTAATGTCCCAACTGACCAATTCGTTATTCTACTGCTTGGCACGGGCGTGCTGGGCCAAGGCGGCAGTCTGCGGACGTGGTGATCAAGAAGCTGCTCTGAGGCTTTTTAACTCAAAAGACGTTCTTTGGCTTCATTAACACGGGCAGCCAGGTAGTTACTTCCGCCACGGTCCGGATGCATTTTCTGCATCATCCTACGGTGAGCCAGGACAATCTCGTCCCGGTTGGCACCGGCCGCCAACCCCAGAATGTCCAGGGCCTCGCTGTCGGTCAGAGTGCCGCTGCTGTTCGAGCTCTCGCGTTCACTGTCTTGCGCACCGTTTTGGGCCCTGTCATCGCCAGCCGGATCGTCAGTGCGCCAGGAGTCTCCGAAGCGGCGGTCTAAATAGGTTTCTAAAAGCCGGGCAGAATCCTCGTCCTGGTCCCGGCAATACTGCAGCAACCCGATGAATTCACTCTCGGCCAAATCCGCCAGCGCCCGCCCGGCCATAGGGCCTTTCACTATTTCACCGGTCATCTCTCCGGAGTCGTGGTCCAGAGTCATCTTGAGGATGTCACTGGACACATGGGACTGGTTGCCAGGTTTTGCCTTCGCCTGGCCGCTACCCATCAAGCCCGACAAGCGCCCCATCAATAGCGAAGGCAGAACCCGCCGTAACAGAGGGAACAGAAAAGCCAACCCTGCAAACAAGATGGGCAGGCGGCCGGTGATGGCCATCAGAACCACCATCACAACACCCGCAATCAGCACCAGCTTGATAATGGCCGGTTTCTGCTGGCCGGGCGGTTGGTTACGCAGCCAGAACCAGGCAACAACGGTCATCACAGCAATCAAAAGCACTAATGGCACTCGGATACCTCGGGCCGGTTGGCCCACTGGTTAATGGAAATAAGCGCTAACGAATTTGCTGAGTCAGGCGCCTGACTTCTGGTGAGCTGCGGCTGGAATAGTCTTGCAGCGCTTTCGCTCCCCCGGAAGCATAGACCGCAACAGCGGCCATAAGATCCTTCAGCATTTTCGGGCTGTTACTGTTAAAGAGTGCATAGGCGCCACCCGACAGTTTGGCCACTTGCTGAAAAACTGCCTTGGCGTGTGCATCGGCACCCTCAAGGAACATGAACACCGGGGTGCGCAGCATACCCAGCTCCCCGGCGATGTGGCAGAGCTCGTCTACCGGCTCCTCACAACAATCTCCGATAAACACCACGGCCTTTACGGCCTTTGCCCGGGTTTCTTCCCTGGCGTGCGCCAAAACCCGGTGAATCTGAGTACGGCCGCCCAGGCAGGACACGCCGTTCATCAGCTTAAGTAGTTGGCTGGTCTGGTTAACAAACCCCGTGGCCTTAAATTCCCCATAACCGCGGTAGTAACAAAGCTGAATGGCCAGGCCGCCCAAATCCCGGGTCGCCAGAAAAAGCTCGCTCTGCAAGTGGCAAGCCTGATCCCAGGTAGCCTCTCTGCTGGCGGTGGCATCCAGAGCAAAAATCAGCCGGCCCTGCTCACCACTCGGCCCTCCACCTTGCTTAGGCAACTTACGGACTTGGTGGATAAACTGGTCAATCGACTGTTTATCGGATTTTGTACGGAGCTCTTTGTCAGACATACGCTTTTGCAAACCACCTTTTGTGCCGATGTATTAGTGCAAGCTTAGGGTAAAGAATACGCAATTCACAGCCCTGGCAGACCACATTGCCCAATGCTCACAGGCCCGAAAGGGCACCTCAACATCCAATTGAACCGCTTCCGTTGGGGCTCGGTGCCGAACGCTCTCATTGCAGACTCTCGTTGCAGGCATAGGTACCTTGCCTAATGGTGCTTTGCTGCTACTATGAGTGTTCAATTGAACATCTTATAACAACAACCTAACGAAACGGGTCCTTTCAGGATGTTCAATTCAAAGCATGGGTTCTCATGCAGGGACCGTTTCCAGTGGAGCATCTCGATGAATATGCAGAAAAAGTTGTTTTCCGGCACTTTGCCGTCCGTCACCTTGGCGGCTTCGGCCTTACTGTTTGCTTTTAGCAGCCCGGCTATGGCCGACTGTGAACGAGGCGCACTCGCCGCCATGTACTGCGATGCAGACGGTGACATGGTAGCCGACTTGCCTGCGGATGAGTCAGAGTGGGTTAATCCCGATACCTTGATTTTTGCCTACACGCCCGTTGAAGATCCGGCCATTTATTCGGATATCTGGCAGCCTTTCATTGATCACCTGGCGAAAGTTACCGGTAAAGAGGTTCGCTTCTTCGCCGTGCAATCCAATTCTGCCCAAGTGGAAGCCATGCGCAGCGGGCGCCTTCACATTGCCGGCTTTTCCACTGGCCCAACGCCTTTCGCCGTTAACCTTGCCGGCGCCGTTCCCTTTGCGCTGATGGGTTCAGACACCGGTCAGTTTGGTTATACCCTGCAGGTTTTCACCCACACCAGCTCTGACATTTATGAGATAAAAGACCTGAAAGGCAAGCGGGTTGCACACACGTCACCCACGTCTAACTCGGGCAACCAGGCACCCAGAGCGCTGTTTCCGGAAATGGGAATAGTGCCAGGTGAAGACTACGAGATATCCTTCTCGGGCAGCCACGATCAATCCATGCTTGGCGTAGTAGCGCGCGACTACGATGCCGCTCCGGTCGCATCAGAAGTAGTAGAGCGTATGGCCGCGCGTGGATTGTATGACGTTGACGACGTGCGCCTGGTTTGGGAATCAGATCGTTTCCCGACAACGTCTTATAACTACGCTCACAATCTGCACCCCGACCTGGTCGAAAAGGTTCGCGAGGCCTTTTATACCTTTAAATTCGCCGGCACCGAGCTGGGTGACGAATTTGAGGGCGTAGAAACTTTCATTCCGATCACCTACAAGGACAACTGGCGCGTAATCCGCACCATTCAGGCGTCCAATGGCGTTCAGTACACCCCCGATAACCTTCAATAAGAAAACCGGAGCCTCTGGCTGATCGTCAGGGGCTCTATCCGGAGTGAACCACATGTTAGAGATTACCAACCTCGTCAAACGATACGGGCAAAACGACCCCGTGCTCGAAGACCTTGATCTGACGGTCGATGGCAGCAGTGTTGTGGCCATTGTCGGGGCTTCAGGCGCCGGGAAAAGTACCCTGTTGCGCTGCATCAACCGGCTGGTGGAACCGACATCGGGTTCGATCAAGCTGAACGGCCACGAGTTGGTCAATCTTCGCGGAAGTGCATTGCGTCATTCCCGCCGTCGCATTGGTATGATTTTTCAGGGTTTTAACCTGATTGATCGTTTGACGGTTATGGAGAATGTGCTGTCCGGGCGCTTGGGTTATGTGTCCTTTTTCCAGGCTCTCACCCGCCGCTTTCCGCAGACCGACATCGACCGTGCCTTTAACTTAATGGAGCGTGTGGGTATTGCCCAATACGCCGACAAACGGGCCGACCAGCTATCGGGTGGCGAGCGGCAGCGTGTCGCAGTGGTACGTGCGCTGATGCAAGAACCAGAGATTTTGCTGGCCGACGAGCCAACAGCTTCGCTGGACCCCAAAACGTCGCAGCAGATCATGAGTCTGTTGCAAAGCCTGGCGAGTGAAATGTCACTGCCGGTGTTGATCAATATTCACAACGTGACCCAGGCGCGGATGTACACAGACCGCATTGTGGGTATGCGCCACGGCCAGATGATTTTCGACGGTGAACCCAAAGATTTCAACCAGGATGCACTGGACGCCATATACGGTGGCATCGAATCGCCGGAAGAAGATGGTGAGAACGTAGTGAAGCAGGGCTCTGCGGATCAGGAGGCTTCAGCATGACACGCGCCAAAACCGGGGCCGGCGCCCAGTCAGGCAGGGTCTGGAAAAAGCCACCGTTTATAGCTAATCCCTGGGTTCGATACGGCCTGGTCGCGATAGCTTTGACGTATCTTTACTGGGCATTTTCAACTTTACCTTTTAATTGGGATCGGGTTTCCGAAGGCCTGCCACGGGCCGCTCAGATTTTTGGTGGCGCATTTCCGCCCAGTTTTGAACGCGGAAGCCTGTTATGGACCGGGTTCAAAGAAAGTTTCCAGATTGCCTTTCTGGCGACCTTGATGGGTGTTGGTCTGTCGCTGCCCATCGCGGTGATGGCCGCTAAAAATGTGGCACCATTGCCTGTTTATATCCTGGGCCGCGCACTGATTGTTATATCCCGCAGTTTCCACCCGGTCATCGTGGCCATTCTTTTTGTAGCCGCGGTTGGTTTTGGCCCGCTGGCGGGCATTCTCACCCTTACCCTGTATTCCATCGGCTTTGTGGCCAAATTGTTGGCTGAAGAAATAGAAGAGATTGACTGGGGCCAGGTTGAAGCCATGCGTTCGGTCGGTGCCGGTTATTTTAAAATACTGGTCTTTGGCGTTTTCCCACAGATAATGCCACGCCAGATAGGGCTCTCTATGTACCAGCTGGACAGCAACCTTCGCGCTTCGGCGGTGGTCGGTATTGTAGGTGCAGGCGGTATCGGTAGCACGCTGATGAACGCCTTCGGACGTTACGATTACGATTTCGCATTTGCCATTTTGCTGATGATTATCGGGATCATTTTGATCAGTGAAGGTTTCAGCGGATGGGTGAGGAAAAAAGTATGGTAGATCACGCTGCAAAACTGAAAGACCACGTCTGGTCACGCTATGGCCGGAAAGAGCAGTTGATCCGCTACGGGATCTACCTGGCAACTTTGGTGGCCGTTGTCTGGGCGATAAAAGACATCGACATTTTCTGGCCCTGGGTATGGGACGCCCCCAATCAGATTCAAAGCCTGGGTTCACGCATGTGGCCACCGGAGTTCAGTCGGTGGGATGCGATTTTCCATGCCATGTTGGAAACCGTTCATATTGCCACGCTGTCGACCATGCTGACGATATTCATCGCCTTACCGGTGTCCTATATTGCGGCGCAGAATACAACGCCGAACAAGGCAACGCTATGGCTTGGCCGGTTTATTCTGGTATCCAGCCGTTCAGTGAACACCATTATATGGGCACTGCTGTTTGTGGCCATTTTTGGCCCGGGCGTGCTGGCCGGTATTCTGGCGGTTATGTTCCGGTCCATCGGATTCATTGGCAAGCTGATGGGCGAGGCCATTGAAGAGATTGATCGCAACCCGGTAGAAGCCATGCAGGCAACGGGCGCCAGTAAAATGAAGGTGGTGCTTTACGCGATTGTACCCCAGGTAATGCCGGCATTTTTTGCCATCATTATTTTGCGCTGGGACATCAATATCCGTGAGTCTACCGTTTTGGGTCTGGTGGGCGCCGGTGGTATCGGGGTGTTGCTGCAGGGGTCGATTGACCTGTTCGCCTGGCAGACAGTTGCAACAATCCTGTTAGCCATCATCGTTCTGGTTATTCTGGGCGAAGCCATTACCAGTGTCCTGCGCAAAAAAGTAATCTGAACGAGAAAGCAGACACTATGTTGAATAATTTTGAGTTTGGTAATGCGGATATCCTGTTCACCGATGTAGACGATACACTGACCACCGCAGGCCAACTGCTGCCTGAAACCTATCTCGCGATTTGTAAGCTGGCGGCTGCGGGCATCAAAGTGATTCCGGTCACCGGAGGCTGCGCCGGCTGGTGTGATCAAATCATTCGAACCTGGCCGGTAACAGCCGTGATTGGTGAAGGCGGTGCCTTTTACGCAGAACGCACGGCACCCATGACCGTTCGTTGGCACTACTGGGATAATGAATCGTCCCATCGTGAAGACCAGGCTCACATTTTGGCGGCTGTTGCTGCATTGAAGCTAGACTTTGAACCCAAACTGGCCAGCGACCAGGCCTTTCGCACTGTGGATGTGGCAGTGGATTATAATCAGCAAGAGTCTTTAAATCCGCAACAGGTGGCGGAGATTCACGACGCCCTTAAAGCACAGGGATTCAATGTTCGGGAAAGCTCAATTCATATCAACATCTGGCAGGGAAACTTCGATAAATCCACCATGGCAATGCGGGTAGGCCGTGATTTACTGGGCCTGGATCCGCAGGCATTGCGGCAGCGCTCTGTGTTTATTGGAGATGCGCCCAATGACGAATGTATGTTCCGCAACTTCCCGCTGAGTATCGGTGTGGCAAACATTCGCAAGCACCTGCCGGTAATGACCCACCAACCAGCCGCGATCGCCAGCCAGCCTTCCGGGCTGGGGTTTGCTGAAATGGCAGATGCCTGGCTGCAGCAACGCACTGAGTCTGGGCTGAGCCAGGCCGACACCCGCCGCGCATAGCAACAACATGAGTCAACTGACCGTGACTGTAAACTGATGGGCGCCAAAGAGCGGCAGCACAGCATAATAGAATGGGTGCACGAGCAGGAGCATGTCGAAGTTGAAGACATTGCACAGCGCTTTGGCGTTACTACTCAGACCATTCGTCGCGACATCAACAAGCTTTGCGAGCAAGGCTTGTTGCGCCGTCGTTACGGTGGCGTGAGTTTACCCCCTAGCGCTGCCATAAATCTCATTGACGAACTACAGGTGCGCAATCTGCGGGCCAAACAGCGCATGGCCGAGCGTGTCGCAGCGGATATTCCGGAAGGGGCCACCGTCAGCCTTGGAGTGGGCAGTACCATTGAGCGGGTGGCGCAAGCGCTGATCCATCACCAGTCGCTCAAGATTTTAACCAACAATCTCCGCGTGGCCGCAGCGCTTTCAGTGAATCCCAATATCGACGTGATTGTGTCGGGCGGGCAGTACCGGCACAAAGACCAAGACGTGGTTGGGCCGGAAGTCACCCATTTCTTTGGCTCTTTCATCACCGACTTCGGCATCATCAGTACTGGCAGCATGGATCTTCAACACGGCTTGATGGATCACGATATCCGCGAAGCCGAGGTCAGCCGGGCCATTATAAGCAATACCCGGGGGCGTCTGTTGGTGGCCGATCACAGCAAATGGACTCTGAGTTCATACTGTAAAGTCGCCTCGTTCAAGTATGTTGATCGCTTATACACCGACGTTATGCCCAATCAGCAGCGGGAAGGCCTACCGGCTTCGGTAAGCATCATCGAATGCGGCGAAGGGTAAAACGTTTACGCGCTTGCTCTACACTGGCCCGAATGACGCAATCCGCGGCGTGGTCGTTGATCAATCCCATCGACTGCATGAAGGCGTAAGCTGTGGTTGGCCCGATGAACTGCCACCCCAGCTTCTTAAGCGCCTTCGACAAGGCAATGGATTCCGCCGAAGTCGATACTGTTTGTAGATCCGCGGGCGATTTTACGTCGGGCTCAAAACGCCATACGAAAGCTGCCAGGGAACTCCCCTGCTCGACGAGCTTTTTAGCCAGTCGCGCATTGTTGATCACCGCCTCAATCTTGCCTCGATGCCGAATAATGCCCTCATCCATCATTAAACGTTCGACACTGCGCTCGTCGAAGCCTGCGATTTTGTTGAAATCAAAATGATGGAAGGCCGCACGGAAATTCTCGCGCTTCGCCAGAATGGTTCGCCAACTCAATCCGGACTGAAAGCCTTCAAGACTCAACTTCTCAAACAAACGCAAATCATCACCCACGGGAAAGCCCCATTCGGTGTCGTGATAAACACGTAACTCCGGTACGGTACCGCACCAACGGCAACGCGGTTTTCCGTCAGGCCCTTCTATCGTCGCGCTAATACCGTCATGCTCCATTTTTTAGTCCACCCCATTATTTTGTGCCCTACCATCCTCTGTTAGCTATGGTTAAATTTCACCGAATTGAAAGACGTTCGGCGTCAAAAACTGGATAATAGCCGCAATCTAAGGCCACAAAGCGCCAAATTCTACAAATCGGTACCCTCGCAATGGAAATCAACGTCAATTTTCTCGACAACCTCCGAATTGAAGCCAAGTTTGACGACTTCTCGGTGATTGCCGACCAACCTATACGCTACAAAGGCGACGGTTCAGCGCCCGGCCCTTTTGACTATTTTTTGGCGTCATCGGCGTTGTGTGCGGCCTATTTTGTGCGGGTTTATTGCATAGCACGGAACATTCCAACCGACAATATCCGCCTGTCGCAGAACAACATTGTTGATCCCGAGAACCGCTATAACCAGATTTTCAAAATTCAGGTTGAGTTGCCAGAAGGCATTTCTGACAAAGATCGACAGGGCATTGTGCGCTCCATCGACCGCTGTACGGTCAAGAAGGTGGTCCAAACCGGCCCTGAATTCCAGATTGAAATCGTAGACAGCCTGGATGAAGATGCCCAGGCCCTGCTGATGACCAAGCCAGAAGGCGACGCCAGCACCTATATTCTGGGTAAAGACCTGCCGGTGGAGCAGACCATCGCCAACATGACCGCCATTCTGGCGGATTTGGGCATGAAGATCGAGATCGCATCCTGGCGCAATATCGTGCCTCACGTTTGGTCATTGCACATTCGCGACGCGGCCTCGCCCATGTGCTTCACCAATGGTAAAGGCTCAACAAAAGAAAGCGCCCTGTGCTCGGCGCTGGGCGAATTTATCGAGCGTCTGAACTGCAACTTCTTCTATAACGATCAGTTTTTTGGCGAAGAAATAGCCCACAGCGAGTTTGTTCATTACCCCAATGAACGCTGGTTCAAGCCAGGGCCCAACGACGAACTGCCCCAGGGCATTCTGGATGACCACTGCCTGGCGATCTACAACCCGGATGATGAACTGGGTGGTTCTAACCTGATCGACACCAACTCTGGCAATGTAGGGCGCGGAATCTGCACTTTGCCATTTGTACGCCATTCAGACGGCGAGACGGTGTACTTCCCCAGCAATCTGATTGAAAACCTGTTCCTGAGCAACGGCATGAGTGCGGGCAACACGCTGTTTGAGGCGCAAGTTCAGTGCCTGTCAGAAATTTTTGAGCGGGCGGTCAAAAAGCAGATTATTCAGGAAGAACTTACGCTGCCAGACGTTCCCCTGCACGTATTGGAAAAATACCCCAACATTCTGGAAGGCATTCGGGCGTTGGAAGCACAGGGATATCCTGTGTTGGTCAAAGACGCCTCGCTTGGAGGCCAGTTTCCGGTGACTTGTGTCGCGTTGATGAATCCGAAAACCTCTGGCGTTTTTGCCTCTTTCGGCGCGCATCCGACTCTGGAAGTGGCGCTGGAACGCAGCCTCACCGAGTTGATGCAGGGCCGCAGCTTTGAAGGCCTGAACGATTTTCCGCCCCCGACGTTCAACAGCCTTGCGATCACCGAGCCCAACAATTACGTAGAGCACTTCATTGATTCCAGCGGTGTGATCTCCTGGCGCTTCTTCAGCGCCAAGGCGGATTTCGAGTTTAGCGAGTGGGATTTCTCGGGCACCAACGAAGAAGAAGTCGCCGGCCTGTTCAGCATCCTCAAAGACCTGGGCAAAGAAGTGTATACAGCGGTTTATGACGACTTGGGCGCCCCGGTCTGCCGCATGCTGGTGCCTGACTATTCCGAGGTTTACCAGATAGAAGATCTGATCTGGGACAACACCAATCGGGCCCTGGATTATCGCGAAGACATTCTCAACCTCCACTCTTTGAATGACGACCAGCTGAATGCCCTGGTGGAGCGCCTGGAAGAAAGCCAGATCGACGATTACACGGACATCATTACCTTGATCGGTATTGAATTCGACGAGAACACGGTCTGGGGCCAGCTCACCATTCTGGAGTTAAAGCTTCTGATCAACCTGGCTCTGGAACAGTACGAAGACGCCCTTGAGCGGGTCGAAACTTTTATCCAGTTCAATGACAATACCGTGGAACGCGGCTTGTTTTATCGGGCGGTGAATGCGGTACTGGAAATTGTTATCGATGACGAACTTGAACTGAGCGATTATCTGTTTAATCTCAAGCGACTGTACGGTGAACAGACTATGGTCGCGGTGGTGGGGTCGGTGAATGGCGATGTGCGCTTTTACGGCCTTACCCCAACCAACATGCAGCTGGAAGGCCTGGACAAACACCTGCGGCTTATTGAAAGCTATAAGAAGCTGCATGCAGCGCGTGCGGCCAGAGTTTGAAATACATTGAGAACCGGAACTGAACGCCGGGACAGATTTACTTTCCGAGGGAAGCACTGATGAGTCAGAACGTTGGCGATACAAGCAAACTGGATAAGATTCTGGCTGAGCAGCGTGAGTACATCGCGAAGCGCGAAGGCGGCTATCGCGAAAAATCACTGAAAATGTACCCGTGGATATGCGGGCGCTGCACCCGTGAGTTTACCCGCGCCAATTTGCGAGAACTGACGGTGCACCATCGCGACCATGACCACGGCAACAATCCCGCCGATGGTAGCAACTGGGAATTATTGTGCGTTTACTGCCACGACAACGAACACAGTAAGTTCGAAGATTTCGTGCGCTACGGCGGCGGCGGTGAAAAAAGGCGGGAGGCGGCTACGCACAATCCGTTTGCTGGTCTGAAAGACGCGCTTGAAAAGAAAAGCTAAGAGCCAGGGCTAAAATCCAACACAAAACGCCGTCAACTGTTGTGGTTAACGGCGTTTTACATTTACTGGCTGGCAACCCCAGGGTTTTCACCGTAGTTGTCGTGGTCACCCAGGCGTTTGCCGTCTACGGACTTTCCGTAAAAGCCATCGTGGTTATGAAAGGTGCTTGCGGTTGCGTCCAGTGAGCTCTGCTGCCGGCGGCGTGGGTCTTGGGGGCGCTCGTGACTGTTAACGAACGCTGCCACATCCCAGGCCTCCTGATCGCTCAGGGAGTTGGGCTTGCCCAGAGGCATGTTGGCTTTTATAAAGCCGGCCGCCGTATTCACCCGGTGCATACCCGCGCCCCAGTTATAGGCGCCATCGCCCCACAAAGGTGGAAAAACAACCTGCCCTGCTACCTTTTGCCCCTCCCCGTTATCACCATGGCATATGGCGCATTGCTCGGTGTAAACCGCAGCGCCACGTTCTCGGTCATGGCCACCTTCTGGCGTTTCGAGCTTTACGTAACCACGGCCTGGCAGAGCCTGGTTAATAGGCGCGCCAGTTGAGAGCCAATGAAAATAGGTTTCCATCGCGACGAGGGTGTCACTGCCTTGCTCTGGCGCCACGCCGTTCATGGAATAGGTGAAGCAGCCTTGAAGTCGCTCTGTGAGCGTATTTACTTTGTCATTCTTGCTACGATAGGCAGGGTACATTCCGAATGCACCCCACATAGGGGCAGAGCTGGCAAGTCGCCCGGCATCCAGGTGGCAATTAACGCAGTTTTGGCCGTTGAACACAGATTTTCCGCGCAACTGTTGGGTATTTACAAACAGATCTTGCCCATGACGAACCATATCTCCGTAGGGGGTGTCTGGAATATCCCGCTCTTGCGGTGGCTGAAACGTCGCCTCACCAGCGGGCGCTGCGGGTAATGGCTTCTGGTAGTCCATCTCTGGCTCTGCAGCCTGAACCAGCGCAGGTGCGGCAAAGACAAAAAAGGCACTACCAACCACGAACAGTGACGATTTCCACAGGTTCATCGGTCGCTCTCCTTTTGCTTGGACTGCGCAGCCAGCTGCTCAGGCAGAGTTGCGTAGTATTCGGTGATAGCACTGATCTGTTGCTCACTCAGGCGCTCCGCAATACCTTTCATCAACTGATTGGGGTCGTTATTACGGCTACCACTGCGCCAGGCATTCAGTTGCGTTTTCAGATAACCGGCATGCTGTCCTGCAAGGGCCGGAAACGAGCTCCCTACCCCCATGCCGTTGGGGCCGTGGCATTGGTTACACGCCGGTATGTCGTTGCTCCAGTCGCCCCGCATTGCCAACCATTCACCCTGACGATCTTGAGCAGGTACCTGATAGGTAATGGCAGTCGCCAAGGGCTGAAGGCTTTCGTAGTAGGCTGTAACGCTCCGGATGTCGTTTTCTGTCAGAGCATTTGCAAACGGCTGCATGATGGCATTTTGACGCAGCCCGCTGGCGTAGTCATGCAACTGTTTGCTCAGGTATTCGGCATTCAATCCGGCAATACTGGGAAAGCCGGCTGCGCTGTTGCCTTTGCCATCCGGGCCATGGCAAGCCATACACGCCAAAGCACCGGCACCATTGCCCTGAGTGGCAATGATTTTACCTCGATCCAGGTCATCCGCTGCCATCGCAACACTCACATTCAGCGCACCGAAACCGAGGGTTGCGAGCAAAAATGAAGCCCCTCTCATCGTTTTCGTCATTGTTATACTCCGAGATTATTGGGGGTGCACCATCAGGCGCTGTTACTTAAACTCAGGCATAAAAAACCGTGACAGATTTATTTTTTAGGGAATAAAACACTGCCTGAGTAATATAAGTATAGCGTAAAACGCGAAAGCCGCTATTTTGAGCGCACGCTAAAAGTTGAGAAAAGAATTCGTTTTTTTGCCTCCTGCAAGTGGTTTTCTAATCCATTGTTTTCGAAAAGAGTGCTTAAATGAAAAACTGGCTGTTTCTGGGCATCGCTATTATTGCGGAAGTGATTGCGACTTCAAGCCTGAAGTCGAGCGAAGGCTTTACCAAAGTGCTTCCAAGTGTGATGGTGGTTATCGGATACGGCGTTGCGTTCTATTTTCTGTCGCTCACCCTGAAAACGATTCCGGTCGGCATAGCCTATGCCATCTGGTCTGGCTCAGGAATTGTTCTGATATCACTGATCGGCTGGTTGGCGCTTGGTCAGAAGTTAGACATGGCAAGCGTGTTCGGGATGGGGCTCATTGTGGCTGGAGTGGTTGTTATTAATGTGTTTTCCAATACGACTGCGCATTAGCAGTTGCTTCGGAGCTCAGATGTTACTTAAGATTCAAAAACGTTCAAAACTATGACGGTGGGTTTTGACATTCACATTAAAAGCAAAATTTCTTATGCCTGAAGATCCCCTGAAAATCCTGTCTGACCTGGCCAGCGATGCACACGCTCGCATTCAAGCTAGCCACGAGCACATCAATCCGGTGGTGGAAGTACGCCGCAGCATGCGCAATGCCGGCATTCCTGCGGATGTCATGACCATTGACTGTCTGCGCACCCGCCGACGCATCACGCTGGTGCTGCATGATGATCAGCCCGGCATGCTGCTGTACCAGTTCATCACCATCGAGGATGAGGTGGGTAACGAGTTTCAACGGCAGGCATTAGCCGAGGTGAGCACTGAAACCCTGTTTGACTGGATGCAGGATTACTTTGGCTGAAGACGGGCAACCTTTTCGCGTCGATCAAATTTCAAAGAATCTTGGAACCAGCATCAACCCGACACCCACTGCCACCAGCGCAAGCGTGTCCGTCACCAGATAGGGGTATAGAACCAAAGCGATACCACAATATCGCGTTACGATATTCGATTGCTTGCGGCCGTAAATGAAATAGCCGATGCCAATGGAGCTGAAAATCAGCCCCAGAATCAGATGTGTGGTATCCATTACAGTGTCACTGTTTCCAGCCTTTTTTGTCTCTGTTTACAGATAGCGCCCTGCAGAACCGATAGCCACCACCACCAGCCCAATAATCAGATTAATGCCAACGAGCCGACGAATTTTGCCGACCTGACGCCCGCCTTCCTGGGGATCGCTGGCGGCAACGGCCAGTTTCAAACGGCGGAACGGGGCGAAGTAGAGGTGAAAAAACAGCAGCATCATGATCAGGCCAAGCGTCTGCATGGCATGAATGTGCCACCCTGCCCCTGCCATGCCACCAAATCCCTTGAAAATCATCCAGTACCCGGTGATCAGCAAGAGCACGATCGCCAACCAAACCCAACGGAAAAACCGGGTAAGCGTTTGACACCAAAGTTCACCACGCTGCGCAGCTTCGATCACCTCACCCACGGCCGGGCGCATCGCCATGTAGGCAAAAAACATACCGCCAACCCAAATAACAGCGGATAACGCGTGCAACGCAATAGCCAGACCCATAACATTTTCCTTTAATGTAATTTGTACACAAATTTACACGAACGGCCCGAGGAACACGATCGGCGCCGCCACATTCCTCAGTTTTAAGTAGACAACAGACGTCTATTTACCAACTCGTTTGCTGAATTCCCTTCTATACTATTGATCATAAAATAAATAAAAGAAGAGGATCGTATGCCTGCTGACAATTCTCGCCCCCAACCCTCTCAAGGCAAGCGCACCGAAACCGGCGGCCCGAAGCTCGACAATTACCAACTTGAAGACCGCTACCTGCGAGAGTCCGGGCGGGTGTTCCTTACCGGAACCCAGGCTCTGGTGCGCATACTTCTGACCCAGGCAGCGCTGGATCGCAAACTTGGGCTCAAAACGGCCGGTTTGGTGAGTGGCTATCGTGGTTCACCACTGGGCGCAGTGGACCTTGCACTGTGGCAGGCTAAAACGTTGCTTGATGAAAACCGCATAGATTTTGTGCCCGCAATCAACGAGGATCTTGCGGCCACCATTATATTGGGTACCCAACAGGTGGAGACCGACGATGACCGCCAGGTGGATGGCGTGTTCGGGCTCTGGTACGGCAAAGGGCCCGGCGTTGACCGATCCGGAGACGCACTGAAACACGGCACTACTTACGGTAGCTCTCCTCACGGTGGCGTTCTGGTCGTTGCCGGTGATGATCACGGCTGCGTGTCTTCGTCTATGCCTCACCAGTCTGATGTGGCGTTCATGAGCTTTTTCATGCCCACTATTAATCCAGCCAACATTGCCGAGTATTTGGAGTTTGGCCTTTGGGGCTATGCCTTGTCGCGTTACAGCGGCTGCTGGGTTGGATTCAAAGCGGTGTCCGAAACGGTGGAAAGTGCGGCTTCGGTGGAGCTGCCGCCACTGCCGGATTTTGTAAGGCCGGATGATTTCACGCCGCCAGAGACCGGCCTTCATTCTAATCATTGGCAAACAGGATGAACTGGGCCGCCCGTTGATTCCTTACGTCGGCGAACTGAGCCCCAAATTAGTAGCCGGTTTTCTCGCGGCCCGCCTTGGCCGCTTCTTTGGAGCGGATTTCAGCGCCCGCCTGGCGACCATCAACAGCATAAGCAATGCCCAGGATCCGGGAGGTGTTAAGCGCCTGCCCTATTTCTGTTCGGGCTGCCCCCACAACACCTCGACCAAAGTGCCGGAAGGCAGCAAGGCGCTGGCCGGCATCGGCTGTCATTTTATGGCGTCCTGGATGGGCCGCAACACCGAATCGCTGATCCAGATGGGTGGCGAAGGCGTCAACTGGACCGGCAAAAGCCGATACATTGGCAACCCCCATGTGTTCCAGAACCTGGGGGAAGGCACCTATTTTCATTCTGGCTCTATGGCCATCCGCCAAGCCGTGGCGGCCGGCATCAACATCACCTATAAGATTCTTTTCAATGACGCAGTAGCCATGACCGGCGGGCAACCTGTTGACGGCAATATCAGCGTGCCGATGATCGCGCAGCAGGTGGCAGCGGAGGGCGTTCGCCGGGTTGTTGTGCTCAGTGATGAACCCGAAAAGTACGATGGTAACAAGCATCTGTTCCCAGCGGATGTAAGCTTTCATGATCGCTCAGAGCTGGATAACGTTCAAAAGGAGCTGCGTGACATTCCGGGCTGCACCGTGCTGATTTACGATCAGACCTGCGCCGCAGAGAAGCGTCGCCGGCGTAAGCGCAACCTGTACCCGGATCCCGCCAAGCGGGTGTTTATCAATCATCACGTGTGTGAAGGTTGCGGCGACTGTTCTGTGCAATCGAACTGTCTTTCGGTGGTGCCGCGCCAAACAGAGCTGGGCCGCAAACGCAAGATTGACCAGTCTTCCTGTAACAAGGATTTCTCTTGCCTGAATGGCTTTTGTCCAAGCTTTGTAACCATCGAGGGTGGCCAGCTGCGCAAATCTCGCGGTACAGACACAGGCTCTGTGCTTACGGGCAAACTTACTACTATTCCCCAGCCGGTTTTGCCTGCGCTGACCGGTTCCTACGATCTGTTGGTGGGTGGTGTGGGCGGCACAGGCGTCGTAACCGTGGGCCAGCTCATCACCATGGCAGCCCATCTTGAAGGCTTGGGTACCTCGGTGTTGGATTTTACCGGCTTTGCCCAGAAAGGCGGCACGGTACTCAGTTATGTTCGCATGGCGCCATCGCCAGACAAACTGCACCAGGTTCGCATCAGTAACGCTGAGGCCGATGCGGTGATCGCTTGCGACCTGGTAGTGGCTTCTTCCCAGAAGGCACTGAACGTTCTGAAACCCCTTTACACCCGTGTGGTGGCCAACGAAGCCGAACTACCCACGGCAGATTACGTGCTGTTCCGGGATGCGGACATGCAGGCCGACACGCGCCTGGACCTGATTCGTAATGCCGTTGGTGATGACAATTTCGCGCGACTGAATGCCAATGGCATTGCTGAAGAGCTGATGGGAGACACCGTGTTTTCCAACGTTATGATGCTGGGCTTTGCCTGGCAGAGAGGGCTTCTGCCTCTGTCACAGGCCTCGTTGATAAAAGCCATTGAGCTGAATGGCGTCGCGATTGACCGCAATAAGGAAGCCTTTGGCTGGGGCCGCGTAGCCGCAACAGATTTGAAGGCCATTACCGACCTGCTGAACACCGGCGAGGCTCGGGTAGAAGACGTGAAACCGGCCCAGGGCCTGGATGAGCTGATCAACATTCGCCACCAGCATCTGGTGAATTATCAGCATCGGCGCTGGGCTGACCGCTATAGCTCGCTGGTAAAGCAAGTACACGACGCAGAGGACACCTTGGGCCAGAACAACCATTTGCTGACGCGGACCATCGCCCAACAACTGTATCGGCTTATGGCCTTCAAGGACGAATACGAAGTGGCTCGCCTGTTTGCTGAAACCGACTTTATGAAGGAGGTGAACAATACCTTCGAAGGCGACTTTAGGATTTACTTTCATTTGGCCCCGCCCATCATGAACCGAGGTACCGACGCCCAGGGCCGGCCCAGAAAACGCCAGTTCGGCCCGTGGATGTTCCGGGCATTCGGGCTGTTGGCGAAGTTTCGGGTGCTGCGCGGGACCGCCCTTGACCCGTTCAGCTATTCTGCCGACCGGAAGATGGATCGCGCCCAACTGCAAGACTACGAGCAAATGGCACGCCGCGCAGTCAAGGAGTTGAATGCCAGCAACTACGACACTTTTTTGCAGTTAGCGGAGCTGCCGAGTGAAGTCCGGGGCTATGGCCCGGTTCGTGAGCAGGCCGCACACGGGATTCAAGAGAAAAAGCGGCAACTGACCGAAGCTCTGGATACAGGCCACGCAACATTGATTCGAACCAGGCAGGCTGACAGCAAAGAGACAGATCTAGTTTGAGGCGCTTAAACGACCACCTCAGATATACACTTCTTACCCCACTTCAATCCGTAGCTTTAGCAAACAAAATATAGTTACATTAATTTTAATATCTTAGTTTTATAAACCATCAAACTAGTATCTTTTCTTACTGGAGCTGCTTTAAAAGAAAAATAAATCTGTTCAGGTTTTCCGGCATACCACGCGTATACTCCAGCCGGCTTAATGCGCTTTGGCGCAGTCATTGGGCAGCATTGGGAGGAACCTATGTCGTTTGTTTTTTTACCGCTGGATTGGTTTTCTTGATTGTAGGTGCAGAAGCATTAGTCAGAGGCGCATCCCGTTTTGCACTGGGCTTCGGTATATCGCCATTAATTATCGGGTTGACCGTTGTCGCATTCGGCACCAGTTCGCCAGAACTTGCGGTCAGTGTTAAAGCGGCTCTATCGGGCCAATCAGGTGTTGTCGTGGGCAACGTCATCGGCAGCAATATTTGCAACCTGATGGGCGTACTGGGGGTTGCAGGTATTGTTGCGCCCTCCGGAATTGACGTGCCGTCTGTCGTTATCGGTTTTGATCTTCCGGTAATGATAGCGGTTGCGTTTGTCTGTTTGCCCATATTCTTTACGGGTGGCGGAATCAGCCGGCCGGAAGGCAGTCTTTTCCTTGGGTACTACTTGATGTATACGATGTATATCATTCTGATTGCGACTCAGCATGTTGCTTTACCCGAGTCTGGTGCAGTGGCGATTTACTTCTTAATACCCTTTACTGTAGTCACCTTGACTGTTAGCGCGCGGTTAAAGATACGCAGGCGAAGCCATGGAAGATAATGATAACCATTCTTAAGTTTTCGATAACGATTGTCATTTGATGAACGTTTTAATTATCAATACCTTTCATTTTCGGCAAGATGATTAACGCCTTCATGTTGTGCATTGGTTCATTTCGATCTATTCTACGTTCGAAACGTATTACTACCCGCAACTATTACTAACCACTTAATATACTGAAGATATTCACACATAAGGAACTATCATGGCTAATCAAAGTCGCCGCAAATTTATGCGTCACAGCTTGCTCGGTATGGCTGCTCTACCTCTTGGTATGGGCATTCTATCTCAGCGCGCGTTCGCCCAAAGCCTTCCACCGCTCGACCCAACAACCGCTCAAGCCAAAGGGCTGAACTACGTTAAAGTGGCCGAAGAGGCCGCCGGCCATCCGGCTTATGCGGCAGGTGAACACTGCGCAAACTGCAATTTCTTCCAAGAAGCCAACAACGGCTGTGCATTGTTCCCGCAAAATAGCGTAGAGACCAACGGCTGGTGTCAGACTTGGGTCAAGAAGGCCTAATTACCAACGTTTGAATGATGATCTTAAAAAACCGGTGACCGATTGTTTTCCCAGGAAAATAAATCTGCACCGGTTTTCTTTTAAAAAGCGTAAACGTGAAGTAAGTTACCTGAGCATTTCTCAGGATGACAAGCAATGATCGCTTCTTCATTTTCCCCGATTTTCTGGCGCGACGAACGCATGCCTCACGTAGAACTTCGTAAGGTCGCGGACGGGCGCCAGGTCTGCTATGCCCTCCACAGCCATCCACATTGGTCGTTAGGTGCGATTACCAGCGGAACAAGTACGTTTCGCTATCGCGACAACCGTTTTCCTGTCAGTGCCGGAGACTTGGTGACGATGAACCCGGAGTGGGCGCACGCGTGCAATCCGATAGATAACCGTCCCTGGTCATATCTGATGATGTATGTTGATACCCAGTGGTTAACAAATCTGCGATTCCAGGCGGGTTTACTCCCTACCCCGGCCTGGCAGGATCTACACACGGCTGTGCTATCCGATACCCGCTGGTTCGATCGTTACTGCCATCTCGCAGATTGCCTTTTGGATACCCAGTCTGCGGTTACAGACAAACAGAGAGAATTAGAGGCGTTTCTGTCAGGTCTCATGCACGAGCTGGCAACTCAGCCAATCAATCAGCAGCCGGCTACCGCAGATGTTTTAACACAGCTGGCTCGCTATATAAATCAGCATGCGACGGAAGATGTTTCGCTGGAGACCCTATGCGCCCTTTCAAGTTTTAGCGAGGGCCATTTGATCCGCTCCTTTAAACAGGCATTCGGTTTTACCCCCCATGCGTACCTAGTGAATCGACGCGTGCAACTCGGCCAGAGTGAGCTAAAACAAGGCACGCCCATTGCCGAGGCAGCCCTGAATGCAGGCTTTGCCGATCAGCCTCACTTTCAGCGTGCCTTCAAGCTACGAGTGGCCGCAACTCCAAACCAGTACCGTCTCGGTTCAGCTAACGAGAAGATACACGCAGCTGGCAGCAAGTAATAACGCCAGTGTGCGGTTGATGGTCATCAAGATGACGGGCTTTTGAACATATCGGCGCAGGAATGCGCCGGCGTAAACCCAGCAGGCCAGTGACAACCAACAAATTGGCAGATAAAGAGCGGCAAACAGCAAAATCTGATTCAGATCGTTTGCGTTGGTAAATGCCCCAATCCCAGAAGCGGAGGCAAGCCAGGCTTTGGGGTTCAACCACTGCATCAAGGCGCCTGTAATGAAGCCCGGTGCCTTTTTGCTGCCAGCGTCTGGCAATTGACCGCTGTCCAGGGCTAACTTGATACTCAGATAAAGCAAAAATGCGATGGCTGCCCAACGCAACATACTTTGCAGCCCCGGCACTATCGTCAGCAGTGAATAAAGACCCAGCCCTACCGCAATGAAGAGCACGATAAAACTCAGCGTGGCACCGGTAACAAACGTTAAGCCGGTGGCAATCGGGTAGCGGGTACCACTGCTCAGGCACACAAGATTTACAGGCCCGGGTGAAATAGATGCCGCTAAGGCAAACGCGCACATGGGCAGAATCAAAGACATAGTTATACACTCTCCGGCCGAATCAGAAGCGGATTCTGACATGCCCGGCAGCATAGTATATTGAACAAAATTGAGGTGTTGTGGCTTATTAAGCCTCAATTAAGATCGAGGTTAAAAGCGCAATAAAAATCGAGAGAGATCTACTGTTCGATGGGAATTTCAGCCATCAGCACCCCCATCAACTCCGACGCCGGTAACTCACGTGCCAGCGGTGCTCCCTGCCCCGCCCATTGCGCAGAAAATTCGTTGTTTCCTAGTTTTGAAGCAGCAGCGTTAAGCCGTTTGGCTGCATCGTAAGCGAGCGGGTAATCCGCGGGAAACGGGCTGCCTTCTGCTTCGCCAAATGTAATCAATCGATTAACCATCCCCCGTGCTGGCCGCCCGGACAGAACATCCGTCAATCGTGTCTGCGATGCCCGTTGGCTTTTCAGATTTTCGCGATAGGCGCTATTGGTCGCAGATTCGGGGCACAAAACAAACGCCGTTCCCATCTGCGCAGCTACTGCTCCAAGGCTCAACATCGAGCTGATGGCATAGCCATCCATAATGCCGCCCGCCGCGATGATGGGGCGTGTGGTTTTTGCCGCAAGTAGCCTTACAAGCACCATCGTACTCAAACACTCATCCGTTATTTCCGGGTTGAACAGGCCCCGGTGCCCGCCAGCTTCCGTGCCCTGGGCGACAATCGCGTCTATTCCCGCTTGCTCGATCAGTGTTGCCTCGTAAAGATTGGTCGCCGTTGCCATGGTGTAAATGCCGGCCTCACGCAAACAGGCAATACAGTCAGCAGAAGGTATGCCGAAATGAAAACTGACGACAGCCGGGCGCAGCTCAAGCAGCATCTCGAATTGTTCGTCGTCGACAAGGAATGATGTATAAATTTCGTCGAGTTGATCGGGCGTATCCAGCCCGGCTTCGCTGAACAGTGGGGCAAGATACGCAAGCCACGCTTTTTCTCTGCCAGAGTCACGCTTTGCGGGGGCGTGGCAAAAGACGTTCACATTGAACGGCTGTCCGGTTAGCCGGCGCGTCTGTTCAATCATGTTTCGAGCCTGGTCAATTGTGCTAGCACCAACCCCCAGTGAACCGAGCCCGCCCGCGTTCGACACCGCAGCGGCCAATTCCGGCGTAGATACACCAGCCATCGGCGCCTGAATGATTGGGAAACGAATGCCCAGTTTTTCAATAAAATTCGAAGTCGCGTGCATCAATAATCCTTAAAAACCAATGCCAGTGTGTTGTCGGGGCCTGCCCGCAGTTCATCAGCCTTTAGTATCCTTTTTTTGAGTCTGAGTGTCGTTAGTTGCGGATTCAACTTCCCTCAACTAAGATAGTAACCAATTACTACCTTAGTTGAGGGAAGTTACCGTGAATAATCGCACCAATCACCTTCCAGCCGATGAACGACGGGCCGTCATAGTCGATTCCGTGCTCCAGCTTGCCGGCTCGAAAAACCCCAGCGAGATTACAACGGCAGCTATCGCCAAGCACATGAATCTGACCCAGGGGGCTTTATTTCGCCACTTTCCGAATAAGGAGGCCATCTGGCGGGCCGTTATGGAGTGGGTGGCAGAACGTCTTCTTGCACGAATCGATCGCTCCGTAGAAGGAATTGAATCGGCCTTATTAGCCATGGAGGCGATCTTTATGAGCCATGCCGAATTCGTCGCCGAGCACCCTGGCGTACCCCGTATGATATTTGGCGAACTTCAACGCGCCGAACCCACGCCGGCCAAGCGTATGGTACAGACCTTGCTCAAGAGCTACGCAGAACGCCTGCACGGGCTGATCGAGAAAGGTAAGTCCAATGGTGAGCTGATACCTTCACTGGATAACGAGGCTGCGGCCTTGCTGTTTATTGGCACGCTTCAGGGTTTGGTTATGCAATCGCTGCTGACGGGCAATATCGAACGTATTCGCCAGGATGCACCGCGGGTGTTTGCGATTTATCGGCGCGGTATCGGGAGTGACTTATGAAAGGCTTGCCTTTACGAGGCCGCACCTTAGCCATGCTGGCGGTTATCGTTCCGTTGCTGGCACTGTTTATCTACGTTGGTCTGCGCTCCGGACCATTGGCGCCGGTTGCTGTGACGGTGGTGACCGTTGAGTCACGGGCCGTTGCGCCCGGGCTGTTCGGTATTGGCACCATAGAGGCGCGTTACACCTACAAGATAGGGCCCACGTTTGCCGGGCGTATTGAAAGCCTTGATGTGCAGGTGGGCGACCTGGTCCAATCAGGGCAAGTACTTGGCGAGATGGACCCGGTCGATCTTGATGCTCGGGTACGCTCGCAGGAATCCGCATACCGGAGCGCGCAGGCTGCGTTGCGTGAAGCACAAGCGCGACAAGCCTTCGCAAAAACTCAGGCGCGCCGTTATGAGCAGCTGTTCGCCGCGCGCTCAACAAGCGAAGAGGCTCTGACGACTAAACAGCAGGAGCTAAGAATCACCGATGCTGCGCTATCAGGCGCTCAGGAAGATGTCGCCCGCGCGCGCTCAGACCGCGAAGGACTGGTGGCACAGCGCAGCAATTTGCGGCTGATCGCTCCGGTCGATGGCGTGGTCGCCGTGCGCTATGCCGACCCAGGCACGACAATCGTCGCCGGCCAAGCAGTGGTGGAAATCATCAATCCCGAAAGCCTTTGGGTCAACGTTCGCTTCGATCAGATCAGCGCATTGGGACTGGCCAGCGGGCTGCCAGCTCACATTGCTTTGCGCTCGCGCGGCGGGCACACACTGGAAGGTCGTGTGTTACGCGTTGAGCTCAAAGCCGATGCGGTGACCGAGGAAATGCTCGCCAAGGTGGTGTTTGATACCATTCCCCAACCTCTTCCACCGATAGGCGAATTGGCCGAAGTTACGGTGGACCTGCCGGCTCTACCAACCGCGCCGACCATTTCCAACGCTGCCGTCAGGCGCGATGGCAACACCGTCGGTGTTTGGCAAATTGCAGGCGACGACCTGCGCTTTACGCCCGTCACTCTTGGCGCCTCCAACCTTGATGGTTTGGTGCAGGTTCTTGAAGGCATCAACGATGGCAATCAAATCGTGCTTTACAGCGAAAAAGCGTTAACGTCCCACAGTCGCATCAATGTGGTTGACCACATCCCAGGGGCTTCCAAGTGATCAGCCTGGCCGGCCGCGACATCCTTCACTCCTGGGGGAAGTTCGTGTTCACCGGTATTGGTTTGGGGCTGCTGATTGGCGTGACACTCACCATGGCCGGGGTTTACCGGGGCATGGTAGACGACGGCAGAGCGTTGCTCGACAACAGCGGCGCTGACATCTGGGTGGTACAAAAGGACACGCTGGGGCCTTACGCGGAACCGTCTAGCCTGAATGACGACATTTACCGCACCCTTCTGGCCATGCCGGGCGTCGCCCAGGCCGCGAACGTGACCTACCTGACAATGCAAGTAAAAAAGGGTGAAAGCGATGTGCGCACCATGGTTGTTGGCATCGCACCCGGCGAACTGGGGATCACCCCCGGGTGGCCACCTTATTTGGTCGCGGGTCGCCAGATCACCCGAGGACACTATGAAGCCGTGGCCGATATCGCCAGCGGGTTCAAACTGGGTGAGCGCCTGGCTATTCGCCGCAACTTTTACACCGTTGTGGGACTTACCCGGCGAATGGTGTCAACAAGCGGCGACCCAATGATATTCGTACCGCTTAAAGACGCCCAGGAAGCTCAGTTTCTTAAAGACAACGACGCCATCTGGCAAAGCCGGCGGCGCACTGAAGCCAACCCGGCATTCAACCGGCCCGGCGTTCCCGGCCTGCTGGACGCCGTTATTGCCTCACAGAGCACCAACGCGTTCGTCAATGCCGTATTGGTGACGCTGAAACCAGGCCAGGTGCCAGACGAAGTCGCGGAGTCTATCCGCCGTTGGAAGAGGCTGACCGTCTACACCCGTGCCCAGATGGAAGGCATTCTGGTTGGCAAGTTGATCGCGACCTCGGCCAAGCAGATTGGCATGTTTCTGGTGATTCTTGCTGCCGTTAGCGCGGCTATTGTAGCGTTCATTATTTACACCCTGACCATGGATAAAATTCGCGAAATCGCGGTGCTGAAACTGATTGGCACCAAGAATCGCACAATCGCTGCGATGATCATGCAGCAAGCCCTCGCGCTGGGCGTCATCGGCTTCGTGGTCGGCAAGATCACAGCCACCTTCGCCGCGCCTATATTCCCCAAGTATGTGTTGCTGATGCCGCTGGACTCCATCATCGGTTTCTTTGCCGTGATGTTGATCTGTGTGCTGGCCAGCATTGTCGCCATTCGCATGGCGCTCAAGGTAGACCCAGCCGAAGCCATCGGAGGATGAAATGAGCGGAAAAGGCATTCGTATTGAAGGTGTGAGCAAGCGCTATGGTGAGGGTGACACCGCCGTCGACGCTTTGAAGCATGTGGACATGCAGGTTGCGCCGGGAGAAGTTGTGGGCCTGATTGGGCCTTCAGGCTCTGGCAAAAGTACCTTGCTCAAATGTCTTGGCGCAGTGATTGACCCAACCGCGGGACGCATGACCCTGGGCGACCAGGTTATCTTTGACGACGGTTGGAAAGTGCGTGACCTGCGCGCTCTGCGACGGGACAAAATTGGCTTTGTGTTTCAGGCGCCGTATCTGATTCCGTTTCTTGATGTAACTGACAACGTGGCGCTGCTGCCGATGTTACGGGGCATCCCAAATGGCGAAGCCCGTAACAATGCTCTGGAACTGCTCACGGCACTAGACGTGCAACATCGTGCCAGCGCCATGCCACCACAGCTTTCCGGTGGCGAACAGCAGCGGGTAGCCATTGCACGGGGCCTGGTCAACCGGCCGCCGGTGATATTGGCCGACGAACCGACCGCACCGCTCGACACTGAGCGTGCTATGGCCGTTATTCGCATTCTCAACCACATGGCGCGTAAGTACGAAACCGCTATTATCGTTGTCACCCACGATGAAAAAATCATTCCCACTTTCAAGCGCATTTATCACATTCGTGACGGAGTAACCCATGAGGAAGCGGGTGAAGGGCGGGAGTTCGAATAAAGGCTTCGGGGATACGTTCGAGGCGATAGTGTAAAACGTTCGCTTGAGACGACAAAAAAAGCCAATGGCCACACATGATGTTTGAACCATTACAGTGCGAACATCGGCTTCATCGAGTTAGGCGATGATCAAAACTAAAAATTCTTAAGAGTTGTGTAACTTGTCCCACTCTTTTTCGGCATCTTCCTGGCTCATGCCGTACTTTTCCTGAACTTTGCCCAGGAAGTTATCTTTGCGGCCACCAATCTCATCTAGATCATCGTCGGTCAGTTTGCCCCAGTTTTCCCGAATCGAGCCTTTGAGTTGTTTCCATTTACCTTCAGCGATGTCTTTATTCATAGCAATCTCCAAATTTGATGAGTCTTAATTAAGCTATTGATTAAAAACTACATTAGACTTTTGATTCGACAGTGCGACAAATAAAACCATAGTGCAGTGTAGAAACGTGGTGCCAAACAAACTCTGCGCTATGTCACTATCTAAGTTCGCATAAGCGTCGAAATTTAACAACGATTATGGCGTTGCGATTAATTCATAATATATTCATTTCCACATGAAGTACGGTGATCCTAAAAGAGTCATTTTTAATAAAAAAGGGCGCCTCAACTCTCGTTGAAGCGCCCTTTTAAATACCATTCACACTTAAGCAATATCAAACCGGTCAGCGTTCATAACTTTGGCCCAAGCGGTCACAAAGTCGTGCGCAAAGCGCTCTTTGTTGTCGTCCTGAGCATACAATTCCGCGTAGGAGCGCAGGATGGAGTTGGAGCCGAACACCAGGTCTACCCGGGTGGCGGTCCACTTCACTGCGTCGGTTTTGCGATCACGAATCTCGTATGAGTTTTTGCCCGTCGGCTTCCAGCTGTTCCCCATGTCGGTCAGGTTCACAAAGAAGTCGTTGGTCAGTTGCCCTTCCCTGTTGGTGAATACGCCGTGCTTGCTGCCACCGTGGTTGGTGCCAAGAACACGCATTCCGCCTAGTAGCACCGTCATCTCTGGCGCTGTCAGGCCCATCAGCTGAGCACGATCCAGCAACAGTTTTTCCGGGGTAACCGTGTAATCTTTTTTCACCCAGTTACGGAAGCCATCGTGAATGGGCTCCAGCGGCTCGAAAGATTCCACATCGGTCATCTCGTCGGTGGCATCGCCACGGCCGGCTGAGAATGGCACGTTTACGCTTACACCCGCGGCTTTGGCCGCTTGCTCTACGCCAACATTACCCGCCAGCACAATCACGTCGGCCACACTGGCACCGGCGTCTGCGGCAATAGTTTCCAGCACGCTCAATACACGGCCCAGGCGCTCGGGTTCATTACCTTCCCAGTCTTTCTGGGGGACAAGACGAATTCGTGCTCCGTTGGCACCGCCCCGCATATCCGAACCACGGTAGGTACGGGCGCTGTCCCAGGCGGTATTGATCATGTCGGTAGCGTTCAAACCACTGGCAGCGATCTTTGCTTTAACGGCATCAACGTTGTAGCCGGTGTTACCGGCAGGGATCGGATCTTGCCAAATCAGATCTTCCTGGGGAACTTCCGGGCCGACATAGCGCACTTTTGGCCCAAGGTCGCGGTGAGTCAATTTGAACCAGGCGCGAGCAAAAACGTCTTCAAAGTAGGCTTGATCTTTGGCGAACTTCTCGGAAATTTTGCGGTATTCCGGGTCCATTTTCATGGCCATGTCGGCGTCGGTCATAATCGGGTTACGACGCACAGACGGGTTCTCTGCATCCACCGGCTTGTCTTCTTCTTTCATGTCCACCGGTTCCCACTGCCAAGCGCCGGCCGGGCTCTTGGTCAGCTCCCACTCGTGGTTCATCAACAGCCTGAAGTAGCCGTCGTCCCATTGGGTGGGGTTAGTGGTCCAGGCACCTTCAAGGCCGCTGGTGACCGTGTGATTACCCACAGTACCGGTCTTCTTATTCCAGCCCAGGCCCTGCTCTTCCACTTCGGCGCCTTCCGGTGCCTCGCCCAGATTTGCAGGATCGCCATTGCCGTGGCATTTACCCACGGTGTGGCCGCCTGCGGTCAACGCGACGGTTTCTTCGTCGTTCATGGCCATGCGCTTGAACGTTTCGCGCACGTCGTGTGCGGTTGCAAGCGGATCCGGGTTGCCGTCCACGCCCTCGGGGTTCACGTAGATCAAGCCCATCATCACCGCGGCCAGCGGATTTTCCAGATCGCGATCACCACTGTAACGGCTCTTTTCGTTGTCGCTGGTAGCCAGCCACTCGTCTTCCGCGCCCCAGTAGATGTCTTCTTCCGGGTGCCAGATGTCTTCACGGCCAAAGGCGAAACCGAAGGTTTTGAAGCCCATGGATTCATAAGCCACGTTACCCGCCAACACAATCAGGTCTGCCCAGCTCAGTTTATTGCCGTACTTGCGCTTGACCGGCCACAGCAGGCGGCGGGCTTTGTCGAGGTTGCCGTTATCCGGCCAGGAGTTTAGCGGAGCGAAACGCTGGTTGCCGGTGCCTGCGCCACCGCGGCCATCGGCAACGCGGTAGGAACCTGCTGCGTGCCACGCCAGACGAATCATCAGACCGCCGTAATGGCCCCAATCCGCCGGCCACCAATCCTGGCTGTCGGTCATCAGGTCGTTCAGGTCTTTTTTCAGGGCGTCTACGTCGAGTTTTTTCAACTCTTCGCGGTAATTGAAATCAGCACCCAGCGGCTTGGTTTTGCTGTCGTGCTGATTAAGGATGGCCAGGTTCAAGGCGCTGGGCCACCATTTCATGTTGCTGCTGCCGGAGGAGGTATTGCCGCCGTGCATGACCGGGCATTTGCCCGCTGTTGGATTGCTATCAGCCATGTTTTTTCTCCACTATTCTTGGGGGATGTTGGCTTCACTCAAAGACAGCGTGGCAACTAGGCGTTGCTTCTTTGATGTGGCTTGGACTGACTATAGTGCAACAGGCTAACATTAATATAATTTTCTTTGACTACCGCTTCAGTTAGTTTTTAACTATAACTGTGCAGCTGCGTCTGCGTTCTCCGCCAGCACCCGCACCCGCGCAAAATCCTCTTCGGTGAACACGCCGTTCACCCCGGAAATGGCCGCCAGTGTCATGCCGTGCTTCAGACCCAATTTGTAGATCTCCCGCACTTTCTCCCATTCAATGTTACGGCCCAGGGTGAAGTTCTCGAACCGCCCTTCCAACGCAAGCACCATGGTTTCCGCCAGGCAGGCGTAGGCGATGCCTTTGGGCAAGCCTATGTCTTTCATGCGTACGTTGCCGGGCAGGAAAATTTCGCCGGATTCAATCACCAGTACATCGGGGCGTTTGGCAACGTCTTGCGCTGAAATGTCCAGAGGTCGGGCCACGTCGGTAATCACGCAGCCGGGTTTTACCTGCATGATGTCCAGCACCCGCTTACCCGCGCCGGAGGTGGCTGTCACAATCATGTCCATTTGCGCCAGATCACGATCGGCTGCGCCGGACACGTGCACGATGGCGCCCGGGGTTTCCTGTTCAATAGCAGCTTTCAACGCCAGCAGTTTCGCCGGCTCCGGTGCCGCCAGATAAATCTCATCCACGGCTTTTGCCAGCAGGCGTGCACACACAGAGCCAATGGCACCGGTGGCTCCAACCACCATGGCCTTGCCCTGCATTTTGCCGTTATCGCCTATCTTGGCGCGGCCAATCTTCTTCACGGCCTCGTGGGCAGCCCACAAGGCACCAGAAGCACTGTAACTGTTGCCAGTGGTGATGGGCAGCGGCGCTCGCTTGGCGACGGTAATACCGGCGTCGCCCACCACTTTGGTAAACGCACCCAGGCCCATAATTTGCGCGCCCAATTTTTCGCCAGTTCGGCGGCAGCCAAAAGGCGGCTATAGGTAAATTCTGGGTCGTGGGCCATGATTTCTTTTGGCGTGCCACCCACGGTAATCAGGTAGCCTTCCACTTCATCGCCAGTGGGCGACTTCAAACCGGAGATTTCGGAATAGATAAACGGTGGCGCATAGGCCACGGCCTTTTCGATCAGGTTCATCACCGACTTTGGTGCTACCGCGGCAATCAGGTCAAGCGGTGGAGTTTTGGTCAGATACTGCTGTGACAGAGGATGAATCACAAACGCCATGCGGTTAATGCGGCGATAGCCATCGGGGTAAAGAATGCGTGGCTCTATGCCCAGATTCTGGATGACTTCCAGATAATCGTCCGGTCCCAGTTGTGCCGGCGCGCGTGAAAGAGCCGCGCTGATCATCGCCTCCATCACGTTCACGCCAACCGGGCGGTCTTCCAGCCACGGGCTGTAATCCACCACCATAGCCACGCCGCGGGAGCGCATCCAGTCCAGACCGGATTCCGACACCCGCGAGGTAATCACGGTTTTGCCGTCCAGATGTTCACGGGTGAACGGCGCCAGATCTCCCATATTGCCAACAATGACGTGGGCTTTTTTTACCGCCGACTGCAAGCTTCTTTTTACGCGTTTTTCACCCATGCGGTACAGCGGGCTGCCCAACAGGGCGTCCACAACTTTGACGGCACCCGGGCGCTTGGCCAGAGGTGCCGTCAGCGCAACATAGCGCTCAAGCTGCGCCAGGGACGTCAGAAAACCGGGTACGCCGTACTCAAGGTAAGGGTCGGCAAACTGAAAATTTTCGGTATGTTCACTCAAAGCGCGGGCGATGCGGTAGCTGGCTTTACCGTTCAGGCACAGCACCCGGGCATTATCAAAGAAATGCCCCAGGCTCGCCTGGGTACGGCGCACAGCCCATTCCTGCAGTATGCCCCGCAGGCCAACGCCTGTTGTAACCGATGTGTTTGGCACACAGGCTTCCAATTGCGCGGTTTGCGCGTTTATCAGGCGTTCGCGACCGACCTGATAGTGGACCATGCTCAGACCAATCGCGTCCACTTCTAAAGCGCGCAAGATCTGCTCCGCCCGCTGCTGGTTTGCATCGGTACCGGTTCGAATCACCCGGAACGATTGCCCCAGAAAGTTAGTTTGCACATCGTAATCGTGTTCACTGGAGCCCAGACTTACGCTAACCACGGTTTTCATTGCGGGCGATCCTTAGTTGGTTATGATCCAAATACCAGATATCGACACCCTAGTTTAGACTGTGCGCGACACCCTGCTGTTGGCCGAAATCAATTAAACGTTGATCGACGGCTGTGGCCTGATTAAGGAACTCGAACATAGGTGCCACTTCACGAATTTTGCGTGCCTGGGGCCAAAGGGCCTCGGCTTCGCTAAAGCCCTGGCGTAAATAATTCATCCATTGTTTGATGCGCCCGGTTACGTATTTGTCCTCCAGCCAGTCCTGAAGCGCGACCCCGTATTCCTGCACCAGAGCCAGTGCTTCTGGCCAGGTCATCAGCTCGATGCTTTCACCGCGCTGGCTGGCGCGAATTTGGCGTGCCAAATCCGGCCGCGCCACCAGGCCACGGCCAATCATTACATCGTCACAGCCAGACACTTCACGACAGCGCCAGTAGTCAGCCACCGTGAAAATGTCACCGTTGGCGATCACCTTGGCCTTTACCGCTTCCCGCGCCTTGGCAATTTCTTCCCAGTAAGCAGGTGGCTTATAGCCGTCGGTTTTGCTGCGGGCATGAATAACGATTTCGCCGGCGCCTGCGGCGTCCAGGGCTTGCGCGCAGGCCACGCCCATAGAACGGTCGTCGTAACCCAGACGCATTTTGGCCGTCACCAAGATATCGGCTGGCACGGCCTGGCGCACGGCCGCGGTAATTTCATGCATTAACTCGGGCTCACGCATCAACACACAACCGCCTTTATGCTTGTTCACGGTTTTGGCCGGGCAGCCAAAGTTGATGTCCACCTGGGTGGCGCCCAGTTCTGCGGCTTTGGCTCCGTGGCGGGCCATCATGTGCGGGTCGGAACCCAGCAGCTGAACCGCCACTGGCACGCCCACCCGGGTCAGCGAGTTGTTATGAAGTTCGGGCGCGTATTTGTAGAAAATCCGCGGCGGCAGCATGCCGTGGGTCACGCGAATAAATTCGGTCACGCACCGGTCAATACCGCCCACTTTGGTGAGGGTTTCACGGATAGGTGCATCCACCAGCCCTTCCATCGGGGCCAGAATAATTCGCATGAGCGCTCCAGAGCAGGTCAAAACAGCGGTGAAAAAGTGATAAAAAGAGTGATAAAAAGAGTGGCACTGAGGATGCCAAAAAATCAGGAGATAGAGAAGAAGGGATTATACGCGTTCTATGGTTTCAAACTTGCCTTGGTCGTTGAAGCTGATGCAAAAACTGCCACGAACGCCATCGTTCAGATAAAAACGGGAAAGAATTCGAGCCGGGAAACGGACAGAGCGTCCGTCCCGGGTCCGTGCGGTCACATCTTGTGCAAGGCCCTGATATAGCTTTATCCACTCGTCAGGGCCAATGCTAATGTCCACCACAATGCGTTGCATGGCTATTATCCGGTCTGGCTTAGTTAGCCAGCTCCAACAGCAGACGGTTCAGGCGTGTTACGTAGGCGCCCGGGTCTTTCAGCTGTTCGCCACTGGCCAGGGTAGCCTGGTCAAGCAGAACCGCAGACAGCTCGCCAAAGCGATCTTCACTCTGCTCACGCTCCAGGCGCTGCACCAGCGGGTGGTCCACGTTGATTTCAAAGATCGGCTTGCTGTCTGGCACGCTCTGGCCAGCGGCTTCCATAATCTTCTTCATCTGGGCGCCCATGTCGAAATCCGCCACTACCAGACAGGCTGGTGAATCGGTCAACCGGTTGGTTACGCGCACTTCTTGAACCCGTTCTTCCAAAGCCTTTTTTATGCGATCGAGCAGGCCTTGATGTTCTTTAGTGGCTTCTTCCTGGTGCTTTTTGTCTTCTTCGGTTTCTACATCACCCAGATCCAGCTCACCGCGAGCCACATCCTGGAACTGCTTGCTGTCGAAGTCATTGAGGTAACCCATCATCCACTCGTCAATGCGGTCAGACAGAATCAGCACTTCAATGCCTTTCTTGCGGAACACTTCCAGATGCGGGCTGCTCTTGGCGGCCATGAAGTTGTCAGCAGTGATGTAGTAAATCTTTTTCTGGCCTTCTTTCATCCGGCCGATGTAGTGCTCCAAAGATACATTCTGGGCTTCTTCACCGGTGTGGGTAGAGGCAAAACGCAGCAGGCCGGCGATTTTTTCGCGGTTGCCAAAGTCTTCCGCCGGGCCCTCTTTTAACACCGCGCCAAATTCGTTCCAGAATTTCTGGTATTCGTCGCCTTCTTTCTTGGACAGCTTCGATAGCATGTCCAGAACCCGCTTGGTGACCGCGGTGCGAATGCTGTCGACGATGCTGTCGTTCTGCAGAATTTCACGGGACACGTTCAGCGACAAATCGCTGGAATCAATCACGCCCTTGGTGAAGCGCAGGTACAGCGGCAGGAACTGTTCGGCGTCGTCCATAATGAACACGCGCTGAACGTAGAGTTTCAGGCCACGGGGTGTTTCGCGGTTGTACAGGTCAAACGGCGCGCGAGCCGGAAGGTACAGCAGGCTGGTGTAATCCAGCTTGCCTTCCACTTTATTGTGAGACCAGCTCAGAGGGTCTTCAAAATCGTGGGAGATGTGCTTGTAGAACTCTTTGTATTCCTGGTCTTTAATTTCCGTGCGCGGCAGTGTCCAGAGCGCAGTGGCATCGTTGACAGTTTCGTCTTTGCCCTTTTGCTCTTCTTCCTCGGATTCAGACGCCATGACCACCGGAAACGAAATGTGGTCAGAGTACTTCTTCACCAGGTTGCGCAGGCGCATGCCATCGGCAAATTCTTTGGCTTCCGGCTTCAACTGCAACACAATCTCGGTGCCACGCTGGGCGCGTTCAACGGTTTCGATGGTGAATTCACCGTCGCCTTTAGACGCCCAATGCACGCCTTCGGATGCGGGTGCACCGGCGCGGCGGGTAAATACGTCAACCTGGTCAGCCACAATGAATGACGAGTAAAAGCCCACACCAAACTGGCCGATCAGCTTGCTGTCTTTTTTCTCATCACCAGACAGCTGTTTCAGGAAGTCCGCGGTGCCGGAACGGGCAATAGTCCCCAGATTGCTGACCACGTCTTCGCGGACCATACCAATGCCGTTGTCACTCAAGGTGACGGTATTGGCTTCGGCATCGTACGCCAGGCGGATTTTGAGTTCGGAATCGCCTTCGTACAGGCCGTCGTCTTTCAGAGCGGCGAAGCGCAGCCTGTCTTCTGCGTCAGAAGCGTTGGAAACCAGCTCACGAAGGAAAATTTCCTTGTTGGAATACAAGGAGTGAATCATCAGCTGTAGCAGCTGCTTTACTTCGGTCTGAAAACCCAGAGTTTCTTTTTGCGATTCAACCGTCATGGTGCGTATTTCTCCTGACTACTGTGGAACATAAAATAAGTGGCGATTTGTGCGACCCCATGGATCATGGAAGCAGAAATGGGGCCACCCGGAGGCATTTCAAGGCTAACGAGTCAGCGGATTTAACGTCAGTGAGTAGCAAGACGGAACGTCACCTATGCTATAAAGCCCTCATAACTTGTGAATCAGCAGGAGCTCGCAGTGAACCCAATCACCAAATCCCAGATATTGAAAGCCCTACTTACCGCGTTAACGCTGGCTTTTACTTTGGCCGGCTGTTCAGTCAATCCGGTCACCGGGGAACGCCAACTGTCCATCATTCCGGAAAATCAGGAATTGAGCATGGGTGCCGAGCAATACAAACCGACACAGCAAACCCAGGGAGGCCTGTTTTATCTCGACCCTGAGCTGACCGTGTACGTACGCGAAGTGGGCATGAAACTGGCGGCGGTGAGCGACCGGCCTGACTTGCCCTACGATTTTGTGGTGCTGAACAGCAGCGTGCCCAACGCCTGGGCCCTGCCCGGCGGCAAGATTGCCATTAATCGCGGCCTGCTGACAGCGTTCAGCGATGAAGCCCAGCTGGCCTCGGTGCTGGGCCATGAGATTGTGCACGCCGCCGCCCGCCACAGTGTGCAGCGTATGCAGCAGGCGCAGATTATAGGCTTGGGAGTGGGCGCTCTGGGCCTGGCGCTGACGGATAACGAATGGGCTGGCATGGTGATGGGCGGCGCCGCCGTTGGCGCACAACTGGCGCTGGCGCAATACAGCCAGGACGACGAACTGGAGTCCGACTATTATGGCATCCGCTATATGAAAGCGGCCGGCTATGACCCCCAGGCCGCTGTAGAGCTGCAGCAGATTTTTCTGGAAATGTCCAAGGGCCGCAGCGCCGGATTCATCGACGGACTGTTTGCCACTCACCCGCCATCCGCCAAACGGGTAACCGAGAACCGTAAGCTGGTGAGCGAAATCGGTGGCGGCGGCTATCGCGGTGAAGACGTATACCAGAAGAAAACCGCCCTGCTGCGAAAGCTGCAACCCGCTTACGATGCCCACGACAAGGCGGTGGAATTGGCTGGCAAAAAAGAATACGCGGCGGCCATCGACAAAGTGAACCAGGCGATCAAGCTGGCCCCGCGAGAAGCGATGTTTTACAACCTGCGCGGGCGTTTGTACCAGCAGCAGGAAAATCTGGACAAAGCCGCTAAGGATTTTGACAAGGCGGTTGAGCTTTACCCGGAAATGTACGTGTACCGTATCAACAACGGCCTGAACGCGCTGGAACAGAATAACCTGGGCAAAGCCAAAAACAATCTGACCCAGGCCAACCAGTCGGTGCCTACGTCCATCGCATTTCTGCGCCTGGGAGACATTGCAGTGAAACAGAACGACCGTGGCGAGGCCGTTGCCAACTACCGCACCGCTGCCCAGGCCGGTGGTGAAATCGGCCAGGAAGCTCAGGCCAAGTTGGCGCGCCTGACCCAATAACCCGTTGATCGCAGTTTCTAAAGCCGCAGACTTACACGCCTGCGGCTTTTTTTATGGCAAAAAATGATCATTGTCACGGCTTTGAGCGACAGCCCGGTAAGGCCGATTGACTTTATAGAGTAATCACTCTAAAAATACTCACAGTGACATTCACAGTGGGTAATAACCATGGCAACAAAGCACCTTCGGCCACTAGGCTCAAAAGCCAAGCGGCTATATGTAAATATTATGTTTCAGGTAATGGGCCGAGCCTTGCAGGCGGTCAGCGAAGTGGACGACGAGGTGTGCAATGAAGCGCGCCCACTGCCCACAGGTTTTCTATTTCAGATGATGGTGATGCCCAAGGGCGCCAGCCTGTTGATTGAGCACGTCGGCGACGGGCGCTTTAAATACCACAGCGGAGAAGCGCCACGGTCAATCGACTTATCGATAAAATTCAAACACCTGGAACACGCATTTCTGGTGCTTTCGTTCCAGGAAAAAACCTCGGTGGCCTTTGCCAACGATCGCATGTTAGTGGATGGCGACATCAGTTACGCGGTGCGTATGACCCGCATTCTGAACCGTCTGGAAGCCTTTATTTTGCCGAAATTGGTGGCCGAGCGGGCGGTGAAAGCCTATCCCCACAATCTGCAACTGCCTGAAAAACTCATCAGCGCCGCCCGAATTTATCTGAAAGTTGCGACCCATTTTATTAAAACAGCGAGAGCATCATGAGCCGCCAATATTACGAGTTCTTCTGCCCGGTCAAAGTTATTGCCGGCAAAGCCGCTTTAGAGCACATCCCCTACGAACTGACCAGCATTGGGGCCAAGCGCCCGATGATTGTGACCGACAAGGGCGTGCGCGCGGCCGGCTTGCTAGACCCGGTGATTGCTGCCTGCGAAGACAGCGGTTTAGAGGTTGTCTGCATTTTTGATGACGTGCCACCCGATTCGTCCACCAGCGTGGTGCGCACGATTGCCGCGCTTTACCGCAAAGAGAAGTGCGACTCCATCATCGCCGTAGGCGGTGGCTCGGCCATTGATACCGGTAAAGCGGTGAACATTCTGGTGTCTGAGGGCGGCGATGACCTTGCCAAGTACAGCGGTGCCGGCGTGATCAAGCATCCGTTGAATCCGTTTTTTGTGGTGCCAACGACCGCCGGCACCGGTTCGGAAGTGACGTCTGTGGCGGTGATCACCGACGAGGTGAAAGGCGTTAAACTGCCCTTTACGTCGTCATTTTTGCTGCCCAACGCGGCGATTATTGACCCGCGAATGACCATCACCCTGCCGCCGCACATCACTGCGGCCACAGCTATGGACGCCATGACCCACTCGGTGGAGGCCTTCACCTGCATGGCGAAGAACCCGCTCAGCGACGCTTATGCCACAGCAGCCATCAAAAAGGTCAGCCAGTTTCTGCCCAAGGTGATGGACAACCCCAAAGACGTCGACGGTCGCCTGGAGTTAGCGCAGGCATCTACTATGGCGGGCATCGCGTTTTCCAACTCCATGGTGGGCCTGGTACACGCCCTTGGCCACGCCACGGGCGCTATCTGTCACCTGCCCCACGGCCTGTGCATGAGCCTGTACCTGCCCTACGTGCTGGAATACAACCTGGAAACCATTCGCCAGCCTTTGGGTGAACTGTTGCTCTATTTGGACGGCCCGGAAGTGTATTCCGCCACGCCTTCCAGTCGCCGCGCCGAAGCCAGCATTGCCGCCCTTCGTAAGATGCGCAACACCCTGTATCAGCAGTGTGAATTGCCGCGTACCCTGAAAGAAAGCGGCAAGGTGACCTATGATCAGCTAGAAACCATTGCCCAGATGGCGCTGGACGACGGTGCCATTATGTTCAACCCGAAAGAAGCCGATTTGAAAGACGTGCGTGCCGTATTGGAAAACGCTTGGGCCGGATAAGCCACGGCGTTTTATGGAAATCAACGTTGCAGCCGAAAAGCTGCAACGTTGAGAACTGCACCGACACAAGACCAAAGTTGGCGCGTTCCACCAAACACATGGTCGTTACCGAAGGGAGGGTGCGGATTAATGAAAGTCAGACACGGGACAGGAGCCGCTGCGCCACCCACCGATGGTATAACCAAGCCAAGATGGGGCGCACCACAGGCAAGGCGATTAACCATGCCAATGGCTTCAAGCTTGTAACTCGAGACATTAAGAGGATGTAGGCGTCTATTTCGCGATGCACTTGGCCTTGTGCATCTTTAACGTGTAATTCCCGCAAAGCTTTATCTGGATGAATACCCTGCTGAAGAAGCTCCTCATCACGCCCGGTAATATCCAGCCACTCAACGGATTCTCCTGTTCTCCCCGCCAGCTTTTCGTACCAGCGGCGATCGCGGATGCAGACAGGACATGAGCCATCATAAAAAACGATCAGTTTTCCCGATGATCTGTTCATAAAGAATCTCCGAGTAATACAGGACGCTTTATGAAGACTCTACCATGACGGTACGTGATTGGTTGGCCGCGCAGCCAAATGGCTGCGCGGTTAAAAGTTGCAAAACTACTCCAGCCGCCGCAGCAGCAGCATCGGCGACACAGTCAACACCGGGCGCAACTGCCAGCGCCCGAACAGTGACAATACTACTGCACTGATGAACGGAATCGGCAGCACCACCTGCCAGTGAACGCGGAAATTTCCTTCAAACATGCGCAGTTGAAGAGCGTAAACCGCCGCTTCCGCAGCAACCACTCCCAGAATTCCTGCAAAGCCGCCAAGCAACGCAAACTCCAGCATAGTCGCTCGCACCAGCAAGCTCTGACGGCCGCCCAAGGTGCGCAGCAGCGCTCCTTCACGCTGGCGATCCTGCAAGGTGGCGCTGACCACTGCCGCCATCACCACCAGAGCCGCAGCTAGAATCAGCCCCAGAATAGCCTCGATTGCCTGGGTAATTTGCACCACAATCAGCTGAATTCGTTCGATAATATTGTCAACTTCAAGCACCGACACGGTGGGGAACTGGCGGGAAAACGCGTTCAGTTCGTTTTTTTCCGTTTTCGGCAAAAAGAAACTGGTAATCCAGGTGGCTGGCAACTGGCGCAGACTGCTATCTGGCGAAAACGCCACGTAAAAGTTGGGCGTCATACTGTCCCACTGTACGCTGCGGATGCTGGTTACGGTTTCGGTGATCTGCTCGGAACCAATGGTGAAGGTGAGCGTGTCGCCGGGCGTAATGCCAAGCTTGCCCGCCAGCTCAGATTCCACCGATACGCCGTCAGTTTTACCCGGGGTAAACCATTCGCCATCCACAATGCGGTTGTTTTCCGGCAGAGCATCCATCCAGGTCAGGTTCAACTCGCGGTTCAACGCATTCACCCGCTCGTCTTTACTCACCGCCTCCTTTACGGGTTCGCCGTTGAGCAAGGTCATACGACCGCGCACCATAGGGTACATAGCGTCCAGAGGCTGGCCGCGGCTGCTCCAGAATTCGTCGATGTCGTTCACAGCCCCGGGGCTGATGTTCACCATAAAGTGATTAGGCGCGCCTTCGGGCAGCTGCGCACGCCAGTCGTCCAGCAAAGAGGTGCGCACCAGAATCAGGGTGGTGGCCAGCATCAGCGTCATGGCGAACACGGCAATCTGCGACAGGCTCGCCTGGCGGTGCCGGTAAAGCCCCAGCAACGCCAGGCGCCAGGCGTTGCCACCACCGCGAACTTTGCGCAGGCCCAGTACCATTATCCAGCCCAGCAACACCAGAGTGGCAAGCAGCAGGCCAAGGCCCACCAACAGCGCAATCACCAGCTGCACATCACCGGCGTAAGCCCACACCAAGCCAAACACTCCCACTATACCGATGATAAAGTCGGGCACCAGCTCGCGCCGGGATTCCCCAGGCTGGCTGCGCAGCACCCGCATAGCGGGCACTTTGCGCAAGCGGCGTATAGGCGGGTAAGCGAAAGCGAACAATGATACCAGGGCGGTCAGAACCGCCGGCGTCAGGGCCTTCGGGTCAAGGTAAACGTCAACCGGCTGGTCCAGCACATCGCCTAATAGCTGGCTCAGCCCCCAGAACAGCGGTAGGGCCACCAGCAAACCACCGACCATACCAACAACGCCCCAAACCGCCAGCCGGCGCAGGTACAACCGGCCAATACGGGGGCTGCCAACACCCAGGGTTTTCAACAACGCGACCGTATCGCGCTGCGACACGGCGTATTGGCGACTGGCCACGGCAACCGCCACTGCGGCCAGAAGCACCGCCAGGCTGCCACCTAGCAGCAGGAAGCTTTCGGCCCGCTCTAAAGAGGCCGACAGGGTTTCACCGTCGCGCACGCTGCGCCATTCCTGACTGGGTTGCAGCTGGGGTTGCAGCCACTGCTCAAACCCCAACAGCTCAGCCGCGTCGCCGGCAAACAAGTACACAAAACTGACCCGGCTGCCTTCCTGCAACACGCTGGTAGACGCCACATCGGTCTGGTGCATCATCACTCTTGGCGCAAGCGCCGCCATACTGAAGCCGCCGTCAGGTTCGCGCTCAAGCAGACTGCCGATCACCAGCTTGCGAGTGCCCAACTCGAGTTCGTCGCCCACATTCAGTTCCAGCAAACGCAGCAGGCGCGGGTTTATCCACACCTCACCGGGAGCCGGGCCAGATTGCAGGGTTTGCCGTGACTCATCGAAGCCCGTGCGAATTTCGACTTCGCCACGCAGCGGATAACCGTCGCTAACAGCTTTCACCGAAACCAGTTGGAAGTTGCCACCGCCAAACACCATGGTGGAAAACTCGGTCATTTCCGCGGTTTCCAATCCACGCTGCTGCGCCTCAACCAGCCAGGCCGGCGGCAATGGCTGGCCGTTTTCCGATTCCAGCTGGCGGTCAGCCGCCAGGAACGAGCTGGCCGATGACACCAGAGTGCTTTGCAACTGGCTGGCAAACAGCGCAATGGTCGCCACCGTGGCCACGGCAATAATCAGCGCCGCGAGTACCACCCGAACATCCCGCTCGCGCCATTCGCGGCGCACCGACTGCAATTTACCGGTGGCGGCCATCAGAGCGCTGCCTTCTGGCGGGTTTCCGGCTCGCTCAACACGCCGCCTTCAATGTGGAACTGTCGGCCACAGCGGGCCGCCAGTTGTTCGTCATGAGTCACCATCACCAGGGTGGTGCCCTGCTCGCGGTTCAGTGCCATCAGCAAATCCGATACATCTTTGCCGGTATGGTTATCAAGATTGCCGGTGGGTTCATCGGCGAACAGAATCGCAGGTTCGCAGGCGAAGGCACGGGCTATGGCTACGCGCTGCTGCTCGCCGCCGGATAATTGCCGCGGGGTATGGGTCAGGCGCTCACCCAGGCCTACCCGCTGCAAAAGCTCCCGCGCACGCGCTTCGGCATTTTGACGACCGGCCAGCTCCAACGGCAACATGACGTTTTCAAGAGCGGTCAGAGCCGGCAACAATTGGAATGACTGAAACACGAAGCCAACTCTTTGGGCCCGCAGCGCGGCTCGCTCGTCTTCACTCAGAGCGCTGATGTTTGCGCCATCCAGCTCAATACTGCCTTCGCTCGGTGTGTCCAGCCCGGCCAGCAGGCCCAGCAAGGTGGTTTTTCCGGATCCGGAGCGCCCGACAATAGCGACGGAGTCGCCCTGATTGATTTCCAGGTTGACCCCTTGCAAGATCGTTAGCGTATTGGATTCAAGGTCAACCTTGTGTGTCAGCTTGTTGACCCGCAATATCACGTGGGGCTTCGGTGGCGTTTGGTCATTAGATTGGTTCACGGCTCTGATTGATCCTGTCCTGTGGCGAAAAATTTGGGAGGCTACGCAGTGTTTAAGAATACGGTTTTACCGGCGGTCAGATCATTTGCATTGCTGCTTGTGCTGCTCATAACGCCCGGCTTGATTAGCGCCAACACCTTACTGGTACTGGGCGACAGCCTAAGCGCGGCCTACGGCGTGCCGGAAGAAACCGCCTGGGTGAATTTGCTGCGCCAACGCCTGGCCGACAATGGCCATAGCGACTGGAACGTGGTAAATGCCAGTATCAGCGGTGAAACCGCCGACGGCGGCGCCCGCCGGCTGCCGGGCCTACTGAAAAAGCACCAACCGCAACTGGTGATTTTAGAACTGGGCGGTAACGATGGTCTGCGCGGTTTTCCACCACGGGTGATCGAGAAAAGCTTGGCCCTGATGCTCAGAAACAGCCAGTCGGCCGGCGCCCAGACCCTGCTGGTCGGTATGCAAATACCCCCCAATTATGGCAACCGTTACACCCAAGCCTTCGCCGCTATTTACGGAGACCTGGCGCAGCGTTACAGCTCCGCACTAGTGCCCTTCTTCCTAAACGACATTTACAATGTTGATAGTTTAATGCAAAGCGACGGGATTCACCCCACAGAACCGGCCCAAAGTATTTTGCTGGATAACGTGTGGCCGCACCTGGTGCCTTTACTCTAAATAAGCGCTAACAAACCTTTTATTTCAGGGTATTGACTCCGGCTCTCAAAGCGAATACTATCCGCGCCGAATTGATGCTGTTCCCTGATAGCTCAGTTGGTAGAGCAACGGACTGTTAATCCGTTTGTCGCTGGTTCGAGCCCAGCTCGGGGAGCCACTTATTTTAAAATGCCGCTCATTCGAAAGGATAAGCGGCATTTTTCGTTTCAACTTTCACTGATAACGGTAAACTCGCCGGCTGCAATCATTTCTTTACCGTAAACTGCGGAAAATGCGCACTGAACCGCGCCTGGCTGCGAAACTTCCTCAGTCACTTTCACCATCAACTCCCCGCCCATCGACATTGATTCCATAGTGTAGCGTCGCAACGCACGAACCAAAACGATCACCGCCCTGCTCATTGGCTCACCGCCCATGCTGATTTTTTGGCAGGCCATCAGTTGTGCGGCGTATTCCAGCGTTGCCCATGCAGGCAAACCATTTTTGTCGACCAGAGGGTGATTGCCGGTGATGGTTGCAAGGGTTTGTGCGCCATTTTCAATCAGCGCAAACCTCTTGATCAGTTGCATTGTGCCAGCATGGGGTAATTGTTCACTCACCGTTCGGGCGGATTGGTATCTCAATGGGTCACAGACCTGTCGCTTGTCTGCGCCGGGTTGCAGTTGTCGGCTGCTCAATATTCCTTTGGCAACAGGCTTGTCGGCCACGGAACAGATCAGGCGCCAGGTGTCTGGTGCATTTTCCTGACATTCAACGTCAATCCGGTTGCCGGGCTCTATTGGCACCAGCAGGCGCAATTTCCGAATGTTGGTTACCGGTTTTCCAGTAGCCTGTTCAAGCTTCCGCGCTAAATATTCAATGAATACCGCCGCCGGGACAACCGGGGCTCCCGGGAAATGGCCAGGCATGGCCGGGTGGGCTTTGGATATTTCAAAGCTAAATTGCATGGCTTCAATTGTGCCCTGAGAATTCAGATAAGGTGATTTGTGCTATAGTCGACAGCTGTAACAATTTCAAGGGCGTGATCGTTTTTAAGTCGCGCGATTCTTGCACCAAGCTCTGGAAGCTGACAATGAAGAAGGTTCTGGTCGTCCACTACTCCCAGAGCGGGCAGCTTAGTAACATTGTAAGGGAGTGTACGCGACCGTTGGTCGAATCGGATGACATTTCAGTGACATTCGAAAATATACGTCCGGCAGAGGATTTCCCGTTTCCATGGCCTTTTCTGACATTTCTTGACGCATTTCCCGAATCTGTTTACCAAGACCCGCCCCCTATCGAAGAGCCGGAGGTTCCCGGCAACGAGGACTTTGACCTTGTCATTCTTGCGTACCAAGTATGGTTTCTGTCCCCCGCTCTGCCAATGACAGCATTTCTTCAGCATCCGATTGCCAGGCAGTTGCTTGACGGCAAGCCCGTGGTTACGCTAATAGCCTGCCGGAATATGTGGCTGATGGCTCAGGAGGATATGAAAAAGCACCTCACAGAGCTGAATGCCTGCTTGGTCGGTAATGTGGCAATGGTGGATGAAGCCGGCTCTGTGCTGAGCTTTTTTGCCACGCCCCTTTGGGTGCTCACCGGCCGTAAAGGGCCGTTCTGGGGTGGTTTGATCCCAAGAGCCGGCGTTTCAGAAAAAGACATTGTCGCCGGTGAACGCTTTGGCCGACGTATTCGCGACCGATTAAGAGTCAAAGGCGAAGTATCTCCGGACATGTTCCGGGGGCTGGCGGCGGTTCGGATAAACGAAGGGCTGATTTCCAGTGAGAAAACTGGCAAGCGGGCGTTTCGTCTTTGGGGCCGCCTGCTTCGGGCACTTGGCCCGCGGGGGGCCTGGCAACGCAAACCGGTGCTGATATTCTATTCGGTTTTCCTGGTGGCTATGATTCTGACCGTGGTTCCGGCAGGCATTCTGATCAAACGTCTGGTTTCGCCACTGACACGCAAGCGCATTGCGCAGCAAAAAGCTTATTTCAGTGCTCCTTCGGGTGAATAACACCCTGGGTTGTTTCAACTTCTGGCCCCGGCCAGTTTCCGAGCTGTTTAACCCATGAAGAATGTTTACATTACCGCGATCGCCACGGCGCTGCCCAATGCTCCCGTCGGTAACGACGATATAGAGTCGGTTCTTGGCCAGGCTGGCACTCAGCCTTCAAGAGCAAGGCGGGTGATCCTGAAAAGTAACAAGATCGAGAACCGGCATTACGCGGTGGATCCGAAAACCGGCGAGCGCACTCATACCAACGCGCAATTAACCGCAGAGGCCATTCGTGCACTGGGCGACCGGTTCAGCAAAGGCATGGACTGCCTGGTATGCGGCACCAGCTTGCCCGACCAGTTGATGCCCAGCCATGCGGTGATGGTTCATGGCGAACTGGCCTCTCCTCCTTGCGAGGTGGTGGCAACTGCAGGTGTGTGCCTGGCCGGGATGTCAGCGCTCAAATATGGCTGGATGTCGGTTGCCACCGGTCAGCATCAGCGGGTGGTGAGCACCGGGTCGGAAGTCGTGTCGGCGGTCATACGAGGCAAGTTGTTCGAGCCAGAGACTGCGGCCTCTGTAGCCACTCTCGAGAAAAAGCCGGAAGTGGCCTTTGATAAGGATTTCTTGCGCTGGATGCTGTCAGACGGTGCCGGTGCAATTGGACTTGAACCCGCCCCGGCCAAAGAGGGACTGTCGCTGCGAGTTGACTGGATTGATATTCGCTCTTTCGCCAATCAACTGGACGCCTGCATGTACGCAGGCGCCCGCAAGCGTGAAGACGGCAGTTTGGAAAGCTGGAAAGATCTACCTCACGAAACCTGGCTGAACGAGTCGATCTTCGCCATCAAGCAAGATATCCGCCTGTTGAACGAGCATATTGTTGCTACCACTATCGAGCAGTACCTGCCCGAGATTATCGCGAAGTATCAACTGGCCGCCGATGATATCGACTGGTTCCTGCCTCATTACTCATCCGGCTATTTCCGCGAGCGTGCCTATGAGGGGATTAAAAAAAGTGGGCTGGAGATCCCGTTCGAACGCTGGGCCACTAATTTAGCCAACAAAGGCAACACCGGTTCTGCATCGATCTACATCATGCTTGAGGAACTGTACCACTCCGGCAAACTGGAACTTGGCCAGAAGCTGCTTTGCTGGATACCTGAAAGTGGCCGTTTCTCTTCGTCTTTTATGATGTTGACTGTGTGTGACCATCAGGACCCATCATGAAACTGGATGATGTACCCCAAGACCAATCCCGATCGCTCGAAGGTCAAAGGAAACGACTGTACGCCCGTAACGCCGACGGCGATTACACCACCGTGCTATCCAGTGGCTGGGAGGCCGAGGACGTCGTCCTGGATCAGGCGGTAGAAGAGTATAACCGTTTTAGCCGTGAAGCCCGTCAGCGGGTGCAACAAGGTCTCTCTTCTGCGCTGGAATTCCACATGTACGCGCACCGGATGGATGTGACGGTTCTGGCGCAAACCACGGGCTTTTTTCGCTGGCAGGTCCGCCGGCACCTGAAACCGGCCGTTTTCAAACGTCTGACACCGCGCAAGCTGCAGCGCTATGAAGACGCTTTTCAGATAACCACCGGACAATTGCGCACTCTCCCGCCGGAAGACAAACCACAAAATGACTGATTTCAACCACCAGCAAACCGCCCACTGCGAAAGCGGTGCCGTGGCAGCCCTGCTGCGCCATAACGGTCTGGATCTGTCCGAACCCATGGTATTCGGGCTGTCTTCTGCCCTCACCTACGCCTATATTCCGCTGGTGAAAATGGGCGGCATGCCGCTACTGGCTTACCGCATGCCCCCGGGCCGGATCATTCGCGGGCTAAGCAAGCGCCTGGGTATCCGCTTTCATTTCGAGCGCTTCCGCAGCCCGAAAGACGGCTCAGTGGCGCTGGACAAATACCTGGAGCAAGGATTCCCGGTAGGCTTGCAGGCGTCGGTTTACTGGCTGCCCTACTTTCCGGAAAACATGCGTTTCCACTTCAACGCCCATAATCTGGTGGCCTATGGTAAAGACGGCGATGACTACCTGATCAGCGACCCGACGTTCGAGCAGCCGGTTCGAGCAGATGTTGCCTCCCTGCAGCAGGCACGATTCGTCAAGGGTATGCTGGCTCCGAAGGGGCTGATCTATTACCCGGAAACCATCACCCAGACCCCAAACGTAACCGCGGCTATTCCCAAGGCTATTCGTTCAACCGCTAACATGATGCTGCGCACGCCCCTGCCCTTTATCGGTGTTCGGGGCATTCGCCACGTTGCCCGGCACATGGAAAAGCTATCGCCCGCCAACGAGCACTACAACAAGCTGCTTATCGGCCACATGGTGCGCATGCAGGAAGAGATCGGAACCGGCGGTGCCGGCTTCCGTTTTCTGTTCGCTTCCTTCTTGCAGGAGTCGGCCCACCTGCTTTCTCATGAAGGCCTGGCGCAAGCCGCTGACCAGTTCACCGACGCCGGTGATGAGTGGCGCCGCTTTGCGCTTTATGCGGCCAAGATGCTCAAAGGACGCAGTGCACTGGATTATGGCAAGCTAGCCACACAGCTGCGCAACGTGGCCGATATGGAACAACAGGGCTACCGGCAACTGTTGGAACTCAAATTACGCTGATATCGTCAGATCGCCCTTTGGCCAGGTGACGATGGCGTGAAAGCGGCCATCGGTATCGGCGGCGATGACAATCAGGGGCGACTTTTCACCCGACTGCAGGTAGCGAATCAAGGCGCCGGCAGCATAGCCCGGATACGCCGCCAGCGCCGGATCAAAGTCTTTCAGCATCGGCCGGTTTTGCAGGCAACTTGATGCCATTCGCTGCTGGGTCCAGGGCGACAGCGACACTCGATATTCAGTCGCCGGGTCCAGCCGGTCCAGCCATTGATCCAGCGCCTGCTCGTCTACCAGAGTGACCATGTCTGTTATCGAGGCAAAGCTGTCAGCACTACCTTCAGGCGCCACCAATAACCAGTGACTGCCCTCGCCAATTTCCGTACCCGGTTCCAGCCCAAGACGGAAACGATGATGCTCAAGCGGCAGAACCGCTTCTTCAACCGCCCCCACCAATGCCTGCGATACGACTCCCGTGCCGATATCCATGGCGGCCAGCTGCAGAGCAGCAACCACCGAAGCATCGCCGCGGGAGACAAACAGATTGCGATGGCGCAGCCCGAGATTGCGGGCGACAAAATAGCCGGCCGAGTTGCTCAGGGTATTGATGAAGCTGGCGGGTTTAGGCACTACACCGCGGCAGATCATCTGCTCATGAACCTTTGTGGTGTTGCCCAACGAGGCAAAGCGAGAGCCGATGTACAGCCCCGCATCGGGTTTAACGTCAGCGCCTTCAATACATTGGGCCGAACCAATCAGAGCCATCTGAGTGAATCGGTCAATTCGCCGAAAACGCTCACGACACGCTTTCGTGGCAGCGGCTCTCATATTGGCCAGGCCCTGATCGGGATCAACGGCCTGGTACTGGTCTCCAATGGCAATAATGTCGAGCATGAATTCGGGTCCCGGGGTCAGCTCAGTTTTGATAGCGGATAATCAGGCTGGAGTTGTTGCCTCCAAAGCCGAAGAAATTCAGCAAATAGTTACCAGGGCCCACCTCCAGCGGCTGTGATATCGGCGCCACTCCCAGACAGGGGTCCGGCTCGGAAAACCCGGCACTGGCGGGCAGCCTGCCCTTGGGAAGCGCAGCAGCAACCAGCAGGGTTTCCATCACGCCACAACTGCCCAGCGTATGCCCCAGCGCGGCTTTCAGAGAGAAAAACGGCGGTACGGTGTCGAAAACGCGGCACATGCCGGCGGCTTCGCCATTGTCATTCAGGGGGGTAGCGGTACCATGGGCCTTGATCGCCTGAATGTCGAAAGGCTCAATGCCGCTTCGGTCCAGCGCATCAGCCATCACCGCCGCGATGGTGCTGCCATCCGGGTTAGACGCGGAAATACTGAAAGTATCGCAGTTACTGGCTCCGCCCCGAAGTAAAACACCCGGGTCATCGCTTTCACACTTTGACAACAGCATGGCTCCGCAGCCTTCACCCAGCACCAAACCGTCACGCTGCCGATCAAACGGGCGCATTTTGTCCTGCGCCAGCAACTGCATGCCATGGAACCCAGCCAAAGTGGTATCGTTTCGGGTTTCCAAACCCACCACCAGAGCATGGTCACTGACCCCGGTGCCAATGGCCGCGGCGGCGCTGAGTATGGCGTTGGCAGTGGCCGTACAGGCGGTATTGAGCGCAAAGTCCGCACCGTGGAAGCCGAACTGCTGCTGCAGATACCGGCTGATCTGGCTGAAGCCGTCCAGTGGCAGCGGAATGGCAGTTTCAGGGTTGTCATGGTATTGCTGGCGATACCGTTCCTCGGCAATACCGATTCCCCAACAGGAAGAACCGATAAATACCGGAACAGTAGCGCGTTGGTCCATGGTCAACGGATGCTCAGCCAATAGCTCACCGATCGCCTGATCCAGTAACCAGTGCAGGCGCGCTTCTGCCGACTCCGGAGCACCGAAAACTGCATGGTAAGGCACCTCGATAGGCTCTTCGAAATGCAGCAGAGACAGCCGGTTCGGGGCAATGGCAGTATCGCTGAACAGCGCCGTAAGATTGCTGAGTTTGCCATTACCCAGAGCACTGATAATGCCACTGGCGACAATTCTGACGGGTGCTGTCGTTGATTGATTCAGGTCTTTCATTGAAAGTTCAATAGCCCACGGTCAGTCGGCGAGAATGAATTCGGCCAGGGTCGTTACCGAGGTCAATGCCCTGCGGGTTTCGTTACCACTGTCGATGTGTTTTTTGTAGCGGCGTTTCACTTCCAGAGAAATGCTCAGAGCGTCCAGCGAATCTAGATTCAGCCGGCTTTCCGGTCCGATCAGGTGTTCGTCGTCGTGAATATCGGAGGCTTCAATATCCACATCGCATTCCTCGACAATCAATTCCTTGAGTTCTGTTTTAAGTTTCGACGTATTCATACCATCACTAATGTTGTTGACTGACATCTGCGTTACCCCCGTTCAGGTGCGGCACGGTGGTAACACCCTATCGCAAGACCCAGCATAAGCGCTGCAAACCCCAACAAGGCACCCACTTCCGGCAGCACATCAACCACTGTGCCATTGCGTAACAGGATGTCAAAGAAACCATCGAGCCCCCAGGACATAGGCGAGTAGCTGCCTATTTCCTGCATGGCATCAGGCATCAGAAATCTGGGCACCATCACGCCACCGAGTGCAGCCATGATAATGTTAAGAACACCAGAAACAATGGTGGCCTGCTCAATGGTACGGGCAATTTGCGCGACCAAAAGGGCATAACTGACCGCGGCCAGGCTGGCAGCCACCGCCACCAGTATCAGACCTTCGGGATTTTCACCCAAAGACAGTTGATCACCACCCAGCAAGGGGATCAGATACAGACCAATCAAAAACAATACCGCCACCTGTAACAAATTGACGATGAAAAACGGAATCACTTTACCAGCCAGCAGCTTTGCCGGGCCAATACCCATGCTTTGCAGCCGCAACAGAGTACCCTGCTGACGCTCGTTAATCAGAGTGGTCGACAATGGAATGGCGATAAAAAACATGGCAAACAGCAACCAGGCGGGTACATTCTGCTGCACCGATGACGGTAAGGCACCACTGTCGTCATACAGGGAACGCGTTTGCACCAGGTCCGAGGCTTGCGCTGCCAGGCTACTTTGCACACCCGGCAGGGTTGCCAGCCGATAACGCAGGTATAACCGGTTCAACAGTTCTGTCACCCGGGCTTGTGCAACACTGGCAAATACCGGCGACGTTCCGGGTGAAAACAGAATTTCGACCGCTGGCTCGCGATCGATAAGCAACTGATCAAACCCGGGCTTCACACGGACCAGAAACTTCACTTTATCCGCTTGCGCAAGGGCTTGCATTTGCTGCCAGTCGTTCTGTGTGGGCAATCGCTGCAGGGGTGCCATAGTGGCCAGTTCCCGGGCAAAGGCGCGGCTGAGCCCACTGTTGTCTTCACTGAAAAGCATGAAATCCAGTGTCACTTCCTTGTTCATGGCGTACTGATTCTGCAGAGCGAAAGTCATGATCAGCACAAACATAGCGGGCATCACAAACAGCAGCAGCAAGCCGTGGGGATCGCGGCGCAGCAGCAGGAATTCCTTGCGGATCAGTGCGATCATAACGCCCACTTCAATCCCTCAGGTCGCGAGTAGTGAGATCCAGAAACAGGGACTCAAGGCTGGATTTCCGGCGGTGCCCGGTTTGAGGCGCCTCGGCCAGCAAGTCAACCAGAGCGCCGCTGCGGAGTATCCGGCCGTGGTCCATAATGGCCACGCGGTCACATAACTCTTCCACTTCCTCCATGTAATGGGAGGTGTAAATCACCGTGGTACCGGTAGCACCCAGGTGACGAAGGGTTTCAAGAATAAAGTGCCGGGAATGGGGATCAATACCCACTGTTGGTTCATCCAATAACAGCAAAAGAGGCCGGTTCAACAAGCCAACTGCCAGGTTCAGCCGCCGTTTGAGCCCTCCCGACAATTTGCCCGCGCGGCTGTCCAGCCGTTCTTTCAGCCCGGTCTGGGCGACCGCTTCCCGGACTCGTTCCCCGATCTCCTTTGCCGGCACGCCTTGAACACCCGCAAAAAAAACCAGATTTTCCCGCACAGTCAATGGCTGATAAAAGGCATACTCCTGCGGCACCAGGGAAAGCCTCGATGCAGCACGACCCGCCGGGCTAGAAAGGTCTTTGCCGTTAATGAAGACACACTGCTGCGGGCACGGGATCACGCCGGCCAGAATCGACAACAACGTGGTCTTACCGGCGCCGTTGGGGCCGAGCAGACCAAATAACGCATTATCGGGCACATCGAGATCGATTCCCTTGAGCACCGGGCTTGCCGATGGCGTGTAACTGTATTCAAGCTGGCTAATAGCAATCAAAGGTTGTTCCGTTCGGTTGCAGCACGCTGGTTTGCGTTTGGTTATACCAGAAACGGGAGAAACAGCTTGCTGGAGCGGCAGTAGCGTTCGTAGGCTTCACCGAAGAAGGCAAGACTCTCCCGCTCATCAGCTCGCGCCGTCAAATAAAGCGCCAACGTGACCAAACCCACCACCAGCAGTCCATACCAGGAAAACTGTTTCAGAAAAATCCCCCAGGCAAGCAGCACCAACGATGTATACATCGGATGCCGGATATACCGGTAGATTCCCGTTGTTACCAGATGGCTGGTATTTTCAAAGCTGAAATTTTCCGGCAGTTGGCCGGTCTCCCGCTGGCCTCCCCGCAAGCGGAACTCCCGGACGCCGGCAACCACCATCCCGAGCGACAACAGCATCAACAGGTTGGACACAAGCTGATGGAGGGAAGTCAGATTGTCGTGCCAGTAACCAATTCGGTAAACCAGCAGCCATGAAATACCGACAAATGCAAAAAAACGGTAGAACCCGTGACAACCCGGGTTCCTGAGCTGATGCCGACAAAGCCAGGCCAGCACCACTACCGAGCTGACGAAGATTATCAACTGCACAAAACCACTCCAGGCTCGGCCAGCTTGAACATTATTGCGGCCATCGGCGGAAAATCAGCGAAGTATTGATGCCACCGAACGCAAAGTTATTGCTCATCACGTACTCACAGTCAATCTCTCGGGGTTCGTTGACGATGTAATCGAGATCGGCACACTCCGCATCCACCTTGTTCAGATTGACGGTGTAATGAAAACGGTTGCGGTTCATCATTTCCAGTGCCACCCAGGATTCCAAGGCACCACAGGCGCCCAGAGTGTGCCCGGTGTAACTCTTAAGCGCGCTGATAGGTACACGGTTTCCGAAAATGTCATGAGTGGCATGGCTCTCGGCAATATCACCACGGTCGGTGGCGGTACCATGGGCACTGACATAACCAATCGCGCTGGCATCAAGGCCAGCGTCTTCCAGCGAGCGCTCCATTACCTGGCGCATCGTTGCGCGGGTTGGCTGGGTAATGTGGGTGCCATCGGAATTGGTGCCGAAACCGACAATCTCGCCATAGATACGGGCGCCACGGGCCCGAGCATGCTCCAGCTCTTCAAGAACCAGCGTGCAGGCGCCCTCACCGATTACCAGGCCATCCCGCTCGGCGTCAAAAGGTCTTGGCGTTGACTCTGGTGAATCGTTAACCGTACTGGTGGCATATAGCGTATCAAATACCGCCGCCTCAGTCGGGCACAACGCTTCAGCCCCTCCGGCCAACATCATTGTCTGGCGGCCGAACCTGATCGCTTCGTAGGCGTAGCCAATGCCCTGGCTGCCAGATGTGCAGGCACTCGATGTTGTAATCACCCGCCCCTTGAGCCCGAAAAACACGCCAATATTGACCGGCGCCGTGTGAGACATCATGCGTATATAAGACGTAGCAGTGATACCGTCTACCACTTCGTCGATCAACATAGTGGCGAATTCCGTAGCCGCACTGGTAGACCCGGTAGATGAACCGTAGGAGACACCCATCCGGCCATCACGGATACTCTTGTCTTCCAGCAGGCCGGCATCATTCAGTGCCAGTTCGGAAGCCCGGGTTGCCATCAGAGCTACCCGCCCCATACCACGTACGGCCCGGCGGGAATAATGTGCCGGTTTTTCGAAATCCGTCACCGGCGCGCCCAGAAGGGTATTCAGGCCGGTAAAACGCTTCCAGTCTGTCATGGTCCGGATGCCATTGCGCCCGGCCTCCAGATTTTCGGACACGGTCTGCCAATCGCTCCCGATCGGAGAGATTCCGCCCATTCCGGTAATCACAACTCGCTTCATCAGCACATACCTCCGTTGACCGAAATAACCTGTCGGGTGATGTAACCCGCGTCCTCCGACATCAGAAAGCTGATGGTAGCCGCCACTTCCTCCGGCTTACCCAGGCGCTGGCAGGGGATCATTTTCAACGCTTCCTCGACAGGAACCCCCTCAATCATGTCGGTTTCAATCAGCCCCGGAGCGACGCAATTCACTGTTATCTTGCGCTTCGCCAGCTCCACTGCCAACGCCTTGGTCGCACCAATAATCCCGGCCTTGGCGGCACTGTAATTAACCTGCCCACGGTTGCCGTTGAGCCCGGACACAGACGACAGGGTGACAATCCGGCCCGGCTTGCGCCGGCGGATCATGGGCATAACCAGAGGATTGAGCACGTTGTAGAAACCATCTAGATTGGTGCGCAAAACCAGATCCCAGTCTTCACCGGAAATGGCGGGAAAAGCATTATCACGGGCTACACCGGCATTGCAGACAACACCGTAATAGGCGCCCTGTTTTTCGACATCGTCCAACAGCACCCGGGACACATGCTCCCGGTCAGTAATATCAAACTGAAGAATTCGGGCATTTTGCCCCATCGCTTCAATTTCCTGCTGAACATCCTTTGCCTGGCCGGTTTCCCTGCGACAATGGAGAACGACATCATACCCGTCTCGCGCCAGTCGCAACGCGGCTGCACGGCCAATACCTCGGCTCGAACCAGTAACAAATACCGTTTGTGTCATGCTCATACTCCAAAAACTTCTCTGAAATCATCCGGCTGAAACACATTCAGTCGGGCGGTGACCGTAAAACTCAAGCCATCGGGTTGCTCGCATGTCAGCTCGCAGTCAAAGACACCGAGCCCGTTTTCACCCATAACCACTTCACTGACAACAATCGTAAGGATGCTGCCAACCGGAAATGCGGGCCGTTCCGACTCATATTTACGCGTACCAACCAGAAATCCCACCCTTACAGGTTCATCCCGGTATCTGGAGCGGGTACCGGCCAAGGCGGCAACAGACTGGGCCATATACTCGATACCAATCCATGATGGCATCCAGCCCTCACTCAGGAACAGGTTGTCTTTTGTCAGTGTAGAACGGGCTTTCAGCCAGGTTTCGTCATAGTCAATCACTTGGTCCAGCAGGCTCATCCCACCACGATGCCGCACCAACTCGTCAACGCTATAATTCGGTCTTTGATTCGTTTTCGTCATGGCCTCAGCGCTTCATTTCGCAGCACTGAGCACCAGTGCGATGTTGTTGCCACCAAAGGCAAACGAGTTGCTCAACACATGCTTGGGCGCCGCGGGAAGCGTTTGGCCCGGCGTCACCAGCTCCAGAGCCGGCAACTGTTCGTCTTTTTTGCCATCCCACCAATGCACGGGTAAATGACCATCGCCGGCCAGCGTGAGCCAGCACAAAGCCGCTTCCAGAGCGCCGGCCGCGCCCAAAGTGTGTCCGGTCAGCGGCTTGGTGGCACTGCACGGTGGTGCCGCTTTGAATAGTTGGCTGACCGCCAGACTTTCCATGCTGTCATTCTGGGGTGTGGCGGTGCCATGCAAGTTGATATAGCCGATCTGTTCAGGCTTCAGCCCTGCGTCTTCCAACGCCGCTTTGATAGCATTGCGTGCACCGATCCCGTCCGGATGTGGCGCCGAGATATGATGGGCATCGGAGCTTTCGCCCACCCCGGCCAGGGTGACCGGTCCAGGCTCATGAGACATCACGAAAACACTTGCCGCTTCGCCGATGTTGATACCGTCACGGTTACGACTCATAGGATTACAAGTTGTTCCGCTGACGGAGTTCAGAGCGGCGAAGCCGTTGACCGTGAGCCGGCAAAGACTGTCCACACCGCCACAGATAACAACGTCACAAACGCCGGCTTGCAGCAATCGCCGGGCGCTGGCCAGTGCTTTGGCACTGGAAGAGCAGGCAGTGGAAATAGTGGTTGCCGGCCCTGACAGGCCAAGATGACGAGCCAGAAACTGTGCCGGTGCTCCGATTTCCTGCATGGAATACCGATACCAGGGCGGCAAGCCCTCGGGCTGTTCTTGCCCAAATGCTCGCTCGGCATCACCAATGCCAGAAGTGCTGGTGCCCAGAACTACGCCGATACGATGGCGTGCGTAATTCTGTAGAATCCGGTCCAGCTCAGGCTGCAACTGCTCCACAGCTTGCAGCAGCAGACGATTGTTACGGCTGGCATACTGCCCTTCCAGTATCGGCAGTTCGGCAATGACCACTCCCAACGGCAAGGCACGACCCGGCGTATAGGCTTCAGTGACGGTCAAAGGCGTCGGCTGCGCGGCCATCAGCGCTTCGGCCACCTTGTCTGTTGTCTCTCCCAGAGCACAGACGACACCGGGTTTATGCAGGTAAACGGGGCTGATCATTGTTCCGCCTCTTGCCTGTTGCCCGGCTCGGCCGGAGCCGCGAGATCCTTTACTTTCAAGGTTTCGATGGTCATCACCAATCCCATCCGCAGCTGGTTTATTGTCAGTTCCGACCCTGCCTCGAGGCCATGGAAATCGGCGGCGTAGCTTATCATTACCAGCAATTCATCCTCAAAATGAAGCGTCCGCTGTGTACCTTCCTGCGAAAACACCCATGGTAAGCCGTAGGCTTCTTGCAGTGCCGCCTTTGGCCAATAGGCCAGCTGTAATTGGGTCAGCAGCCAGCGGCCGGGAATGTCCTGGCCCACCTGCTCGCTTTGCCAGATGCTGACGTTGCCATCTTCATGCACAATATCCAGCAGACGCTGACCTGTCAGGGTGAAGCCGGTCATTCTGGTCTGCTCCGGGGTAAAGCTGACCACTACCATCATATGGTGGCGCCGATCATTCATGCGCAGGGTCATACGCTGGTTCAGCTGCACGGCCAGATCACCGCTTCCCGGCTCCAGTAACGGCGGCATCGAGGGTGTGGGGCGAACACCCAGCATCTGACAGCCTGTCAGGATTATCATCGCCAGGACCAGTAACGCGCCTTTGATCACAGCTATTGTAAACCACCTGCTTTCACGCACGGCACAGCTCGGCCAGAGCCGCCAGCCTGCGACGACTTTCGCTGACATACGGGTTTTTGGTATCCCAGGCATAACCGGCCAGAACGGATGAGATCATCCGCTTAACCGGATCGGAGGGATTCTCTGCGAAAACCACATCCTGAAAAGTGCCTTCGTACCAGGCATCCACATAGGTGCGGAAGGTATCAACGCCAGTCATCAGTGGCTCGGCATAATCCGCCTGCCAATCAACGGTTTCTCCGCTGAACTGACGGTGCAGAGCCGCTGCCGCCAGGCTGGCAGATTTCATGGCAATGGTGACACCGGAGGAAAATACCGGATCAAGGAATTCGGCGGCATTGCCCAGCAGTGCGTAGTTATTGCCCCACAATTGTTTAACGTTGCACGAAAAACCCCGGATCTGCCGGCCTGGCATGTCCCATTCGGCATTGGCCAAAAGGGCCGAAAGGTTAGGATCTTCACCGACAATTTCTTGCAACATTTCCAGTGGTTCCCCTTCCCTGCTCTCGATAAACTCGGGTTTTGCCACCACACCCAGAGAACAGCGGCCATTGGCAAAGGGGATCAGCCAGAACCAGACATCACGCCGTTTCGGGTGCACGGTGATGAGGATTTTGTCGCGATCATGGCCGGGATGGTCAATCTTGTCTTCAACGTGGGTGAAGAGCGACATTCTCACCGGAAACTCGGAGGGCATTTCCAGGTCCAAAAGGCGCGACAACACACGACCAAAACCACTGGCATCGAGCACGTATTTGCTCCGGGCCTCATACTCCTGGCCATCATCGGTGCGAACTCTTAGCCATGGACGTTCGCCACTGAAATCGGCCTCTGTAATTTCATGACCATAACGAATCTCAGCACCCTTTTTCTCTGCTTCCTGGGCCAGAAGATGGTCAAAATGTGCGCGTTGGACCTGAAACGTGGTGCCCCGGCCCAGGGAAAATTTTTCGCAAAAATCAAAAGATGTGTTTTTACCGCCGTAATGGAAAGCGGCGCCGTCTTTGTACTGGAATCCTGCATTCTGAATGACCTCTGTCATACCGGCCTCCTCTAGAAACTCCATGCACTGGGGCAGCAGGCTCTCACCAATGGAAAAACGGGGAAAGTGCTGTTTTTCCAGCATCGTCACCTGGTATCCGTGCTTGCGCAACAGCGCTGCCGCAACAGCCCCCGAGGGGCCTGCACCGATAATAATGATGTCGCTTTCCAGATCCTTTGTAGTCAACTCTGTATTCTCCTTTGAAGTACAAACGCGATCAGCCACGCCAACCCGATTCCCGGCAGGACCGTCATGCCGAAGTGATGCAGAACGGGTGTTTCACTCAGCGCCAGCAAACCGAAGGCCAGTAACGAGGTTATCGCAGACAGGGTAACCGCCTCCCATGCATGTAGCTCGCCGTTACTTTCGCGCACAAAAATGCCGATATCCAGTCCGATACCCAGAATCAGCAGTGCCGCCAGCAGATTGAACAGGTTCAGCGGCTGACCGAACACGGCCAGCAATCCCAGGGTCACAACGGTTGCCAGAGCCGGCGGCAGAATCACCCGCCAGCAATTCCACCCATAACGCATAATCAACACCAGCAGCACCAGACCATAGGCAAGCGCCATCCACAGACTGACGGTTACCCGGTAACTGCCGAGTAAAGCGGAAGTTCCGCCCACACGATCAACAAAGCGCACGCCCTCAAGCTCGCTTGCTAATGCCGTCAGCTTTGCATACACACTAGCATCCGCGACACTGCCAATGGTAATCAACGACGCTGATGACGCCCCCGGTCGGTCCGGCTCCAGCCATAAGGCGGCCAGCAGGGCGGCGATCGGTGTGTGTTGCAGGTCATCCGGCACCATCCAACCCGGATGGTGGCTGGTAAACTGCAGCGCACTCCGGTTTGCCAATTTTGCAGGCATGCCCAACAACTCGAATAATTGCCTTGGCAGCCCTGCGTCATAAACGCCGGCTTGCACAAGCTCCCGGTTCTCCTGTTGCTGTTTGATCGATGGCACGAACCCGGAAACCGATTGATAGGCCTGAAGCTGCCCATCGGAAACCAGATGATCCAGGGTTACCCTGGCCCGCTCTTCTATTTCCAGAACCTGCTGGACGGATTCACCTTCAACCATCAGGAAACGGGCGCTCGCGGGATTCTGGCTCAGCTGCCGCACTCTTTGCTCTTGGGTAACCAGAGCAGCAGGAGACGACTGCAACGCCCCGAGGCTGTCATCAAAATGTAGGGCCGGCAGCCCCGCCAGCGCAACGAGCACCAGTGCAACCAAAAACACCGCCAGCGAAGCGCGGAATCGGGCCAGCGCTTGCAGCCATTGCCCAAGCTGCCCTGCAGTTTTGCTGACCGGAAGCCAGGGCCGAACCAGAGGAAACCAGAGTACAACCGTTAGCCAGGCGCCAATCAGACCGGCTGCGGAAAACAGCGCAATTTGCTGCAAGCCGGGGAACGGTGTGAGGGCCTGGGCACCGTAGGCCAAACAGCTGGAGACCAGCCCCAGGGTAATACCCGGGAGAATACGCCTGATACCCTCGGTGGGGTTGTAACGAGCATGACACAGATAATGAAACGCATAATCTACCGATACGCCAACCAGACTGGCGCCAAACGCCAGCGTAACCAGGTGCACCTGACGGAAAATCATCAATGAGACAGACAGCGCCACCAGCAGCCCGACCCCAATGCTGATCACAGGCAGCCATAAATAATAGAGCGAGCGAAATTGCCAGAGCAATAACGCTACGATGGCAATCAGGGAGCCAACACCAATAGTAGATAGCTCTCCCTTGGCCTGCTCGGCACCGGCGGCGGCGTGGAAGATCAGCCCGGAACGCAGAAACTCGTTCGCGGCCTTATTTTCGTGAACCAGCACACCAGCGGCCTGAACCGCATCCAGCACCGGCTTTTGGGTGGCCTGAGCGAACGGATCACCGGCAAAGGACGCCGTGATAACCCGGTAGTGTTGATCACCGTCGCGGGCATAAAGACCCTGTTCATCCACGGCAAAGCCGGATGCAGGGGTGAAGTTTTCCAACCATATGCCCAGCAGATTGAGCGGGTCGTCCACCATAGAATCCGGGCGCGGACGGCCGATGGGGCTGACCAGATCCCGGGCCGCACGGGAAACCAGGGAATGGCCTTGCCCACTAGCGAGCTTTTCAATCGTGCTACCGGGCAGAAGCTGATATCGGTAAGGTTCGTAAGCGGTTGTCATTTCCGACAACCAACCCACCTTGGCTTGAGCCGTTACTGACGTAAACGCCCCTGCGTCTGACAAACTGCTGGCGACCTGGTCGGCCAGCCGTCGCAATTGATCCCTGTCGGCATTCGCTCCGCCAACCAGCAGCAACACCCGGTTAGCCACAAAGCTATTCATCCGGTTCATGGCACGCTCAACCAACGGTTCCTGTTGGTCCTGGGGCAGTAGTGCCAGAATGCTGGTGTCAAAAGCGCTAGCAGACAGGCGCGGCACCAGCTGCATCACCAGCAGCACCAATACCAGCGCCCACAGCAACGCCGGCCAGCGACAGGAACGACAACGGGCAGTCACGGGTTACCGGGCTTTGACATCATTCAGCTGGATACGGGTCCGATCGCCATTGCTTTCGCTCAGAATCAGAACCTCCAGGTATTCCGAGCCCTGCAACTCGATGGTGCTCAGATAGGACTTCAAAAGCTCATCTTTGGGCTCCAACTCTATACGCCAGGGCGATACTTCCTGCACCGACCGGATGCTGAAGCGGTCCTCCAGCGCGTCCCAATCGCCTCCGAAGATCGCGAAAAAGACCTCACTGATCGCCCGGGTCATGGGCTGTTCGTCTACATCCATGCGCATGACTTCTTCGCCATCCTGCTCTTCCACGATCTCGTTCGGGGTAATTCGCAGATTGGTGGACACCGGCTTGCGGATATTCCAGCGCAGCCCCTCATCGGTGACAAAACTGAAATGACCGCTGGAATCCAGAGTCGTATCCAGATCCGCAATATACTTGCCTTGCTCAAATTTGCCTTCAAGAAAGGCAACGCCGGCCTGGTCGCCAAGCAGATTTTCCAAAACCGATGCGTCCTCAGCATCAGGCTCGGAAGCCCACACAGCAGACGCCATAAAGATCACAGACGCGAGAATTACCACAAACCGCCCGGCCAATGACCGCAACTTCATGAAGCACCCCCTTCAATACGAGCCACCTTGTCGAGCAGGATCTGCGGCGATGCGAAACACATTTCACCGTCTGACATCCTGACTGCAACCTGAACTGTGTGGCCACGGGTCAATCGTTTGCCGGATTGGGCATCAGTAATGATGTAATCAATTTTTAGCCGGTGCTCCCACTCCTTCAGCACCGCTCGCACATTCAAAATTTGATTGTAACTGGCCGGTTTAGCGTAGCGCAGGTGCATATCAATCACAGGCCAGGCATAACCGGATTCGCGCATGCGCAGGTGGTCATAATCGAGCTTGTCCAAAAGCTCACAACGGGCAATTTCGAAGTACTTGGCGTAATGGCCATGCCAGGCAATCTCCATGATGTCGATGTCATGAAACGGAATTTTGACCTGTGCGTCGGCATAAATCATCAGAGATTTTCCTCTCGATTTTCCGGATATAGCAGCCATTCCCGGTTCTGGATTCGGGTGATAAGGGCACGAAGCTCCTGCTCCAGGGCCCGGTCCTCGGTCAGCTTCGTGCTGGTCTGACGAACCGACTCCAGAGTATTCCGCAATTCGCCACCGATTCCGTCCCATGACAGATCACCCTTTCCAATACGCAGCTCCAGCCCCTGACACACCGAAAAAAGTGCGGCGGCGGTCACCTGCTCGGTCAGCTGCAATATCCGCAGACAATCGCGGGCTGCAATAGTCCCCATGCTGACTTTGTCCTGGTTATGGCACTCGGTGGAGCGGGAAAATACGCTGGCCGGCATGGTCAGCTTCAATGCTTCCGCGGTCCACGCCGAAGCACCAATCTGGACCGCCTTGAGGCCATGGTTAATAGCAGCCCGTTGGCCCGTAGCCCCGGACAGGTTGGCCGGTAAACCATGATTGAACTTCACGTCCATCATCTGTGCCATTTGCCGATCCAACAGGTCGGCAATATTGGCCACGGCGGTTTTCAGCGAATCCATGGCCGCAGCGATATGGCCGCCGTAGAAATGACCACCGTGCAGAACGTGCTCACCTTTGGCGTCGATGATCGGATTGTCATTGGCGCTGTTGAGTTCGTTCTCGATGAACTGGCGCAGCCAGGGCAGAGAATCTTCAAGTACCCCGATAACGTGCGGGGCACAACGCAAGGAGTAGCGATCCTGCAGTCGGTTGGAGTTACGTGGCGGCTCGCCAGCATGCAGATCCTCACGCAGCCTAGCAGCAATGAGCTGCTGGCCGGCATGGGGTTTGACGGAGAACAGCACTTCGTCATAGTGATGGGCATTGCCATCCAGCACTAGCGAGGCCATGGAGGTAATACGAGTGGCCAGTCGCGACAGATATTCCGCCCGTTCGAAGGCCAGGCAGGCGAGCCCGGTCATCACTGCGGTACCGTTCATGATCGCCAAGCCTTCCTTGGGTTTCAGGCGCAGTGGCGTAATGCCTTGCTCGGCGAAGACATCCGCGGTTGGTCGGCGTTCGCCCTGCCAGTACACATCGCGCTCACCACAGAGCACCGCCGCAACGTAAGACAACGGCGTCAGATCACCACTGGCACCGACCGACCCTTCCGAAGGAATAACCGGTACGATATCTTTGTGTAGTAACAGCACCATTTGTTCCAGCAATTCAAAGGTCACGCCGGAGTAGCCGAAGGTCAGCGAGTTCAGTCTGGCAGCTACCGTGGCTCTGGCTTGAACCGGGCTGAGCATTTCACCCAGACCGCAACCGTGAAAGGTAAACAGGTGATGCGACAGCTCCGCCACCAGCTCATCGGGGATCATGGTGGTGCAAGAATCACCGTATCCGGTGGTTACGCCGTAAATCGCACCATCTTCTTTCAGTAACTTTTCGAGAAAGGCACTACCCTGGCGGATGCCAGCCGCGAACGCCGGGTCCGAGCTGAGCGTTACGTCCTGTTCACCGCGGGCAATCGCGGTAATGTCTTCAATGGTTATCGGGTTTTCATCGAAAGTAATCATTGGTCAGCGCTTTTCTCACTGTGGGAGTCGGTACTCTGGCGGTACCAGAACGAATAAAAATTGAACCATTGCAACGGTGCTTTTTCACAGTAATCGGCCAGTAAATCAGCCCAACGCTGCAGGGTTTGCTGCAACGCTTTCTCCCGTCCACGCCTCGGAAGAGCAATACGATCTGCAAAATGGTCTATGTACAGATCAAAAAATGGTTTGCCGTGATCTTCCCGACGCAGGCAGAAAATCGTCAGTACCGGGCACCGGAGAATGGCGGCCAGAATAAACGGACCCTGGGGCATGCAACACAGTTCTCCCAGAAAAGACACCTCACTGACATTCCCCTGGCCAGACGCCGGCGAGCGATCACCGGCAATTACCAGAAACTCGCCCGCCTCGATTTTTTGCTGCAAGACGATGGCCGTGGCCGGGCTGATGCTGGAAACCTGAATAACGTTTACATGGGCCTCGCTGTTGGCACGGATTAGCATTTTATTGAAACGTATGGCATGAGCAGTGTGCATCAGCACATTGAACGTTACATTGGTATTTCGCTTCGCAAGCGCCCGGCAGATTTCCAGATTGCCAAGATGGGAACCCAGCATCACACAACCCCTGCCTTGTCGCACCAGGTTGTCGAACACCTCATGATTATGGAATTCGAGCGCATCAAGTGAGATATCACCCTGCCAGACCGCCAGTTTATCAAGCATGCTTTCGCCAAAATTTATGAAGTGGCGATAACTTTGGAAAAATAATGAGCGGCGGGATTGCAGGCGCCCCTGCTCACGCATATGCCACAGATACTCCAACGATGCTTCCCGAGCCGGCTTTCGGAACAGGAAATAGTACAGAATGACCGGGTACAGGCACACCGTGAACGGCAGACGCCCGAACCACCGATAAACCGCAAACAAAAAGCGGATACCACTGATCGCGCCAGCCTCTGCGATGTGGGACCAGTGCTTATCTTTCACTGTGACGCTCTCTTTGAAGGGCCACGTAGCAAGAGTAATCGCGGCAATCGCCAAAGCATTCCAAAAAACAGCCGGGTATGCATTTTGGTAATCAGCCAATTATCCTCTAAACCCCGGAAGTGAGAAATACCATCCTGAGGGTAACGCACCCGGGCCTTCGTCTGCACAACCCGGCCGCCCTGCCAAAACCACTTGACCAGCACTTCGGTATCGTAATCCATGCGGTCGCCAAGGTACTGACTGCGTATCAATTGACATACCCGCCCGACCGGGTACACGCGGAAGCCACACATGGAATCGTGAATTTCCAACGACAGGGTGTTGATCCATACCCAGACATGGGTCAGGTAGCGGGCGAAATAACGCAAAGAGGGCACGCTGTCGTCGTATTCAGGCATACCAGAAATAATCGCTTCAGGGTGTTTTCCAGACAAGGATATCAGCCATGGAATTTCCGCCGGGTTATGCTGGCCATCGGCATCAATCTGAAGGGCATGACAGAATCCCAGCGCTTCAGCCCACAACAATCCGGCCTTGACCGCTGCTCCCTTGCCGCAATTTTCCGGCAACCGCTTCAGATAGACCTGCGGATCTGCGTCGGCCAGTGCCTTTATTATGTCGGCACAGTCCGATTCGCTACCATCGTCTACCAGCATTACCGGAAGGCCCAGTTGGCGAATGGCGCGAACAGTCCGGGATATAGTGCCCGGGTGATTATACACCGGGATAATGACGCACAAATCAGACATCAGACGGACTCCTACGACGCATCAAACACCATCCGTCCGGAGGAGAACACGACATCGCCGTCATGGAGCCGGAACACGATCCGGTTGCGTTCGGGTTGCAGAGAGATTTCCATCGAAACTTCCCTGCCCGGTCGAATCAGTTCCTGAAATTTCACCACCTCCATCCGGGAGAACGCATTTCTATTTGCCAGTCGTTCACCAAACATCGCTCGTGCGTAATGCTCGACCCAATGAACCTGCACCACTCCAGGTAGTACCGGAATTTCATCGAAATGTCCGCGGAAATAGACCAGTTCAGGTGGCATACCAAGGCACAGCCGCGCCGTGTTGGCGTCCAATAACTCGCGTTTCAACACAATCGGCCAACGATTGCAGTCGACATCATCAGAACCGGGATGCTTTTGCCCTGCTTTCTCGAACAGTACCGTCAGATGTTGTTGCGAAACCTTACCCTGAGCATTGCGGGGCAATTCGCCCACCAGCCGCCAACGACGCGGCAATACCGGGGTCTCGAAATGGTCGGCAAGCCAATGGCGCAGATCACTGGTAACCGCACGCTTGCCTTCGGTTTCAAACCATTGTCGACCGGCCTCGCCCAGCACTGCTACCACTGCGGTCTCGGTGCGCCGGCCGCTGAGTACCACAACCCGCACTTCTTCAATATGCGGATGCTCGACCAGCCGGGATTCCATGCTTGTCAGAGAAACCCGCTTACCTTCAATCTTGGCAATCCGGTCCAGCCGGCCAAGCAGGCGGAATCGATGGGGGCTATAAACCTCGGCCTGGTCTCCCGTCATGAGCCAGTCATCGCTGCCCAGTAAGGGCGACTGCAACAACAAGGCACCGGTTTCTGGCTGAGTGGTCACTTCGATCCCTTTCAGGGTCGTCCAGACCTCGTTTTCCATCTGCTGGCGCCAGGCAATGCCGCCGGTTTCGGAGCTGCCGAAAATTTCCGTCACCGGCACGCCGAAATAGTCACTGCCAAAAGCACTGTGTTCCCGCGACAGCGGTGCTGTAGAAGAGACTACCAGAGTCCACTTGCCGACAACGGTTTCGCCGGGCTGGTGCGGCCAGCGAGCTAGATGAGTGGGCGTTGTGACCAGCACTGCGGCGGGCACTTGCTCCGCTCGGGCCAGAGCGTCTTCGGCATAATGGCAGATTTCTGCCACGAAGGGACGGCGGCCGGCCAGCGGCCACAACACCCGCCACAACAAGCCATAAATATGTTGATGACTGACCGTGCCGACAACCAAGGAACGGCCAGCCACTGCACCCCACTGGCTTTCGTGCATGAGGACTTCATTGCCCAGTTGGGACAGGCTTATGGGCACCGCCTTCGGTGCGCCGGTAGTGCCCGAAGTGAGCACAATCACGGCCAGATGAGAAGGATCCAGCGGTGAAAATGTCGGAGTGCTTTCGTCCACCGTGCCCGGAGCAGCAACTCGGATGAGCGGAATACCAATGTCGTCATCAAAGTCACCGGCAAGAGCACCAACGCGTCCCTGCAGCTGCTCCATGGTTGCCGGCAACCGGTCGCCCGCCAAAAACGCCGTTTTACCGGCATACCATAGCCCGAACAGCGCAGCGGCAAACTCGTAGGAGTCCTCCATAAACACGCCAACAATCACTGCAGCCTGTTTCTCGGCGACCCTCTGCCAATCAGCCACCCGGCGCGCAAAGGCTTGCTTGGTCACCACGGTATTATCCCGCAGAGCCACGACCGCCTGCGGTTCATCAGGGGTGCTAAGAAGATCGGTCAGACATGTTGATTCAGTCATCGTGCTGACTCCGGTAATACTGACGAAATAGCCATTCGCCAGCGAACAGCGAACCCATCAACAGGTAACTGATAAAGCCGTTGTAAAGGGTCCAGATTCCGTCTCCGGCGTAGACTGTGCCTGTGGCGATTGCGCCATTGATCACAAAAAAACCACACCAGACCCATGTGACCTTGCGCGTGTAAGCAACACCGGAGGGTGGCAATTCGGGCTCCCCAAGCCGGGCAAGACGCTCAATGACGGTGGGAGGAAACAGCAGGCTCCAGACGAAAACGCTCAGCAGACCGACACTAACCAGTACCGGGTAGAACTTAACACCTATGGCAGACTGATCCCCCCACGACCATGCGGTTAAAAGCACACAGCCAAGCAACCACCACCAACTGCTGCGCCGGCCACTGATCGCGCGACACCCGTGAAGGAGTCCGATGGGCAACAACAACCAGATCGCTGCTTCAGTACCGCCATTTTGTAGCGTGAAATAGACTGCTACCGGATACCCTACCGACAGCAGGCCTATGGCAATCCGTGACAACCATTCCATAAATTCGGATCTATCTCACTTCTGCAGCAGTTGATCGACAGCGTTAACCACATCCTGAACCGTGCGGACTACTTTGAAAGCGTCGGGCTGGATTTTTTTGCCCGTCCACTGCTTGAGCTCGACGATCAGGTCGATGGCATCGATGCTGTCGATATCCAGGTCTTCATACAAATTCGACTCGGGTTTGATGTTTTCTCGCTCCAGCTCAAACAGCTCAACCAACACACCGGCAATGTGGTCGAAAATCTCTGCCTGACTTTTAGCTACTTCAGCCATTTCAGATTTCCTCTCAGGCGTTTTTGTGGCTGGCCACCAGCTCTGCCAGACTGTTGATGCTGGCGAAATGCTTGCGGGTTTCCTCAGAATCCGCAGCAAGCCTAATATTATAACGTTTTTGCAAAGCCAGACCCAACTCCAGCGCATCAATAGAATCTAGCCCGAGACCCTCCATAAATAGTGGTTCCGACGAGTCAATATCATTAACCGTGATGTCTTCCAGCTCCAACGCATCAATAACGAGCTGCTTAAGCTCGACTTTCAGCTCATTCATGGTGAGCAGTCTCCCTGATAAAATAATCTTTAATGGTGGCGGTCAGTTGCCGCGACATCACAGAGGGTTTCCCCTCCAGAAAGGGTGAAATATCCAGCTCCTCACCTACCTGAAACTTCATATGAACCCGGCGTTCCGGCACTTGATACCACGGGGTGTTCTTGGTCAGGGTCGGTGGCGTGCACTCTATGGTCACTGGCCGGAGATTCTGCCCGGTTCTGATCGCAATATTGGCAGCCCCTCTTTGCAACCTGATCTTCTGGCTGGGCGTGGTGCGAGTGCCTTCCGGAAACACAATCAGGCTGTTGCCCCGGGCAAAGGACTCCCCAGCTGCCCTGATCACCGCATCTGGATCATCGTTCGCAATATAGCAGGCGGCTTTCACCGGCCCGCGGGTGAACGGATTTCTCAGCAGACTGCTTTTAACCACACAGTTCGCTTTGGGCATGAATGAAATCAGGAACACCACATCAATCAGCGTGGGGTGATTGGCTATCACTAATTGTCCCGGCCGGTCGAGCCGCTCCAGATGATGGAGTTCCACCGTCAGCACACCCAATTTTGCCATCATACCCGTGAACAGCCGGAAACACCGGTGAATGAGATACTTTACCCAGCGCTCCCTACGGGACCCATCCGCAATCAACAGCGACGCCGGCACCACAATCAGGGTAAGAACCAACCCACCCACGCCGAAGACCAGAAAAGAGAAACCGGTGGCCAGTTGCCGCCACAATCGATTCAACACTTTCATGGCGACACTCGATCGCATTTTCGCCATTGCCAGAAACGTCGATCTGCGATCAGATCCAGAGCCACACTGTCATCCCGCAGCAAAAAACGCAGGAACCTGTCGCCATGAGCGCAAGCCTCCGATTCAGTCTGACCGGCATCTTCAGGCAACTGTGCCAACGAAAACTCCAGCGGAATACCGGTGCCCGTATCTGCCCGCCCTACGCGAACCGCAAGCGCCTGGACGTCGCTGGGCACCTGATCAAAACCGTCCAGCGGGGATGGCAGCGGATCGTCATAAAAAACACACAAAACTTCACCACCCGCTTGTGGGCTGCTCCGCAACAGGGTATAGGCTTCCAGTAACGCTGCACAGAGTGTGTCGGGCCCTGCAGAGATCGCTGTCACCGGAGAAAACACCTTGTTGGCGATGGAGTGAATGCCGCCAATGGCGTTGTGGACAGACAGGCTGAACGATGCCGGCGACAGCGGCGAATGCACTGCCAGGTCACGCAGCAGCTGGACGGTACGCCCTACTTCACCGTGCCGGGAAGCAAACACTGTGGCCACCGGCTCGGGGCGCTGCTCACCCAATAACTGCCCAGCGGCCCATAAAGCCGCCCTGCCCATCGGGCTTAGGCGACGGCGCAACATAGCGTTAACCCACGGAAGGTCAGGCTTGCGGCTCGCTTCCGGATTACCATCGGCGTCGCCAACGGCCCACGCCAGCCACTCGTCACGCTTCATTCGCGACGGGGAAAACGCCGCCCAGTCACTGATCGTTATCTGAAAACGTTCCATACCGAAAGAAATTCCGTGGAAGGCCCGATCCGCTGGCAACGCCTTTTTGCAAGGCAAGCAACGGAAACTGGAATTTTATGAAATTTTGGCAAGCATTATGTTCCCGGCGCGATTCTATCCCGACAACCACAGTGCCGCAACAAGGCAATCCAATACGTGACAATTCGTTACGTTTGTTTAAGATGACGCCATTTTGCTATCATAAAACACAATTTTTTTAGTGAATTCAACCCATCTGTCTTTATTAAGGATAATAACAATGAAACTGCCAGTTCTAGCTGCCGCCATCCTTACTCTTACCTTCTCATCCGCTGCCCTGAGCCGTGACACCAAGCATTTGCTCCTTCTTGACGAAGCAATGAACACGCCTGACGCTCAGCAAAAGCTGGATGGCTCGATCAAGTTCTACTTTGCCGATGAAGGACACCCGCAGGTAACACAGAGAGTTCCAGGCGTGGTAACGAACAAGAAGACCAACGCCTTTATGAAATCCGATGAAGAAGCCTGCAGCTGGGCATTCCTGTCTGCCATGATTTCCCTGCAGGAACGGGCTCAAAGGGAAGGCGCTGACGCCGTGGTCAACATCACTTCCTATTATAAGCGCCAGGAAATGGCCAGCCGGGAACAATACGAATGTCATGCAGGTGGCATAATGGCCGGGGTTGCACTCAAGGGAGACGTCGTAAAGTTTGCTGACTGAATCGACACGGCCAACTACAAGGGTGTTTCTGTGCGATACAGACACCCTTACGTCTCGCCCAAGTGACAGCGCCTTACGGCACCTACTAGGTAACAGTGAGCACCAGCGCCTCAGCCGATATCAGGGCAAGCGCTACCGCGAGTTCCTGCAATCCCGCCTGCTGTTAAGAGATGCCTTAAGCTCGACATTGCCCGGCACTTTGCCCCCGGCCCACTGGCAGATCACCGAACGCCCGGAGCAAGCGCCACTTGTTCATCAAGCCGTTGAGGCCGGTTGGTACTATTCGTTGGCTCATAGTCGCGGCATCATTGCTGCTGTCATCAGCAATGATGGTCCCTGCGGCATTGACCTGGAATATCAACGCCAGCGGACCAACATTACAGAACTCGCCGAACAGTGGTTTCACCCAAGCGAAACCGAACTATTGGCGACCCTGACAGACCATGAACGGACCGCCGTTTTCTATCGCCTCTGGACCATGAAGGAAGCCTTGATCAAGGCAAAAGGCTCATCGGTTTTCTCTGGTATTCTCGCCCGCTCGCACTTCGTACCGTGCAATCCGGCGGACGAGGGAAACGACCTCTACGCCCACAGCCTGGAACTGTCAGCAGCGCCTTTCAGTCTTGCTATTGTCTGCCGCCACTTACCGGCGGACGTTACTCAGGGCTACCCGCTTACAACGGCTAAAAAAATTACCCCGGTCATGACCACTTACATCATCCACCAGAGCTAACACACTGGGTCAGGCAATCTCTGGCCGCTCCATATAAGCCTTCAACACCCGATAGAGAGTAAAGCCATCCTGAGTGCCGACCAGTTCCCTGATCGAATGCATACCAAACTGGGGCACACCAATATCCAGAGTGGTCACACCCAGATTCGCGGCCGTCAGCGGCCCTATGGTGCTGCCACAGCCCATATCGCTGCGCACCACAAAGGTCTGGTGGGGCAGGTCCAACTGGTCACTCAGGTGACGATACACCGCCGCCGAGCGGCTGTTGGTAGCATAACGCTGGTTGTGATTTACTTTGATTACCGGGCCGGCGTTTAGCAGCGGACCGTGGTTCTCGTCGTGCTTGTCCATAAAATTCGGATGGATGCCGTGGGCGTTGTCCGCCGAAATCATCATTGAATGGGCAATTGCACGGCTTTTTCCTGCGCCACACCAGCGCTCCAACACCGAGCTTAAAAACGGTCCCTGAGCGCCTTCAGCGGACATGCTTCCCACTTCTTCGTGGTCGTTACACACAAGCAACGCCGGCTGCTCACCGGTTGCTTCCAACAATGCTTGCAAGCCAATGTAACAGCTCAACAAATTATCCAGCCGCGCTGACGCAATAAAGTTATCGCGCAAGCCTACAAACCCCGCCGGTTGCACGTCGTAAAAGCTCAGCTCGTAGCCCAGAATGCGCTCCGCGCTAACGCCCTGCTCGGCTTTCAGCTGGGTTACCAGCAGGCTGGCAAAATCGATGGCGTCGTCTTCGGGCACCTGCATCAGCACCGGCGGTAAATCGGTTTGCGCGTTAACCGTGCGGTTGCTGTTGGCTTCGCGATCCAGGTGAATCGCCAGGCTGGGTATAAACGCGATCGGCTTGCGAAAGTTGATCAGCGCATCTTGCACTTGCCCGTTACCGTCAACGTAAGTGACTCGCCCGGCCAACGATAAATCCCGGTCAAACCACGGATTCAGCAAGGCGCCACCGTAGACTTCAACGCCCAACTGCAAGAAGCCTTTGCGACGCAGCACCGGATTGGGCTTTACTTTCAGACACGGGCTGTCAGTGTGAGCGCCAACCATGCGCACGCCAGCTTTGGTTGTGTCCGTATTGCCAGTACGAAAGGCCACAATCGACGAGCCGTTGCGGATGGCGTAATAACCGGTGCCAGCTTGCAGTGACCAGTCGTCTTTTTCATCCAGCGAATGAAAACCCGCGCTGTCCAGCTGCTTTTTCATGGTAGCGACAGCGTGCCAGGGCGTTGGTGACTGGTTCAGAAACGAAAGCAGATCGTTGTTGAAATCAATGTGTTCCATGGTGTCCTTAATTCAATAATAATGGCGCCAACACTATGTTATGCAGCCCCAGACACTCAATCCTACAGGAGCCCAGCCCTTGGCCAAACCGTGTTTTCTCGATATTGAATACTATCAGAATGACGACACCCTATTCCCCACTGCCATGGCTTGGTCACTGGTGGATGGCACCATGAAAACCGTGGTTATTGCACCAGAAGACGACTGGCTGCCAGAAGACGGCGATACCGGCGATATCGACCTGAACTACCTTGAAGAACAGGGCGTGCCACTGATAGAACTAACCCGCGAACTGCACCAGGACTTGCCTGACCAGACGGTTTACGTAGACGGTCTGGATCCGGACGAAATTCTGATCGACCGGATTTTCACGGCTATCGGCCAAGATGCGCCTTTTGAAATCGCACCGATCACCGACCTGATCACCGGCGTAGACAGCGAAACCCTGGAAGACGAACGCCGCGCCCTGCTGATTGAGGAAGGTCTGGAACCGCAACTGCCGGAAAACGGCGTGTATGCGCTGCTAATGTTGGCCCAACACTACGGCGTACTGGGCGACGACGGATTCACCGAAGAGACGGATTCCCAGGAGACAGATTCTTAGGGGACGGATTCCTGGGGGACGGATTTGAAATCCGTCCCCGACCCTGATCTTGTTCCCGATCCTTAAGGGACAGATTTGAAATCTGTCCCTATCCTGATCCTGG